>Ga0126378_10000628_pt1 | contig 25705 bp, 23 predicted proteins | sample PanSoiMetPlot_23_FD_92587 | JGI IMG/M metagenome (GOLD analysis project Ga0126378, IMG submission 92587) | Tropical forest soil microbial communities from Panama - MetaG Plot_23 | ecosystem: Environmental > Terrestrial > Soil > Tropical forest > Bulk soil | place: Panama | collected 2016-02-17
GGCATCGCCTACGAGGGGGTGCGCAGGTTGCTCGGAGCGCCGGTCGAGGTCGACCCCGCTCTCTATGCCATCGGGCTTATGGCCGGCACAATCGTGCTCGAGATCGGCCGGGCCACAGTGCTGCTCCGTTCTGCCCGCCGCTGGAGCAGCCCGGCTCTGGCGGCCGGAGCGCAGAACCGCATGGCAGACGTTCTGTCGTCCGCGGGCGTACTCTCGGGCCTAATCGGTGTCCGGCTCGGTTACGCATGGGCTGACGTCGCCGCGGCGCTCCTCGTGGCTGTGCTGATCTTCCGCTCCGCGGGGCTGCTGGTTTACCGCTCAGGGGACATTCTGATCGACCGTGCTCCCAGCGGAGTCGAAGAAGCCGTGCGGCAGACAATCGCCGGCGTCTCCGGGGTCCGCCGAGTCGGTGCGGTCAGGGTGCGCCGGTCGGGCGGCCGAATGCTGGGCGACGCCCGCGTCTCAGCACGGCCGACGCTGTCCGTCGAGGGCGCGCAGCGGCTCACCGGGGAAGTGTTGACGGCGGTGAGGGGCGCGCACCCCGACCTGGAGCTGTCGCTCGTCGTCGAGTCCCAATCGGAGGAGAGCAACCTCGTCGAACGGGTGCACGCCACCGCGGCTGCCGAGGAAGCGATCCGGGACCTCCACAACGTGACCGTGGAGCGGGAGCAGAACGGAAGCCTGCATCTCAGCATGCACGCCAAGCTGCCCAGTGGCATGACACTGGATCAGGCCACGGCGGCTGCAAGCGACCTCGAGAGGCGGCTGCGGCATGAGTTCCCTGGCGTCTCGAGGGTTGACGTGCACCTCGAGCCGCTGGAGCCCGAGCTGGTCAGCGGGGCCGATGTCACCGGCGCACGAGCAGGGCTCACTCGTGAGATCCGGCGCATCGTCGAGGCCCACCCCGAGGTCCGGAGCTGCCGCGACGTCGAACTGAGCGAGCGGTCCGGCGGCCTGGTCGCCCACGTGGTGGCCCAGATGGAAGGCCAGGTCACCCTGGAGCACGCTCACGAGGTGGAGACTGAGATCGAAGAGCGCCTGCGTCGGGCGCTGCCTGAGCTGACGGATGTGGTGGCGCGGGTCGCCCCATGAGACCAGGCCGGCTTCAGGATCTGCCCCGACTGCGCACACTATGGGCGCACGAGGCGGCGAACCGCTGCCGCGATTGCGTCCCGAGCGAGGCCATGATCGCCCGCCTCATGGCTTCCTTCGACTGGGGGGCGCGGTCGCGCGTCATCGAAGACGGGCCTCGGCTGCGAGCGGCGGCGCTGGTTATCGAGCTGGCCGGCCGAGGCATGACCGTGGCCAGAGTCGAGACCGCGGCTCGAGACGATGGCGACCGGCTGCGATTGATCAACTGGGGTGTCGGCCTGAGCCGCGCCGCCGGAGCCGCAGTGGCGCAGGTCTGGCGCCCGGTTGGGCACCGGCAGGACATGGCCGAGGTCGGACTGAGCTTTGCCCGTCCCTTCTGGCGTATGGACCGGCGTCATCTTCGCGACGTTCCCTCGGTGGCGCTGCCAGCCGGGTACCGGCTGGCCGGCTCACCGGATCGGCGAACCGCGATCGACGTGTTCAACCGATCGTTCGCCGAGCACTGGCGGTTTCAGGCTCTGGATCCGGACAACCTGCCGCCGAGCAGCCGGCCTCCCGACCTGCAGGTGCTGGCGGAGACCTGCGATGGAAGGCCGGCGGCGATCGTCTGGTGCTCCCTCGACACACACGACCACGACCCTCGGCCGCAGCCGGTCGGGATGGTCGAGGTCGTCGGCACGCTGGTCGAGCACCGGCGCTGCGGGCTTGGGTACATGCTCACCGCCGAAGCGCTGCATCGCCTGGCCCGGCACGGCGCGGCCAGCGCCTCTTTGTTCGTGGACGGGCTGAACCCGACCCGTGCCTACGACATCTACCGGCGGCTGGGGTTCGCGGTGGCGTTCGAGTACGAGGTGTTCGAGGCCGACTTCCTACTGCCGCCGCCACGGGCTCCTGGGCGCTGAGGAATCAGGTCTTGAACGTGATCTCGTAGACGCCCCCCACTAGCTGCGCGTCATGGATCCAGCCGAGCTTGCGCAGCAGCCCCAGCATGCTCTGGTTCTCGGGCAGAACGACGAGGCTGAACTCTTTGATCCCCTGCTCACGGGCGATGTCCGCCAGCAGACGCAGCAGCCCGGACCCGATCCCCTGCCGCTGCACCTCGTCGACCACGGTCACGGCGACCTCCGCCGTACTCGTCCCGGGTGCCAGGTCGTAGCGCGCGACGCCGAGGATGTGCTCTTTGCCGTCGGGCCTGTGTGTTGTCGCTACCAGGGCGAAGCGCTGGTCGTAGTCGACGCGGGCAAAGCGGCGAGCCATCGTTTCGGGCAGCCGCTTGAGGGGAGAGAAGAACCGGAAGTAGACGCTGCGCTCAGACATCCGGCTGAACGCTTCGTGGAGCAGGGGCTCATCCTCGGGTCGAATCGGGCGCACGTGCACCTTCGTGCCGTTCCTCAGCTCCAGCAGCCGCTGGTAGTCGCCTGCGCCAGTCACACCGCTACGAACTAGCGGGCTGCTGGCGCGCCCTGATCAGCCTCTCGAGCATCTTGTCCTGCTCCAGGAGGTGGGCCTGCAGCTGCAGACATTCGTGCAGGATCGCCTCGGCGTCCTTGTACGTTTGAACCGCGCGCTTGTCGGCGGCTGCCCCCAGCACCTGCTGGCCGACCATGATCACGAACATCAGCAGCAGCTGGACGATGTTGCTGAGGAAGAGCAGGAACGCGAAGGGGTACGGGTCACGCCCGAACAGCCAGACGCCAAGGCTGGCGAGAGCCATCCAGGTGATCTGGAACGCCAGGGCGATGTACACCGCCCACATCGTGCCGACGGCACGCGTGATGGAGGCGGCGAGGCGTCCGTTGAATCCCACCTGCTCGTCAGTGGTCTGCGGAGGCTTTTGTTCGCGACGTGCCGCGATCCAGGGGTGCGGTAGGTGTTCGAAGCGCTCCATTTTCTTCTCCTCCGGGCACGTGGATGTAACGTCGCGGGGAGTCTAGACTGCGGGCGTCAGGTCCTGCGTCCGTATCGGTGTGGCCGGCCCAGCAGCCGGCGTCGCGCTTTCGAGTCGCCGGAGCTCCGGCGAATGGCCGCGCCAGGACCTCGACCTCGCTCAGGGCGTCGACGCGGGCCCCGGCTTCGGGTGCGGGTCGAGCAGCATCGGCTTGCGCGGCGCTTGAGAGAAGTCGAAGTCCTGCCTCAGGTCGCCCAGCTGCGAGGCGTTCTCGCGCACATCGGGCCGCGGATCGGGTCGCCCGTCGGTCTTGGGGTCGATCCGCTGCCCACCCAGGAAGTCGTCCTCGATGAACTTCACATAGGCGTCAAAGCTCAGCGTCTGGTGGTCGATGAATCCCCGTTTCGCGTAGGGGCTGATCACGATCCCGGGCACGCGCAGTCCGTACCCATTCACGTCTACGCTGGGCGGCACCACGTGGTCGTAGAAGCCGCCCCAGTCGTCCCACGACAGGAAGATGGCGGTGGATGCCCAATCCGAGCTTTGCATGATCGAGTTGACGAGCCCTGTCACGTACGCCTGGCCGGCGCTGACCAGCGCCGGTGGGTGCTCACTGTTCTGGCCGTTGGGCACCACCCAGCTCACCGCCGGCAGCTTGCCGGCCTTCGCGTCCGCGTAGAAGTGGTCGAGAGTCTGGATATTGCCGAGCTGTTTGTCCTGCCGGACGGTCTCAAACCAGGGCAGCGGGTTCCAGATCTCGGGCGTGCCCGCACGCTGAGGTTGCGGGGCGCACGTGGCTTGGTCGTCCTGACAGTCGGGCTGGGTGCCCTCTGCGACGTAGTACTTCCAGCTCACGTTGCTCTTGTGCAGCAGGTAGGTGAGGTCGGTCCACGCGTAGTCAGGCGCCTGCGCCCTGGCGGTCGCGCCCGCCCGAAGCTGGTCAGGGTTCTGGAGAGCGTTGACGCAGCTCATCGGGTCGCCGGCCTTCGAGCATCTGGCGGACCACTCGCTGACCATGAACAGGTGTTCTGGCAGCGACCAGGAGGCATTCGGTTCGAACATGCGGTCCTGGAGGACGAAGCTCGCGGCATACGCCCAGTAGTTGGGGATATCCCTCGCGTCCTTGTAGCCCATCACGTCCGTCGCGGGACGACCCTCTCCACTCGCCGGGGAGGGTTGGCCTGGAGGCGCCGCGCATGCGGGGTCGAACTGGCTGGAGCAGCCCTTCCTGGCCCGCTCGGCCTGAGCCACGAAGCCGTCCATCTTGCCGCCGTCGATGTCATTCGCGGCGTTGACCTCGCCGTGCGGACCACCTGCGTTTCTGTCGCTGCCGTCATGGAACGGCCTTGCACAGGAGCCGGACGCCGGGTCGGGGAGGCAGACGGTGAACTGGCCATTCTGTCTCGGCAGCCCGTCAACGCCGGGGAAGAGGCCGAAGTACTGGTCGAAGGAGCGGTTCTCCTGCATGATCACGACGACGTGACGGATGCCGTGGATGCCAGTGGCGGTAGACGGGGTAGAGGCGGAGTGTGTGGCGCTCACAGAACTGCACGCCGACAGCTCGAGCGCCGCAACTACTGTCGCCGCGGTGGCACGTGCTCGCATCCTGTCATCGAGCCTCGTGTGCGTCAAATCGCGATCGCCGGCGTGTAAAGAATGGATCATTTCGCGGCACGCACCTGGTGCCCCGCCGGCCAATCAGAAGGGGATGCGCCGGCACCAGACATGCGTCGGTCTGGCTGTCGCAACCTCTAAGCTCGTCAGCGTGGAGGGGCCGCGATGGGAAGAGGATGGCCACGGGCTTGCTGTCCATGTCGTGCGCCGGCTCACCTATCGAGCAGCTCAGCTCCTGGCGCTGCTGCTCAGCGTCGCCACGCTGCTCTTCATCCTCGTCCGGCTCTCGGCCTCGCCCGCCGCACTGCTGGCCGGGGCGGGGGCGAGCCAGGCCCAGGTGCAAGCCGCCCGCGCCGCCTACGGGCTGGACGGGCCGATGTTGCCGCAATACATCACATTCATGGTGCGTGCGTTCCGGCTGGACTTCGGTCAATCGCCGGCTCACCAGACCACGGCGCTTGAGCTCGTACGGCTGCGACTGCCGGCAACGCTCCTGCTGACGGCGGCGGCGCTGGCTGCCACCGCTGTCGTGGCCGTCTCGCTCGGCGTCTGGCTCGGGCTCCGCGCCGAGCGGCCTGAACATGGCTGGGCGTTCCGGCTTCTTCTGACCGGCCAGAGCCTACCCGCCCTGGTCATTGGTCTGGTCCTGGTTCAGGCCTCCGGCCTGACCCCAAGCGCCGGCGCCGGCTCGCCGCTGAGCTTCGTGCTCTCCGCCCTGACGCTGACCTGGTGGCTGGCGCCCCGCCTCGCGCGACTGACGGCCGGCGCCGTCGCCGGGGCGGCGCGCCAGGCCTGGGTGTTGACCGCCAGAGCGATGGGCGCCACCTCACGGGACCTGGTGTGGGGCCATGTGCTGCCCAATTCTCTTCTGGCCGCCTTCGCAATGGTCGGCGTCCAGGTCGCCTTCCTGCTCTCCGCAACGGTCGTCGTCGAGTGGCTCTTCGGCTGGCCAGGTGTGGGCGATCTGCTCGCCGGGTCGGTGCGCGCCGGGGACTTCCCGGTTGTAGAGGCCGCTATCTTTGCGATGGCGTTCCTGGTCTTCGCAACATATGCGACGGTCGACCTCGTCCTTGCGGCGGTCGACCCTAGGCACCGGGGACGCCCAACTCCGCGATGACCGGCCCGATGCTCGCCGAGGACATGGGCCTGAGCCGCCGCCTGTTGCCGCCGCCCGCCATCCCGATACCTGGTCTGCTGATCGGTGGCGCGGTGGGACTGCTGGCAGTCGCGGTGCTGGGTCTCGTCGCAGCGGGCCTGGCCCACGAGCATGCCGCACCTGCCCAGCGTCTGCTTGCGCCCGGCACGCTCGGTCATCCGCTGGGCACGGATCAGCTGGGCCGCGATGTGCTGGCTCGCACGCTGGGCGGGTTCCGCTGGTCGCTGGCCGTGGTGCTGCCGGCCACGGTGATCGCCGGCCTGCTGGGCACCGGCCTCGGCCTGGCGACAGCCACAAACTGGGGGTGGACTCGGGCGATCCTGGAACGCGCCACGGAGACGGCCGCAGGGTTTCCGTTCCTCGTCCTGGCGGCGCCCGTGATCGCGGTGGCCGGCCGCGGCTACTGGCCGCTTCTGATCGTGCTCGCCATCCTCTCGTCTGCGCCCTTCGCGCTGGCGGTCTTCGAGGCGACCTGGGGCGGCCGGGGCCAGGTACCGCTCGCTCCCGCTTTCTGTGGCGCCAGCGCGGCGCTGCCGGTTGTGGGAGCTTTCATGGTCGCGGACCTGGTGGTGACCGAGGCCTGCCTCTCCTTCCTTGGAGTTGGTGCGCCCGAGACCGCGCCGTCCTGGGGCAACATGCTCGCAGACGCCCGGCAGAATGTCACCGTCGCGCCCTGGATTCTCTACACACCCGCGACGGCAATCCTGCTCACCGTTCTCAGCGCCAACTGGTTCGGAGAAGGCCTGGGCCAGCTCCAGAGGTCGAGATTGCGTTGAGCGCGCAGGTCGCCGAGGTCCTCCGCCTGAACGAGCTCCGCGTTCAATTCCCGGACCCTTCCGGGCGCTGGGTCACGGCGCTCGATGGGATGTCCCTGGCGGTGGAGAGGGGGGAGGCCGTCGGAATCGTCGGAGAGCCGGGCTCAGGTAAGACGCTCGTCGCTCTGTCCGTGCTGGGTCTGGTCCCTCCTCCAGGTCACGTGAGTGGCTCCATCCGGCTCCTCGGCCATGAGCTGGTCGGGATGGTGGAGCCCGAGTGGTGCCGTGTGCGAGGCCGCGACGTGGCCATGGTCTTTGGGGACGCGAAGCGCAGCCTGAATCCGATCAGGACCGTCGGCACTCAGATCGAAGAGGCCGTCGACCGGCACCACTACGAAGGCTATCCGCGCGCGATGACGCGGCGGTGGGTGCGTGAGCGCACGCTCGAGGCGCTGGCCTGGGCGGGCGTGAGAAGGCCGAGAGAGCGGTTCTACGATTACCCGCACCAGCTGACAGGAGACCTGCGGCAGCGGGTGATGGTCGCGCTGGCCGGCGCCAACCGGCCCCCGTTGTTCATTGCTGACGAGCCGACCGTGGGTATCGCCGATCCTCTCCAGGCACAGGTCATGCTGCACCTGCTCCGCCGCACCCTCAGCGCGGCGGGGCTCGTCCTGACGACGCGTGATCCCGGCGTGGCGGCAGCTGTCTGCAAGCGCGTGGTCGTCATCCACGCGGGCCGCGTCGTCGAGACCGGGCCCACCGACCGGGTCATGACCACGCCGCGGCACCCGTACACGGCAGAGCTGCTCGAGATGGCGCCGCGCACCATGGCAACGGTGCTGCCGACGAGCCCTCCAGGGTGCGCCTTCGCAGCTAGATGCCCGAATGCAATGGAGCAGTGTCGACGGCTGCGGCCGCCGCTCGAGCTGCTGGACGACCGCCTGGTCGCTTGCTGGAATCCCTGGGGTGACCGGTCATGAGCGGGGGCACTCTCGGCGGGCGCTCTGGGAGGGCGCCTCACCCTCAAAGCACCATGCTGTCCGGCTCGTTGCCCCGGTCCTCGGAGAACACTCGGAACGGGTTCGCGTGGGCGTCTGCGTCACCCTGGATCAGCCTCACCAGCAGGCGCCCGCCCGCAGGGCTGGCCATCACGCCGCGGCCCTCGTAGGCAGTGTTGATGTAGAGGCCGATCACCTCGGGATGAGGGCCGATGATGGGCCGGCCATCATTGGGTGCGGCAGCGACGTACTGGCCTGTGTGCCAGGTCACCTGGTCGAACGGCAGATCGTGCCAGAACCGAGTCAGCCGCCGGCCGTGCGTCCGAACCTGCTCGAGGTAGCTGAAATCGGCCGGGACAGGGTCCACCGGCTCGTTTGGCAGCTGGTCCCAGGACAGTGCCTTTTCCCAGCCCACGAAAATGCCTTCGGGCCTTGGGCGCCAGTAGAGGCCGAGGTCTGCGTCCACGACCATGGGCCAGGACGGATCGACCAGGCCAGGCGTCAGGTGCAGGAGAAGGCCGTGGCGGCGACGGTTCTCGGTCGGCAGAAGGGCGCGGGCGGCCTCTGCAAGCTGGCGCGTGAAGGGGCCGGCGGCGACCACGACCGTTTCCGTCGCCACGGTTCTGCCGCCGGCGGTCTGCACGCCGGTCACGCGCGAGCTCGAGGTTCGGATGGCCACCACGGGGGCTTCGACGAATGTTTCGAACCGGCCGCTGACCACCAGCCCGCGGGCGACTGCTGCGGCGTCGACGAAGCCGTCGCCGGCCCTGAAGTGGGCGTCCTCGACGGCGTCTCCGGCGAACGGGAAACGACTGCGGGCCTGATCCCCGGTCAGGTACTCGATATCAGTGAGACCCAGCCCGTGCCAGCGCTCGACGCGTTCTTTGAGCCGCGCCGGGCGGTAGGCGGGGCCTGCCGATCCGGAGACAAACAGGTAGCCGTTCTTCTCGACCGCGACGTTGTACCCGGAGAGGCCGACGATTTCCGCGAACTGGTCGAACACCTCGACGCTCTCCCGGACCATCTCGATGTTCTCAGGCGCGTCCCACTCCAGGCGAAAGCCCTCCGCTGAGTGGGCAGAGGTGAGACTGGCCACGGCGCCCCGGCGTTCGAGGATCAGCACGCGTCCGAGGCCGGCCTCGGCGGCGAAAAACGCGGTGAAAAGTCCGGCCAGGCCGCCGCCGACGATCACGACGTCGGCTGAATCGGGCAGGTCGCGATCTGTGAAGTGAACGCTGCTCAAGCTGGGTTGGCCGGTGCCAGCGCGCCGGCGTCAGCGAGCTCGCGCTCGCTTGCGGCGCGGCGCGAGCTTGGCCAGCCGCTTGATGTCCTCCCACCCCGCCGAGAGCCGCTCCACGTCGCGCTTGAGCGCCTCGTTCTCAGCCCTCAGCGCGCGGTTCTGGCTCAGCAGCTTGCCGACCAGGTCCGATGTCTCGCTGGCGAGCTTCTCCAGGGTGCCTCCAGTGGCCTGCCGCCTGCGGCGGATCACGCGGCCAATGATAGAGCGCACTCAGCTCACGCTCGCGCTCGGGTTCGGGTAGTCGTCCGGCTCGAGCGTGAACGCCGTCGGGCTCGCGAGGCGGATCGTCACCAGCACAGCGCCCGCGATGCCGGCCCCGACGGCCATTGCGCCGGGTGGGCTGAGCAGCGAGGCCAGCGCGCCAGCTTGCGTCGCTCCGATCGGCCCCGTCCCCATGACCGACTGCGCGTAAAAGGCCATGACCCGGCCGCGCAGGCGGTCTGGGGTGGCTTTTTGGACACGCGTGTTGGCGGCGACCATGAACCACATCTGCATGATCCCGGACAGGTAGAGCAGGATCATGGAGAGCTGGAACGAGGTGCTGAAGCTGAAGGCCAGCAGGAGCGCCGCCCATGCCAGGCCGATCCAGAACTGGCGCCGGCCGCCGGCGCGCGTGCTGGGCACGAAAGCGATCGTCAGCGCTCCGGTCAACGCGCCGAGGCCCTGCGCCCCCATCAGCAATCCGAAACCCACCGCGCCGCCGTGCAGCACCTGCTCCGCGAAGAGGGGGATCAGGGTCAGCCGGTTCATCGCGAACAGAGAGAACGTAGCCGTCACCAGCAGGAGGCTGAAGACGAGCGGATCGCAGCGGACGTAGCGAGCTCCCTCGGCGATCTGCCGGAACATCGGCGGGCGATCGCCTTCGGGGACCAGGCTGGGCAGGTTGCGCATCAGCCCCAGGCCTGCGATCACCGCCAGATAGGAGATCGCGTTGAGAAGGAAGCAGAGCGGCAGTCCTACCACCGCGATCAGCACCCCCGCCAGCGCCGGGCCCACGACCGCCGCACCGTTCCAGACCGAGGAGTTGAGCGCGATCGCGTTCATCAGGTCCTCGCGCCCCACCATCTCGATCGCAAAGGCCTGGCGCGTCGGGACGTCGACGACCTGGATAATCCCCCAGATCAAGGCTGCGACCAGCACCATGGGGTAGGTTGCGGCGTGCGTCGCCGTGATGACGAACAGGAAGCAGGCCGGACCGATGAAGGCGACCTGCGTCGCCTGCAGCACGCGGCGCTTGGGAAAGCGGTCGGCGACCAGGCCACCGAACGGCCCTGCAGCCAGCATCGGTAGAAACTGGGCGGCCAGCGCAAGACCGACCAGCAGTCCCGAGTGCGTGAGCTGCAGCACCAGCCAGGGTTGGGCGATGCTCTGCATCCAGGTGCCAACTGTCGACACGAGCTGCCCACCGAAGAAGAGGCGGTAGTTGCGGTGACGCAGCGCTCCCAGCAGGCGCGGGTGCGCCGGCGCCGCCGAGGCCCTCGGGACCGTTGCCGACACGGTGATTGATAATCGCACCATGACCCGGATCCGGGAGGAAGTCTCGATCGATGCCCCCCCTCAAGAGGTGTGGAAGGCGGTTCACGAGGACCTTGCCAACGCGCCCCGCTGGGCGGCCTACCTCAGGCACGCCGAGGCCCTCCGCAGCAATCCGGACGAGGGGCCTCGCGTCCGCTACGAACTGGATCTGCCCGGCGGGCTTCAGGTCGACCTGGTGCTGCAATACACGACATGGGACCCACCCCGGCTGGCCATCGGCCGGTTCGCCGGTGGACCGCTCGACGGGACCTGGTCGTACACGTACACGCCGCGAGACGGCGGCACTGACCTGGTCTACGAGATGGACTACGAGATGCGCGGCCTGCTGCGCTTCGCGGGTGGTGTGCTGAGGGGTCAGTACGAAGATGGCATCAGGCGCGGTATGGCGATGCTCAAGGAGCACATCGAGTCATCGACGTGACGGCGCGCGACGGGTCGCACGCTTCTTACGGGCCGCCTCAGGATCGTCGGTCTTGACGAGGTTCGATAGGTATACGCTGAGGCAGCTGTCCCGATGAAGGTGCTCGTCGCGGGTGCCACAGGCGCTGTAGGTTTGCGAGCCTTGCGCGGCCTTGTGGCCCGGGGGCACGAGGTGACTGGTGTCGCCCCGAATGCAGAGGGTCGGCGGCTGCTGGAGGACCTCGGAGCTGAAGCGGTCGTGGCTGATGCCATGGACGCCGAGTCCATCGCGCGCGCCGTCGCCGACACCGGTCCCGAGGTGGTGGTTGACGTGCTCACCGCCGTCCCAAAGGGCGGGGCCTGGCGGGCCGAGGACATGGAGCCGACGAACCAGCTCCGCATTCACGGCACACGTCACCTGCTCGACGCTTCCCTGAAGGCAGGAGTGCGGCGGTACGTGGCGGAGTCGTCCTACCTGATCTATGGATCGGGGGACCGCGGCGGCGAACCGCTGTCCGAGGACCGCACCACACCGGTGCAGCCTCCTCCGCGGCTTCTGAGGGAGGTCGTCGACGCCCTGGCCACGAAAGAGAGGAACGTGCTGGAGGCGTCAGCAAGTGGGAGCATCGAGGGTGTCGTCCTCCGGTTCGGCAGCCTGTACGGCCCCGGTCCCGCGCTCGGGGCGATGGTCGGCGGGCTCCGCAGAAGGAACCTGCCCGTTCAGTGGCGAGCCCACGGCACCACGCCTTGGCTGCACGTCGACGAGGCCGCAGACGCGATCGTGGCGGCCGTGGAGAGGGGCCAGCCGGGAGCTGTCTACAACCTCGTCGAGGACGAGCCGATCTCCTTCGCCGAGTTCCTGCGCTGCCTCGCAACTACCGTGGGGACGCCGGCGCCGGCGCCTATCCCGGGTTGGATCATGACTATGACCGCGCCCTACGTCAAGGCATCGCATTTCGACTCCAGGATCCGGCCCTCCAACCGGCGAGCGAAGGTCGAGCTGGGATGGACGCCGAGCTTCAGGAGCCCACGAGAGGGCCTGGTGGACGTAGCAGCGGCTATGGACCTCACCTCAGTGGCTGAGTCGGCGAGGGACGGGGAGAGCGCCGGCACTGTCCTGGTTGCGCTCAGCACCAACGTTGTGATGGTGGTTGCCAAGGCGTTTGCCGCGGCGGTCACCGGCTCGCCGGCACTGTTCGCAGAAACCCTGCACTCGCTGGCGGACACTGGCAACGAGGTGCTCCTATATATCGCGCTGCACCGCGCCCGGCATCCTGCCGACCTGAGGCATCCGTATGGCTACGGCTCTGAGCTGTTCTTCTGGTCGCTGCTCGCCGCGTTGAGCATCTTCCTCACCGGTGGGGCGCTGTCGGTCTGGGAGGGGGTCCAGCAGCTCCTCCATCCAGGCGAGGCGACCAACTTCGTCCTCGGCTACGCCGTCCTCGGCCTTGGCTTCGTCGTCGACGGGACCTCATGGCTGCGCTCGCTCCGCCAGCTGGCACGCGAGGCCCGTGCCCGAGGGGTACGGCTGAGCCAGCACATCCGCAGCACGACGGACACCACCGTGACAGCCGTCTACATGGAGGACGGGGCCGCCCTGCTGGGAGGCATGATCGCGATGGTTGGGCTGGCAGCGCATCAGTTCCTCGCTTCGCATCAGGTGCGCGGGGCCGCGATACCGGACGCTCTCGCCGCGATCGGCATCGGCGTGCTGCTGGGAAGCATTGCGCTCCGGCTCGTCCGCCGGAACCGCGACCTGCTGACGAACCTGTCGGAGTCGCCGAAGGTGCTGGACCAGATCCGCGACTTGCTCCTGGCCCACCCCGAAGTCACTCGTGTCGGCAGGGTGGCCACGCTCTACGTCGGCCCGCACCAGCTCCTGGTCACGGCGGAGATGCAGCCTGTGGACGAGCTCTCTGGGCTGCGACAGCGGCAGCTGGTGACGGAGCTGTGCGAACGCGTTATGGAGACGGTCCCGCGGACTGTTGCGGTGTACCTGATGCCGGTTGTCACCGCGACCGCTCAGCCTGCGCTGACTGCCTTCGACACCGATTACTGGTTGCGCCGCTACCCCGATCCCGAGCAGTTCTGAACGCGTGCTGCAGAAGACCGCAATGATGAGCAGCAGGACACACGTCGACTCATGGGATGAGTTGGGCGACTGTAACCTGGCCCGTTCCTGCCCCACGCAGCAACGCGATCAAATCCGTGCCGATAGCCGCCAGGATGTCCTCTGACGCTCACCGGCCGCCCGGATTCACCGGCCCACGGACTTCCGCCGGGCAGCTCAGTTCTTCGGCAGCAGCTCCAGCTGCTCGGCGCGGTCGTCAAGCTCCTTCTGGAGCTGTCCAACCAGTCCCTGAAAGATCTTCTGGTCCGACTCATCGCCCAGGCGCACCGATCGCAGATGGCGCAGCACCTGCCGCATCGCCATGATCCCGGCGGCCTCGTCCACCTGCAGCCGCTTGCCCGCCATTCGCAGCGCCGTGGCATGCCGCTCCAGGCTGTGCTCCTTGAGCAGGGCCAGGAGCCGCGCGGTCACCGCCAGCGCTTTTACGGTGGTCGGGTGGAGCTCGGTCGGCGAGGCGGAGGAGCGCGCCGATCGCCGCATAGGGGTCATGCGGCGGCTGCGAGGTCGGCCGATGCCGAGGAACCGACGGAGGGCCGGTCCAACCATGATGGCCACACCCACCAGGAAAAGCAGACCGGCCAGCAAGCCGACCACCACTTCCAGCACTGCTGACAAGGGTACGCGCCCGGCAGCCGTTCGTACTAACTCTCAGAAACCTCGATCCGATGCCCGGGTCGCCGTGACCGAGAGAAGCCGGCAACGACCACCGGCAGGTACGTGGTGATGTGGAAGCTCAGCGCCTCGACCGCGTGCTCCGTCATCGTCCAGATCGGAACCATTAGCTTTGCGGTCACAAGGAGGGGGGATGAGCGACTTCACCATCGATACCTTGATTCGTGGCGCCAGGGTGGTGGACGGGACCGGCAACCCGTGGTTCCACGGCGACGTCATGATCTCTGGCGATCGCATTCTCGACGTGCTGCGGGCAGGCAGGGTCTCGACCGGCCGGGCCCGAGAGGTGGTCGAAGCCTCCGGCATGGTCGTAAGCCCTGGCTTCATCGACATCCTCAGTCACTCGATCCGGCCGCTGATGCGCGATCCTCGGTGCCTGTCGAAAGTCACGCAGGGCGTGACGACGGAGATCATGGGCGAGGCGTGGACCCCAGCGCCTTTCGGCGGCCGGATCGAGGATCCGCTGCGGCCCGACCCCGTCGTCGATGCCGTGCCCGAGTGGCGTGAGAAAGCACGGGGATGGCGCCGCTTCGGAGACTGGCTCGAGGCCATGGCAACCAACGGCGTGACGCCCAACGTCGCGTCGTTCGTGGGCGGCGGCACCGTCCGCGAATACGCAAAGGGCATGGAGATGGGAGCGCCGGACGCCGACGAGCTGGACACCATGCGAATGGTCGTGGAAGAGGCGATGCGTGACGGCGCGCTTGGCGTGAGCTATGCGCTGATCTACCCTCCCGAGGCGTACACACGCACCGAGGAGCTCGTCGAAGTTTGCCGGGTGGCCGCAAGGCACGGCGGCATTTACGCGACCCACATGCGGTCCGAGTCCGACCGTCTGCTGGATGGCATCGGGGAGGCACTGGAGATTGAACGGCGCGCCAAGGTGCCAGTTGAGATCTACCACCTGAAGGCCTCTGGCCGCCCGAACTGGCCGCGGATGGCGGGCGCCATCAAGATGATCGCAGAGGCCAGGGCCGAAGGCCAGGACGTCACCGCCGACATGTATCCCTACGTCGCGGGCGGGACGGGGCTGACCTCAGTGGTGCCGCCCTGGGTGGCGGCCGGCGGGAAGCTCTTCGACAACCTGCAGGACCCGGCGATCCGAGCCCGGATCCGCGAGGACGTGCGGAACCCCACCGGGGATTGGGAGCCGATGGGCAACCGGGCCGGGCCGGAAGGGGTCATGCCGATCGGCTTCCGCAGGCCCGAGAACCGTGAGTACAACGGCAGGAGGCTCTCCGAGATCGCGGCCGAGCGGGGTCAGGACTGGCTCGACGCCGCTATGGATCTCCTGGTGTCCGAACGCCAGCGAGTCGCCACCATCTACTTCGTGATCAGCGAGGAGAACGTGGTCGAGCAGCTGCGCCAGCCCTGGATCTCGATCGGTACCGACGCCGGCGGCCTCGACCCGACCTGGGCCGCCGAGCTCGGACCGACCCATCCGCGCGCCTACGGCAGCTACCCGCGCATTCTCGGAAGGTACGTCCGCGACCAGGGGGTGATCGCGCTGGAGGACGCGATTCGAAAGATGAGCTCGGCGGTGGCGGCGCGCCTCGGCCTCCGCGACCGTGGCCTCCTGCGGCCCGGCTACCACGCCGACGTCGTGGTCTTCGACCCCATACGAATTCGGGACCTGGCGACCTTCGAAGAACCGCACCGCCTGTCGGAGGGCGTGCGAGACGTCTGGATCAATGGGACACACGCCCTCGAGCATGGCCGCCACACCGGCTCTGCTCCGGGCAGGGTGCTCAGGGGCGCGGGGGCACGCTGAGGCCCAGTGGGTGCCGGTTCAGCGCGGCTCGGGATGCGGATGGTTGTGCGCACCCGCGCTGTGGTCGACCTCCTCGGCGCAGGGGTGACAGGACTCCAGCTGAATGGTCGTGTGCGCGATCCCGAACCGCTGGCAAAGCTGGACCTCCAGGGCCCGCATCCGGTGCTCCGCGTCTGACATCAGCTCGTCCGTAACCACCACGTGGCAGCTCAGCACCGAGGAGTCAGAAGAGAGCGACCACACATGGAGGTCATGGACCGACTGGACGCCTTCGAACTGCTCGATCTCGCGCCGCACCGCCTCCAGGTCGATGCCTCGGGGCGTGCCTTCGAGCAGGATGTGGACCGTGGCACGCACGACGCTCCAGGCGCCGAATGCGATCAGCGCGGCGATCGCCAGCGAGAGCAAGGGGTCGACCGGCAGCCAGCCGGTCAGCAGGACGACGCCGCCCGAGATCGCGACGCCGATCGAGGCAGCCACGTCTCCGACGACGTGCAGCAGAGCCGCGCGCACGTTGAGGTCGGGGCCGGCGTGGCGCAGATTCAAAGCGATGAAGGCGTTGACAGCGAGCGCGATCAGCGCCGCCGCGATGACAAGCCCACCCTGGATCGGCTCGGGATGCCGCAGCCGCCTCACCGCTTCGAAGGCGATAGCCGCCACGACCAGCAGCAGTGTGGCGCCGTTGACGAGCGCGGCCAGGATGCCGACCCGATGGTAGCCGTACGTGCGGCGGCTGTCGGATGGCCTGCCCGCCTGCTCGACCGCGAACCAGGCCAGGCCCAGAGCGAAGGCGTCGGTCAGGATGTGGCCCGCGTCTGAGAGCAGCGCCAGCGAGTTGGCTACCAACCCGGCCGTCGCCTCGACGACGAGGACGACCAGCGTGAGCAGAAAGGCCAGGCGAAGCCTGCTTCCCGTCAGGGCGTGCCGATGGGCGCTCATGGTGTTCTGGCTGCCTCGCAGCAGATGTGCTCGCGCCAGACCACGAAGCCCTCGCGCAGCGCGACACCGGCGATCACCAGCGCCGCGATCGGGTCCGCCCACCACCACCCGAACACGGCGTTGAGCCCAAGGCCGGCCAGCAGGGCAACCGCGAGATACGCGCAGAGGAGGTTCTGGGCGCCCTCGCTCACAGCTGCCGCTGAGCTCAGATGGCGCCCGACGCCTCGCTTGGCGCGGGCCATCGCCTGCATGACGGGCACCGTAAAGATCGCCAGGCCGATTCCGATCAGGCTTGGCTCAGAGTGCCGGCCACTGACGAGCGTTCGCAGCGCCTGGACGACGACATAGGCAGCCAGGACCAAGAAGCTGATCGCGATCATGCGCTGGGCACGGCGCTCCGCCAGCTCCGAGCTCTCCCGTCCGTCTGTGAATCGCCACAGCACTACTGCCCCAGCCGCCGCCTCGATCAGGCTGTCGAGGCCGAACGCGATCAGGGCGATCGAGGAGGCGGCAACCCCGGCCACGACGGCGACGGCGAACTCGGCCGCGTGCCACGCTAGGCCCCCGGCCGCCAGATGCCGGGCACGGCGTACCAGCTTGCCACGTTCGAGTGACAGGAAGGCGGTCTCGGTGCTCACGAAGTGAGGATACGCAGAGGCGTCAGGCCGGCCTCAGGGCCAGTGCGTCGCGGATCAGCCGGCCCCGGGGATCGGGCAGAGTCGCGCGGTTGGCCAGGAGCTCGATCAGCGCTTCATTGTGCCCGGCCACGATGGCGGCCGCGATGTAGGCGACCAGGTCCAGCAGCGGCGACTCCTCGATGAAGCGCATCACGAAGCCGCTGAACCGATGGAGCGCCCGGTGACCGAGCAGAGTGTCGAACATGCCCAGGAGCGCAATCTCGTCCGAGCTGGACTGCCAGCGCTCGGCGAGGTCCAGAAGGATGCCGGCGGGCGCGTCGGCCAGCGCGCGGAAGCATTCGGCAGCCTCTTCGCCGATGGCTCCGTCCTGCAGCAGATGCCTGTACAGCGGCAGATTGTGGCCCGTTGCGGCCAGCAGCCGCACCGCGGTAAGCGCCGGTTCGCGTGATCCGGCGGCCGTGAAGCGGTCTGCCAGCAGTCGCGTGGCGTGAAAGGCGGCCAGAGGCTCGTCGACCTCAGCCAGGGCGAGCAGGCCAGCCGCGCGCAGGTTGCAGGCGACCTCGCCGTGGGGCTCGCAGTGGGCGCCGAACTCGTAGGTCTGGACCGCATCCTCCAGCAGCCCGATGTCAGCGGCCCGGGCACACTGGCGCAGCCCGCGCAGCAACGCAGCCCTGATTCCGGCGTCGGCATCCAGACGCCGGGGCTCCGCCTTCAGGTCGTCGTACCGCTGAAGGATGGCGTCGCGCAGCCGCGGGTTGTCGGGCGCGATCACAGAGAGCGCCGCGGTGACCGCCTCAGCGGACCGGGCGCGCCCCAGGAGCGCCAGCCCTTCGTCTCTGGGCCCAGTAGCCGCGAGCATGTTCACAATCATGTGAAGTTTGGTCAGACGTGGCGGGTAGGCCCGGCTCCGCCGGGCCGATTGAGTTGTGGCCAAACGCTGCCAGACTGTGCCCGTCACCCACCACCGGGGGGAACGCGGCTACTGTTGGCGCCAGCACGGTGGGGGTCTGGAGGGGGAGGCCTGCCTCCCCCTGCTATTCACAGGTCGAGTGTGAAGAGGGTCGCGGAGCAGCGGCAGGGGCCGAGGCAGACCGGGCACTCCCAGCCGTCCCGCAGACTCTCCTCGTAGTAGAAGCGCTCGACCGTCTCCCACTCGCGGAACCCGAGGCGTCTGAACAGGTGGGGCGATGAGTCCTCGCGCCCGGACAGCCATGCCAGGGTTACTGCCAGGTCGCAGCCCTGCCGGCGCATCCACTCGAGACCGGCCTCGGTGAGGATGCGACCGGTGCCGCGACGGCGGAAGCCAGGCTCGACCGCCACCGATTCGTAGGAGCCGACCTTGCCGGTGAAGAGCTTGACGGCTTCAGGACCGAAGCGCTCGTAGTAGGCGGCGTCCTCAGGGATCAGTAGGCGTGCCACGGCGGCCCCGACGGGCTTCGGGCCTGTGTTCCTGGCGATCCAGACTGCCGCGGTCGGATCGGCCGCGTCCCGTTCCAGCCGGCCACGCGCGTAGATGTCTCGACCCAGCTCCCGGTTGAGGAGCGCCTCCGCCGCCCTCGCAATCGTGCCATCACCTGGGTGCAGCTTGACGACCTCTATCACGATTGCCCGACAGTAACACCGGCCCAGTCTGGGTGCTCGATGAGGCAACGCGCCGCTGGATGCCAAGTCCAAGGCCGCCATCTTCGCGCCGAGGTCCGGCACAACCTGCGGTGCCGAACAGCCATCGTGTCCTCGCACCACTTCTCGACGGTGCGAGTGGCGGGCCCTATCGCCGTGTTTGCCGGGGGGTCGTGTGACAGAGCTGGGCACCCTCGATGAGCTGGTCGCTGCGGGCCGCCGCTCTGCCGAGCTGTTCGAGCTCCAGGCCGCTCGCTACCGGTGAGCGGAACGGTCTACGGGTGTCATCATGGCGCCCGTGACAGAGAAGGAGCGCACCGAGCCCAACTCAGAAAAGGAGAAGCCGGCTCCGCCGCCGGAATATGAGTCCGTCACCGAGCACACGGTTCAGATCGAAGACCGCGAGGTGGCGTACCGGGCGGTGGCCGGCACCACCACGCTTCGGAGCGAGGAGGGCGAGCCCAGGGCAAGCATCTTCTCGATCGCGTACACCCGCACCGACCTGGACGACGATGGCGCGCGGCCTCTGACCTTTGTATTCAACGGGGGTCCGGGCTCCTCGTCGACCTGGCTGCACCTCGGCCTGGTCGGCCCCCGTCGGGTCGACGTAGCGGATGGCCCCACGCCGCCGCCTGCGCCATACCGCGTGGTCGACAACGACGCCTCGCTGCTCGACGTGAGCGACCTCGTGTTCATCGACCCGGTCAGCACCGGCTACAGCCGCGCCGCGGCCGGGCAAGAGGCCAAGCAGTTCCACGGCTTCAGGGAGGACTTGGAGTCGGTGGGCGAGTTCATCCGCCTCTACACCACGCGCTCCCGACGCTGGACGGCGCCCAAGTTCCTGGTCGGCGAGAGCTACGGGACGACTCGGGCAGCAGGGCTGGCGCAGCACCTTCAGGACCGGCACGGCATGTACCTGAGCGGGGTAGGGCTGATCTCGGCCGTGCTGCTCTTCCAGGCCAGCTGGCAGGGCGCCGTCAATGACCTGCCGTACGTCCTGAACCTTCCCACGTACGCCGCCACCGCCTGGTATCACCAGCGGCTCAAGAACCGGGACCAGAGCCTCCGATCGCTCACCGATCAGGTCGAAGAGTTCGCGCTGGGCGACTACGCCAGCCTGCTGCTCCGGGGCAGTCGAGCGCCGGCGGGGGAGCGAGCGTCGGTGCTCGAGCGACTGGCGGCCTGGACGGGTCTTTCAAAGACCTTCCTCGAGGAGTGCGACCTGCGAGTGAGCCCGCCCCGCTTCTTCAAGGAACTGCTGCGCTCGGAACGTCGCACCGTCGGCCGCCTGGACAGCCGCTTCACCGGCATCGACGCCGACGCTGCAGGCGAGGCTCCCGAATACGACCCGAGCTACGCGATCATCCAGCCTCCGTTCTCAGCGGCTGTGAACTCGTATCTGCGCGGCGAGCTGGGCTTCGAGTCGGACCTGCCCTACGAGGTGCTGAGCGGCGAGCGTGTGCGACCCTGGAATTTCGGCGAAGACGCCAACAACAAGTACCTCGACGTCGCCTCGATGCTCCGCCAGGCCATGTCAAAGAGCCGCCAGCTCAAGGTGCTGCTGGCCAGCGGATACTTCGACCTGGCGACACCGTTCGCCGCCGCCGAATGGACGCTGGACCGTATGGGGCTCGATCCCAGCCTGTCCGGTAATGTCAGGATGACTCGGTACGAGGCTGGGCACATGATGTACATCCACCCGCCGTCCAGGGACAGGCTGGCGGCTGAGCTGCGCGCCCTTGTCGGCGATTTGCCCGTTCCGGCAGAGTGACCGGCGCGCGCTACGTCCGTCTGCTGACCGCCGCGGACATCGAGCTGCTCCAGTCGGCTGCGGGCGGAGCGGCGGCCGAGGAGCTGCGTGGCGACCCCGCGAAGCTCGACGAGCTGCTGAGGAGCCCGGCCGTGTTCGAAGCGCTGTTCGCGAGCGCCACCGAACCTGACCCCCTCCTCTCTGCATCGCCATTCCTGGCTTTCACCGTGCTGGTCAACCGGGTCGCGAAGGACCTGGAGCACGCGGTGTTCATCGAAGAGTGGCTCGGCCCGGCCCGAACCGTGCCGGTGTTCGACGTTGCCAGTCTGCGCGAATTCATGGCCAGCAACTCCCACCGCGCTTTCCTTGCCGAGCTGCTCGCGTCATACACCCGGGTTGCCAGCGGGAGCGTGTGGCAGCGGACGCCGCGCGGGTGGCGCCGGCACCGCTACAGTGAGCTCGACCCGCTGCGCCTGAGCCAGCTGCTGGAGGTGGTGCCGGACACCCAACGGGCCGCCGTCTGCAGGCGGCTGGGTGACCTCGCCCTCTTCCTCAGCGGCGTCTTCCCCGAGCACGCGGCCGCCCATCCGCTGCAGCCGAGGCACGTCGAACGCATCAACCGGCTTCTCAACGCAACCAGCCTGAAGGCCGCCACTCCGCCTCCTGACGAGCTGGCCAGAGCAAGTGGCCCACAGCAGGGCATCTGGCTGCTGGAGTGGTTGGGCCGGAGGGCTTACCGGCTCGCAATCAGAGCGCCGGGTTATTCAGCGGGTGACCTGCGGGACGTGGTCGACCAATTCGGCCGCGCCCGCCGTGTACTCAACGTGCTGACCAGGAGCTACCTCTATCCGTCCCGCGAACGCTGGTTCCCACAGGCTCAGTGACTCGGCCGGCCGCGGTTCGCGGAGAGTATTGCGAGGGCCGTCGCGAGCGTCACCAGCGATATCAGGAGCAGCACTGCATAGACGGCGCGAAGCCCGTCGTCGACCAGCGGAGCGGTGACAGCATCGAGGTGGCCGCGACTGCTCAGTGGGTTGGCGACGGTGCCGGGGTCGACGCCGTGCGCCGTGGCCGCGGCTCGAGCGCGGGCGCCGAGAAGCGCCCCCAGCAAAGAGACGCCGACTGCGCCGCCGATCGTGCGAGAGAACTGGTTGAGCGCCGTGGCCGCGCCCCGTGAGCTCCAGTCGACCACGCTCTGAATGACGATCAGCAGGGGGGTCTGGAGCTGGCCCATGCCGAGGCCGATGAAGAACGCGGCGGCGGCAACCCAGCCGACGCCCGCCGCTGGTGGGCGAAAAAGCAGCAGGGCACTGCCGATCACCATCGAGAGCGCGCCGGTGACGACCAGCCGCTGATAGCCAAGTCGAAGCAGGACCCGTCCGGAGAAGATTGCCGCTCCCGTCCAGCCTAGCGACGCGATCGAGACCGTCGTGCCGGCCTCGAACGAGCTGCGCTGCAGCACGCCCTGCACGTACAGCGGCACGAACGCGTTCAGAGCGAACATCACGATCCCCGCCAGAAAGGCCGCCGCGGTCGCCGGACCGATGATCGGATGACGCAGAAGGGTGAAGGGGATCGTCGGGTGCTCGGTGCGGCGTTGCGCGAGCGCGAAGAAGGCCAGGGCCGCGAGTCCCAGGCTGATCAGTGCCAGGTCAGGTGCCCTGCCGCCGCCGGCGCCGCCGTCCAGCCCGAACAGCAGCATGCCGATGCCAAGGGTCAGCGCGACCGCTCCAAGGTAGTCGAGACGGCCACCTTCCCCAGCTGGCGGGGCGTCGCGGTGCTCCCACAGCATGGCTATCGTCACCACCACGATGGGCAGGTTTACCCAGAAAATCCAGCGCCAGCCGATCGTGGTCACAAAGAGGGCGCCGAGGGTGGGTCCGGCGAGTGCGGCCACGGCCCAGACGGAGCTGAAGAGTCCCTGCAAGCGCGCACGCTGCGCGATCGGGAAGATGTCGCCAACGGTCGTCAGGGCGACCGGCAGGACGCAGCCGGCACCGATTCCCTGAAGCGCCCTGAAAGCAACCAGCCAGGCCATGTCAGGCGCCGCGGCGCAGAGCAGAGAGGTGACCACGAACCACGTCAGCCCGGCCAGGAGCACCCGGCGCCGGCCATGGATGTCGGCAAGGCGGCCCCAGAGCGGCACCGTGGTCGTGCTTGTCAGCAGGTAGCCGGCAATGAGCCAGGGATAGAGCGCGAAGCCCCCGAGATCTCCGGCGATGGTGGGGATGGCGGTGGAGACGACGCTGGAGTCCATGGCGGCGACGAACATCGCCAGCATCAAGCCGCCGGTCACACGCGCGCGCTGAACGGTCCAGGGGATGGAGGAAGCGGCCGGATCGGGTGGAGGGGAGGCGCTCAATGTGGACAAAAGGGACCTCCCTATCGCACGCAACTGCCGCTTACAGCTGTGCCGCTCATGCAGCTCTGCGCCAGGTGAGCTGGCCGCCGACCACGGTCGCAGTCACGCGCCGGTCGTCCACCACGGTCAGGTCACAAAGCGTTCCCGGTCGGAGCCGGCCCAGCCGGTCCTCCATGCCGACCGCGTAGGCGGCACCCCACGTATAGGCTCGGAGCGCCTGGGCCCCGGTCAACGCCAGGCTCGGGTGCCATCCCGCTCGGCGGCGCCAGCCGGTCGCCGCGTCGATTCCGAGGAGCGGATCAGCCGACTCTACGGGAGCGTCGGAACCGAAGGCCAGGACTGCGCCGGCGTCGACCAGGGCCCGCCATGCGTACGCGTGACGGGTGCGTTCACGCCATTCGCGGTCGGCGAGGTCGCGGTCTGTGACAGCGTGGATCGGCTGCATCGAGGCCACCACCCCGGCGCGCCGGAAACGCCCCATGTCCGCCGGGTCGACGCACTGTGCGTGCTCGATGCGCGGCCTCCAGCCCGGCCAGACACCCGCCAGCGGCTCGAGGGCGTCGAGCGCCCGGCGCACAGCTCCGTCCCCGATCGCATGCAGGCAGAGGTTGAGGCCCGCCGTCGCGCACCGAGCGGCCAGCTCGACAAGCTCGCTTTGGGCAAGCACAGGCATACCGGATCCGCCGACCATCTCGGCGGTTCGGCTGCCGAGTGAGCCGTCCAGGAACGCCTTGACGCCCCAGATGCGCAGGCGGTCGTCGCCCAGACCGCTGCGGATGCACAGCCGCTCCGCGTGTTCAAGCCGCGCCGCAGGGAGGTTGCAGCTGACCCGCAGCGGCAGCGGTCCGCGAGCCCGTAGACGGGAGAGCGAAGCGAAGGCGAGGGGGGCGTCCATCGAGTGCACGGACGTCAGGCCCATCCGCGCCAGGTCCCGCATGGCAGCGGCCATCGCCGCGTCGAGCTGCTCGTCCGACGGCCGCGGAACACAGCGCTGCACAGCCTGCAGCGCGTTCTCCCGCACTATGCCGGTCGCTTCGCCGTCAGGATCGCGGTCGATCACACCGCCCGGCGGGTCGGGGGTCTCGCGAGCTATGGCCGCCATCGCCAGTCCGGCCGAGCTGACCCAGCCCGAGTGACCATCCTTGCGGAGCAGCAGCGCGGGCCGCCCGGCAACGGCGTCGTCGAGGGAGCGCCGGTTCGGAAAGCGAGGGTCCGGCCAGACGTCGTTGTACCAGCCGCGCCCGACCACCCACGCCTCGGGTGGGAGGGCGGCCGCGTGACGGCGGACGCGGGCCAGCGCGTGCTCGAGTGATGGGGAGCCCGCCAGATCCACTTCCAGCTTCAGCCGGGCGAGTGACTCCAGGTGGATATGAGCGTCGGCCAGCCCCGGCAGCGTGCGGCCGCGCACCTCGACCACCTCGGCATCCGCGCCGGCGGCCGCGCCGGCGCGACGGCCGACTGCAATGATGCGGCCATCCGGGCCCGCTGCGACTTGAGGCTGGCAGCCGACAAACAGGCGTGGGCGGCGCAAGCTCACGGCCGCAGGGTAAGGCGTGGCGGGTCCGCGCGGCCGCCGCGCCTATTCCAGCGCTTCGTCCAGAGGCACAAGCCGCTTCTGCAGACCGTAGATGGCCGCCTGTGTGCGGTCCGCAAGGTGCAGCTTGGAGAGGATGTTCGAGACGTGCGTCTTGACCGTCTCCTCGCCGATATGGAGGGCGGCTGCGATCTCTTTGTTCGAACGGCCCCGCGCCAGCGCCCGCAGGACCTCGATCTCGCGGGGTGACAGCGCATCCACCGGCTCGCGGTCACGCCCTCGCAACTCCTGCAGCACGCGCGCCGCCACGCTGGGGTCGAGCACGCTCTCGCCGCGCGCCGCGGCGTGCACGGCGCGAACGACCTCGTCGACACCCGCCGTCTTCAGCAGGTAGGACGTGGCCCCGGCGCGGACGGCGTCGAAGACCAGGTCGTCGCCCTGGTGCGAGGTGAGCACGATCACCTGGGTGGCTGGACTCCGCGCCTTGATGATTCGAAGCGTGGCGATGCCGTCCAGCCCTGGCATCTGAAGGTCCAGCAGGACGACGTTCGGCACCAGGGTGTCGACCGCCCTGACCGCCGAGTCGCCGTCCGGGCAGTCGCCCACCACCTCGATCTCGGCCTCGTGCTCCAGCAGGAAACGGAGGCCTTGGCGAACCACGTTGTGGTCGTCGACGATCAGGACCCGGATCATGCCGCTGCCGCCGCCGGCAGCAGCACCCGCAGCGAGGTGCCTTTGCCGAGCGCGCTCTCGATGGCCATGGAACCGCCCAGCTCACGTATGCGCTCCGCCATCAGCTTCAACCCGAGCCCCCCGTGGTCAGGCGCCTCCTCGCTGTCAAAGCCTCGCCCGTTGTCGGCCACCGTCAGCTCCGCCTGCGTGCCGTCCTGCCGCAGCCGCACCTCGATCTCGTCGGCCTCAGAGTGGCGGACGGCGTTTGAGAGGCCTTCCTGGGCAATCCGGAACATCGCCTGTTCGACGGCGGGGTCGAGCACGATGGGCGCCAGCTCCTTCCGGACCCGGACGCCGACCCGCACCTCGTAGGCGTCGCACAGGTCGGCCAGAGCGGGTACGAGACCCTTCTCCTCGAGCGCTGTCGGCCGCAGCTCCAGCAGCAGCGCACGCATCTCCTGGATGGTCGAGCCGACCGTCTCCGACAGCGTCTCAAGCTGCGGCTGCAGCGGCGAGTCAGCCGGCAGTGCCTTGCGCAGACCGCCGGCCAGGGCGCTGATGGAGAAGAGGTCCTGCGAGATCGAGTCGTGGAGCTCGCGCGAGATCCGCGAGCGCTCGGCCAGGCGTGCGTTCTTCTCCGCCAGCGCCTGCTGCTCGGCTATCGACTCGTTCAGGCGCTCGGCCATGCGGTTGAAGTGGCGTTCGAGCTGGCCCACCTCGTCTGCGCCCGACTCGGGAACCCGCTGGGAGAAGTCGCCCGACGCGAAGCCGACGGTGCCGGCTGCCAGGCGCCGCAGGCGGCGGATCATGCCGCGCGTCGTCAGCAGGCCGAAGAGGACCCCGACCGGGATGGTGGCGATCAGGAACCAGAGGCCCGA
>Ga0126378_10000629_pt1 | contig 25700 bp, 20 predicted proteins | sample PanSoiMetPlot_23_FD_92587 | JGI IMG/M metagenome (GOLD analysis project Ga0126378, IMG submission 92587) | Tropical forest soil microbial communities from Panama - MetaG Plot_23 | ecosystem: Environmental > Terrestrial > Soil > Tropical forest > Bulk soil | place: Panama | collected 2016-02-17
AAGCAAATCTTGGACGCAAGGACTTTGATATCAGCCTGTTCAACACTCAAGAAGAGGAAGGAAAATAATCGAATCGCTCCGTCAGGCTGTTGGAAGGTGCCCGGTCGTGTCACGGGAGCATCCACGGTCTTCGCCATCATGGCATTGGCTCGTTTCAGACTTTGCGGGGGCCCCATAGAGCCCGAAGGGCCACCAATTCCAGTCGCCGGCAAGCTGCAACAGCGCCGGCCCGACCACCATGCGCACCACGGTGGCATCAATGAACACCGCCACCGCCAGCGTAAAGCCCAGCATCTGGACGACCAGAAAGCCGCCCATGGTGAAAGCGGCGAAGACGGCTATCATGATTGCAGCGGCGCTCGTGATGAGCCCGGCTGTCCGCGCCAGGCCCTCGATCACCGCTGATCTTTCGGATAGACCGCACCGCCGTTCTTCGAGGACTCGCGCCACCAGGAAGACCTCATAGTCCATGCTCAGGCCAAAGACGATGGCAAACGAGAGTATCGGCACAATCGGATATACGGAGCCGGTGGCTGCGCCGAGCCCAAAGAGTTTGCTACCGTGGCCTTCCTGAAAAACGACAACTAACGCGCCGAATGAAGCGCCAACGGAAAGCAGATTGAGCAGAATTGCTTTGACCGCCGCAAATAGGGAACGTAAGCCGATCAGCAGCGCCAGCAAGCTCCCCAATACGACGGCACGGGCCACCCTCGGCAGCCACTCCGATACTACCGAGTCATAGTCTGCGTCGATTGCGGGAACGCCGCCGACACGCAGCATTGCGCCGGGCACGCCGGTGATCCGAGCGATATCGGAAGAACGTACTTCTCGTACCCATCGTATCTGCTGGTTGGGCGAAAGAGTGGCGGTGGGCATCAACTCAATCAACGTGGCTTGGCCGTCGCTGCGAAGAAAACTCTTGCGCATTGCATCAGGCACATCGTTGACAGCATCCGCAGTGTCCGACATTCCCGTGAGGGTTGGAAGAGATATAACCTCCTCCGCTCTAGGATCGCTCTGGAAGCTTCTGGTCACGCGACTGACGGCAAGCCAGCCAGCTCGAGAAAGCGGCGGTGACTGCGGCGGCAGCTCCAGGATCACTCGGAGGGACTGCACAATGCCCGATCGCCCCATGCCTTGCAGCGTGTGCAGGGCTCGCACCGACTCGGCCGCGGCTGGGAGCGAGTCGCGGTCAGGAATCCCGGGAGAGATTCTGCGCGCCTGGAATGCAAGTAACAGTAGCGGAATCCCGGCGGCAAGCAGGGCGATCCAAGGCCGGCGGGTGATGATGCTGCCCCACCGTACCCAGCGTGCACTCGCCGCGCATAGGCTCTCGCGCGTTTTGACGCGTGTCCCTGGAAGACGCACTCGGGCGGCATTGATGCGACGCCCGAGCAGACCAAGCACCCAAGGCAGAATGAATGTACAGAGTATGACGCTCAAAATGGTTACCAGCAGGCCGGCGATCCCGATGGAGCGAAGTTCGCTAATGGGCACAATTAGCAGCGATGAAAATCCGATTGCCACGGTGGTGGCCGAGATGAGCAGCGTCCGCCCCGCTTGCGCGGCGGCAATATCAGCGGCCTGGCCGGGATCATATCCCTCGGCCAATGCTTCGCGAAACCGGCTCACCATCAACAAGGCATAGTCGATGCCCAAGCCGAGGCCAAGCATGGTCGCCAGATTCTGCACGAGAATCGACAGGTGCAGATAATGCGCGAGCAGGGCAACCGCACCCATCGCCATGGAGATGGAGAGTACGCCGATTCCCAGCGGCAATAGCGCGGCCACGAGACTGCCGAAAGCCAGCAGCAACAGCAAGAGAGTTACGGGCATAGCTCGTTCTTCGGCGTGCGTGACGTCGTCTGCGCTGACCTTGCGAAGATCGAAGGTCAGCGGCGTTTCACCTGTAATCTCCAGTTGGATATTGGGATATTGCGACTTAAGCTGACCTTCCATCCAGTCTGCTCTTGCCCTCAGTTTGGGGACCAACGCCTCGACAGATTCATCGTGCGGATCGAGCCCTACGATGATCAACGCCCCGCCATGGTCCCCAGTGAACAGCGGGTCTGGCCAATCCAGACTCGAGACGGCACCCGACACGCCAGGCACGCTACGCAATGAACTCGTTAAGAAGCCCACTGCATCTGCGCTTTCTGCTGAATCTGGATGGGGAATACCGCTGATGACTAGAACCAGGCGGTGCGCGTATGGCGACCGGAACCGCTGCGCCAGTTCCTGGTCAACCTTTTCCGATTCTCCGCCCTTGATGTGAGCAGCTGTTTCCAGGCGGCGTTCGACTTTGTAAGAAAAGGGCACCAGCGCAAGCGCCATGACAAATCCCGTCATGGCAAACCAGAATCGGCGGCCACCGGCATCAGTGCCAGTCTTTAAGTCTGGTATTACCATTCAGGATCCACGTCGCTTCCTTTTGCAGTGAATGTCCACTGGGGTTGCGTCTCTTGATCTCGTCACGAAACTCGCCGCGATCACCACTAAGCTGCGATATCATCGCTTTTCGACCCCATAATATCAACGACCCTGCCAGACTGTAGTTGACCAATTGCGTCTCACGGGATTCGGCTCGATCAGAAGGTATTGGCGGATATGTTACAAGACACGGGAGGGATCTCTGCCGTCCGCCTGGCGACTGTTTTGGGATCGCATGAGATCCCGCTTTCGACGATCCAGTCGATGCTTCGCCACTCCAAGCCGCAAACCACTGCTCGCGGTTTCTACGCCGTGAATGGCCGGCAGTATGTGCGGATGGGATTGGCACCAACGCGGCGCTCGCCGATTACGAATCGCTTCGCCGGGAAGTCGGTCTGACAGAAACAAGAGAAAGCAAGTACACCACGAGACCCAAAAACAAAAATGTTCCTCCAACGGCTAGGAACGCCAGAAAAGAAAGCGGCCGAGCCCTGAACAGACAGATGGCTTCTATCAGCAGACCAAGGATCAGAAGAATGCCCGAAAGCTGTAGCCGACGTTCAAGCGGATTGGCGCTCAGGCTCATGGTTGCCCATCCCACATTTTGACCTTGCTCAGAGTTCCAACATTGTGAACGACTTCGTGGCAGCCGCTCGAGACGCAGGACAGTTTGTTGGCCTTCAATGCCGGAAGCAGGTCAGGATCGGCCGTGTGCACGGCGCCTTGCTCGAAAGAGCGCGCGCCGAGATGGCAATGCAGGCATTCGCGATTGTTGTAGGGCTCGTGCAGCTTGATGTTTTCAGGCGCTGGCGGCTTGGTGAAGTAGTAGACATACACATGACGAAGACCAGCCATTTTCGCTTTCATAGAGCCGAACATCGCGTAGTTCGCATGGCAGGTGTAGCAGGCCTCTTCAGCAGGGACGCGGTGATTTTGAAAGTGTGCGGCAGCTAAATAGGTCGGATCGTCGACGCGAAGGCTTTGGCCGTAGGATTCCATGATGTGACAGGACAAACAGAATTTCGTCGTCTTGGAGCGCTCCAATTCACTGGAAACTCCCAGGCCCGTGCAAAGGATCGGGAGAAAGAAGAGCACCAAGAACGCCATGACCTTGCCGCCCTGAGTCGCGGTGATGCCCGGTCGCACCACGAATACACCAATCAGCGAAATGCTGATCAGCACGAGAGCGATAATTAGACCGGTTGCCAGGGGCATCGTTGTGCCGCGGCCTTACAGCTTACTTCTTTGCGAGCGACCTGATGAAGGTTACAAGATCTTTGACTTGGTCGGGCTTCAGACTCTTGCCGTAGGCGGGCATCTTGTTCCTGCCGCTCTCAATGATGGTCGTGAATTCCGCATCGCTCTGTTTCTGGACGTCAGGGGAAGCCAGGTCGCGGAGCTTGTTAGCCTTGCCCATTGTGGTCTCGCCCTTACCGTCGGCGCCATGACAAGCAGCGCACTTCGCTTTGAATAAGGCAGCGCCGGTATCCTGCGCCTGTGAGGGGAAGACTAGAAAAAAGAAAGCGGCGTACAGGGCCAAGATTAAAGCCATCTTAGAAATGTCATTTCGGCTTGCTTGCATGCGGCTCCTCCTCAGGCTTGTGGGTGCACTTAGAAAGCATATCGTAATGAAAGGGTGACCAAATTTCCGCGGAAATTCCGCGGTGCGAACAGATCCTGTGGTACGCCAGCGGTCGGGTCTTCATGGTAGCCGTAGTAATCCCAGCAGACCCTTCCTGTCCAGTCTTTCGCGAAACGGTAGTCGACGCCACCAAAAGGATGCAGCCAGTTGGAATTGAGAGAAGCATCCGGAACCTGTGGCGTAATGACCAGGAGAGCGGTGCCACTCGTGCCGGTCAGATTTGCGCCTAGGTGAGCGGTCATCCGGTGGATTGGAGTGACTGAGAAATCGAAATATCCGTAGTTCGAAGTATTTGTGTAGGTGGAAAGCTGCTGCTGCAGGCCGGTAATTCCGGGGCAGTTGACTGTGGCAGGTCCCACGGGCGCTGCGCTGCTCGTAAAGCAAATGAGAATCTGAGAGAAAACGTCGTTGTTGTCGTAGCCTAGCTCGAAGCCGTATTTTTCGGTTGGCTGGAAGAGGGCAGAAAATCCGTAGGCACGATGGTGCTGGAGATTATTCACGTTCACAACGTTGTTTCTGCCTTCCCAGATGGTGATAGAACCGTTGAGGTTCAGCCACCCGACGGGTTTATAAGTAGTGCGCAGACGGAATTCCTGGGACTGGCGAGGGCTGATTCGTGTGAATGTATCGTCCGTGCTCATCAACTCCGTGTCGAAGCTGATTTTCCAATTGGATGTGGGTCGTGCCCAGAGGCCGAACACGCCCGCATACTCGTTGATGAGTGTCTGGCCCAAGCCGGCAGAGAAAGGCACGCCGGAAGGGGGCGTAACAAAAGAGATGGAGCCGTCTGTATTCAGCGTACATCCGGCCGGCAGGTTGGCCTGACTCAAAGGCAGTGCAGGGTTCGCCAGCGCGCAGACGCCACGCGCCGCGTTATTGGGGAAAAAGATTTCGTTTGTCGCGGAGAAGAAATTATCGTCGATCGAACGATGGCGGTAACGGAATCCAAGCCTGGCGCCGAGCTTTCGCGCAAACTGATATTCAAGTTCGGCAAGATTCGTCTTTTCGTCTTGTTTCAGGAAATTGCTTTTCACGATGACGGAGATGTCCGGCGCAGAGCTCGTTGAGTGAGCCGGCGTACCCGCCACCGTTCCTGTCGGCGAGACACATGTGAACGGCACGGTTGCCGTTGTCGAAAAGACATTTGCAGTGGTCAGTAAGTTCGGGCTGAAGAACGAGCAGTCGTTGGCAGCAAATTCGCCAGGATCGTGCCAATTCAAGTAGTGAAACGAATCAACAAAACTAAGTCTGCCGGTGATGCGCCATGTTGCCCCGAAGTCCGCGTTGGCAGCAACGCGGCGATTGTGCACGGGGCCCGTCAAGCTGTCGTTGCGAAGATTCGTGCGCGACTCACGCCCAAACAGCGTCTCGTGGTAGCCCAAAAGATTGGAATCAGCCCCGGAATAACTCACGCGGGCGGAAAAGTCCCAGTCTTTCCAATAGTTCGATTGCATGCTGAACTGCTCGGTCGGAAGGTTTGTCCTGGTTCTGGCATGCCTCAGGTAGCTGAAGTACGCGCTACATGCAGGATTGACGGCGCCGACTGGGGGGCCACCAAAGACATTTCCGCAGGGCTGATTCGCGAGCGGGTTGAAGGACACGCCTAAATCCACCGGAGTGCCATTGGAAAGATTGAATTGCTGGTTCAAATCGGTCGCGCCCGTGTCTCCCTTGTAGTAGTTGAGTATCTCGTCGTAGCTGACGTTGGTTCGTGGAAGAAGCTTGAGATCTACTCCGATGCGATACGTGTTCACCGTGTTTTTATAATCGTCAAAAAGATACTGCTCGGTCCCTTGGTGAATTGTGCTAAAGCCTGGGCCCTCGACGATATTGCGTGAATACCCTGCGCGGAAGCGAACTTTCGAATCCGGGAGCAGTTGGAGGCTGTAGTCGCCCAGTTTTCGGCGCGTGTTGAAGAGGTGAGGCGAAGTCGCGATAATGGAAGTGTTGAGCACATTGGACGGCGCGCCAACAATTGGATTGAATCCTGCAGGCGCATTGGCAGGAACGGCTGATGGATTGATGGGATTGGCCTGAAGTGAGTAATCCCAGAAGTTCTCGTCGCGGCGGAACAGCGCGTCGAAGCTGTACCATTCCATCTTGCTGATTCGCAGCCGCGACACATCGTTGGGATCACCGCCATATCCAAAATTGTTGAAATAGAGCCTGTCAAAAAACGCGCCGCGGTGATCAAGGGACTGCATTTCAGACGTGAAACCCAGCAGGCGCGGGCCTTGTTGCAGGTTCACGAACGTGTTGTATGCCTGGGGATCGCCGGAAATATTCGTGAAGCGCCCGCCGAATTCGATGGACTGTTTGATATTGTAATTTCCCTGCTCGACGCCTTTCTGTTCTTCTTGTTCTTGCTGTGCGCGAACCGCCGGCGTCAGCATGAAGCACAAAGTTAAGGGGAGAGCGGCAGAGATTCTTCCTGCGCGTTTCGCCAAAGTTTTTGGATTGTGCGCCTTTCGCATGGCAATATCCTCACGGTTTGAAGAAGAATTGGTTCGTGTTGGAGCCATGAATCGCCGTGTGGCACATCGTGCAGGCCTGATATTTCTGTGCCAGATTGTGGAAAGTAGGCGTCGCAGCGGGACCTGCATCCACCGTGAAGGCATGGCACTCAAGGCACAACAAGTTCACCTGAGCGCGTTTGAGCAGGTGAGGATTCGATGAGCCGTGCGGCGTGTGGCAGGCCGTGCAGCCTTCCACCTTCACAGATTCGTGCTCGTAGACGAATGGTCCTTGTTTGTCTGCGTGGCACTTAAAGCAGACGAGGTCTTGCGAGGCCGTGGCACGCAACTGTCTGGTGAGAAACCCGCCGTGCGGATTGTGGCAGTCCGAGCATTGCACCAATCCTTCATTGACACGGTGATGGAACGTTCGAGTGAACTGTTGCTTGGTTTCCAAGTGGCAGCCGTAACAAAGCAACGGCTGCTTTTCTTTCATGAGGAATTGGCTCTCTTTGGCATGGTGCGGGTCGTGGCAATCCGTGCAGCCAACGTTGTTTTGTAGGTGCGCCGAGCGGCCAAAGTTGCTGTGTTCTTCGCCGTATTGATGGCAATCTAGGCAGCGCGCGCTGATTTCTGCGGCTGAAGCATTCTTGAACGCGAAGATCTTCGTTTTGTCGCCACCCCCGTCAACGTGTGCTTTCCCGGGGCCATGGCAGGCTTCACAGCCGTGCCATTCTGGACCGCGCTTCGTGTCGCGTGCCGTGGCAAAGTGCGGTGAGTCTTCGTAACTCTTGTAGAAGCCCTTTGTGGGCATGTCTTCATGGCAGGTCTTGCAGGTTTCCGAGCCTACGTACAACGACGGATCGGTAGGGCGCACATACTTTTGAGTCTGCTCTTGATTCGCCTTCGAAGCCTTTGGCTTTTTCGAACTATCGTCTGCAGCGGCCGACACGAACGCCAAGACCACCGCTAGCGGGAGGAATAGGAACACACATCTTTCGGACAAGCGCATGAGTTCCCCCGAGTCATCTTTTTAGCCATCTCCGAACCCTAACTGCCTATGCCCATCCTCGACGGCTTCAGATCTTCCGTCTGTGATGGCAATCACATAATCGTGCGGCAACCGTCACGACTCGGAAGAGAACCCGCCTCTGATCTCCGAGATAAGATAACGGCCTCCCGAGGGATAGACATTTGTAGCCGCCGATTCCGTGCAGGGAATAAATTTGCATAGGAATTGCCGCGGGCTAGAGCGAGACGGCGATGCGGAAGCACATCGGGTCGGAAGTTCTCTCTACTTTGGCGCCCCCGTGAATAGCAAGATGCCGGATGGCGCTGTTCTCGGAATGAAATTCGGCCACAATCCGTTTAACCCTCTCGACGCGGGCAATTTTCACCAGCCGGGCGATGAGTTCTCCGCCCAGACCTTGGTGCTGATATTGGTCGGCGACCAAAACAGCGAGCTCAGCTTCTTGCGACAGCGATCGCCGCGACAGGCGCCCTACGCCGACAATGAGCGGAACCTTAGACTCCGGGGTTGACAGTTCGGCAACGAGGGCCATTTCGCGGTCATAGTCAATGAAACATTTGCGCACCAACCGTTCGTGAGCGACCCGAGCGTCGAGCTTTGCCATGTGAAAGTAACGCAAATACACGGTTTCGTCGGAAAGCAGCTCATGGAACTTCACCATGGCCGGCTCATCTTCTGGACGGATAGGTCGGAGGTTAACCCGAGTTCCATCTTTCATCGTCCAGTGGGAGATGTGCTGCAACGGGTAGGGTCGTATCGCGGGTCTTGGCAGGGCTTCATCGCGAACCTTGGGGTCAACAAGAACAACGCGTGCGTCAAGCGCCAGGATTGTTTCGGTTGAAGCCAGGAGGGGATTGATGTCCACCTCGGCGATGCGCGGCAACTCCACGAGGAGCTGGCTGAAGGCGACCAGTACGCTCTTCAGTCCAGCCAAATCTACGGGGTTTCTTCCGCGAACTCCCAGCAACGCGGTGTGGATTTTCGTCTGCTCCATTAGTCTTTGAGCCAGAGTCGCATTCAAGGGTGGAAGCGCAAGCGCGCGGTCTCGATATACCTCAACAAGCTGGCCTCCCGAACCGAACAGCATCACTGGGCCGAACACCGCGTCCACGCTGCTGCCAAGAATCAGTTCGTATCCCTCGGTTCTGACCATCGGCTGGACCGTTACGCCTTGAAACGCTTGGGCTCCGGCCTTGGCTGAAACGGTGATTTCCATCGTGCGATACGCCTCACGTACTTCGCTCGCACTCGAGAGATTCAGCCTCACGCCACCGACGTCGGTCTTGTGAGTTATGGTTTCGGAATACAGCTTAACGACGACTGGATAACCGAGCTGCGAGGCCTTTTCAACCACTTCTTGCTCCGTCCGCGCTACCCTTGTGGTGACCGTCGGAATGCCGTAGAGCGTCAATAAATCTTTTGATTCGGCTTCCGTCAGAAGGGTTCTGCCTTTAGACAAAACACTGCTGATGAGTTTCTCGGCTTTCTCGCGGCGGGCCTGGGCACCATCGAGAGTGTCGGCAATCGCCGGCGTCTCGTACAATCCACGGAGGTGTTCGCTGTAAGACCACATGTAATCAAATGCCCGGGCTGCGGTGTCCGGGTAAGCGAATGTGGGGACGCCTGCCGCGCTCAAGATGGATTCGCCTTCAGCCACATCTTTTCCGCCCATCCAGCTAGCCAACAGGGGCTTGTTATGGCCTTTGGCGTCGGCCGCCAGGCGCTTGGCGACTTCTGCGGGGTTCGACATTCCCTGCGGAGCAAGGATGGCTAAAAGACCATCACTCGCTGGATCGTTAATAGCAATCTGCAGTGCCTTTGCGTAGCGTTCCGGATTCGCGTCTCCGAGAATGTCGATGGGATTCGCGTGACTCCAGTGCGGGGGAAGGAACGCGTTCAGTGTAGCCTGCATCTCGTCGGAAAGAGTGGCGAGCTTCCCGCCGTTCGCAATTAGAGCGTCGGTCGCGAGGACTCCTGGACCGCCAGCATTTGTGAGAATCGTAAGGCGAGGACCGCGCGGCCTCGGTTGCTTGCTCAGAACCTCCGCCATATTGAACAGATCCGATATGCTCGGGACGCGCAGAACGCCGCACCGTCGTAGTGCAGCGTCAAAAACTTCATCGCTGCCGGTCATGGCACCGGTGTGCGAGGACGCTGCTTTCGATGCCGCTTCGGTGCGGCCTGCCTTGATCACAATGATCGGCTTGCTTAGGGCCACCTCGCGCGCGGCTGATAAAAACGATCGGGCATCCCCGATGGATTCCATATAAAGGAGAATGCTTTGTGTCTTCGGGTCCTCGCCATAGAACGAAATTAGGTCGCCCCAATCCACGTCCAGCATCGAGCCGGTGGAAACAATGGCGCTGAAGCCAACTTGCTCCTGCAGACTCCAGTCCAAGATCGCCGTAAGCAGCGCTCCGCTCTGACTGAGAAACGCGACGTTTCCGGATCGCGCGATTTCGCTAGCGAATGTCGCATTGAGTCCAATCCAGGGATTCATCATCCCGAGGCAGTTTGGACCAACCAGGCGCATCGATCCGCGCTTGAGTTCAGACGTAATCTGGCGTTCCAGCTCCAGGCCTTCCGCACCACGTTCTTTGAAGCCTGCGGAAATTACGATGGCAGAGCGCACACCGCGATCGACACACTCACGTACAACGCCTGGTACGGTCGCCGCCGGTGTCACGATCACTGCGAGGTCCACCGGTTCTGGCAAGGTCTCTAGATTTGGGTAGCAGCGAACATCGAAGAGCTTTGAATGTTTCCGATTCACTGGATAGACGCGACCTTGATACGAACCCTGAACTAAGTTCGCAACAACCGTGCGGCCTACGCTGCCTTCCCGGTCGGTTGCTCCCACGACCGCGACACACGCCGGCGCGAAGAGACTCTCGAGAGCTGTACGCCGGGAAGCGGCGCGATTTGTCAGTAGAGGCGCTGCCGTCATTGGTCTTAGACCCCTTGAGTTTTGCAACGTCCTATTCCGTGGCCTCCCTAAGTGCCCGGTCTACCGCCTGTCAGAGAGCGCAGCAGCTGGAGCTGGTTCAGACGTGCACAAATCGGTAGACACGGCTTTGGGTTCGCCAGCCATCGCGGCGCAACCCTCGTAGATACGCCAACGCCGCAGCACATCCTCTTCAGCCACCTTGAGCACCTCGCGGGCCGCCTCTGGGTCGCTTTGCGCCAGCATGGAATAACGCGCTTCTTGATACGCGTAGTCTTTCAACGGGATGCTGGGTGCCTTAGAATCCAGCTGAAAAGGATTCTTGCCTTGTTCGCGAAGGCGAGGATCGTATCGCAGCAAGGGCCAATAAGCTGAGAGAACCGCAGCCTTTTGCTGCTGCATTCCGCGGACCAGATCGTAGCCGTGAGCGATGCAGTGACTGTACGCAATGATGATGGAAGGGCCTTGAAACGATTCGGCTTCGCGGAAAGCTCTGACGGTTTGCGTGTCGTTCCCGCCCATGGCGACACGGGCAACGTAGACGTCCCTATAACTGATAGCTTCCATTGCCAGGTCCTTTTTGCCTGTCGATTTTCCACCCGCGGCGAACCGGGCGACCGCTCCGCGTGGCGTGGCTTTGGACATCTGGCCGCCAGTGTTGGAGTACACCTCGCTATCGAGGACCAAAGTGTTGACATTGGCGTCTGTGCTTAGCACATGGTCCAGACCTCCGGAGCCGATGTCATAGGCCCAACCGTCACCACCTACTATCCAGATGCTCTTTTGGATTAGCGCCCCAACGATAGCAAGAAGGTCGCGCGCTTCTGGCCCGGGGATAGCCGCCAGGCGCATGGAAAGCTCCGCGACGCGTTCCCGCTGGGCCTCGACTCCTTTTTCGGTAGATTGATCGGCGAAGAGAATCCCTAGAGTCAGCGATTGGCCGGTTTGTGAGGCCAGGCGGCCGACCAGCTCTCGCGCGTATTCGGCTTGCTTGTCGAGGGCAAGGCGCATTCCGAGGCCAAACTCAGCGTTGTCTTCGAAGAGCGAATTACACCAGGCCGGACCACGACCAGCGGCGTTCACCGTATAAGGCGTGGTAGGGAGATTACCTCCATAAATCGAAGAGCAGCCGGTGGCGTTGGCGATCACCGCGCGGTCACCAAACAATCGGGTGAGGAGGGAAATGTAAGGGGTTTCTCCGCAGCCTGAGCAGGCTCCCGAGAACTCGAACAGCGGCTCAAGCAGCTGCGCGTCCTTCACTTGACTGTGTGAGAGGCGGTCACGGGGGAATTCCGGCAGGTGCATAAAAAACTCCCAGTTGGCCCGTTCCGTGTTACGCAGGGGCGGCTGTGGCGCCATGTTGATGGCTTTGTGCTTTGGGTCCGTTTTGCTCTTCGCCGGGCATATGTCAACGCACAGCGCGCACCCAGTGCAGTCCTCGGGCGCGACCTGGAGCGTATATTTCATGGACTCGAATTCACGCCAGCGCGGCTTTGCGGACTTGAAAGTGGGCGGCGGGTCCTGCAGCAAAGAGTCATCATAGACCTTGGCGCGAATTACAGAGTGCGGACAAACGAGCACACATTTTCCGCACTGGATGCAAAGAGGCTCGTCCCAGACGGGAATTTCAAGCGCGATATTACGCTTCTCCCATTTCGCGGTGCCCGTGGGGAACGTACCGTCAGGTGGGATGGCGCTTACCGGCAATTCGTCCCCGTGGCCAGATACTATTGCGCCGAGAACGTCGCGAACGAACTCCGGAGCGCAGACGGGCATGGCTGGCAACATCTCTAACGTGCTTGTGGGTTGAGCCGGGACTGTGACTTGGTGAAGTCGCGCCAGGGTAGCATCTACGGCGGCAAAGTTCTTCTGCACGACCGACTCTCCACGCTTGCCATAGGTTTTCTGGATAGCCGTTTTGATCGCGGCGATGGCCTCTTCGCGAGGAAGGACGCCGCTGATCGCGAAGAAGCAGGTCTGCATGATGGTGTTGATGCGTGAGCCCATCCCCGTTTCTCGGGCCACCGCATAGCCATCCACGACAAAGAATTTCAACCCCTTGTCGATGATTTGCTGTTGGATCCGTCGAGGAAGATGCTGCCAGACTTCATCCGGCCCAAACGGCGAGTTGAGGAAGAATACTGCTCCGGGCTCGGCTGCTTCCAAAACATCCATGCGCTCGAGAAACTGAAATTGGTGGCAGCTGATGAAGTTCGCTTGACGAATCAGATAGGAGGAGCGAATCGGCTCGGGCCCGAAGCGGAGGTGAGAAACGGTGATTGAGCCAGATTTCTTTGAATCGTATACAAAATAGCCTTGGGCGTAGTAGGGCGTTTCTTCCCCGATGATCTTGATGGAGTTCTTGTTCGCGCCGACGGTGCCATCCGAGCCGAGGCCGTAGAAGATAGCCCGCGTCGTTTGAGGGTTTTCCGTGGAGAAAGATTCAGGATAGGACAGACTTCTAAGAGTGACATCGTCATAGATGCCAACCGTGAAATGATTGCGCGGCCGCTCTCTTCCCAGCTCATCGAAAACTGCCTTCGCCATCGCCGGTGTGAATTCCTTGGAAGAAAGCCCGTAGCGGCCGCCGACAAGATTCGGCCAAGCCAGAAACTTCTGCCGTGAGCCATTGCCTTGAAAGTGGGTAAAGGTTTCTCCGAGTGCGGTTAGCACGTCCATGTAAAGCGGCTCGCCGGCCGCGCCAGGTTCTTTGGTGCGATCAAGGACCGCGATGGCACGCGTCGTGCGAGGCAAGGCTTCAAGGAAAGTGTCCGTGGCGAAGGGGCGGAAGAGCCGGACCTTAAGCAGGCCGATCCTTTCTCCACTCTTGCGAAGGGCATCAATGGTTTCTTCGACTGCTCCCGCGGCGGATCCCATGAGCACGATGACACGCTCCGCTGCTGGATCACCGTAATAGTCAAACAGATGGTAGGAGCGACCCGTTTTCTCAGCGAAGCGATCCATCACTTGTTGCACGATGACCGGGCATGCGTCGTAGAACGGATTCGCGGCTTCGCGAGCCTGGAAAAAGACATCCGGATTCTGCGCCGTGCCCCGCAGGACCGGATGGTCCGGAGTGAGAGCACGTTGGCGATGCTGGCGGACGAGAGTGTCATCGACCAGTGTCTGCAAGTCATCATCGGAAAGCGGAACAATCTTGGCCACTTCGTGAGACGTGCGGAAACCATCGAAGAAATGCAAGAAAGGAATTCGAGATTCGAGACTGGCGGCATGAGCAAGAAAAGCCATGTCCTGAGCTTCTTGAACAGAGCACGAGGAGAGCAACGCGAAGCCTGTGGAGCGCGAGGCCATAACATCGCTGTGATCGCCGAAGATGGAGAGAGCGTGAGTGGCCACCGAACGTGCTGCGACATGAATGACCGCGGGCGTGAGTTCTCCAGCGATCTTGTACATGTTGGGAATCATCAAGAGAAGGCCCTGCGACGCTGTGAAGGTGGTGCCCAACGCGCCCGTCTGCACAGCCCCGTGGAGAGCACCGGCAGCCCCCGCTTCACTCTGCAACTCCACGACGCGCGGCACCGTTCCCCAGATGTTTCTGTTGCCTTGGTGAGACCACTCGTCAGCCCACTCGCCCATCGGCGAAGCGGGAGTAATCGGATAGATCGCAATGACTTCGCTGAGCCTGTACGCCACAGAGGCCGCGGCCTCGTTCCCATCCAGAATGACCCTGGGTTCCCTCATCTGCGGCCTCCCGAGAACTGGCATCTGAGCAACGACGCGGCCCGTCTGCCGACCAAATCGTCACTCCCTACGCGTCCGAGCGATCGCAATCCACAGACTAGGTACAGGCTATTCCGGCAGGAGACTTCTTCCTGTGGCTACGGTCACGCCTTAACGTGACGCACGTCACAAGAGGTTAGGAGCGGAAGAATTCCCAACAAGTGGAAATGCGCCTCAAAAATAAATTGAGGCCATTAGCGAGCCCTCTGGAGACTGTCGATATCCACCTCTTTCCAAGAGCCCGCGTTCTGCTTTTAGTTTAGAATCTCCGCGATGTCGCGATGGTCCTTTGTCATCGGCGCCGCCTTTGATCTTGAGACTGAGGGCTAATGCCCCGCGTCTTGCTCCTCTTCCAGCGCGCCTAAGCTGAACGCACGCACTCCGCGATGCCCCTTGGAATGGTCAGCACAGGGCTGGGAGCCTGACAAACCACTCGATATGCCACGGAGCTCGGGAGGTGGCCGGCCATGCGCTTTCCGGCGTGCAGTCCGATGACGATCAGATCAGCTCCGTACGTACGTGCGGTCTGCAGAATCAGGTCCGCTGCAGACCCACGAGCAACGACCATCGTTGGCTCGCATGCCAGGTGCGTTTCTGGCGGAATCAAACCCTCCATTCGAGCTAGCGACGCAAGCCTCTGCTGCTCAGCACGTCCGAAGTCGCTGACTTGATCTTCGATGACGTGGAGGACAATAAGCTCCGCCGCCTGCCGTAAAGCCATTGCGATGGCATAGTCAGATGCACTGTGGGCCGCGTCTTGCAGGTCCGTCGCCAGGAGAACGCGCTGAGGTCTCATCTCGCTTTCCGGATTGGCAGAGTTCTCGGGGCCAATCGTCAGTACAGCGCAGCTAGCTTTGCGATAGACCTCCTCTGCGACCGATCCAAGCATCACCTTGCCGAAACCCTTGCGTCCGTGAGTTCCCACGACGACCAGGTCAATCTTTTTTTCCGTGATGATCTTGTCCACGGCCGGCCACAGCGATCCTTCAGCCAGGATGGTCTCGTGCTGAATGTCGTTCAATTCTCCTTCATGCAATAGGGCATTGAATTTCTTCTTCGCCTCCTCACCCACTGAAACGCCTTCATAAAAGGCGGCCGGCCGCGGAGCAGCGATGGGCGGCGCGACGATGTGGGTAAGATAAACCTTCGCTTCAAAACGACGAGCTACGGACAGCGCATAACCGCGCGCGGCGGTCGAGGCAGGTGAAAAGTCTGTCAGACACAAAATATTTTTTATCGAGGCAGGCTCTGGTGCAATTCTTTGCAGCGATTTAACCGATTTTGTAGCGGTTGTCATGACGCAACTCCTTTCGGCTAACCTTCACAGCAGATGCTTCGCCCCAATGAAACTAGTGTTGCAACTGAAAATGGACGGTGACAATGAACCGGACATCGATTGGCTCCTCATTGAGGTATGTCGGCTCGTACCTCCACGTGCGAACTGCGGCCAACGCCGCTGGAACAAGCAACGGCGGACCGGACACGGCCTTCATCTCAACCACGATGCCGGTCTTATCGATCACTGCATCGATGACCACATCTCCTTGTATCCTGGCTTGTTTGGCCAGAGGCGGATAATCTGGTTCGGGCCTGTAGATCGCGCGCGGTGCTCGGACGCGTCCACCGACACGGATCGGCGCGCGACCTTTTTCAGCAGGTGGTGCTGGCGCTCTTGAAGCATTGGTAGAGATTCCTCCCAAAATGCCGCCGAGTACGCCACCGAGCTGGCCTCCCGGGACGCCTCCCGGGACGCCCCCCGGAACTCCAGCAAAATCTGCGGCGGCGGGCATGGGCTCTTCCTTGAGGATGACAACCTGTTTCGGGATGGCGACCGGGGCTAGCAGTTTTCCACTCGAGAACAGATTCCGCCGCGTTGCCGCGTTGGCCTGCATAGTTGCAACGGGAGCCGGTGGCGGAGGAGGCGGCGGTGGGGGCCCCACGAGCAGTGTACGAGTGTAGTTCTGGAGATCCAGAGCATCGGTATGCCACAGAGGTAGAAGCACGGCGGTACCAATCAGCACAGCATGAAGCAGCAACGTGCCGAGGGCGTCTGCGAACCGTGAGCCTGACCGTATCCGATGTCTTTCGAGCAGTGCGTCACCTAGTTTGGCCTCCGTGGGCTTTGCAGCGGGGCAGCCAGTTCCGGGTTTGGATTTGACCGGGATGTACGCTTCGCACGAACAAGTTGAGCCGCTAGTTTGGGCCTCCACATCAGGCAAAAGAACCGACGTGCTCGGCATGACGCCCTCCTGTTTTGGGTTGCTACCAAGACAGACAATGAGCCTCCACATTGCCTCCCGCAGTGACTTTCACCACCTATTTCGGTGACATGGGTCACGTCTGACGATAGACCTAGTTGAAAAAGGAATGGCCCGGAGCACTCTTGGCTCCGGGCCATTGGAAGCAAACACGCCTTACGCGGCGATCTGCTTTGTATAGGGCGTTGTCGCTTTGACTTCAATCTTGCGCGGCAACGCAATCGCGGCAACGGGTGCTGCGATCTCCAGCACGCCGTTCACGAACTCCGCGGTGATCTTCTCCGTGTTCACGCCCTCGGGCAGTTCCAACACCCGCTCGAACTTCCCGTATGCGAACTCCTCATGGAGGGCTTCTTGCTCCTTCGTCTCACGGGTGTACTTCCGCTCGCCGGCAATGGTCAGCAGATTCCCTTGCACATGAATCTGGACTTCCTTCGGCTCGATTCCCGGCAGAGAAACCTTGCAGACATACTTCTTCGTTTCCTTGTCCACATAGGCCTCGACCGGCGGAACAAAGTTGAACATCGGCCAAGGAGCAACTTCCTCCTTCCCCCACGGCTTCGAGGTCAGCATCCGGTTGAAGATCTTGTCGAACTCACGACGGAAATCGAAGAGGTCCTCAAAAAACGGCTCACGCAAAAACAGTTTGTTCATAAATCCTCCTCACTTTGTCAAAACCCTTGTTGTAACTTTTTCGAGGCGGCGATGGGTCCCCAGCCTGTCTGGCCCTGAAGGGCCAGTGCGTCGTACTCCTGGGCGCTCCGTCTACGCTTGGTGCCCAATCGCCGCCTCTAAGGAGGGCAGAGTCATCGCTCACGGTCGGCCTCTCGGCGCTCATTCATGCCGCGAGGTGGAGTCCTTTTCCGGTCGGTGTCTGTCAGTCCCCGCCGGGTTCCTAGCTCCTTCCCGTCTGCTTTCTGCCCGTCACGCTCGTTTCTTAAATCTTCATCCGGTTCTTTTCAGTGACCCGTGTTACCGCTCGACGTGCTCGCTGTCACGGGGCTTCTCAACCGCGAACGGTGAGCACGGGGCACTTCGCTTTGGCCGCGATGTTATAGGCGATCGTCATCGGCGCATGACCAGCGAACGTCTTTCTGGCCTTGGTACCCATGATGATCAGGTCGGCTCTCGTGTCGCGCGCCTCTTCGAGAATTTGCTCGATCACCGTCCCAAAAGCCACTCGAAACGTGACGTTGCACCAGTTTTCGATCTCTTGCGGCATGAACCGACGCATCTTCTGAATGTTGACTTTGCGCACCTGCTCGATCTGCTCTTCAGTGTGCAAACCAATCTCTTCAACCACGTGCAGCAGGGTCAGGCGCGCGCCGTGCTCTTGTGCCAAAGAGAACGCATACTGCGCTGCCCGCTCGGCGCCGGGGCCATAGTCGGTCGCGAAGAGGATGTTCTGCAGTTCCACCTCATACGGCACGCGCGCCTCGTTGCGCGGCCCCACGGTCAATACCGGGCAACCAGCTTGGCGAAAAACTTCTTCGGCAACCGAACCGAGGATCATCTTCTTGAACTGGCCCCGGCCGTGCGTGCCGATCACGACCAGATCGATTCCGTATTCCTTGATCAGACTCTCTACCGTCGGCCACAAGCTGCCCTCGTACAGCAGGACTTCATGCGGAATACCGCGCAACTTGCCGGAGACTAAAATATCAGCGATGTTTTGTTCGGCGGCCTGACGGAGATTCTGATAAGTCGCTTCGGCCAGGCTGGGTTCCGCAAGCTGATAGGAATCCGGGCTAATGATGTGCGTCAAATAAATCCGCGCATCATATCGCCGGGCCACCGCCGAAGCATATTCCAGAGCTTGTTCAGACACCTTGGAGAAATCAGTCATCAGCATCATCCTGGTGACCGATATCTTCGTGTTGCCTTGCATTTCTTTCCGCAAATTCTGGGTTGGTTGCATCAGTGGAGTAGTCATAAATCCCTCCTTCGCCCCCTCGAAGTGCGTCCTGGTCGAACAGTCGCCACGAGGCACGTCCTTGATAGTCCCCATGTCGCTTTGAAGGCGGTGACACAGGTCACAGAACCCCGTGACTACTGGCACGGCAATGCGGGATCGCTCGGCTTACGGTTGTTTCTGTGTGAGCTTCCTATTGCGGCTGAAAATGCGGTGGGAGCCGAGGAGTTGAATATGACACCGACGATTTATCTCCTCATCGTGATTGCTCTTGCGGTTTTCGTGGCAGCCGTGGCCGTTTGGCTCACAGACGCTGCGCGTGTGTTCTTCCGGTATCGAGGCAGGATGTTGTTCAGTTGTCCCGAAACTCGCAGAGCTACTTGTGTGAGAGTCGCGGCTCCTGCCGCGGCTCGCAGTTCCTTGACTGGCCGCCCCAAAATCCACTTGAGCGAATGTTCTCGTTGGCCACAGCGCCAGAACTGCGGTCAGAAGTGTCTCAGCCAGCTTGGAGCCGACCCACAAGGCTGTCTGGTGTGGACCATAGTCTCCGACTGGTATAGGGGCAGGACTTGCGCATACTGCCACAAACCCTTTCTGGAGCTGCATTGGCACGACCACAGGCCCGCATTGGTGGGCCCTGAGGGAAAGACCATGGAGTGGAGCGACGTTGCTCCCGAGAATCTGCCGGAGCTGTTTGAAACCAACCTGCCGGTTTGCTGGAGTTGCCATATCGCCGAGACTTTCCGGCGAGAACGTCCCGAAAGGGTGGTGGACCGTCCGGGCAATCGCGGACCGATGGGAGAGTTTCTCGCGGATCACAACAAACACGAGCCTGACGTCAGCTTAACGGCGCCGAATTGAGCCTTGAATTTTCCGCGTTTTTCAGAAGGAGGATTTGACGAGGGGATGACGCCTCCGGAGCTGCTGCTCGCCTCTTTAAGCCATCCAATGACCTCAGCCCGTCTCTACCAGCGAATTTGCGATACGCCATAGAAACTGCGAAGGATCTGATTCGGCAACTCTGTCAAACCTTTTCACCAGAGCCTCGCCCTGATCACCCAGCCGAGTGACGTACGTCACTTCGTGGAGGGTCGTTCCGCGCTAGGCTTTGAATGATGGTTGGCGAAAACCATAGGGGAACCGATGTTCAATTACCCGCTGCAAGGGGGCCGGCGACGAAGCGACTTGGAGTATTAAAAAGGCTTTCTGGATGGGCTGCTCCAACGCCCATCGCCCTTTTGGCTTCGGCCACAATTCTCCTGCATCTTGTTCTTCGCTATTTCGCCGATGTTCCCCGCATCGTGTGGCAAGCGCCCCTAATTGTCGTCCTGATTGCGGGGGGCTTGCCGCTCGTCATGCGTTTGACGCGGAAGTTGGTTCAACGCGAATTCGGATCGGATCACCTCGCGGGAGTGTCCATTATCACTTCCGCGATCTTAGGCGAATACCTGGTCGGTGTAATCGTAATCCTCATGCTTTCCGGAGGCACGGCACTTGAAGAATTCGCCAGCCGGAGAGCATCCTCCGTGCTCGATGCCCTCGCGCGGCGAATGCCACAAGTAGCTCACCGAAGAATGGGCCAAGGCGTTTCCGACGTGAAACTCGAAGAGATCGCGGCGGGGGACATCCTGGTGGTTTTTCCGCACGAGACCTGCCCTGTGGATGGTGTGGTCGTCGAAGGACACGGAAAAATGAATGAGGCGTACCTGACAGGGGAGCCCTTCGAGATCGAGAAGATGCCGGGGTCGCAGGTAATTTCCGGCGCAATCAACGGGGACGTGGTGCTATACATTCGCGCTGAAAAACTAGCAGTGGATTCTCGCTTTGCGCGAATTATGTGTGTCATGCAAGACGCAGAGCAGCGACGGCCTCACATTCGGCGACTAGCTGACCGATTGGGTGCCTGGTATACGCCTGTGGCTCTCGCCTTGGGCGCACTTGCCTGGGCCTTTACGGGTGAGCCGCATCGTTTTCTCAGCGTTCTCGTGGTCGCAACACCATGCCCCCTGCTCATCGCCATTCCCGTTGCGGTGATCGGCGCAATCTCCTTATCGGCGCGGCGCGGCATCATTATCCGGAATCCTGCTGTTCTCGAACAGATTGATCGCTGTCGGACGCTTATTTTCGACAAGACCGGGACACTGACCTACGGCAAACCCTCCCTGTCTGAGATCCTCTGCGCTTCAGGATTTGACGAAGACGGGGTTCTGCAACTTACCGCCAGTCTGGAGCGCTACTCCAAGCATCCGCTCTCAAACGCCATTCTGGAAGTGGCTCGCAAACACAATTTGCCGTTCGAGACGGTCTCAGAAATCAGCGAACGTCCAGGCGAAGGATTGCGAGGAACCATTGGTCGGCAGCGGGTTTGGATCACCAGCCGCAATAAGATCTTGGGGCGAGAGCTCGAATTACCACCGGTGACCTCTGGACTGGAATGCTTGGTCTTTGTCGACGATATATACGCGGCTGCCTTTCGCTTTCACGATGCACCTCGCACCGATAGTCGAACATTCATCAGTCACCTACGACCACGCCATGCTGTAAATCGAGTCTTGCTTGTCTCCGGCGACCGCGACCAGGAAGTGCGGCGCCTTGCTGAACAAGTGGGAATCAGAGAAGTCCACTCCGCAAAAACCCCAGAGGAGAAGGTCATCATCACTCGTCATGAAGCAAAGCAGGCACCCACCCTGTTTCTGGGCGATGGCATGAACGATGCGCCCGCGATGCAGGCAGCGACTGTTGGTGTCGCTTTCGGCGTACAAAGCGACGTCACTTCCGAGGTTGCCGATGCGGTGATCCTGGAGACTTCTTTAGCCCGCGTGGATGAACTTATCCATATCGCGCGACGCATGCGTCACGTGGCTTTGCAGTCCGCCATTGGAGGAATGGGTTTGAGCATGCTCGGAATGTTCGCTGCGGCACTCGGCTACCTACCGGCCATCGGAGGAGCCGTCGCGCAGGAAATCATCGATCTCGCCGCAGTTCTGAATGCCGTACGCGTTGCGATACCGCCCCGCTTCCTCACGGATTTCTGACAGGAACTACCAATGAATTCACAGAAATGGCTGTATGCCGGTGGCCGCCCGAAGTGGCTGGCAACGATACTCAACCGCTGCTTCGCTACAATCCACACGCTCGGGATTAATGACCGGCAAGCCTCTCCAATGCGAGCGCGACTGACGGTGTGGGGCCGCATCCTCCTCTTTCTTTTTTTCTTCATCGGGTTTGGCGCGGTCGCTGGCGGCGTGGGCGTGATGAAGGAGATGCTGCCGTTTCCCGAAGTGTGGTTGCAGGGCACTCCTTTTCATGGCTACTTCTATCCCGGGTTGATTCTATGCCTGGTCGTGGGGAGCAGCCAATTTGCGGCCGCTTTTATCCTCTTGTGGCGCAGCTCCATTGGCAACGTGGCTTCGCTCATTGCCGGGCTGGTGCTCGCTGGATGGATGGTTGGAGAGCTTAGACTGATAGGTTTTCAAGCGCCGATACAGGGTTGCTTTGTCGCCATAGGCATGGTCGAAGTTGGTCTTTCTTTTGCGCGTCTGCGCCGCACTCATTCGCGGACCCCGAGATGCGGGGCAAGCCATCCTACGGGCCTGAGAACCTAATGCGTCGGCCCATTCGTCCTACCGCCAAACGTGGTGGCATTAACAAGCTGATTGGCTGGCACACGTTCCGGCATGGCTCTGCAACTCATCTGAAGGCAAACGGCGAAGACCTGAAGGTCTCTCCTTCGTAACGTAAACGGCAGGCAATCGAACTATGGTAGAGTGAGCGACCACAAAGCTAAATAAGCAATGTCGCGGAGCGGCGCTGATGAGCAAGGGGCTTGAGATTCGCTGTTACGACTATGTGAATCACCCCTATGAGAAGGTGCGCGACGTGCTGAAGCGAGAGGCGCTCAGTGTTTTCCAGGCCGCAACAAAGACGGCCGCTTCGCGGGCCCAGTCAGTAGCCGCCGAACTGCATGTAGGCCTCGGGGGTATCAGCGTTAAGGCCGATATCAGCATTTCTGTCAAAGAGATCGAAGAGCAGGCGAGGGATGCGATGTCGGGTCCCACTACGCGATTGCGGCTTGAGTGGGAAGCTGCGACGGCTCCGGCCTTGTTCCCGCTCATGAAGGCCGAGCTTTCTGTTTACCCTCTGACGACCACCGAAACGCAGCTGGACTTTTTGGGCCTTTACGAACCACCCTTCAGCGCCCTGGGAAGAGCCATGAATGCGGTTGCCGGGCATCGCATCGCGGAGGCGTCCGTGCATCGTTTCATCAACGAGGTCGCGGAATATCTCCGGAAGGCACTCGCCACTACTCGCCAGTGATGGGTTGAAATTCCGCGTCCGGAAGGGGGCGGATCTCCGGGTTGTGCATTAGCACACGCGCACAAGCGTTCCAACGCAGAATGGCGTCGTCGTTTCCGTGCGGCCGGAGCGTTTCAGCTCGTTCGTAGTGCTTCATGGCCTCCCGCAACGCGTGGTACGCATTCGCATGGCTGCAAAGCTCGTGGTGGTTAAGGTGCGCGTGCCCCTGTCGTTCCCACATTAGGCCGGTATAATAGGCGCGCTCGTACTCGCCCTCGATGCGGAGAAGCACCTCTTCTGCCGATTTCATCGCCAGGCCATGGTCAAACTGATCCGTTCGCGCCAGCAGCAGCGAAATAACTGCCTCTTGATGGGAAGGCGAAACTGCCAGAATGTCTAAGCAAATGCTTTCGGCGAGGCTGGGTTCGTTAAGGAGCCGATAGCGTTCAGCTTTTTCCAGAGCCTTCGGAACAGCTTCTTCTGCGATGGATTTCAGATCAAAGTGCATAAGTACCTCCTACTGGGCGCTGCCGCTGAAGACGCGAAACAGCTTCGTTATCGGATCGAAGAATCGGTCTACCACGCGCTCCTTCAAAGGAATGATGGCGTTATCAGTGATGGTAATGCTCTCGGGGCAGACCTTGGTGCAACACTTTGTGATGTTGCATAACCCGATGCCGTACTGCTTTCGAAGAGCTGGTATGCGATCCGCGTCGTCGATCGGATTCATTTCGAGAGCGGCGGTGTAAACGAAAAAGCGCGGGCCGATAAACTGGTCGTGCATGTGATGGTCGCGCAACACGTGGCAGACGTCCTGGCACAGAAAGCACTCGATGCATTTGCGGAATTCCTGAACGCGGTCCGCATCCTTCTGCGCCATGCGCCAGGTCCCGTCGGGCGCGTCGGGAAGGCGGGGTTTGAATTCGGTGATGCTCTTTTTCACGCCGTAATTCCACGACACATCGGTGACCAAATCTTTGACGTGGGGAAAGGCCTTCATCGGTTCGATGGTCACGGGCTTTTCCAGCGGAAGGGAGTTCAGGCGCGTCATGCACATGAGCTTGGGCATCCCATTAATTTCCGCAGAGCACGATCCGCACTTGCCGGCCTTGCAGTTCCAGCGTACGGCGAGATTGTTGGCCTGCTCGGCCTGAATCCGGTGAACGGCGTCGAGCACCACCATTCCCGAAGATACTTCGGCGGTGTAGTCCTCAAACTTTCCGGCGCCTTTTTCACCGCGCCATATTCGGAACGTCGCCGTGGCCATTACTTCATCCCCTCGATGATCTGCTTAAGTTCCATGGGCATCTCCGGAATCGGCTCCCGCCGGATTTGCATGTCGCCGCCAGGGCCCTTGTGCACAACAATGTTGAGCGAGCCGAACTCGTCGTCCCTGGCGGGAAAATCATCGCGGAAATGCGCTCCCCGGCTTTCTTTTCGCTCGAGACCGGCTCGAGTCACCATTTCGGAAACGGTGAGCAGGTTGTTCAGATCAATAGCCGTATGCCACCCCGGATTGTATTCGCGATTGCCGCTGACGCCCACACGCTCCGCACGCGCCTTGAACTCCCCAATACGTTCAAGGGCCAGCACCATTTCCTTTTCCTGACGTACGATGCCAACCAGATCCTGCATCATGTCCTGCAAATCGTGCTGAACCGCATAAGGCCCCTCGCCGCCATCGCGTTCGAACGGCGCCAGCGCCTGTTTTTCCGCCGCGGCAACTTCACCGGTATGGACGGCGCCGAGCGCGCGCTGCTTGGCATAGGAAGCGGCGTATTGGCCCGCCCGTTTCCCAAAAACCAGCAAGTCCGAGAGTGAATTCCCGCCGAGCCTGTTAGCCCCGTGCAGCCCCGCGCCGCACTCTCCGGCGGCGAACAGGCCAGGAACATCCGACATTTGCGACTCAGGGTCAACGCGCACACCGCCCATCATGTAATGCGTCGTAGGACCAACTTCCATGGCTTCCACGGTGATGTCAATGTCCGCAAGTTGTTTGAACTGGTGATACATGCTTGGAAGTTTTTTCTTGATGTGCTCCGCAGCGTTCGGAATGCGATCCTTAATCCAGGCGATGTCCAGGAACACGCCGCCATGCGGGCTGCCGCGCCCTTCCCGTACCTCTCGCCGGATGCAGCGGGCCACGTGATCGCGGGTAAGCAGTTCCGGCGGGCGCCGCGCGTTCTTGTCTCCTTGGGTGTACCGCCAGCCCTCTTCTTCCGTCTCCGAAGTTTGCTTTGCGTAGGCCGCTGGAATGTCGTCAAACATAAACCGGCGGCCGTCCTTGTTCCGCAGCACGCCTCCTTCACCGCGCACTCCTTCGGTGACCAGAATGCCGCGCACGCTTGGGGGCCAGATCATTCCCGTAGGATGGAATTGCACGAACTCCATGTCCATCAACGACGCTCCTGCGTGGTAGGCCAGAGCATGCCCGTCACCGGTGTACTCCCAACTGTTGCTGGTAATTCTATAGGCGCGGCCGATCCCGCCGGTTGCCAGCACAACGGCCTTGGCGCGGAACAGGTGAAATCGTCCGCGCTCCCGGTCGTACCCGAATGCACCTGCGATGCGGTCGCCATCCTTCAACAGCGACACGACGGTGTATTCCATGAAGATGTCGATCCCGAGATGGACATCGCGATCCTGGAGCGTGCGGATCATCTCGAGACCCGTGCGATCGCCCACATGCGCCAGCCGTGGATAGCGATGGCCACCGAAATTCCGTTGCAGGATGCGCCCATCCGGGGTGCGATCGAAAACTGCGCCCCAAGCTTCCAACTCTCGCACGCACGCGGGCGCCTCTTTGGCGTGCAATTCAGCCATGCGCCAACTGTTAAGATATTGGCCGCCACGCATGGTGTCGGCAAAATGAACGCGCCAGGAATCGCGATCGTCGACATTGGCGAGCGCGGCGGCGATGCCACCCTCCGCCATCACCGTATGAGCCTTGCCAAGCAGCGACTTGGTGATGACCGCGACTTTGACACCGGCAGC
>Ga0126378_10000630_pt1 | contig 25681 bp, 17 predicted proteins | sample PanSoiMetPlot_23_FD_92587 | JGI IMG/M metagenome (GOLD analysis project Ga0126378, IMG submission 92587) | Tropical forest soil microbial communities from Panama - MetaG Plot_23 | ecosystem: Environmental > Terrestrial > Soil > Tropical forest > Bulk soil | place: Panama | collected 2016-02-17
CAGCTCGCATACGCACCTTTCCAGATGTCCTTGGCCAGCAAAGAGAGGCACACTCCGCGCACACTCAATGGGCGGCAAAGTAAGTATTCATGGGTAAATTGGAGGGAAGATGGCTGATCGGCCGTCACTCGTCCATCCTCCGTTGATCCGATCTAACAAGTGTTCCCCCTGGGTGTTCATATACCCACCGAACATTAGAATCCAATTTCTCCGGCCACAAGTAATTGCAGCTGGAAGGAAGCGCATGGGCGCAACGAGCATTGAGCCTATTTCTGCCTAGGGTTTGGCGACCTTCGTAATTGCTGCAGCCTTACCCTTTTCGCGGTCAAGTATCCTCGGTATAATCCGCGTGCGCTCCTTGATTTCGTAGATCGATCGAAACCCGGAGGTAAACGGATGAATCCGAAAGCGCCTGAAATAAGAAGAAGGTATGATCGGCTCCGCGAAGCTATGGTCACCGGCAACGTCGATGCAGTCTTGGTCTGCGGAAACCAGTATGCTGGGTTCGAAGGTGCTGTCCGGTACATATCCGGATTTGAGATAGTACACCGCTATGCTTATGTGCTCGTTCCTCTTGAGGGAGAGCCAACGCTCGTATTCCCACGCGAAGCACGCTGGATCGGAGACAAGAAGAAGACCTGGATTGCTAACCAGGTGTGGCCCGATGTTCCCGGAAAGTGGTTGTGTCAACACTTTCAAAAAAGCGGAGTCAAGCGAGTTGGCGTAGTGGGATTGGACTTCGTTATGCCCGTTCGCGATTATCGCGAACTGCAAGGCCGAGCGGAACTCCTGCCCTTCGACTTTCAATTCGACATGATGCGTGCCATCAAGAGTGATGCAGAGTTTTCCGAAATACGTGACAGCATGTCCATCATCTTGGACGGCTTCTGGCGTCTGGTTGAAGGCTTCTCTCCGGGGCGCACAGAAGCCGAAATCATGGCGCCCGCTACCCAAAGGTTTGTTGCGCGAGGGGCAGGCTCGCGTATGATGAACATGGTCCTTTCCGGGTCGAACGGCTCCGCCGAGCCCTTTTTCAAGCTCCCAGCTCATCGCACTGTCGAGACTGACGACCTAGTGCTCTGTTCGCTGGAGATCACGGGATCGGAAGGCTACTGGGTGGAATTCTCGCGCCCCCTCATTCGGGGCAAACTTTCCCCAACTAGCGAACGAATGAAAGAGATCTACCCGGAAGCGATGGCGGCCGGAAAAAGGCTTCTTCGCGAAGGCGAACTAGCCAGCAACGTCCACCGCGCGGTTACGGAAAAGCTGGCTCGGTACAAATTTTCCCTGGGTCATCTTTCGGGGCATTCGATCGGGCAGACGATGATAGAACACCCCGCAATCGGAGCTAATACCGACGTGGTTCTTCGAGAGAACATGGTGTTCTCCCTTCATCCCCAGGTGGTCGACGAAAAGGGAAGAATCTGCTTGTATACGCAAGACACGTACCGTGTCGGCAAGACAGAAGGGGAAAACTTATGCAACGTGCCATGGAAATTCTTCCATGGCGGGGAGGTTGAGCCTAGTGGGAGCGGGAAGAGTGCGACGGAACGGAAGCCCTCTCTAGATTAGAAAAGCCATCAGAGAAACGTGACCCGATGCGGGCGAGCGACCAAACAAACCCAGCTAGCGTATCATCTGGCCGGAGTCTTCACGATCTCCGGCCAGGCATACTATAACGTGTGGGCCCTACGAGCGTTAGTAAGTCACTCTCATTTCAGGCCAGATGTCCATGTCGGTACGTGCGTGGTGTTGTTCCAACGAGTTCCCTGAAGACCTCGCCGAAATAACTTTGGCTGCAAAAACCAACCTGCTGGCTGATCTCCGCAATGGATACTTCCTGGTTCATCAGCATGTATTGTGCTTTGGCGATTCTGAAACTCGTTACGTAAGAGCAAAACGTCTGGCCCACCGTCACTTTGAAGAATCGCATGAAATGCGATGAACTCATCGCACAAACGCGCGCTGCATCTCGTACCTTGATCGGTTGAGCAAAACTGTGTTCGAGGAGGTCGAATACCGGCTGCAAACGTTGAAGATTTATACGTTCACGGTCCAGCATCTCGCCAGAGCCAAAACGCTTCGAGTAATGCTTGAACAGCAGGAATAGAATCATCTTTAAATACGTTCGAATCGCCATCCGGTTGAGCAGAGTCAATGCCGGAAGCTCGCGATGAATCTTGACGATCAGGTCAAACACCTCACGCGACAGATTTTCCGATCTGGAGATCACGTGGGCAAAATCCGCGCCTTGGTATAAGAACGGACTCAGGTAATACTCTTCTTCCCCAGCCACTTTGCCAGAACGAACGATTTCCGGTTGAAAGTTCATGGAAACGAGTTTGAGATCCTCGTTTGCCTTGTCAAAGATCCGGTGATAGAGGTTTGGCCCGATCACGACTAAGTCTCCCGTTTTTGCGGGTAGAATCCGGTCCCGGACCTGAATATTGGTTTTGCCGGAATAGATGTAAATAATCTCGAAGAACTCGTGCCGGTTGAGCCGTACGAGCCGCGGTCCTGACGCTTTGTGAAAACTCACATCAATCGGAAATGCACTATCGAAGGGATAAACTCGCACACCTTCCGCGTTGATCCCGGGCTCGGTAACTTTGTACATCTCCCTCCAGATAAAATTGCCGTTTTTTGTTTTTTTCATCGTGCCCGCCGGTCGTGACAAAACATCTCATTTCGGATAAGGGTCATTCGCTCTCGCGATGCGAATCCGGTGATCAGCGAAGGCGTGGTGCATGCCGGGAATCTCCACTTTCGGCATATGGCAACTCGCACAATCCCTCTTGCTTACTTTGCACACGACCCTTCGTTGATCGGCAGGCTGTCCATGATCAGAGTCTCGCGAGTGGCAACGCAAACAGATCTGATCATAGCTGCCCATCTTCTGTACCAGCGATTCATGAGGGTCATGGCATGTTACGCAAGTTAATCGCTTGTTCGCGTCTTTCCAACAAAGGCTCTCTTCCAGCCGGAACGGCTGAAAGCGAACGGTGACGATCCCCGCCGCGTTGATCTGTATCACATCTCCGGAAGTGCGGTGGCAGGCTCCACAAAAATCGATAGAGGACGCTGGGTCGAGATTGCGGGGATTCACGATCGATTTCTTACCTACTTCTATTTGCCCGTCCTCCATGGCCAGCACGTGGCTGGCGCCGGGCCCGTGACAACCTTCACAAGTGACCCCTGGGACCGCTTGATTCGGATCGAAACGGCTGGAGGTAGTAGAAGCGGTAGTATGACAACTGAAACACTTTTGAGCTTCTTGTACGTCGAGGAGACGACCCAATGCTTGTGAGAGGTCGATAAAGTGGGCGTTCGGGTGTCCAGTCGTGAGGTCGAGCCCTTTGATTGCGGAATAATAGCTGACGTGGCTCTCAAAAACATTTCCGCCTTTCTCGTAGAGGAATGTGTGTCCTACAACCCCCTGTCCGAAGGCAAACAAAAGTGGCCACGAGATCAACGAGTTCCCATCGGTCACCGACTCTTTCACGTCGTCTCCCCTTCGCGCAACTTCATATTGAAAAGAGCCTTGCTGAAAGATGAGCCGCGATTGGCCATCCATCAGTGCAAGATCCGTCAAGCGAGCCGAAGCCTTGGCCATCTCGCTCAATTTCTGAGAATCGACTTTGTCACGATGGCATTTTTCACACTCTGCTGTTCCCACGTATTCGTTGCGCGATGCGGTGCCTTTGGTAGGCCACCAGGCGGCATCGTCTAGTCGGTCTGCAGTACTTAGTGAGATCGGTGCCAAGTTAGCGGGCGAACGATGATTCGCACGAGATTCAGGGGACTTACTTTGGCCCGAGGTGACTGGAAGCCAACCAAGCACCGCGACGAATAGGAATCCTACAGCAACTAACCGTGTTCGGTGCTTTCCCCTGAGTCTCCACATAGAAGAGACGCCACTGTTCCGCCGCGGAGGCTTGCGCTAGCGCGATCCGTCCGTGACTGTGTGAGTCTCACGATCATTCGAGTAAGCTTGCATTTTTCCCCGTGGTGCGTCGGCGGTGAGTGCACGCGCGCGCTCCATCTGAGCGTGGGCGTCAGCAAGTCGCCCGGCCTTCAAATATGCCCGGCCGAGTTGGTAGTGATAGCTGCCGACACCTGGAGATAGAGTAATCGCTTTCTTGAGCGCACGAATTGCAGCGGCGTCGTTAGAAACCTGGAGATACGCTCTCCCCAGAGTTGCAAATAAATCGGATGCATCGCGGTTTTGCGCAATACCCTTCTCTAGAATCGCAATGGCAGATTGCGGGTCAGCCTGATCCAGCCGGACTTCTGCCAGTTCGCGGAAGGCCATGGCGTTCGTGGGGTCAATACGAATTTCCTTTTCAAATTCCGCTGACGCCACTTCTGGACGGCCCAGTTGCCGATTCAAAACGCCAAGGTAATAATGTGCAAAAGGTACATTCTCACTGGCAGCTGCGTGCTTGAGTTCTTCTAGGGCGTTGTCGTTCTGCCCGAGAGCCATGTAGGCTTTGCCCAGCAGCAAATGCAGGTGAGGCGTATCATCTCCCGCTTCCACCATTCTTTGGAAGATCCGCAACGACTCGTCTGTTCGCTTCAACATCCCATAACTGGTCCCCAACATGAACAGGTAATCCAGATCGCTGTGTTCCGCACTCTCGAGAGGTTCGAAAGTGGCAACTGCGTCTGAAAATTCGTCCAGCATAAAATGGCATTCGCCTTTCAAATAGCGTGCCTGAGAATTGTTCGGATCCAGTGCGAGTGTCTCTCGGAACTGGGAAGCAGCCTGCTTAAATTCGTGTTCCCGATAATACGCGAGACCCAGATTGAGTCGAACACCGGCAACACTCGGGGCTAGCACCCTTGCTTTATTGAACATTACGATCGCCTGACGGTATCTACCGGTCCGCATGTATACCACGCCGAGGTTCGAATACAGCGAAGGAGATCGCAAACCGAGTTTTAGAAGTCGACTGTAGTCCCGTTCTGCGAGGGCATACTGGCCCAAGAAAAGCGCACGTTGTCCTTCTTCATCTAACTTTACAGGATTGGTCTCCGACGTCGGCGCGGCGGATGGAGCCATTTTTCGTGGTGCCTGGGAGAAAGAAATCTGGCCGATCAGCACAGAGAATATTAGCCCCAAACAACCCTTGGTTCGCACGAAAGCGATCGCAGGACGGCAATCCATCTGGACTGTTTTGATACCCACCACTGTCGTCGACACCAGCCTCCGCAAGCGTGCGCAATCCTTCCGCCGGCGAGTCTTATCGTGGTATCGTAGACCACATTAACGTGGCGCGCTATGATTTTCTCTCCCGGTCCTGGCTTCAACTCCTGAAAATTTGCTCGTTCGGTCTGGTTGTCGTGTTTGTTGCACGACGTTTGACGGGGTTCGCACAATCGGCACCATCACCTATCCATTTTTCGTTCCGCGCGATTCCGTTCTCACTCGACAGTTGCGAGTCCCCACAAAGACACGCGCCCGAAACCATGGCCGGGGGCGTCGCCGTATTGGACTATGACAATGACGGTAATCCCGATATTTTTTTCACCAACGGTGCGGACATCGAGACGCTCAAAAAAACGGTCCCCAAGTACTCCAATCGTCTGTTCCGGAACAACGGCGATGGAACCTTCAGCGACGTAACCGACAAGGCCGGGCTCGCGGGATCCGGATACGACGTCGCTGTTGCGATTGGAGACTACGACAATGACGGGTACGAAGACCTCTTTGTTGCTGGCGTACACCGCAATACCCTTTATCACAACAACAGAGATGGAACTTTTAGTGACGTAACCGAGAAGGCCGGGCTCGCGAATCCTGATCCGGACTTTGGTCCTTTGTGGTCGACTGGCGCCGCCTGGGTCGACGTGAACAACGATGGTCTACTCGACCTATTCGTCGTCAACTACATGCGTTGGGATGTCCACAAGGAGCCCAATTGCAAGTACGGTGACAGACACGAATACTGCCATCCCAAGTTCTATAAGCCGCTTCCCAATCAACTGTTCATCAATAACGGAAACGGAACTTTTACAGACGTCTCTGCTAAGGCGGGAATTCGCTCGCATCTAGGAAAAGGCATGGGAGCGGCCATCGCTGATTACGATGGGGACGGACTGCCTGACATTTTTGTTACCAACGATAAACTTTTCAATTTTCTATTTCACAACAAAGGGAATGGCCGATTTGAGGAGGTGGCCTTCGAGACCGGAGTGGCCCTCTCGGAGCATGGAGACGCGATCTCCGGCATGGGCGTCGATTTCCGTGATCTGAATAATGACGGCTGGCCTGATATCGCCTTGGTCGCCTTGCAGTCCGAAACATTTCCGATCTATCAAAACGATCGCCATGGACAGTTCACCGACGTTACCGCCAAAAGCGGCATGGCGCTGCTCAGCAATGCGATGTCTGGATACAGCCCCAACATCGCAGACTTCGATAACGACGGCTGGAAGGACATTTTCGTAAGCCGCGGCGACGTGCAATCGCCCTTGATGGCAGACACTCGCCAGGTCGCGCAGTACAACACCGTTTTTCGCAACCTGACCGGCACAACGTGGTCTGCCCTCACGGAGAAGGCCGGCTTTACTGCGCAGCCGCCCCGGCGGCATCGCGGTGCGGCGGTCGGCGATTTCAACCACGACGGAAAACTCGATATTGTTGTGACAGCATTGTCGGCTCCCGCTGAGCTGTGGATCAACGATGGTCCTAGCGGCAACCACTGGCTGGGATTGGCTCTTCAAGGCACGAAAAGCAATCGCGATGCGATCGGTGCTCGAGTCCGCGTCGTCGCGGCCGGAAGGGTGCAGTTTAATCACGTGACCACCGCTTCCGGCTACGCTTCCTCGAGCGCGGGTCCCTTACACTTCGGCCTTGGCGCGGCCAAAATGGCAGATGAAATCGAGATTCGCTGGCCTTCCGGAATCGTACAAAAACTCAGGAACGTGCAAGGGGACCAGATTTTGCGCATCAAGGAATCGCAGTAGTCCATGATAGTTTTGTTACAAAAAATCGTGTTCGCATTATAGACGCCCACCTCGACTACTCCCATACTCCTTGACCAACTGGAACGCTTCCATTACGCGAATTGATGGATAAGGAGTTCGCTATGAAGCTGCGGTGTCTCTGCACGCTTGGAGTTCTGTTGGCTGCCTCGCCTTATTTGTCCGCGCAGGCGCAAGCAAACATTGTAGGCACGGTAACCGATCCGAGCGGCGCTGCCGTTGCGAACGTGAACATCGTAGTGTCAAGCCAAATGTTGGGATTTACGCGCAGCTATCGATCTAACTCCGACGGTGAATATACTGCGGCGCGCATTCCGCTTGGCGATTACACGCTCACAGCCGAAGCGCCCGGTTTCGAGATCCTCAAACAAACCGGTATCACTCTCAATGCAGGGCAGACTCTGCGTGTGGACCTCCGATTGAAACTTGGGACCGCGACCCAGGAGGTGACTGTTCAAGGAAACAACCCCACCGTCGACACAGACACTGCGGCCATATCCGGTGTGGTGGTCGGCACGCAAATCAGTGAGTTAAGCATTCCATCGAGAAACTTCGTGAATCTGGCGTTGCTCATACCGGGAGCCGCACCGCTCGGCGGAGGCTTTGATCCTAACTCGGTAAGCGATCTGGCAACAGACACGCTCCCAGTCAACGGGTTGCCGGGAAACATGAACAACTGGGAGGTCGACGGGATTAACAACGTAGACCAGGGATCCGGGAGCGATTCTCTCCAGATTTATCCAAGTCTTGAGTCTATAGCCGAGTTTAGAGTTTCGACCTCGAACTACAGTGCCGAATATGCGAAGTCTGGCTCGGCAATGATTGAAGTTGTGACTAAGTCAGGTTCGTCCACTTTCCACGGAAGCGCATTTGAATTCGTACGCAACGATGCTTTCAACGCCACCGATTGGTTCCTGCGACGTGCCGGGCAACCGAAAGCTCCGCTGAAGCACCATGAATTCGGCTTCACCGTGGGCGGCCCTTTCTATATCCCAGGTCACTACAACGAAAACAAGCAGAAAACTTTCTTTTTTGTTTCAGAAGAATGGCGCCGGTATCGAGACGGCACAATTATCAATGCCAAAGTCCCGTCGCTACTGGAGCGAAAGGGCAATTTCACGGAATGTGATCCTACCTCTTCGAATTACAACATTATCGTTGCGTCAGGCTGTCAGGTCCCGAACAACGCAGCTACCGGATTGCCATTTGCGGGCGATACCGTTTCCGTCAACCCATCGGCGGCAACGTTGATTGATGCATTGGTCCCCCTGCCTAACAACGGTCCAATCACGTATACAAAAGCTCCCTCCCTGCCGACGAATTTCAGGGAGGATACCGTTCGTGTTGACCAGAACTTTACAGAGAAGGCGCGCTTGTTTGTCCGTTACACCCAGGATGCTTATACCCAGGTTTTTACACCGACCCTTTGGACGGCAGCTCAGTTTGGCACGGTGAAAACTCCGCTGAGTATCCCCGCAAAGAATTCTGTCATGCACCTCACGAACTCGTTCCGCCCCGATCTGCTCAACGAATTCATTTTTGGCTACTCGACAGACTATTGGACCGCGACGTCGGCTGTAGGGGCCGATTCGGTTTCCGGATCAATTTTGAAGCCTGCGAATTTCGGAATAGCGAGTATCTTTCCGGCAGCGGCTTCCGGTCCCTGGCTGCCAGCGATCTCTGTGCAGGGCGGCGGGCCATCATTTTCTGAAGATACCGGCTATCCGTATTCCTATACGAATCCCGCGTTGACGTTTAAGGACAATCTGGTTTGGTCGAAGGGCAAACACGTGTTGAAGTTCGGGGCCTTTCTGCTGAAGGATGAGCTGAATCACGTCATCCCGAACGGCGGATTCGATAGCCAAGGTGTCTTATCTTTCAGCAATTCGTCATCTGTGACGACAGGCAATGCATTGGCGGACATGTTTCTCGGCAAGATCGCGTCTTACTCACAAACTGGACTGATCACCAATGGACAACTCGTCGGTGGATTTACCCGTGGGCATTACCGACAAATCGACTTTGAACCTTACTTTCAGGATGACTGGAGAGTCTCCAATAGACTCACCCTTAACCTCGGCCTTCGATATTATTTCGTCACGCCCTGGGTGGATCACACGACGCCCAACACGGTGGCATCGATCTTCGTGCCCAGCTTGTATGATCCTTCGCGTCAGGCGCAACTTGATTCGGCCGGAAATATCATTCCCGGCACAGGTGCGAACTGGCTGACTTATGGGAACGGATTGGTCGAGTGTGGCACGAATTCGATTCCGAAAGGCTGTACAACTCTGCCGCATCTTACCTTTTCACCGCGGCTCGGTTTTTCCTACGATCCTACCGGATCAGGAAAGATGGTCATCCGTGGAGGTTACGCCTATACCTACGACACCAGCAACGCCCACATGACGGCGGCCAATCGCTATGGTGGCCCGCCAGTCATCGCTACGCTGAATGCTTCTAACATCGATGGCTTCGCGAACGTCCAGCCGGGTGCGATTGCCCCCGTGTTTGCTACCGATCTTCTCACCCATCAAGCCTTGCCGCAGATTCAGCACTTCAGCCTTGGCGTGCAACACGAATTCATTGACAAGAGCGTGTTGACTGTCGGGTACGTTGGCACGATCGGTCGTCATCTGCAGCGGATTCGAAATATCAACCAGGTTCCCGTCGGAGCTGGCATTCAGAACGTACCCTCGCTTGCAAATACCCCTGGCTGTGATGCGGCGGGAAACTGCGATGTGCAGTACATTCTTATTCACACCCTCGAACCGCCGACATTCTTCGCGCCTTATCGTGGATTTACCGCGATCAACAACGCAGAGGCGGAGGCCAATTCCAACTACAACTCGCTGCAGGTTGATTTTCGCCACAATGTGGGACACGGTCTTACATTGCAGGCGTTTTATACCTGGTCGCATACTCTGGACAATGTTTTTGGTGGCGGAGGTACTAGTACGTCGTCGACCGGCATCAACGACTATGATCCCCGCCGGTGGTATGGCACTTCATCCCTTAACCAGGCGCAAGCGTTCAGCATGAATTACGTTTACGCCCTTCCCTTCTTCGCACACGCGGACAACCACATCCTCCGCAGTGTTCTTGGGGGCTGGCAACTTAGCGGTGTCACAACTTTCAGCCTCGGTCCTCCCCTGAACTTTACTTGTGGTCTTGCGGGCATGGCTAGCGGAGTCGGTGGGGCCGTACTGTGCAATCGCATCGGCGATTTTCGCGTGAAAAAAGCAACGGTGATTGACCCACAGTTCGGTCCCACACCAACTTGGTTTGATCCCTCAACCATCGGACAAATAACGATCTCGCAATTGGCAGCAAACAACGAACCTGGCATGTTCGGTGATATGAGAAAGAATCCGATCACCGGCCCCGGACGCAATAATTGGGACATGGGACTCACGAAGAATTTCCAGGTTCCGTGGTTCAATAACGAGCACTCGACATTACAGCTCCGGTGGGAAACCTTCAACACGTTCAACCACCCGCAGTGGAGTGCTGTCAATCTTTTTTGCAGTTCGCTCACCGCTCCCGGGCAACCGTGTAATGGACCGAACAATATCGGCAACGGAGAAGTTGGCAATGACTTCGGGCCTCGTGTCATGCAACTTGGACTTAAGTTTGCTTTCTAGCTCAATTTTCCGGAATGAGATCTTGCTCCGCTCTAGGGTTGCGTCGGAATGAAAACAGAAACTAACGCAACTCCAAGTGACAGCCTCGCAGAACAAGTGCAGCCTTACCCTATCGTCGGGAGTAAAACACATGAAGTGTGTCTTACGGAAAAGATTGGACTCAGGACGAAGATAGCGGATATCCCCACGCCATCTCTGTTGATGGACCTCGATGGGATGGAGAGTAATCTTCTACGGATGGCCGAATTCTTTAACGGAAACGGTCCGAAGCTACGTCCGCACTTTAAAGCGCACCAGGTTTTTGCCTTGGCCAAAAGGCAGATGGAGCACGGCGCGATCGGGTTGACTTGTGCCAGGCTTGATCAGGCCGAAGCGCTGATTGATCAGGGAATCGGCAGCATTCTGGTCGCCAATGAGATCGCGGGACAGAGCAAGATCCGGCATTTTGTGGAACTCGCCAGGCGGGCACCCATTATCGTCGCCGTTGACAATCCCAAAGTAGTCGCTGACATGGCGCGACTTGCCGGACAATTGAAAGAACACCTTAACGTCCTGGTAGATGTGGACGTGCGCCTCGGTCGCTGTGGCGTTAAGCCAGGAGAGGCAGCCCTCTCTCTCACGAAGCTCGTCCTGGAAAAGGGCTTAAGGTTCCGCGGCTTAATGGGATACGAAGGGCAAGTGGCACTGCCCCCTGGCTTCGAGAAGGATCGTGTTGTCCATAACGGCCTGAAACCGCTAATCGATACCAAAGCGATGATCGAGAGTGCCGGGATCGCCGTGGAGATCGTCAGCTGTGGGGGCAGCAGTGATTTTTCAATCGCCGCGAAGCACGCGCAGGTCACGGAAATTCAAGCCGGCTCGTACCTGCTGATGGACAGCTCCTACGTGCCCTTTGCTCCCGAGTTCAAGCCTACGCTGACGATTCTAACCACTGTCATAAGCAAAACTCCCGGCGAGAGGATTGTGGTAGACGCGGGATTCCGGGCCATGAGCGGCGAGAACGGGCTGCCGTCCCTTAAGGGAGCGCCTGGACTTCGGCCCAAAGCGTTGCACATTGAACATACGATTATCGAAATTACAGATTCTTCCGTCTCGATCGAGGTCGGGGACAAGATCGAGATATGGGTCCGTTTTCTTGATCAGACACTGGGGTTGCACGATCATGTTTATGGAATCCGAGAGGGCGAGGTCAAGGACATTCTGAAGATCGAGCACTAGATGGGTGGGACCTAACGTCCATCATCGATGAAGCGCACCAAAACTAGTCCGCGTTTGGTCTCGGCCACGGAATTCGATCAACTCTTTGACCGTGTTTGCAACTGGGGACGTTGGGGGCCCGATGATGAGAAAGGTACGTTGAACTATTTAACACCCGATCACGTTCGCGCCAGCGCCGCGCTAATAAAGTCAGGTCGAACCGTATCCCTCGCCTTGCCCATCAACACGGTTGCCGGACCCGATAATCCGCGCCCCTCCGTGCACTATATGGTCAAAACCCACGACATCCGCCCGGGGCATGGCGAGCCGCGGTTTGCCGGAGACTATCTCGGTACGGAACTTCACGGTGATTGCAGAACCCACCTCGACGCGCTGTGTCACGTCGCTTATAAAGGAAAACTTTATAACGGAAAATCACTGGACACAGTCACGTCTCGTGGCGCAACCTCTCTGGATATTACCGCTTACGCACAGGGCATAGCCGGACGTGGGGTTCTGCTCGACATCGCCCGATTTCGCAAGGTCAAGTGGCTTGAACCAGGGGAGGCTGTTTCGTCCGAAGAAATCGAAGCTGTCGAGAATTCTCAGGGCGTGCGCTTGGGCGAAGGAGACATCTTTCTCTTTCGCACCGGCCACCACCGTAGACGCCTCGAGTTGGGTCCATGGAATAACAATTTCGACGGCGAAGGCGAGGCTGGATTGCACGTGAACGCAATGCCTTTGCTGCACGTGCGCAAAGTAGCGGCCTTTCTCCCTGATGGCGACGGAGAGACGGTCCCCAGTAACGTTGAGGGTGTTCCATACCCGGTGCATGCGCTGCAGATCGCCGCGATGGGCATGGCATGTGCCGATTGTCTTCAGTTCGAGGATCTCGCCAAGGTGTGCGAAGAAGAAAATCGTTGGACATTCATGGTTGTTGCTGCTCCTCTGCGCCTTCCGCGAGGAACAGGATCGCTCTTCAACCCGATTGCGATTTTATAAAGGCCTACAGCTGACTGCTTTTGCATTATTGTGAGTGACGACCAGGAGAGCTGAGTTGGGCAGATTGGACCAAAAGATAGCGATGGTCACTGGGGGGGGAAGTGGTATTGGAAAGGCCATTGCGTGCGCGCTCTCAGGGGAGGGGGCCAAGCTCGTTATCGCGGGAAGGAACGTTGAAAAATTGACCCGCTCGGCTGAAGAGATCGGGATCGCGGGTGCCACAGTTCTGTCGGTCCCAACCGATGTCACCGACGAGGCTCAGGTGAACTCTTTGTTTGAGCGCACGCTCAATCAGTTTCATCGCCTCGACATTTTGGTGAACAACGCCGGCGCAACTGACGGAGGGCCTCTGAGCGAGATGTCGCTAGAAACTTGGAACAAGGTAATCGAGGCGAATTTACGAGGTCCCTTTCTTTGCACGCGATCTGCCATGCAGATCATGAAAGCGCAAGGGAGCGGAAGAATCCTCAACATCGGCAGCATTTCCGCTCAGCGGCCACGTCTTAATTCCGCTCCCTATGCCACAAGCAAGTTCGGTCTTTGGGGGCTGACGATTGTGACCGCTCTGGAGGGACGCGAACATGGCATCTCCGCATGCTGCCTGCACCCGGGGAACGTTCGCGTCGAGACCTCTGTGGAGGAGGTTGGGGCTACTTGTGGGATTCCGGACTATTCCTCCGAGCCCATGATGAAAGTCGAAGAGATCGCTGAAGTGGCAACGCTGATGGCGAGCCTCCCGCCGCACATGAATATGTTGGAAGCGATTGTCCTTCCCGTAAAACAAGCTTATCTCGGTAGGGGCTGAGGACAACCCGTTTTTCATATTGCTTTTCTGTCCTCATTATGTTCGGTGGTCTCAGCTTGATGTCTGGCCGCAAAGCGGAAACAGTCAGGAGATGGAATGGCCCGTCTGAAACTTCGCAGTGATGAGTGGTTCGATCGCCGCGACGAGGTAGGAATCAGGCACCGGAGCGCCCTGGCTACACTTGGCTTAGATCCACGATTTGCCGCCGGCCGACCCATGATCGGAATTTGCAATCCTGTAAGCGAGTTCAATAACTGCGAGATAGGACTCGAGGACCTTATAGAGCCAATCAAGCGTGGCGTGGCTCAGGCCGGCGGAGTGGCTTTGCAGTTCGCGACTATGGGGCTTGGGGCAGAATTCCTGAAACCCTCGGACCTGCCTTATCGCAATCTGGTCTCGATGGACATCGAAGAAACCGTCCGCGGGAACCCGATCGACGGTTTGATTCTTCTGTCGGGCTGCGACAAAACTACTCCTGCGCAACTAATGGCTGCAGCCAGTTGCAATATACCGGCAATCCAACTATCCGCCGGTCCCAAGGCTGCTGGGTACTGGCGTGGAGAAGAGATTAGCGCCGCAACCGATTTGTGGAAACACTGGGACGACTATCGCGCCGGCCGTCTTCGCGAGAAAGACTTGCAGGAGCTCGAGCAATGTATTTCCTGCTCGTATGGCACCTGCAACGAGATGGGAACAGCTTCCACGATGGCGGCTTTATCGGAAGCGCTCGGCATGATGCCGTCGGGGACAAGCAGCATTCCGGCAAACCATTCGCGCCGCAGAGTGGCTGCGGAGATGGCGGGACGCCGCATCGTCGAAATGGTGAATGAGGATCTCCGTCCCTGCCAGATCATGACCGAGCAAGCCTTTCGCAATGCCATCTGTGTCCTCAGCGCCATTGGAGGATCAACCAATGCAGTCATTCATCTTGTGGCCATTGCCGGGCGCCTCGGCATCCCGCTGCCTCTGAGCCTTTTCGACGAGATCTCGCAGAAGACGCCCATGGTCGTCAACCTGAAGCCTTCAGGCCGTTTTCTTATGGATCATTTCTACCGTGCCGGAGGCTTACCCGCCGTGATGCGCGCGATAGCCCCGTTTCTCCATCAGGATTGCCTGACAGTATCGGGGAAATCTCTCGGGGAGCACATCAAAACGGCCGAATGTTTTGATCGCAACGTTATCGGTTCGTTGAACAAACCTTTCTTTCCCTCGGGCGCCTTAGTCGTTCTGAAGGGAAATCTCGCGCCCTCCGGCGCAATTCTGAAAGCATCCGCCGCAAACAACCGGTTGATGAACCACACGGGACCTGCCGTTGTTTTTGAGGACTATCAAGACATGCTGGCAAGAGTGGATTCCGACGAATTGAACGTCACTCCGGACAGTGTCCTAGTCATGCGCAACACCGGGCCTCGAGGCGTCCCTGGGATGCCGGAATGGGGAGAGATCCCTGTCCCGGTCAAGTTGCTAAGACAGGGTGTCCGCGACGTTGTCCGGATTAGTGACTCCCGAATGAGTGGCACGAGTTTTGGCACTGTGGTTCTCCATGCGGCGCCCGAAGCCGCCATTGGGGGACCTTTGGCGATTGTGCAAGACGGGGACAAGATCAAACTCAATGTCGCGGAAAGGCGCCTGGAGTTATCGATCTCAGATCAAGAGATGCGTGAGCGGCTGGCGCGATGGTCACCACGAAAAAGCGAACACTTGCGTGGGTTTCCGCGGCTTTATATCGATCACGTGCTTCAGGCGCATCAGGGCTGTGATTTCGATTTTCTCCGCGCGGATTCGAAGGAAGCAGCCCGATTCGTTCCGCCCATAGTCGGCCGGACATAAAACTGACTTGGATTCTGATCGCGTGCAGTCCTCGGCTACACAAATGCTTGTCAAAAGGAACATTCCAATGCGACACGGCAAGCCGAATGAGTTGGGAGGGGCAGTTCCGATTATTCCGACGCCGTTCGACAAAGGCGAGAATATCGATGAGCAAGAACTACGTCGACTGGTGGAATTTGCTGTGGAGAACCAGTTTGCCGGAATCTGCCTTCCAGCCTACGGAAGTGAATTTTATAAGCTCTCAGACGAAGAAAGGCTTTTTGTGGTGAAAGTAGCGGTCAATCAAGCGGCCGGGCGCTTGTTGGTAATTGCTCAAAGCAATCACGGCTCGTCACGGGTCGCTCTGCGCATGGCTCAAAAGTATGTGGAGAATGGTGCCGATGTGATTTCTGTCGCGGTGCCGCGCACTTTTGCCCTGAATGATGACGACCTGCTGCGATTCTTTGAGCCAATCCTGAATGGGGTGGATGTTCCGACGCTGGTACAAGACTTCTATCCAACGGGTAGTACAATCGGGCCAACCTTCGCATCCCGTCTCTCTGCCGAGTGTCCAGGATTTCGGTACCTGAAGCTCGAAGAGCCTCAACTCTCCGCAAAAATAGTCGCGATTCGCTCGGCTGTAAACGAGAAGGTGAAGGTACTCGAGGGCATGGCGGGTCTTTATATGATGGAACTGATTCCAGCAGGAATTGTCGGGGTCATGTCGGGACTGGCAATTGCCGACGCTTTGAATGCTGTCTTCCAGCTTCGTGCTGCAGGCAGATCTGACGAAGCCTTCGAAATTTACGAAAAACTTTTGCCCTTTATCGTGTTTGGTCTGCAAAACCTTGAATTGTGGCTCTATTGCGAGAAGCGCGTTCTACAGGTTCGAGGATTGATTTCGAATCCACTCTGCCGCAACGCGAGTATCACTCCCGATCCCAACAGTGCGCGCTACGTCGACGAACTCGCTGAGCGGGTGGTTCATGCATTCGAAATAGCGGGACTATCGGCAAAGGCCGCGTGATTTTTGTGACATCTAGGTGTACTTTGCGCACTAGATATAACTGGCACTAACGAGGACTTGTGGAATCATGAAAAGAAGACTGCTTTCGTTCCCCTTTGTAGTTATCTGCACTGGAGCAATTTTGACCGGAACAAAGCCGGTCGTCGGTGCTGATCAGGTGCCTGGTAAGCCGCTGGCACGCGTTCGTGCCGCAACCGCCACTGGCCCTCTTCGCATCAATCCTGCCAACCCTCGATACTTCACGGACGGTTCCGGAAAAGCAATCTATCTCACCGGCTCCCATACCTGGGCCAACCTTATGGATCGTGGGCAATTGAATCCGCCGGGTATCGCCTTTGACTACGCCGCCTACATGAAGTGGATGGTAGATCACAACTTTAATTTCATGCGGCTCTGGACCGCTGAGTTGCCCGATGCTGGTCCTGGCCCTGACTATTCCGAGGGGAACTTCGTTGCTGTTCCTTGGAAATGGCTGAGAACCGGTCCTGGCGTCGCTGACGATGGTGGTTTGAAATTCGATTTGAGCAGACTCGACCAGAAGTACTTTGCCAAGATGCGGAGCCGTACCATCACTGCCGGCCAAAACGGGATCTATGTTTCCGTCATGCTGTTCAATGGCTACGAATGGCAATTTGATACCAACTCGAAAGATGGCGATCCTTTCGTCGCCACGAACAACATTAATGGGATCGATTGCCCCGGGACTTGCCCGACTAGTAGCTGGAAAATGTCCGACGCGGTTTGGGAGATCGAAACTGCTTATGTTCGCAAGGTCGTCGACACGCTAAACGACCTCGACAACGTCCTCTATGAAGTATCCAACGAGGCGGGATCGCCGTATTCCGATTCCTGGCAAGTTCGCGTTATCAATTATGTAAAACAGTATGAATCCTCCAAACCCAAACAACATCCCGTTGGTATGACATTTCAATGGCAGGGTGGGTCGGACCTGACTCTGTACAACAGCCCAGCCGATTGGATCTCAGCCGGGAGCCACGTGCCTAGCTCGGACGGCCACAAAGTCATCATCAACGACACGGATCATGCATTCGGCTACCCCGAGTTCAAGCGCGAGGGCCCGATTGCACAGCGTGCATGGGTCTGGGAAAATTTCACCTCCGGGAACAATGTCGCTTTCATGGACCCCTATCTGACCAAGTGGCCGAACCGCAACTATCCCATCGGCACAACGGCCGACCCGAACCTCGGGCTGCACCCAGACCCATATTGGAATGTCATCCGGAATGCCATGGGTCCAACTCTGACCTACGCCAACCGAATGAATCTGGTGGCGACTAAGCCTGAGCCTTCGCTCTCGAGTACAGGCTTTTGTCTGGCGAACCCAGCCACCGAATATTTGGTCTATCAACCTTTTGCAAGGCCGTTTACCGTACAACTCGCGCAAGGAACATACGAGTACGAGTGGTTCAATCCCGCCTCGAATTTAATCGTTTCGACCGGTTCGCTAACTGCCTCTGCCACAGAACAATTATTTAAGCCACCTTTCGACGGGGACGCAGTCTTATACCTTCGTGTAGCTGTGAAGTGAGGATCGACGAGTTTCCTTTGGACTCAAAAGAACGCTACTTTTTCTTGATTGTGAGGAATAGCACTTGAAAAGAATTATTTTCCGGATCAAGGCAGCCCTGGTTGTAACCATGTTGCTTTCCACAATCCTGAATTACCTGGACCGGCAAACAATCAGTATCCTTGCCCCCACGCTGCAGCACCAAATGGACATAGACAACGAACATCTGGGATGGCTCTTCGCCATTTTCTACTATTCATACACGTTGTTTCAGTTTGGAGTCGGCCCTATGCTGGACCGCTTCAATCTGCGATGGTGTTTCGCAATTGCCGTAACCGCATGGTCTCTCGTCTCAGGCTTCACGGGATTGGCGGTTGGCTTCGTCAGCTTGCTCGGATTTCGTTTCCTGCTCGGTGTGACTGAGGCTGCCAACTGGCCTGCAGGTCTGCGAGTCCTGGAGCGCACACTCCCGCCGAAGGAGCGAACCCTGGGCTGCGGAATATTCGAAAGCGGCGCAGCCGTGGGTGCACTCATCGCCCCCGCAGCCATCTTCGCGCTACTCGCTGCATTCGGTTGGCGAGCCGTTTTTTTCTGCGTAGGCGCCGTGGGACTTTTGTGGGCCCCGATCTGGCTGTTCGTCACTCGGAAACGGGAACTTTCCCAAGTATGGGTGCCTGCACCGGCAGAGGGCGGAAGATTCGACGGACTTCTTAACGTCTATCGCGACTTCATTCGCAGCCCGAAGTTCTGGTGTGTCTTCGTTGTCTCCATCACTGTTAACCCCTCCTTCTATTTCACCATGAACTGGTTGCCGACTTACTTCGTACAGGCTCGACATCTCGTTCCTGGGGCCAGGCTGGGTGGAATGCTCAGTCTCATCTACCTAGCGCTCGACATCGGAAATATCGGTGGTGGCGCTTGCACGTTATGGCTCGCGCGGCGCCACTCCATTGACACGGCGCGCCGGATCGTCTTTTCTGCGGCAACCGGCTTGGTCGCGGTCTGCGCCTTCGTTCCGTTCGTGGCTACTCCGTGGGCCGCGGTGGCGGCTTTGGTGACCGTAAACATGGGCCTTGGGACCTGGAATTCCATGTACCTGACGTTGGCCCAGGAAGTTTCCAGCGCTAACGTCGCGAGCGCTGCGGGGACGCTGAGCGCATTCGGGTCATTATTTGGCGCATTCACCATGTGGGCCGTAGGCCGGATCACAAATTCCGCAGCTGATTTCACGATTCCGATGATAGGAGTGACATTTGCCATTTTGTTCGCAGCGATTGCAAGCTGGGTTTCGAGCTGGGTGCCCAGCGGGATCACAGTGGAAGATCGCGTCGGGGTAACTTCATGAATATGTTAAAACCAAAATACGTGCTCACGGGTCATGGTGCGGAGCTCGCTCCACTAGCTCCAAACAAATCTACAGAGCCAACCACAAAAATCGTCGAAGCTCCCCTTGCTTATCCAAGGTCTGCGGAAGTTTTCCGTCATAATCGGCGTTTTATCCCTGGCGGAGTCGCCTCTGTCAACCGCGCCGTACAACCGGAGATCGTCTTTACCAAAGCGCAGGGCGCTTATATCTGGGATCTCGATGGCAACCGATACATTGACTATCATGCAGCCTTCGCCCCGCACGTGCTCGGACACAATGATCCCTACGTGACTGATGCGGTCTTTTCCGTACTCAAGAAAGAAAGCAGTCTTTACGGATCAGGTACAACCGAGCTGGAAGGACAGCTCGCGGAAGTCATATGTCGTCACGTGCCCGCAGCAGAATCGGTTCAATTTTTAAACAGCGGCAGCGAAGCAACGTGCCAGGCGATTCGTTTAGCTCGCGCGATCACCCAACGCGATCACATTATCGTTATGCAAGCCGGATACAACGGCTGGCATAACGACGTTGCCTGTAATTTGATGACTCCTCTCGATGTCATTGGCCCCAGGCTTTCACCTGGCGAATATCCTTACATCCCCATTAGCGCAGGAATACCACTTGAACATCAGAAGCTCGTTCACGCCGTCAATTTCAACGATCTTCAGTCCGTCGAATACGTCTGCCAGAAATACCCGATTGCTGCTCTCATCACGGAACCGATTCTGCAAAATGTCGGAATCATCAAACCGAAAGCCGGTTACCTGCAGGGGTTGCGTAAGTTGGCGGACCGGTACAGCTTTGTACTCATCTTCGATGAGGTGAAAACCGGCTTCCGTCATGGAATCGGAGGCTATGGGAGGATTGCGGGCGTGATGCCGGATTTGGTTGTTTTCGGCAAGGCTGTCGCTAATGGCTACCCCATCGCGGTACTCGGCGGTAAAAAGGATATGATGGATTGGTTTGTTCATCCTGACTCTTCGAAGCGAGTGCTGTTGGCGGGCACCTACAATGCTCATCCTGTCCCGACGGCCGCTGCGATCGCCACTATCGACCGCCTGCTGATGAATGGCGGAGAGGTTTATCAAAAACTCGAACAATTGGCGACAAGCATGCAGAATGGATTAGAAAAAATCCTTGCGGCACTCAACTTGAAGGCAGTTATTGCGCGCCAAGGTTCTGCTTTCTGTATCTATTTTATGGAGCATTGCCCGATGGACTGGCATGACCTTGCCGGCCATCATGACTTCATGCGGGATCAGAAATTACGCCTGGCTTTGATTGGCGGCGGTGTCTATTTCTTCCCTATGGCGACAAAGCAATGCTCCATATCCTTCGCCCACACCCAAGAAGACATCGATTTCACATTGGAGCAAATCGAGAGTCGCCTGACTCAGATGATCCATTGAAATATAGTGTTCGCAGGCTTCTAATGAGTTCTGTGCTCATAGGCAACGGTCTGCAGTCGCGTTTTGAGCATTCCAGACGTGTTGACAGGAACTACCCCAGATCGGCGCCTCCATCGACAAAGTACACGCCTCCGATGCAAAAGCTCGCATCGTCTGTCGCGAGGAATGTGGCCATCCCCGCAATATCGTTGGCAATACCAAGCCTGCGAGCCGGAATTCTGGGAATATATCTATCGCGAGCTCCAGGTTCAGAAAACTCCTCTGCATTCATCGGCGTGTCCATGGTTCCGGGAACGATCGCGTTCGCGCGAATGCCGTCGGGAGCGTATTCCGCAGCCACCGATCGCATCAATGCCAAAGTGCCTCCTTTACTTGCGCCATACGCCGAAAATCCTGCAAATCCTCGTAATCCGGTTCGTGAGGCAATAAATAGGATGTTGCCCGATTTTTGGGACAGCATCGTAGGAACCACATACTTTGCACACAACCAATACCCACGCAAGTTAACATTGATCGTACGGTCCCATTCTTCGTTTGACATCTCGTGTGCTCGATGTTGACCGTAGGACATCAGGACAGCAGCATTGTTGACGAGTATGTCGATACGACCGAAAGTCTTTAGTGTACTTTCTACCATCGCCTGAACCTGAGCCTCGGAAGCTACATCGGTCTCCATAAAAATAGCTTCGCCACCCACCTTTCGAATTGCCTCAAGAGACGATTCTCCCCGGGAGCGACTTACCTCAGCCAGCGCGACGCTCGCCCCTTCCTGTGCGAAACGCCTGGCGATGGCCTCCCCGATTCCCGCTCCTGCTCCGGTCACAATCGCGACCTTGTCTTTCAGCCGCATCGATCCTCCTGTGGCAGCGAATTCCGTCAGACGATCAGTTCACGGCAACCCGGGTCTCGAATCCGGATTCGATGGCTGCTCGATTCCTGCGGAGTGCGCTACAAACATAGCAGTATGCGGAACTATCATCTATCGCGTAAACATTTATTTTTGACACAAGTCTATCGCTCGAGACTAAAACAGAAGCCGATATCCCCCCGACAGACAATGCGGCACTCTTGATTGATCGAGGTCGTGTTAGGATCCCGACTCAGGCGAGGCCGGACCACGTGGGGGGGTAAGGAATGGTTTGCAAAACCTTGCTGAGGGGCTGCCATTGCATGTCCGTTAGTGGAAACTAGATCAATCCAAATGGCATACGAGATCAGTGCCGGCAAACACCTTCTGGTTAGCAATATTGAGACTACTATCGTTTAACACGCAAACAGCCCACGAACTGCAGCGCGGCTATTCATCACTTGTTTGGAGAAAACGAGGCTAATCGGCCGTCACTCGTCCATCCTCGTTGATCCTTTGTTCGAATTGCACCACCAATGTGGCTTGTGTTCGCGGGATGATCGTCGTAGAAAGCGCCGCCAATGCCTTTCGGAGTTTTGTGGTCGCGGACCACTTCGTTGCGTGAATTCGAAATGGCAAATCGCACAAATCCTGCCCGGCTCGACAATCTTGCGATTTAGCAGTTTTCGCATCTCCGCCGGTGACCGCAATTCGCGGTAGCCTCTCGGATGGTGTGGATCTTCAATACGGCGAATACCAACCTGCAGATCTTTTCTTTCCGGATTGGCTCTCGGCCGCAGCAGGACCGGGATCTGTGGATTGGGCACAACTGATTGGGTCGTATTTTCATGAGGAACCTTCAGGCAGCAGCATCTGGTCGACCATCTATAATGGACGCGTTTTTAGGACGTAACTAGAGGGGTAACTATCGCTTACCTAGACAACGCGCTCCAGCAGCTACGAAACGTATCCGCTAGGGGCAGTCGCGTTGAAGCCGCCGCTGATAATTCTTTGGAGCGCGCCAGGCAGGCGATGAAAAGAAATAGTGAGATAAGCGCTCAATGATCGGCTTCAATCAGCGGCTTCAAGGATCGGCGCCCTTCGCATGTCGGTGCAGCGTGACTTGTTCCAAAACACCTGCCGTCTTGAGCCGACAGACAATTGCCGACACTATTTGTGCTGCGGCACTGAAGTGGAATTGCGTTCCTTTCGATCGGTTCTATCCGCTTCGTGACCGAATCCACCACGGCTGGATTGCTGTCCCACAAAATAGCGACACGATCTCTTGTGCCCAATCCTCTGGCGATGTCATCCACTTTACACGTCACCTTCGAGGGCAGACTGAATGTACCACGCGCCTTGCTTGGAAGGGCGTGACCGCATCCGTGCGTCGAGACGTAATGCTTGAGTTTTAGCCTATCCCTTTGCTTGACTTCCAGTCTGCGCTTTCGTGCGAATGAAGGCGTAGTTCAATTGCGGCAGAGGATTGAAGCTGGCTGCCTGAGAGCGGTACTCCTGGGCCTTGGCACTGTTTCCCGTTCCTTGATAAGCCTCATACAGGCGGTATAGGTTACGGGGATCTTGCAAGTTTGCCTGCTCCAGTTCCGCAACTGCGCTGTCATAATTCTTGCCCGCCAATGCGATCACGGCGGCCAATTCATGTGCCTGTTTGACCTGCGCGGGATTTTTCGAAGCGTCGACGCCCTTGCGGAATTCTTCCGCCTCCGCCTTGGCCTTGGTGTAGTCCTTCCTGCCTACCGCGATCATCGTAAGGTTGAAGTGATGAAGTCGTCTGGCGTTTTCCTTGATTTCCTCTGACAGACCGGAACCTTCCGTCAACTGCAGAGAGTGATCAAAGGCCTTCTGCGAATCAGCGTACTTGCGGGCCTCCAGCAGGATATTACCCTTGGCTTGAAGGTCTGCCGCCATCGCGCCCTCGTCGTTTTTCTTTTGGGCAACCGCATATTGCTTGTCTATTTCTTGTACCGCTCGGTCGAACTTGCCGCTGTCGGCAGCGACTACAGCCATACCAAAGAGAGCCAGTCGGGTATCACCGTCGTTGCGCGCCTGGTCAATGATCTGCTGTAATTCAGCGTTTGCCTCTTCCGGCTTGCCCATATACGTAAGGTCGGCGGAAATTCCAAAGCGCGATGCCATGAAATGCGGATCGACCGACAATGCCTTGCGGTACTGTGCGATCGAGTCGTCGAATTTCCCCATCTTCAACAGCAACTCAGCATATGAGTCGTAGGGATTCGGATCGTTTGGAATAAGCTCGATGTACTTCTTGAACGCCTGCTCAGCGCTGGCGTAGTCGCCTTGCTGTCGGTAGGAGTAGCCGAGGATGTTGTAGGCGGGGGAATAATCAGGAGCGATTTCGGCGGCTTTTTTACACTGCTCAATCGCCTGAGCGAACTCCTGTTGACCGAAGTAGTAGCCGCCCAGGTTGAAATGGGCGCGTTCATCGCCGGGGTACTCGGTTACTAGTTTGTCGAGATATTCCTTCTGTTTTGCCACGTCGCCGTTTGCTCCGGCCTCGTTAGCGAGAATAAGGAGCTTCTCTCCTTCAGAAGCTTTGGCCGCCAGGTTCACAGCCTTCTGCTGGTGCTCGAAAAATTCCTTGGTTGTCGGGGAAGCGTTGCACCTCGCCAATTCTGCGCCGGCAAACTCCGGATCGAGCGTGAGCGCACGATCGAAGTGTACGAGCGACTCTTGCGCAAGAAGCTTTTCGGCCAGGGCACGCCCTTGCAGAAATTCGCTCTTTGCCTCTTGGGATTTAGTTGTAATGGGAATCTTTCCGCCCTCAGACGAAGTATTGGCGGAGGTTGGATCCTTCGTCTGGTTGCACGCACTTAAGGCCGCCAGAGACAACGCAACGACTGCGGCCAATAGGTAATCGCTGGAAGCATTCAGTCGCATGGAATTCCTCCTCTGAATCTGAGTGATCGATACCTTTACCAACTTTGTCAGCTCTTACATCCCGTACCAGCCGGTTCGTGGGCTACTCACGATCGAGTACACGACGGGGCGGATCGACACGTTCCAGTGAATACAGACACTAAAGGCGTAGACGAGTGCACCGTGACTTGGATAGCAAGCTGAACGCGGGCATAACAAAACATTGGGGTCTTGGGAGCGTTGTTGGACTCCGGGGGTGCGAGCACGACGGCTGTTGAAAGGCGGCAAGGTGAGCCAGCTGCAACGAGGCTTCCCACTTAGCATGCCACTTGCTAGGACGTTAGATTAACTCCTGGTTGGTGTAGAGTCTTGGGCGAGGCGAAAAGAATGGCTTCCATCCAAGACTTCTGCTGGCCCCTGAGCGCGGCGCCGGGTGAGTCGATCAACTTTTATATCTCCGCCGCCGGGAACTACACAGTTAAGTTCGTCCGGTTTGCAAACAATGACCCTACGAAAGCTACGGCAGCGGACATCTGTAACTCTGAGGAGATGTCAGAACATCTCCTAACCGACATCGTCCTTAACCTGAGTGGCAGCCCCGCAGCCGAACCATACGCCCGACGAGCCGTGCCTGGATTGGGAACTCTCCTTTACCTGGATAATCCCAACCGATTGGATCTCCGGTATCTATGCTGCGAAATGCGCAGATGGCCCTCAATTTTCTATATCAAACTTCATCGTGAACCCCGATCGAGCTAAGCGCAATCCCCTACTGGCGCTCGCCAGCGTGAATACGTTAAACGCCTACAACTCCTGGGGTGGCTATTCACGTGACGGCAAATATTGGAGAAGACTTCACGTACTGTCGGCCAAGTCCGACGATGAATCTCAGCATCCGCGATGACCTCAAAGTATTGATACGACCGATCCAGTCTTAACCCTAGTGCCTTTCAACAGCCGCCATCTTACCCGCGCGGAACTTTGGGTTTTGAGGTTCTGAGCAGGAATCTGTAAGACCTCCACATTTAATGGGCGTTTTGGTTTTTCAGCAACTCTGGTTACACTCTCGCTACGATGCGAGAAAACGACTGGACGAAGGTGCTGGGATGGCCGGGATATCGGGTCTACCAATATGAGATCAATGAGCCGGGCAAGACGTTGA
>Ga0126378_10000631_pt1 | contig 25675 bp, 22 predicted proteins | sample PanSoiMetPlot_23_FD_92587 | JGI IMG/M metagenome (GOLD analysis project Ga0126378, IMG submission 92587) | Tropical forest soil microbial communities from Panama - MetaG Plot_23 | ecosystem: Environmental > Terrestrial > Soil > Tropical forest > Bulk soil | place: Panama | collected 2016-02-17
CATCCTTATCCTGCAGTCCGCTTTGCCGCTACTCATCCGAGATAAGAACCGGATGCGCTAATGAGCGCCCGTCCGGGTCTGCGCGGGGGGTATCGCGCGAGTGATATCCCTACCGCGATCTCACCTGCGGTCCCGAGTGTAAATGCCTGTGGCTGTTGAAAAACTCTTTCCTCGGCCCATTTAGGGAAAGGCGTAGATTGCAAGTTGTTGATTCTTCATTCGACGAACATCGCAAAACTGGCTGAAACCCCAACAGTGGGTGTTTGGAGCTTTTTGTTTCATGAACATTTCACAGGTACGTGTAGTTGGTGCGATAACTCTACGATAGAGGCTCCCATGATCACCATCCGCACGGCCACTCGCGATGATGCGGCTCTGATCCTCGAATTTATTCGAGGCCTGGCGGAATACGAGCGCGCTCCAAATGCAGTGGCCGCGACTGAAGCCGACATTGTTCGTGATGGATTTTCAGGAAATCCGCGATTCCATTGTGTAATCGCCGAGTGGGAGGGCAAACCCGCAGGATTTGCTTTCTACTTCTTTCACTACTCAACCTGGCTCGGACGTCCGGGACTTTACCTCGAAGATCTCTTCGTATGGCCGGAACTACGGGGTAAAGGAATCGGAAATGCTTTGCTCTCACATTTGGCGAAGGTCGCTGTGCGCGAGAATTGCTATTTGATGCGCTGGCAGGTACTCGATTGGAATCAGCCGGCAATCGATTTCTATGAGAGACTCGGCGCGAAGATTATGCGCGAATGGCTGGATGTGAGGTTGAGTGGAGATGCGCTGGCTGCCTTGGCTGGCGCCTGATGTCATTCCGAGGCGAAGCGAGGAGCCCTATTGTCACGAGGATGCATGGGCAAAGTAGAAATTCCTCGCAGCAACGTAGTGAGCAGCAAGGGTACGGACGGCAAAGGCATGCCCGCCTGTTCCGCCAGCACCCAGAAAAAAAATCACCGAGTGCGTGTTGCGCATCGCCGGTTAAGGCGTTGGTTCCTTTTTCAACAGCCACGCCTGTTCACGACAATCACTGAGATTGGCCAGCCTGCCGCTTACAGTGCTCGATCTCCTGTCGACTGATGTAATGGCCTATCACCGTTGTATTTTCGTTGGCGAACACTTCTGCAGCGGTAGCCTGTTTTTTCAGCGCGTCGCGCAATTTCGGATCTGTTCCAATGTCGCGGCTCAGATCATCATCAACGACGAAGAGTAAGTACCTGCCCGGAGGTAGGAAACGAAACAGTGTGACTCCCGCGTCGACGGGATTGGTGAATTGTGAGCGCAAGGTGAGAAATTCGTCATTCGGCGCCAGTACTGCGGTGAGTCGTGAGTTGTTTGTCGCGCCCTCTAATTTGACAGTAAGCGACGCCACTTTCATGCTGAGGACAATTAGCATTGCTCCCTTTGTATCAGGGTCGATCTCAAAGTCAGCAGGCGACGCTGCCTTGCCGCCGATTGTAAGTGTCTTCAGGCGCGAGGGAACTCCCAATTCGAGCCTGTAATGCCCGGGGCGAACGTCTTTCATTTCGAACTGTCCATCTTGATCTGCTTGCGCTCGATACGTAACCAAGGTAGTCGTTGAGTAAATCGCCACACTGAGAGCACTGACAGGAATGGTGTCACGCATGGTATCTATGAGCGTGAGCAAACCCTTGAGATTCACGGTTGGCGCTGGCTGCGCTAACGCTATCGCCGTCCCGGCGACGACAATCCAAGTCAAGAAAAGACACCGCACAGCAACCCATTTTAGGCCTATGGCGACATAACTCTTGTGAAATCGCCATATCACTCATCTCATGCGTTTCGATATTCGATTCCTTGAAGGCGATATGTTCATGCTCATCCTCAAATTATTTCTTCGATATTGCTCCTTGATCGTGGGGATATAAGCTGCGAAAGGGCGGGAACGACCAGCACGAACATATTCGTGCGAGCGGCTGAGCAACGCGAAACCGGGGTCGTTCCCGCCCTTTCGCAGTTGTTTCTTCTGACCACTTTGGCCGGCAAACAGCGAGAAGCAAGCCAGTTGGCTAGCCCACAGTAGAACGAAGTCCCGAAATGGTATCGAACTGGGCTTCCCGAAGTTTGCTGATTGGCCTGCCTTTGTAGCGGTGACCGACAACCGGGTAGGACTCGTGCAAAAGGTGCAGCGACAGGCGCCCTTGAGTCAGCGTTATCCCACAGAGCTTCACGAGTTCCGCTGCAAATTCCTTCGTGTTCCTCCGCCATGCCTTGTACAAGTGTTCGTGCTCTGGGCGTTTGTAAACACGCCAGCCTTCTTGCAAAACCGCGAGATATGCGTTGCTGAAGCGCTTGTCATTTCGATCAAGAAGATCCTGAGCTTCAATGAATCGGACGAAGTGATCGCGCCCCAAAGGCAGAAGGTCTGTTGTCTCTGCGCCAATCGAAAAAAGCCGGCAGAACTCCTGTTCTGCAGCTTCGAAATTGCGCGATGAAACCGCCACATATTCCATTTGGAACTCTCCGAGTTCGTCAAACAGCGCCTGGTAAACGCGGAGGTGCCGGACAAACGGCTTGATGGTACAGGTCCCGTGATCGAAGTAGGTGAACGTAAGTTTCGGTTGCTGGGGGTCGTCCGTTCTGGAGATCAGGATCGGGAAGCGATCTTGAAAAAGTCCGCCGGGGGCGGGTCGTGGATCGAGCAGACCGGGAGAATTTGCCGGCAACAATGATCCTTTCAGATCCATATTGTTCTGAAAGAAACTGACTTTTTCACGAGTCGAGCACAAGAAGCGTTTGCCCAGATGATCCAAGACATAGTCGAGGACCATCAATTTGGTTTTGATTTCCTGATCGCCTTTGACACGACGGTTTTGCGATTCTTCGTCTCCGATCAGGCGATAAATAGTTCTGGAACTCAGGTGGTAGATATGGCGGCGCTGCCCGCAATCGAGGGCGATCAAATGATGGTATGCCTGTCCTTTTTCGATTAGCTGCTGGATCAAAGCACCGGGGCGACGCTCGACAAATCGCGCATATTGTCGTGCAAGGAAGAACCCGGATGACGTACCAGCCAGGTAAAGGAACGCGGCCTCGCGCGGGGTATAACCCAGCTGCATTAAGTCGGGAACGGGATCGTGCATAGGCATCAAATGTCCAAAATCTCTGACATCAGATCGTGATCATCCGTTACTCCTGCCCCTAAACGTCCGATGTCTCCACGGCTGATGTAGAGCTTGAATCCAGCCTGTACTTTGGACGCGATGTGGTGGCGATGGTAGGCCGAAGTGGCTACCTCAATGTCGACATGGGACGAGCCTCCACCGCCATCGAGCTCGTATTCGAGGCGCGCGTCTGGAAGCACAATCCGATGGTTCTGAACCTTTAAATCGAATCGATCCGCGACTTCCTGTTTGAGGTTTTGGTCATCGCGAGTGCGATCTGCCTTTCGCAATTGGAGGACAGCACGATTGATTTGTCGCTTCAATTCGAAGTCGAGGCGCACACGAATGTTCCTTCCTCCGCCGCGTTCAATCTCGGCTGCCTCTTTCAAGTACGCGCGGTAAATTTGCGCGTCATGCTCAGCTTCGCGAGGCTTCACCAGGCCGGAATATAGCTCCTGTCCTTCGGGAACATGGCCCGATAGGACCAACTTCTTTCGAGCATCTTTGGTCAGAGTCAGAGCGTCGAATCGGCGGATGCGATCGCCGGCGCCATCGCGGCGGAGATTCAAAACATGCCGCTCAATAAGTCCGTGTTGCTTCAGAAACTCGAGATCATGGCGGAACTGTCCAGAATTGTTCTTATAGATTTCGCGTTCGAGATCCGTGGCAGCGACGACGCGAAACTTGCCGACTTCGAGGAGCAATTGTCGCTCTTCAGCTCTGAGCTGCAGCCCTAAAGCAGGATCGCGCTCGCGTCTATGTCTCCTCGGCGCAATGGGCCGTTCTCGCGGGAGTTCCAGTGAATGCTCTCGTGTTCGAGTACGATCCGGACCGGCTTGCTCCCTGTTATGGTCACTACGAGCCCTGGGATTGAAGACCTCTCTTGGTGCGGTGATGTATTGAGTTATCGATTCCAGCGGCGAGCTTTCCCGGGTTGGTACGCTGTCGCTTCTGTGATCGGTTTTCTCGCGCGGATCGACGCTTCGTGGATCAATCCCGTAGTCACTCAGAGAATGGAAATCCATGATACCCATCGCCCATTGACCCCAATCAAGAAAGGTATCGGCCACGAATGGGAGTGTCTAATACTCTGTGCGCTTGCCGTTATGTCCTCTGGATATGAGAGCAGGCGGGTGGGACAACAAGGCGCGCCCTGTTTGTTTACTTGCGCCCACGACCGACAAAAACAGCGGGACCGGAGAATTGTGAGACCGGTCGAAGCCGAAGGATCTTGGGTTTGACTCCGGCTGTTTGCGATCGCCCGGAGTCTCGGAACCCTGGGTAGGTCCGTACCGGGAGCGGTAGTGACGGGGTGATTTTCCATTCCTCACCGCTGCAGGCCCAGGGTCCCGTGTTTCCCAGATTTCTCACTAGCTGATGTCCCTCAGCGCACCGCCGATCCATGCTTTGATGACGGCAAGCAGCTCGGACTTCACTCTGGGGTTATTGGAAAGCTGATGGACTCGCCGATATAGCTTCCTTGGGTCAATGAGTTTTTCGACAAGTAGGGTCCTTACGAAATCTTTATCCTTGTTGCGGAACGCTGCCAGTTTGCTGGCTGCGAGGTCATGCGCCTCAACGCACCACCCGGTGTTGTTCCTTGTGTTCTCATTGCAGACTTTGATTGCTCGTTTTTGCCACCCAGTCGGCAGGACTGCTGCCTCAATCGACGCGCCATGCACATAGAATCCGAATGTCTCATGAAAAATGGATAGCTCTCCCAGGTTTCCATCAATGACATCCACCATATCAATTGCTTTCACCGGTGCGATGTCTGCTTCAGCCGACTGTCGTAGCGATTCGGGAGCGTCCGGGTATTGCCCGAGAATCGCTTGGGAGCCAAACACGTAGACCTCGTTATCCCGTGAGACATCACAGGCGGCGCGAATGGCATGTTCTAGTTCCGCCCGCGTCATCGATGAGTGATAGCCGCTACTACTTCCGCGTCCGTCTGGCTGCGCATGACCGCATCCCGCTCGACGGGGGAGAGAAAATTCAGGGCAGGCAGTGTTTGCCGCAATCGAATGGCGCGTTCGCTATCCTCCAGTAGGAATCTTTGAAGGCGCGCCGGCGACATAGTGGAGAGAATCCGAATCCATTCCATGAGCTCGCGGCGTTCGCGAGGACTGGCTTCACGAGCCCGGCGCTTGACGCGCTCCTCTGCAATCGCGATCAATCCCGGGTCCCTCCTGATCTTGGCTGCAATCGCTACGGCTAATCTGCGAGAACGTGCATCATGTTCATCGTGTGAGTCGATCGTGGACGTCTTAGCTGTGGATCGAGACCGCTCGAGCAGCGCAAGGGGCGGAACCCCGCCCAGCAAAACTACTCTATTGGACGTGGTTAATGGAGTCCTGTCCAACGTCTCTAGTTCGCTGGGCATGAGGCCGCGGACTGCAATATGAACATCGTATTTGCGTTCCAAATCCGCTAGCTGCTCGTTCAGATAGTCCGTTAAGGTATCCAGCTCTTCGGGTCGAGCGACGACGTACAGCGTGATTGTGTCCGTGCTCTCCAGATCCTCTCCTCCACGGTCGATCCACGCTGAGATCGGGGCGCGCGGCATGGCCGACGCCAATTCGCGGAGGGCAATAGTGAGCGCATCAAATCGGCTAGCCTCCGTACGAAACAGTTCCTTTAGAGTTCGTGAGAGCGGATAACCACCGCGAAGTTGCACGAGCTTTCGCGCCCCTGCTCCGATGAACTCGACAACTCCGGCGCGCTCAAGCTCGCGCAGAGGGGGATATATCGAACTTCGGCCGAGCATAGCGCGTTTTGCGAGTTCGCCCGCTGTCAATGAAGTGTTTTGCAGCGCCAACACACGTAAAAGACGGACGTTGGCCTCGGTGCCGAAGATCTCATTCAACGGATGCACGAGACGATTTTGATGTTCCTTAGGAGGCCGCATTGTCTACTAGAATATACTATTGTCTCTTATAAAAGACAAAGGTCATATTTTAAAGACGAAAGTAAACCGCAGCAGTTGCGCGCGATCGTTACGTTCCGCGACGACCTTCGTTATTCCGTTTTGCCCTACAGTTCTCGAAATCCACGCGTATGCATCGTGCCGCTGGAATTCGATTTCGTCAGAGTGTTGCCGCTGTAGTGGTACGAAAAACGCGTAATAGAAAAGGTACGGCCCTGAACCCACCTTCTTCAACTCAGTGTCTACGTCACATCCACCTATAAAAGGTGGCACTCTAAAACTCCCGGATCGACTCCCGTCGGCACTTCAGATTTACAGGTATTTCGAGGCACTTGGCAGTCCCTAAAAGCCTGTTAAGTTGTTGAAATTATTGAATCAGGAAGAGGTGTGAAGATGGCACTCTACCGCTGAGTTAAGCGCCCAAAACGATCGCGGTAACATCAGAATATCACGCGAAAAGCCAGCATTTGGGCAATAGGACAGGCAATACGCGAACGGTGACAGCAACGAATATGAAAGAGTTGAATCGATGTGGGTGGGCTAAGAGTGACCTCATGGTGCGGTACCACGACCAGGAGTGGGGTGTGCCGCTGCACGATGACCGGATGCTCTTCGAGTTTCTGTGTCTTGAGGGCGCCCAGGCGGGGTTGAGCTGGGAGACGATTCTAAAGAAGCGGGAGAACTATCGCAACGCATTTGATAGTTTCCGGCCTGAAACCATCGTGAAGTACAACAAAAAGAAGATTGCGGCGCTTCTTGCCGATGCAGGGATTGTCCGTAATCGCATGAAGATCGCCTCCGTGATTGAGAATGCCAAGGCCTTTCTTTCAGTACAGAAAGAGTTCGGCAGTTTCGACAAATACATCTGGCAGTTCACTCCGAAGAAGCCCGGCAAAGGACCCAAAGGTTTAGGTGACGTGCCCACGCGAACTGACGATTCCGACCGAATGAGTAAGGATTTGAGAAAACGTGGGTTCGGTTTTGTGGGTTCCACGATCTGCTACGCGTTCATGCAAGCCGTGGGAATCGTGAACGATCACAGCCAGAAATGCTTCCGGCGAACCCAGCTATGAGCTACAACATTGAGGCAGTCTCCGGTTCGGTTTTACGTAACAAAGCGTTACAATTAGCTGCCCCCGCGCCTGGGTGTAGCGTCTAATTTGACTGTACCTCACCGAGGTGCTCTGAAGCATGCCGTTTCCGGACGATCCAATCCGGCCGAAGTCCCATGAATCCAGTGGCTTGCCGCCATCTGACTCGACGCAACTTTCGCCCTCAGAAGGGGTTAAACGGGGTGTGGGTACGATAGCTCTCAATCCGGAGGGGTATCGAGGAGTTGCCGGCAAGGTTTCCGTCCAGAATGGGGCGCCGAATCAGGCCTCTGTGCGGGCTGCGTCGCGACCGATGAGTGAGATGAGCGATGCTGAGGTTATGCTGCTCGCCGGGACCGGCGACGACTCGGCATTTGGATATCTGGTAGAGAAGTTCCGGCGTCCGATTATCAGTTTCATGTATCGGATGACCCACAATCAAGCGATTGCCGAAGAATTGGCGCAGGAAGTCTTTCTGCGGGTGTATCGTTCGCGAAGTTCGTATCAGGCAGAGGCGAAGTTCAGCACGTGGCTGTACCGAATTGCGACGAACCTGGCGGTGAATCACGCACGAGATACCAGGTCGGAACGTACGGCCGCGACGGTAAACCTGGACGAAACTGATCCAGAAACGGGAACAACGCCGGATGTGGCGGACGCGAAGCCGACGATCGAAGCGGACATTTTGCGCGACGAGCGAATGGCGGCTATCCGCAAGCATGTGATGGCATTGCCAGAGCGCCAGCGCGTAGCGGTTTTAATGCATAAGTATCAGGGACTCGACTACAAGGAAATCGGCAAGGTTTTGAAGCTTAGCGAGTCCGCGACAAAGTCGCTCCTGTTCCGCGCGTATGAAACGCTGCGAGAGCGATTGAAAGAGTTTGTGTAATGGTTTACTTCCGGGAAAGGCTGCAATTATGTTGTGCAAGGATTTAAAAGATGAAATCTTCGAGGCTGCGCTCTCGGGTGCAGCTCCGGGTGAGAGTGTGAAGGCGCACATGTCCGCATGTGCCGCCTGTGAGCACGAATTTCAGAGCCTGCGTTCAACCATGAACGTGCTCGATACATGGACCACGCCTGAGCCGTCGCCATACTTTGACGTGCGGCTCCAGGCACGTCTCCGAGAGGTGAAGGAGCAGCCACAAGGATTCTTTGCTCGATGGATGGAGAAGATTGGTATTCATCGCCTCAGTTGGAAGCCGGTGGCAGCAAGCGTGTTCGCTCTGGTAATGGCAGTCGGAGTTTATGTCGAGATGCCCGGCATCGGTACTACAAGAAAGCCAGTTGTGCAGGCGGCTTGCCCAGTCGTAGATTTGCAGGCGTTGGATAAGAACCAACAGGTTCTGAGCGAGCTTCAGGATCTGGATGACGACAGCTCCAACGATAACTCGCAGGTACCATTGAGCGAGTAAGACGAGAATAACGGTCCCACTATGAAACTCATGCGCCAATCCGCGACAGTTGTGTTGCTGGCTGGCACTCTTTGTCTCCCCGGGATGGCAGCGGCACAGAAGCCCAACCAGAATCGCGGGCACAACGATCACGACCGCGATCGCATGCCGCCGGGTAGGGTTCAGAACAATCCTCCCGCTCCCAAGCCGGGAGACTGGCTCAGTAAGCACTTGAACCTCTCGCCGGAACAACAGCAGAAGGAACTCTCGAACGATCCGGAATTCAAACAGCTCAATCCCCAACAACAGCAGCACTTGCAACAGAGATTGAACCAATTCAACAGTCTGCCGCCGGAACAGCAAAAGCGAACTCTGAACCGGATGCGGGCGTTTGATTCTCTACCGCGAGATCGTCAGGATATTCTGCGAAACTCATTGCAGCAATTGCGACAACTCCCAGACGATCGCCGCCGGGCGGTGCGACGTGCATGGCTTGGCCTGCGGCAAATGCCGCCCGATCAGCAGGAACAGACTATGAACTCCGATCGTTTCCTCTCAACTTTTAACGATCAAGAGCGGTCAACGCTGAAGGGTTTGCTCGACTCCGGGTTCAATCCGGAAGATAGCAATGCAGGCGGGCCGCGCTAAAAGGCAGCGACCAGCAATTAGCAATAAAGCCGACAAAAGGAGCGCTCCGCGCTCCTTTTTTGCTGATCCTTCACCTTACGACCTCAACAGATTTCTTGCTACAAATATCGCGTTTGCCGGGCGCTCAGCCAATCGTCGCATGAAGTATGGATACCATTCAGAACCAAATGGTATGTACACCCGCATGCGCCATCCTTGCTTCACTAGATCACGCTGAAGATCGCGACGTATTCCATAGAGCATCTGAAATTCGAAAGCCGTTGGCGGGATTTTTTCTGTTTGTGCGAAGGCGATTGTGGCTCCGATCATTTTTTCGTCGTGAGTCGCAATGCCATGATAGATCCCGCTCTTCAAGAGCAGCTTCATGAGCTTTAAATAATTCGCATCGACATCAGACTTATCGGGAAATGCGATCTCTGGTGTCTCTTTGTACGCGCCTTTGCAGAGCCGAATGCGAGTGCCCCGCGAGATGAGATTCTGGATGTCTGCCTCGCTGCGCCGGAGATAAGCCTGAATTACCGCTCCCACGGTTCCACGGTTGCCGTCTCTGGAGTGAATCTCCTCAACTAGATTCAGAGTGGGTTGCGTGTATGGAGATCCTTCCATGTCGATGCGAACGAAGTTGTGTTTCTCGCGCGCATGTTCGACAAGCCTCTGCACAATTCCAATCGCAAGTTGCTGATCGATATCAAAGCCCATGTGCGTTAGCTTCAAACTCACATTGGCGTCGAGTCCTCGTTCGCCGATCTGATCGAGCAACTCGTGATAGAGCTGAGCGCTCTCTCGCGCCTCGTCTGCATTGGTAACGTTCTCGCCCAGATTGTCGAGGCTCACGCTCATGCCAAGCGCGTTCGTCTCCTTCGTGGCCTTCAACGCTTCTTCGATCGTGGTACCGGCGACGAAGCGGCCTGAGACCCGGTGTCCAAGGGAAGAACTCTCTGCCATGTGGCGCAGAGAACGGTTTTCAGAAAGAGCAATAAAAGCTGCCCTTAACATTGGGGTCCTGATGGTGGGGTTTTCATGCGTGTGAACAAACAGTTGGTTCTATCACAGGCAGTTTGTTGCTGTCATTCGAGGCGTAGCGTGATGGCGGACGGCAAACTGAGACCTGCTGTGGCTTGCGGAGAATTCAAGACCTAGAGCTCGAAACTGATTTCCGACTAACGTCTTTGGAACTCTGGCGAGCCCAGAAGGATTCCCGCTATCATGGCCAGTCCTTTAGCGGGATCTTTGACAAGCGGTGCGCCTTCCTGCTGCTCTTTCAGGTGCTGTTCCAGGAGACGTTGTGTCTGTCGTGAGACGTCGCCTTGAAGTAGTGTCCACTCGAGCAAAGACATTGCGCGATCTGCGCCTCGCATCTCGAGGTCGCGCGAATTGACTGCGGCGTTGTCAGGCGTTGGAGGCTCGGTCAGTACGCCGAGACTGAGAAGTTTGGGAGCGTCGAACTTTATCCCGCCAACCTGACTGTTGCTCATCTGCAGCGCGAAGTTCAGGCGATCGAGGAGTGCGTCGGAGTTGATCCAATAATCGGCGCGCATGGAATATCCGGTCGGTGGCTGCATTTGGTACAACGGCTCGCCCATCTTTGCTAAAACCTGAATTAATGGACCTGGGTTCACGACATCTGCTCCGCTAGCCCGCACTGCGGAAACCACAAACTCCAGCGGTGTCTTCACCTTCGCACGGTAGGATTGCGGAGACCAGAACTCCGGCGAGGCGAACAGCGTGTGTAGTACCTCGCGGATGTCACCGTCACTCTCTTCGAAGCGATCAGCAAGGCGATTCACGAGTGCTGCCGGCGGATCATCAGCTACAAAACGCTGAGCAAGTTTCTTGGAGATGAAGTGCGCTGTTTGCGGACTGCGCGCCAGCGCGTCCAGCATCTCCATCCCCTCTTGCCCGCCATTCTCGTGAATGATTTTTCCAAGGACGTTTTTATCGCCGGGCTCGTGCTTTTTCGGATCGAAAACAAACCCGCCGCCCTGCCCGGGATTGTCGATTGTCCAGCCGGTTAGCACCTTCGCTAGTTCGGTGACGTCAGCTTGTGTGTATCCGCCGTTGACGCTTAGGGTGTGCAATTCCATGATTTCGCGGGCATAGTTCTCGTTGAGGCCACGCTTCGGATCGGGAGACTTATTCTTACCTCCGCCAGCCGCTTGGGAATTCGGACCGATGCTCGACCAGTTATCGAGATAAAAAAGCATGGCCGGGCTCTGTGCCGTCGCAATCAGCAGATCGCGGAACTTCCCCAAGGCATGGGGACGGAGCCCGTCACGTTCGTAGCTCGTGGTGTAGTGCTGGTCCGCGTCCTTGTTCAGGAAGACATTGAAGTGGTTGAGCCAAAAGTCGGTCATTACCTCCTGCAACTGACGCTCGCTGTAGATTGCGCGCAGCAGCTTTGCCTGTTGCAATTCGTTCGCGGGCACGCTCGGCGGATATCCGAGCGCCTGGAACGCTTCGCGCTGTTCAGGTGTGAAATCTGCATTCAACTTGTCGCGTAAGTCGCCGGGAGTAGCGGCGCCGAGCGCGAGTAGTTGATCGCCTGAATAGCCCTCGAGAGTTGGGATGCGTTGCTCTTTCGGAAGGGCAAGCAGGTCCTTGGCAAGAGCCGTTGCCGTCTGCTTCTGCTGGTCTCGCAATAACTCGTCCGGGCTCTTGCTGTTCGCGTCGACGGTCGTTGCAGACGCTGCGTTCGCCTTCTGCTGAGTTTGAACTTGCAGTCGCGTAAGTTGCGCCCGATAGATCATCGCGCGCATTGGGTCATTAGGCGTGGTTGCCTTTCCATCCACGACTGCTTTAATCATTCCCGGATTCGGAAAGGCCTGAACCAAATCCCTTGGCTTCATGTTCAGGGTTCGCAGAGGTCCCAAGCGCGCATTTAGAGCAGAATCGTCGACAGCTTCCGGGTGAAGCTGATGGTCGATCCATTTGTCAACGCCAAGGGAGAGGACTTGGCCTAAGTCTCCAGGACGTGGACCAAAGGTGAGGCGATTCAGGGCATGAATTGCCCGCTGCTCCTTGGTAAGCGGAGCAAGCGGTTTCCTTTTTGCGGGCGGCTTTGTTGCGGCTGGAAGAACCAGTTGTGCAACTGTCACGAAAACTGCCAACGCGACGACTTCAGTCCGTAACCTGCGCATACGTCTAATGCCTTTGAGCGACCGCTCCCAGTCCAAAAACCCGCTCAAGAGTATGAAGTTTCTCCCTGGAATCGGCAACAAGAAGCCCCGCCCATGGGCGGGGCTTAAGCATGTCAGCACAACAGTGGCGGCTCTACTTGTGGTACACGAGAACAACGAAGGAGTCGGGAACCATTTTTGGACGCGGCCGAGGCTGTCCCGCGGCAGCTTCGGGGGCCTTTTCGAAATCGGCTGTCACGGTAATCAGATCGTGAGTCTTCTCGTCCACGGTCATCGTGCGTGCGCGCGGCTTAGTGGGCACGGTTCCTGCCACATTGAGGCTTGTGGGCGAATCGGCCTTTATTACTGTAATGTCTCCGCTCTGGCCGTTGGAGCTATAGGCCTGCTTCACGCCCTTGTCGAAGGCAGCAGCATCTGTGCCCTTGCCAATCGGAAGGGTTTTCACGAGTTTGCCGCTATTCCCATCTAGGACCGCCATCGTTTCGTTGTCGCAGGAGGCAAAGAGCACTTCATGATCGACGTCGATCGCGAGTCCGCTCGGTGAATCGCAGGGCTTAAGGGACCAGTGGTTCAGGACTTTGAGTTCTTTCGCATCGATCTCTGCAGTCTCCGACTTGTCTTCCAGATTGACGAAAACTTTGCCCTTGCCGTCTGAGACTCCGAATTCCGGCTTGCCGCCCAGGTCAATAGTTCCTGCCACGCTGTTGTCCTTGGTATCGATTACGGTAGCGTTGCCGCTGCGCCCGTTGAATGCAAACACTCGCTTCGTTGCTGGATCGAAAAGGATGGCGTCCGGATTTGTCCCGGCTTGCACCTTGCCCGTTGACTTCAGCGAGGCCAGATCAAATACGACGACGGAATTATCACGGCCATCACTGATGTAACCTTTGTTGCCAGACCTGTCCAAAGCAATCCCGTGTACGCCTTTCAAATCGGGAATGTCGCCTTCGAGTTTCCCACTATCAATGTTCAAGACTTGCACATGCGTGCCCCGCGAAATGTACAGGCGGCGTGAAGCGGGGTCCATCGTGAGGTAGTCCCAGCCTGTATCGCCGGGCAGTTTATATTCATGAATTTGATGGTATCCACTAGCTTGGGAACCTTGAGCCATAAGATATACCCATCCAAGCGATGCGACGAACAGCAAGAGTATTGTTGCTTTTATCGGAAATCGCATAATCTCTCTCCTTTGGCAATCGGCGAGAACGCCGCAGACGAGTTAGAAAACTTGTCGACAAAACTATACGTCAAGCGACGGAGCCATTGCATGAAGCATGAATGAACCTTTTGCGAACCAAGAACGAAGGTTACTCTTTCGTTTCTTCGAATAGCTTATCCTTCGATGGTATCTGCTTGGCCAATTCGTCACGAACTTTTTCTGCCTGCCTAGCAAGTTTGTTCTTATCCACTCCCGGTTTGTAATCGAAGACGATACCGACGGCACCGATTCTGTTGCCCGACTGATCGAGCAGCGGAAGTTCATCTTCGAAGTGATTTCCGGTTTTGTTTACTTCGAGGTTGCTCTTTCCGGTATCGATAACCCGCATGTCGTCTTCATCGGCCTTCTTACCAATTCGGCCAATATTGGAGGCAATAATTACGTTCTCCGATTGATTGGGCGGCGTTACGTGAAAGGCCATAATCACAACTTCTTTATGTTTAGCCAGGGTGTCATTCACTAATTTCTGAGCATAGGTTTTGGGCTGCTGCAATTCGGGTTTGGAACCTGGTTCCTGCGCCACTAGCAGCGGCGACGCTAATATCGATGCCCACAGGATTGTTCTCGCAAGAGTCATACAATCTCACCTCGGTTTAGTTTGGTAAGTCACAACGAAATGCCTACAAATGTCGATCAACGGATCTGTACTTTCTAACTGGAAGGTAGCAAGAATAGAAGGGACAACCCAAATGCCAACAAAGCTACTGCGAACGTGATCACCATGTATCCCATCATCCGACGCATGCCGATTCCCGCGATAGCCAAAATGGGAAGGGCGAAGAACGGTTGCAGCATATTGGCCACAGACTCACCCATAGCTACTCCCATTGTGGTACCTGCCATGGAAGCATGCAGCTCCTTCGCTGCCGGTAACACGAATGGTCCTTGTACAGCCCAATGCCCGCCGCCGCTGGGAACAAACAACGTAATAATGAGTGAAGAGATGTAGGTCCAAAATGGGAGAGACCTGCCAGTTGAAATCGCCAAAAATCCTTTAGAGATGACTCCCGCAAGACCAGTAGCGGTCATGATTCCCATGATTCCGCCGTAAAGCGGATACTGCAAAATAAGTGGTCCGGTTACGCGGGCTGCATTCTTGACTGCTGAGACGTACGCGATGGGCCGCAAATGGAAGACCATGCCCAACAGCAGGAAAATCAAGATTACCGTATTCAAGTCGACGGTAAAACCTTTCCAGTGTGCGACGAGCGCAGAGATTCCGAGCCCTACGAGAAAAATGGTGAAAATCCAGGCGTGATCCAGCCACCCGCCGAGCGTTCCAGCTTTTTCTCCAATAATCTTGGTCTGATCTTCGTGCCTTAGGCGCTCCGGGTCAACATATATCGAATCTGCGGGAGTTGGTTCCGTATATCGAAAGATGAACGGCAAGAGAATTAACAGCGCGACAACCGGTACAAGGTTGAACGCCGTAAAGACGGTCGCGCGCAGTGGCAGGCTGTAGCCAGCTACTTTCTCGACTAAGTTGAGTGCGGATCCTGGGGTGGCCTGCGACAATACAATCGATCCGGACAGACCTTCAGTCGAAATCACGAAACCGGTATAGGCAGCAGCTACCAGCCAACCGAAATCCATTCGGACTCGTTTGGCGATCTCGCGCGCCAGCAGCCCTGCAATTACCAATCCGAAGCCCCAGTTCAGCCACGAAGCGATCATGCCGATCACAATGGTGAGCGATACTGCATTCCTTGGAGTCTTGGGAATTGACGCTAGTCGTTCGAGTGCCCTGTGTACAAGGGGAGAGCTGGCCAGGGCATATCCAGTAACCAGTATGAGCACCATCTGAAAACCAAACGTCAAGATGTTGAAAACACCGTTGTACCACGCAAGTCCGATAGCGCCGGTGGAGCGAGTCGGAGTTAGGGTGAACGCCAAAATTGCGGTCAGGAAGGTTAGGAGAAGAGCAAACACATATGGATCGGGAAGAATGCGCTCCATCAGATACACGATGGAGCTGCTCACCCGCGTGAGGAAGGGCGGGCGACGTCGCACCTGCGTCTCTGCCGAAATTGGAGGCGTTGAAATACCCACCGAGTTCTCTCCTGATCAGTCGATCTCAGTTCTGCTGTTCACGGCTAAGTAGAGCGCTTAAGTTGGGAATGCGCGGTTGTAGTTCGTCACGGATCTTCATTGATTGAGAAATGAGTCCTGGTGCTTCAGCCTCCTGCCGCCACAAGTACACGGTGACCAGCGTACCCACGAGCGATCCGTCCACCGCACGCAGAGGCATGTGAACCTCCATTCGATGGGTGCTGGGAATTACTTGAACGATCGTTTTTCCTGTTTTTGAAACGTCGTGATCGACATCATCAGAGGCTCGGCCAAGAAGCTTCGGTACGTTGATGCCCACAACGCGATTTGTTGTTTCGCCGGGAGCAGTAACATGAAACGCCAGCACGAGGACATCTGGATGTCTGGTTAAGGTTTCTATGGTTAATCGCTGCGCAAGCATGTCTGTAGAAGAACTGGCAACGATGAACGGATCGAATAGTACTTGCGCTGAAGGGATCACCTTGGCGAGTTCGTCGCGCAGTTCCTCTGCTCGACGCCGACAGTCATCTCTAGTACTAGTTTCAGATTTGAATGTCGCATGCAAGACTCCGATTGCCTGGCCCGAAACACTACGCAACGGGACGATCGCTTGACATCGATGGTTTTCGACGTCAAGCGTCGTCACGGGTTGATCGCCGGCAAGAATTTTTTGCTCTTGGCTGCCGGGCTCACGACCGATCGCATCGGCAACGTTGCTCGCTAAAACCTTGGTTTCCCTCGTCGCTGGATCCGGGACGACCATCGACAGACTTGAAACCTCCGCGTTGCGCAACATAGTTTCATTTACCAGGATTTGCGCATATGGCTGCGTCGCTGTCTGTCCCATACAAGTAAGGACTCCAGCCAAAACCAGTGAGACCATTGACACAATTTGCTTCACGCTCACACTCCGAAATCCGATTACCAACTCACCTTCAACGCAAACTGGATCTGACGCGATGCGGTCTGCGTCGACGTTACCAAGCCTGCGCCGGTGATCGGAATTGTCCCTCCGGTTACAGGAAATAGTGTCTTTCCCGAACTGGGGGGAGCAAAATTTGTGAAGTTCAGGATGTTGAAGAACTCCGCTCTGAATTGCACGTTGAAAGCCTCTGAAATCGCAGGGATTTTATTGTTTTTGAATATGGAGAAATCAAGGTTCTTGAGTCCGGGTCCGGTGAGCGAATTACGCGTAACGTTTCCCAGCCGAGTGAGCGGGTTGGGAGATGCGAAGCAGCTTAGGTTAATGTATTGGACCTGACCCTGCGCCGGAGTGTTGTACTGCAGATGTGTCGGCGAACCGCAACCAGGCACCCGGTCGGGAACGTCGTATGGAGCAGTATTCTTGAGGCCAAGTGGATCGCCGCCCACCAGCGGAGTGAACGGGAGTCCGTCGCTGGCCTGAAAGATTCCGCCAAGCTCCCAGCCATTTGCGGCCCAACCAATCGGACCATGCAAGGACTTTGCGGCAGGTACAGTCCAAATCAGATTCTGCACAAAGTTCTTCCCGATATTGAAGTCCGCAGGTCCACGCCGTGAGGTCTCGTCAAAAAAGAAAAGGCCGGAGATGGAATTGCCGAAAGGATCTCCTGCGAGGCTTGCGGAACCATCGTCGATTGCCTTGCTGTATGTGAAGGAGCTTTGGCTCTGGAATCCATGGCTCATTCTCTTTACAACTTGCAACTGCAGGCCGTCGTAATACGAATGTCCAGTCCAGGCTAACGCGGCGATCTGCCCTGCATTTGTGTTTAATTTCGTTCCGCTGTTGCGCGGAGATGGCCACACGAGTCCCTGAGGCGTCGCGGTGGGGAGTACGGTGTTTACATCGTCCGAACGGAACGGCTGATGAATTCCCCGAGTTCCGACGTAACCCGCGGTCACAATGAGATTTCTGACGACCTGGCGTTCGAGGAACAGGTTCCACTGCATGACATAGTTCCTGCTGGGATTCGGCTGAATATACGTCTGCCGCAGGGCGCTGGGAGACGCAGAGATAAGTGAAAACGATCCGTTCGGGAACGAGCCAGGCGGCAGCGGGACTGCGCTTCCTAGCTCCAGAAACGGCGCTGCCAAGGAGGAGAGAAGTTCAAATTCATATGGTAGAGGAAGACTATCGAATAGCCCGAAAGCTCCTCGAACCGATGTGGTTCCGGTATGGAACGGATCCCACGCAAACCCGACGCGAGGCTCAAAGTTTTTCGTCGTTGGATTCGAAAAGTACGGGTCACCGAGGTGAGGCTGTGCGTCAGTCAAACTTCGCAGTGTAGACAGCTTGCCGTTCACTTCCGTGGGAACGGTTGACATTTCGTAGCGCAGGCCTACGTTAAAAGTAAGGTAGGGCCGAAAGTGAATATCGTCCTGTACATAACCTCCAAAAAGACTCTGCCGCAGATTGCGAGGTGATGTTGTGCCGGGAATGCTGGCGTCGAATTCATTGGCTTGTCCTGCGACGAAAGCGGCAACCGAGTTGAAGCGGAACAATCCACTCGGATTCGATAGCGCCAGGATATTGTTCCGCATTCGCTCGAACGCGAAGCCGAATTTCAAGAAGTGCACGCCCTTGGTAAGAAAGGCGTCGTCATAGGCCTGAATGGAGGTCCACCCGTAGTGATAAGCCGACGGCCCATTTACCCCGCCGCCAAATGTGATGAGTCCAGCAGTGATGAGGCTGGGAGCATTCTGGCCGGGCACAACTCCCAATTTGGGATCGTTTCCAGCTGCCACTGGCCCTGGCGCAGAGCCGTTTATGTCTGCTGCAACGCGACTTACTCCGAAACGAACGGTGTTGATAAGAGTCGGGCTAAAGGTATGCGTTGTTTCACCTGAACCGGACTGCCGGCGGGTGTGTGACTTTAGAAAGATGTCGTTAAGCGAATCGGGTTGAGTGAAATCGCCGTTATCGAACATGTACGAGCCATGCAGTGTGTCCTTGTCGGTAAGCCGGTGGTCTGCACGAACCGTGAAGAAGTCTTCGGGTGTGACCTGTTGTCCGACAAGCGAGTATTGTCCGGTCAAGCTGCCTGCCGGAGTCGGTCCATTCGGCAAAGGATAAAAGACTAGATAAGGCTGCGTTGCGGGACTGGCGGAGGCTCGCGCAGCTGGGGAAGGTACCTGACCAACGGAAGTAAATCCTAGCGATTGTCGAAGACCTTCGTAATCTCCAAAAATGAATGTCCGGTCTTGGATGATCGGTCCACCGATCGAGGCGCCAAACTGATTGCGCTTAAAAGGGGGAATCTGAGCTTTGTCGAAAAAGTTGCGAGCGTCGAGTGCGCTGTTGCGGAAAAACTCGTATGCACTTCCGTGGTACTGGTTCGTTCCCGCGCGAGAGATTGCATTGATGACTCCACCGGAAGTTCTGCCGTACTCCGCCGAGTAATTGCTCGTCACGACGGAGAATTCCTGGATGGCATCGACTCCCAAATTGAGCCCGACAACGCTGCCGGGCGCGCCATTTGAGAAATCATTAATGCTGATTCCGTCCAGCCTGTAATTGTTCTGCTGCGGACGAGCTCCTGCGATCGTAATCTGCACGCCATAGCCTCGATTGCCGCGATCGGCTCCAACAGCGACGGCTTTTTCGGTCCTTACAGCGGCTACCCCCGGTTGCAAGGTGGCGAGCTGCGTCCAGTCACGCCCGTTCAGTGGGAGTTCGCGAACCGTTTGCGCATCCACTACCTCACTGATTTGCGAAGAGGCTAATTCAATGTTGGCGGGCGTGTCGGTTACTTCGACACTTTGGGTCACGCTGCCTGGCTGGAGAGCAATGTTGAGGAGGGGTTGAGCGCCAACCTCCAGTTTGATGTGCGATTGCGTTGTGGCAAATCCGGTGGCCGCGGTTCGTATTTCGTATTCTCCTGCCTGAAGGTTAGGTGCGCTGTAAAACCCTGATGAGTTCGAAGCCACCACCGTAACGTTCCCAGTTTCGGTGTTGCGAATCGTGACTTGCGCGCTGGGGATTACGGAACCAGAAGGATCTGCGACTGTGCCCGACAGAGTTGCTCCCACAGTTTGCGCTTGCAGTGAGGATGCAAGCAGGCATACACAAACTGCGATTGCAAAGTTGAAACACGCACGCTTTTGAATTTGAGTGAACATCGCTGCCTCTCCATTGCCGGTTTCCGCTGAGCCGGCGACTCTTCAACGAACTTTTCTAAGGAGAGGGGGGTGCTCAATGCAATGCTTCAGCGTTCGAGATGCAAATATTCTTTCGCTGAGCCTTCCTCTGCTACTTGAGCCTTACCGTTGGTCCGCGGCATTTCGATGCGAACCCGCGTGCCCTCTCCTTCACTACTGAAAATGGATAACTCCCCGCCCTGCGCTGAGCAGATGGACTTCACGATTGATAGTCCGAGGCCGGCGCCACCCGAGTGGCGCGATCGTGCCTTGTCTGCTCGATAAAACCGCTCACAGATATGCGGCAGGGCGGTATTGGGAATTCCGATTCCGGTGTCTCGTACTTCCAGGACTGCTTTCGTCCCCTGGTTCTCGACCAGAAGCTCAACCGAGCCGCCTGATGGCGTGTACTTGATCGCGTTGTCGAGAAGGTTGACGACGACTTGCTTCATCAGCGAGGGATTGCCGATCACCATCACTCCGGAAGAAACCAGATACTCAAGACGGATCGATTTCTCGTCGGCTAGCAGTCGCATCTGCTCGGCAGTGGAAGTTGCAAGCTCACCAAGATTCACGACCGAAATTTCCTTAGTGGCCTCGCCCGCCTCGAGCCTGGAAATTTCAAGCAACTGGGTCACGATTTTGGTGAGCCGCGCGATCTCTTCAAGCGCACTGCCGACGATTTCCAACGTTGCGGGCGACAGGTGCTCATATTGTGTGAGCGATTCGAGCTCGCCGCGAAGGATGGTCAGCGGCGTACGCAGCTCATGCGATACATCCGCAGAGAAGCGGCTGATGTGGCGGAAGGAGTCTTCCAGCCGCGCCATCATGCGATTCAGCGAAGTCGTGAGCCGCTCGATTTCATCCCCGGTTCGAACTGCAGGCAGCCTCTCGCCGAAGTTGCGCGAAGTGATGGTTTCAGCCGTGCGCGTGATCTCATCTAGTGGGCGTAATGCGCGCTTCATGACGACGATTCCACCCAGGATGGCAGCCGCGATAATCAGCGGCATACCCAGCGAGAGTGTGAGGATCAGTCCATGCAGAACCGAATCAATGTCGCGAGCAGACGCCCCGATCTCGATTAAGAACGAACTGCCTTCCGGTGTGACGAAAGGAACGGCCTCAATGAGCACAGGGTGGTTCCCGGCTCCGGACTCCACAATGGAAAAAGGACGAGAGCCCCAGCTTTTCAGGATGGGAATCCTTGACGGCAGGAAGTTCTGATTAATGGGCGCCGGCGACTGATAAAGATTGCTTCCGTCTTGCCGAGTGATGCGAATGAAACGCCCGCTAATCTCCGGGGCCATTTCATTGATTTCATCAATGACAAACGACTCGCCTTTTTTGTTCACATCGACCAGCAATTTCTCGCCGATCGATTGCCCTTCACTACGAAGCGAGTTTCTTAAGGTGGAATCGAGATAGCGCGCGAGACCCAGATAGACTGCCGCGCCGAAGATCAGCAAGCAGATGGCAAGTACGCCGGCATATAGGCCAGCCATTCGTAAGCGGAGGGAATTGAACTTCATGCTTCCGCTCCTTCACGAATGGTGTATCCAACTCCGCGCACGGTGCGCAGCAGCTTCGACTCGTGACCGGTGTCCACCTTATTGCGCAAGTGCCGGATGTAGACATCGACGATGTTGGTAATTCCGTCGAAGCTCTGGTCCCACACATGCTCGATGATCATGTTGCGGGAAAGGACGCGTCCGGCGTTGCTCATCAAATACTCAAGCAGCGCATACTCCTTCGCGGTGAGATCAATTCGCTGTCCGGCACGTTTCACTTGCTGCGAGAGCCGATCCAACTCGAGATCACTTACTCGGATCGTGCTGGCACGATTGACCGGACCTCGCCGCATGAGTGCTTTGATCCGAACCGAAAGCTCAGCAAACGCGAACGGTTTCGTGAGGTAATCGTCGGCACCGGTCTCCATATTCGCGACCTTGTCCTGGACGGTATCGCGGGCAGAAAGTATCAATACCGGCACGGAAGAGTTCTCTTTCCGAATGCGGCGCAGCACTTCGCTGCCATCCATGCCAGGTAACATGAGGTCGAGCAGTAGGAGGTCGTACTGGTATGTCTGCGCGAGTTCCAATCCGCTTCGACCATCCTTGGCAACATCGACTGCATACCTTTCTGCTACTAAGCCTCGCTTGATGAAGCTTGCTAACTTCACTTCATCTTCAATCAACAGAATTCGCATTTGCGGCTCCCTATTACGCGCGGCTGCAATGAACTGTGCATGAACTCAGAATGAAAGTTTGTTCATAGAACGTAGACGTGCGTTCACGCACACATTTTCTCTCCAATCGAGCTGAAGTTTCTGAACGAAATTTCATTGTGATTTAAGGACACACTCATGCCTCCCTACTAGCCTTCAATACGCCATCTTGAGAGGAAACATGAAGAGAGCTTTGTTGACGTTAGTACTCTTTGGGGCAGCCTTCGCGGCAGCCAGTGACAGCAACCCTCTAAAGCTTGTAAAGAGCGTCGATTTGCCTAAGTATTCCGGCGATTTCGACCACTTTGCGGCCGACATAAGCGGAAATCGTCTGTTCCTGGCTGCGGAGGATCACGGAACTCTCGAGGTCTTTGACCTGAAAAGCGCGAAGTGGATCAAGACCATCCGGGGCTTCGAGGTGCCGCACAGCATCCTCTATCTTCCTGCCTCGCAAAAGCTGTTTGTGACCGACGGCGGCGAAAGCATGTCAAAAGTGCTCAATGGGCCGGATTTTCAAGTCCTCAAGAAGGTACGTCTAGTACCAGGAGCGGACTCGCTCGCCTACGATCCGAAGAATCACCGAGCCTACGTGGTTACCGGAGGGAAAGACGTAAAGATGAAGGAGTCGGTGCTATCCGTAATCGACACTACTGACTTCAGCAAGAAGGCTGATCTCAAGTTCGACTCGGCCCACGTCGAAGGGATGGCGCTTGAATCACAGGGAAGACGCATGTTTGTCAACGTCACGGACCACAATGAGGTTGACGTTGTAAATCGTGACAGCATGAAGATCGTCGATCGCTGGCCGCTCCAGAACGTGGGTGAAAACTCACCGATGATCCTCGACGAGCTGAACCACCGCCTGTTTATTGTCTGCCGCAAGCCGGCAAAGCTGGTGGTTGTGGACACGGAAACCGGCAAGCAGGTCGGTGCGTGGGACACCGCCGGACATTCTGATGGCATGGCTTTCGATTCTGCTCACAAACGCATCTATGTTCCTGGAGCTGAAGGGTATATCGCCGTGTATCAGCAGATAGACGCTGACCACTATGAGCTAATGGCCAAGGTACCGACCGCGCCTGGCGCCAAGACATGCCTTTTAGTGCCGGAATTGAACCGTTTGTACGTGGCAGTTTCCCCGGGCGAAGGCAAATACGGTGCCCGAGTTCTTGCTTTTGAGACTCTGCCATAATCTTCAGCCTGGAGGAATCGTGATCGAACAGCGTTCGTTGAGATTCGGAGCCGGAAGTTGCATTGTTGTCGTATTGTTTTCGGTATATGCCTTTTCTCAGCAAAGCGGCAGCGCGCTAGTGGTTCAGACCCAGGCCGCTGCGCCTAATTCCAATGCGCCAGTTGTGATTACCCTTCAGGATGCACTGCGGCGCGCGCGAAACCTCGATCCGACCTATCGCACCGCGCTGACCGCAGCGGACGTGGCGCATGAAGATCATGTCCAAGCTCGCGCGGCGTTGTTGCCCAGTGTCACTTACAACAACCAGTTTTTGTATACGCAGGGAAACGGCACTCCGGCGGCGAGATTTATCGCAAACAACGGTGTTCATGAATACATCAGCCAAGGCAATCCGCACGAAGTGATCAGCGCTGCCCAGTTTGCAGATAACAGCCGAACAGCCGCCGCCGAAGTAGCTGCACGTGCGAATGCCGAAGTGGCGGCGCGGGGACTGGTTGCGACCGTTGTGAAAACCTACTACGCGGAAGTCGTCGCCAAACGAAAGTATGCGAACGCACAGCTTGCAGCAGACGAAGCTCAGCGCTTCTTTGATCTGAGTCAGAAGCTTGAACAAGGAGGGGAAGTTGCGCATTCAGATGTGATCAAAGCGCAGCTACAGGCCAACGACGCAAAGCGCGCTCTCCGGGAAGCGGAACTTGCGATGAACAGCAGTCATACTGAGCTGGCTGTGCTGGTGTTTCCGGATTTCAATCAGAATTACTCAACCGTCGATGACTTGCGTCTGCCACCACCGTTACCTCCGATGCAGGAGGTGGAGCAGCAGGCCAAGACAAAGAATCCTCAGCTCTATGCTGCTATGCAGGCGGTGCGAGCGGCGGGATACGAAGTGCGAGCGTCGCAGGCGGCCTATCTGCCCACGCTGACACTCGACTATTTCTACGGAATTGATGCGAACCACTTTGCCGTCAATTCGCCTACGCCCGAAGGTCCAATTCGCAACCTCGGCTACTCCGCGTCCGCGACTCTAAACATTCCAATCTGGAACTGGGGAGCGACGCGCAGCAAAGTAAAGCAGAGCGAGCTTCGACGCGAACAGGCGCAGGTAGAGTTATCTGCCGCGCAGCGTAAGCTTCTGGGTGACCTCAGGACCTTCTATGCGGAAGCCGAAGCTGCAAAGATCGAACTCGACATCTTGCAACAATCGGCTGATTTGGCGGCAGAGAGCGTTCGACTTACGAATCTGCGGTATCGCGGTGGAGAAGCCACAGCGCTGGAAGTCGTCGATGCGCAGAATTCGTTGGTTGCGGCCCGCAACAATTATGATGACGGCGAAGCTCGATACCGGCTGGCCATCGCTAATTTACAAACTTTGACCGGCGTCTTCTAATTCAATGAAAACTCGTTTGATTTTTCGTTCAACTCGATGGCTTGCGGTTCTGAGTCTTCTGCCGCTCGCCGCGTGTTCAAAGGAGAAGGGCGAGCCGCAGCCGATTGTGTCGGTACAGGCAGCGCCCGTGAAGCAGGGAAGCATTTCGCAAACCGTGACAGCGGATGCGGTACTCTTTCCGATCAATCAGGCGACGATCACTCCCAAAATCGCCGCTCCTGTGCTGAAGACCTACGTAACTCGCGGATCGCAGGTTCACCAGGGCCAGCTGCTGGTAGAGCTCGAGAACAAAGACCTAGCGGCGGCCGAGCAGGAGAATCGGGGGAACCGGGATGCGGCTCAGGCGCAAACTGACATCGCGATCAAAAACTCCATACCTGAAGAACTGCAGAAGGCCGAGTCAGACACGCGAGCTGCAAGAGAAAACCTTGATGCCCAGCAGAAGCTGTTTGATAGTCGGCAGAATCTGTTCAGTCAGGGTGCGATTCCGAGAAAGGATCTCGATGCGGCCACTGTTAGTTTGGTCCAAGCTCGTGCTCAATTCGAACAGGCGCTGAAGCACCTCGATGGATTGAAATCGGGAGGAAATCAGCAGGCAGTGAAGTCCGCAAGCGCACAATTCGTTGCTGCCGAGGGCAAATACAAGGGAGCACAGGCCCAGCTCCAATACTCACAGATTCGCAGTCCGATCGATGGCGTGGTCACGGACGGACCGTTGTACCCGGGAATGCAGCCCCAGGCTGGTGTGCCGCTAATTACAGTGATGAATCTGTCGCAGATGATTGCGAAGGCGCACGTTCCTCAGAACCAGGCGTCGTTGTTGAAGAAAGGTGACGATGCGACCATCAAGATGCCCGGCCTTGAAGGCGAGGTTAAAGGCAAGGTAATTCTGATTAGTCCCGCGCTTGATCCGGGCAGCACAACCGTCGAAGTCTGGGTGCAGGCCGCTAATCCCAAAGGCGCGTTAAAGGCCGGATCCTCAGCCTCGGTCTCCATGGTGGCACAAACCGTGCCCGATGCCCTCATTGTTCCTGCTGAGGCACTGGTGGTGGACGACGAAGGAAAGAAGTCAGTCATGGTTATCGGCAGCGATGGGATTGCACACAAGCGAGAAGTCGAGACTGGCGTGCAAACTACCGATTCCCTGCAAATCGTCAGCGGAGTCAA
>Ga0126378_10000632_pt1 | contig 25608 bp, 21 predicted proteins | sample PanSoiMetPlot_23_FD_92587 | JGI IMG/M metagenome (GOLD analysis project Ga0126378, IMG submission 92587) | Tropical forest soil microbial communities from Panama - MetaG Plot_23 | ecosystem: Environmental > Terrestrial > Soil > Tropical forest > Bulk soil | place: Panama | collected 2016-02-17
GCGCCGCCACGAGCCAACGTGAACCTCGTAGACCGCGAACGGTCGCCGGGTGAGTTCGGCAGATGCCCTTGCTTCGACCCAACCGCGGTCGGTCCATCGAAAGCGCTTGAGGTCGTGCACCAGGGAGGCAGTCGCGGGCGGAACTTCGGTGCGAAATGCAAACGGGTCGGCTTTGAGCCTCGGCGGTCCTCCCAGGGCCGGGCGAATCTCGAACTTGTAGCGCGCGCCGTCGCCGATCTCGGGAATGAACAATTCCCAAATTCCCGAGGCGCCGAGCAATCGCATCGCATGCAGTCGCCCGTCCCACGAGTTGAAGTCGCCGACCACCGATACCCCGGCCGCGCCAGGAACCCACACCGCAAAGGACACGCCGCTGGAGCCATGGTGGTGCGCGGGATGCGCTCCCATTCGCTCCCAAAGTTTTTCGTGGCGGCCTTCTCCAGCGAAATAGAGGTCGAGCTCGCCGAGCGTCGGCGGAAAACTGTAGGGATCGCGAAGCGTGAAAACGGCGTTGTCGGGATAGTGGACTTCGAGCAGGTACCCAAACACTGCGGACGGGCCGGGGATGCGCGTTTCAAAGAATCCCTCCTCGCGCGGCTGCATCTCGAAACGGCCGCCTGAATCCGGCAACACGTAGATGCGGACGGCTTCCGGCCGAAATGCCCGTATCACCACTCCGTCGCCTGTGGGGTGGATGCCGAGCACGTCGTGCGGGCTGTGATGCCGCAGCTCCAGGATCTTCTGGATCTGCAAGTCAAGGCCGACCGGGTCCGCAGTGCTCACGGCCCTTTCCCCAGCTCCTTGAGGGTGCGGATCGGAATTCGAACCCAATCGGGCCGGCTCTGCAGCTCGTAACGAAGCTCGTAGACACTCTTCTCCAGCTCGAATGCATCCAGCATGGTCCCGAAAGCCTCGCCGCTTGGCAGCAGGTCCGAGCGTTTAAGACCCTCGACATACGCGCTCAAGAACGCCTCGCGGCAGGGTCTGGCGCGCTCGCCCGCGGCGGCCCCTTCAAGCTCGACTGCCGCTTGCGCATAGGCGAATGAGCGGAGCATCCCTGCCACGTCTTTGAGCGGAGTGTACTTTTCGCGTCGCTGGTTGAAGCTCCGGGCAGGCTCGCCTTCGAAGTCGAAGATCATCCAGTCGCCACTGACCCGGAGCACCTGCCCGAGGTGCAGGTCGCCGTGCACGCGGGTCTTCTTTCCGGAAGGAGGGATTTGACCGAGCTGCTGGGCTCTCTCCACCAGAGGCTCGCGGAGATCGCCCAAGTCCGGTATCCGCTTTTCGGCCTCCCCGAGCGTGACCCCCAGCTCGCCGATGATCGACGAGCTCCACCGCTGCAGATCCTCCTGCTGGATGGCCTCCGGTGCAAAAGCCGGATCTGCGGGAGCCGAGGCCAAGGCGAGATGGAGCTCGGCCAGCACCTTTCCGAGCCGCGCCATATCTCTCAAAAGCGCCGCGTCGGGAGTAGGTCGCGCCCGAAATGCAGCGAGGGCGTATTTCCAGCCGTCGCTCTCGGCGCGCACGTATTGGTGAAGCACGGCCAAGGTGGCTGCAGTGGGTCCTTCCATCTCAATCACGCCGAGCAGGGCAGGCGCGCCCTTGAAGGAGGGTTGCGACGCCAGGAAGCGGCCCATCTCCACCTCGGGATTCAAGCCGGGTTCGATCTTCCGGATCACCTTGAGAATTGCCTGATCCTCGAAGACCAGCGAGGAATTGCTCTGCTCCTCGGTGATTCGACGCACGCGCGGAGATGCAGGCAGCTTGCTCAAGACCATCTGGGCGCCGGGCAACGTTTCTCCGCGGAGCGCGCCCGCTCCACTCGGTACCGAGCGTCGCTCGCGAATGATTCGAAGCAATTCCCGCGCGAACTCGTCGTCGTCCAGTGCCGCCGAAACCCTCGCGCCGGGCTGTGGAGAAACCATCAATTGGTATCGCTCGCGCGGTCCCAGCTCGTAGGCGACTTCGATGATCGCGAGGATGAAAGCGCCCAGTGAGCTGACCGGATGGCCCTCGATGAAGATCTCGGTGTGATCGATCACCGAGATGTCTTTGATCGGCAGGCCCTTGGATCCGAACCACCGCTGCGCCTGCAAGTAGTCGGGAAGAATGCTCAGGTCGATGCCGGTCATGCTCATGCCTCGCTTGCAGTCGGTTTCTCCAGTCGAAACCACAAGAACATGTACGGCCCCAGAGAGAGCTGATAGGACTTGTCGCTGATCGTCGGGAATCGCGTCTCCCCGAAGAGCTCAACCGGCGTCCAACTCAGCCATTCCGAAAGGTCGAGCTCCGCGGGCTGCGCGTGTCGGCTGAGATTGCAAACCACCAGCACGGTTTGATTTTGGTACTCGCGGACGAAAGCCAGCACCTTTCGATTGCCTGGATTTTGAAATCGAAGGCTGCCGAAGCCGAAGACTGGGAAGCGCTGCCTGACGCGGACCAGGCGCCGGATCCAGGAGAGCAGCGACGAGCGGGTGCGCTCTTGTGCCTCCACGTTCAGCGCCTGGTAGCCGTAGACCGGGTCGGAGATCACCGGAGCGTAAAGCTGGGCGCTGTCGGCTCGAGAGAATCCGGCGTTTCGATCTCCGGTCCACTGCATCGGCGTTCGAACGCCGTTGCGGTCTCCGAGGTAGTAGTTGTCTCCCATTCCTATCTCGTCCCCGTAGTAGAGGACCGGGGTACCCGGCAAGCTGAACAGCAGGCTGTGCATCAGCTCGATCCGGCGACGTCCGTTTTCCATCAGAGGCGCCAAGCGCCTGCGTATGCCAAGGTTGAGCCGCATCCGGGCATCGCGGGCGTACTCTCGATACATGTAGTCGCGATCTTCATCGGTCACCATCTCCAGGGTGAGCTCATCGTGGTTGCGCAGAAAGAGCGCCCACTGGCAATTCGGTGGAATCTGCGGCGTTTGTTGCATGATCTCCTGGATCGGAGCCCGCTCTTCGCGCCGCACCGCCATGAACAGCCGCGGCATCACCGGAAAGTGAAAGCCCATGTGGAACTCGTCCCCGTCGCCGAAGTACAGGCGAACGTCGGCCGGCCACTGATTCGCCTCCGCGAGCAGCACGCGGCCCTCGTACTCAGCATCTATTTTTGCGCGGAGCTCTTTGAGAAAAGCGTGCGTCTCGGGCAGGTTTTCGCAGTTGGTTTCCTCCCGTTCGAATAAATACGGCACTGCGTCGCACCGGAAGCCGTCCACGCCCATGTTCAGCCAGAATCTCATCACCTCCAGCATTGCCTGCTGGACCTCCGGGTTGTGGTAGTTGAGATCGGGCTGGTGAGAGAAGAAGCGGTGCCAAAAGTACTGCTTGGCGACCGGATCCCAGGTCCAATTCGAACGTTCGGTATCGAGAAAAATGATGCGCGCGGCTTTGTATTTGTCGTCGGTGTCGCTCCACACGTACCAATTTCGCTTCGGCGACTTCGGATCGCGCCGGGCCTCTTGGAACCAGGGATGCTGATCCGAAGTATGGTTGATCACCAGCTCGGTCAGAACGCGGATGCCTCGCTTGTGCGCTTCTTCGACCAGCTTGCGAAAGTCGTCCACCGTCCCGTAGTCCGGGTGGATGCTGTAATAATCGGCGATGTCGTAGCCGTCGTCGCGCATCGGCGAGGGATACATCGGAAGCACCCAGAGGCACGTCACCCCCAGATTCTGAATATAGGAAAGCTTCTCGATTAACCCCGGGATGTCGCCAATTCCGTCGGCGTTGGAATCGTAGAATGCTCGAATATGCACTTCGTAGATGATCGCCTTTTTGTACCAGAGCGGATCTGGGTCGATCATTCGCGCCGATTCCTAGTAGTAATAGTCGAAGCTGTTCTCTCGTTTCGCGAACCTGTGAACGGACCACACTGCGGCGGGTTGGTCTGGAGTCAAAGTTGCTTGCGCTTCCGATCCCTTCCAGAGCATGCGTCGATCGTGCAGCAGCTCGTGCACCTGGTATGTCTCCTCGGCTTTCAAGCCGAGATCTTCGAGCGGCACGTGCAGCCGCACCTGCTGCGGCGAGAACGGATCGAGGCTGACGGCGATCAGCAGCGGATTGGAGCCGTCCGGACATTTCTTTCCATAGAATAGGACCTGCTCGTTGTCCGCCTGATAGAAACGAAGGTTGCGATAGAGCTGAAGGGAAGGATTGCTTCGGCGTATCTGATTGATGCGCGCCAGGTACGCACGGATGTTGCCAGGCCTCTCGGGATCCATCGGGCGAAGTTGGTACTTCTCCGAGTCCACGTATTCTTCCGTCCCGGCGATGGCGCGCGCCTCGCACCACTCGTACCCGCTGTAGATTCCGTATGAAGGAGCCAGCGTCGCCGCGAGCACCAGCCGGATCTTGAACGCCGGCGGACCGCCCTGCTGCAAGAAGTCGGACAGGATGTCCGGCGTATTAGGCCAAAGATTGCCGCGCATGTATTCAGCGACCGGGCCTTGCGTCAGCTCTTCAAGGTATTCCTGGATCTCCCGTTTGAAGGTCCGCCAGGTGAAATACGTATACGACTGCGTGAAACCTACTTTGGCGAGCGCCTTCATCACCTTCGGGCGCGTGAATGCTTCGGCCAGGAACAACACGTCCGGGTGCACGTCTTGAATCTGCCGAATGAGCCAGGCCCAAAACGGGAACGGCTTGGTGTGCGGATTGTCGACTCGAAAAATGCGAACACCGGCGTCGATCCAGAACAGCACGATCGACTTCAGCTCCGGCCAGAGCGACTCGCGCGCCGGGCCGAGAAAATCAAAATTGACGATGTCCTCGTATCGCTTGGGTGGATTTTCCGCGGTCTTCAGGGTGCCGTCGGGTCGCCACAAAAACCACTCCGGATGCTCCTCAATGTAAGGATGGTCCGGCGAAAGCTGGAACGCCAGATCGAGCGCCACCTCAATGCCGCGCTTTCGAGCGGACTCTTGAAGGCGAACAAAGTCCTTCAGGGTTCCCAGGGCGGGGTGGACGGATTTGTGTCCCCCCTCGCGCGATCCGATGGCCCATGGGCTTCCCAAATCGGCGGGGTCGGTGCTGACGATGTTGTTCGGTCCCTTGCGCCCAGTGCGCCCGATGGGGTGGATCGGCGGAAAGTAGATGACGTCGAAGCCAAGCGCCTCGACGTACGGCAGCATCGCTTCGGCATCGGCGAACGTTCCATGTTTTCCGTCCTTGCCGGCCGATCGAGGGAAGAATTCATACCAAGCACCGAATACGGCCCGATCGCGGTCGGCGTAGAGCGGCAGCTCCCTGTCGTACCGAGTTGCGTTGTTGCGATCCGGATATTTCGACGCGAGATCGCGAATTCCAGGCTCGAGGGCAGCCGCAATTGCCACTTCCGGAGATTTGCTCAGGAGGGCCTTCTCGGCTTCCAAAAGACGGCGAGAATGCTCGGACTGCGGCGGTGCGCGGAGCGCGGCCTGTTGCAACAGCGCGGCACCTTCGATCAGCTCGCTCGCCACGGAGCGTCCAGCGGCCAGCTTGCGCTCCAACTCGGACACCCAGGTCCGGAACGCATCCGGCCAGGCTTCAATGGTGAACGCATATCGACCGATCTGCTCGAGCGGAAACTCGGCCGCGAACCGGTCGTTTCCGATCGAGTGCATCGGGGTTTCATTCCACTCGCGATGGGCTGCCGAAGCGGGGGCAAGCTGTCGCCAACGAAGGACGACTGCGAGGATGTCGTGACCTTCCTTGAAGACATCGGCCTGTACGGAGACGGTTTCGCCGACCACGCGCTTGACGGCATAGCGGCCGGCGTCCTGCTCCGGCTCGACCGCCTCGATCACAATGCTTCCAATGCGTTCGCTCATTTAAGTGACAATAAGTCTTATCCCAGGTGCTACAGATCCATTCCCTTCCCAGCTTCGGAATCAGCGCAGGAGGTTTGTCCCGTTCAAAACACTGTTGTCTTGGTCATCCCTGTTATATCCGATGCGCCAGATGGGGAACCTCCGTTCTTCCCTGGGGCAAGAGGCGTCGGGTGCCGACCGCCGGCTGCTCGAGCGCGTGATCGAGGGTGATTCTGCGGCGCTGCGGACCATCTACGATCGTTGCAGCCCGAGAGCCTTCGGCGTCTCGCTGCGCATCTTGGGGGCGCGCCCGGACGCGGAGGAGGTACTCCAGGAGACGTTCCTCGAGGTGTGGAAGAGAGCGCGCGAGTACAATCCAAATCGCGGAAGCGTGGAGGGATGGGTGGTGACCATCGCGCGAAGTCGATCGATTGATAGGCTTCGCTCCCGCGGCGCCGCGGCGCAGCTCTCCGCGGCCGACCCGAGCAGCTCAATGTCCATGGGGACTCCAGCGCCGCTCGAAGTCGCCGAGCGGCGGCAAAACAGCGAGAGGGTCGCCGCAGCTTTGAAAGAATTGCCTCCGGAGCAGCGCCGCGTTCTGGAGCTTGCCTACTTCGAAGGACTCTCGCAAAGCGAGATAGCAACCCGCTTGGGGGATCCGCTCGGAACCGTCAAGACGCGAGTTCGATTGGGAATGGAGAAGCTGGCGGGGCTGCTCGCCGAGCCGGAGGGCGCGCGGTGAGGTGCTCCGAATTCAAAGAAGGCGCCTGGGCCTACGCACTGGGAGTCCTCGAACCGAACGAGCGGGCTGAGCTGGACCGCCATCTCGCCGAGCCAATTGCCCACGAGGGTTGCCGAGCCGAATTGGACCGCGCGTTCCGAACCACGGCGGCAATGGGAGAAATGGCGCCGGCGGTGCAGCCTCCCGCCGATGCCTGGGGGAAGATCGAGGCTCGCATCGCGCGCGAGGGGCGGGCCAATGTGCTGCCGATGCGCAGAAGAAGTTGGGTCCCATTCGCTGCCGCGTTCGCCGCCGCCGCTGCGTTCGTGTTTGTGCTGGCGAAGGCTTGGACCTACCGAAACGCGCTGATCGAAAAGAACGAGCAGCTTTCTCGGTTGAGCGGCGTCGTCGCCGAGCGTGAAGCGTGCCGGCAAGAGCTGGAGTCGATGCGCCAAAGCTCCGAGCTCCAGCGCGCTGCGCTGGCCTTGCTGGAGTTGCCCGAAACGCGCCTCGTTCCCATGACCGGACGCCAGCCGTCCCGCGGCAACGCGCTGCTCAATATCGAGCAGCGGAAAGCGATGGTGCTGATAACCGCGCTCGCTCCCGCGGTAGGCAAAGACTACGAGCTCTGGGTTATTCGAAAAGGAAGCGCGCCGGTTGCCGCCGGCATCCTGAAGCCCGGACGCGATGGGAAGGTCATCGCCGAAGTGAAGCCCGAGCTGCTGCAGGCGGGTCGACCGGACATTTTCGCGGTGACGGTCGAGCCACCCGGCGGAAGCCCGGCGCCGACGACGGATCCATTCCTCATTGGCGAGGTCAACCCTGGCTGAGCTGGGGAGCGAAGGATTGCTTGCCGTTCATCGCGAGCGTGCGTGCAATAAGCGATGCCGCCAGACGTTATAGGCGCGGCGTTCAACTGGCGCGTTCGGGTCTGGAGGAGGGGTGCTCGTCGTCTTGCGTTTTGGGATCGCCGCAGCGGTGGTGGCCGCGCTGGCCTCGAGCGCCTTTGGCGCGGCGGAAGGACCGGGCAAGACCCAGACCATCCGCGCAAAGAGAACGAGCAGACCTCCTTCGATCGATGGGAAATTGAGCGAGCCGGAATGGCTGGCGGCTCCGGTGTTCGATCAATTTGTTCAGTCTTTCCCGGACGAAGGAGAGCGCCCGAGCGAACCTACCGAACTCCGCGTTCTCTACGACGATGACAATCTCTACGTGGGGATCATCTGCTTCGACTCGCAGCCCGAGAAGATCTCCCGCCTGCTGGGGCGGCGCGACCGGATGCCTGCTTCCGACACGCTTGGGCTTGCCATCGATTCCAATCACAGCCATCGCGAGGCATTCGTCTTCTCGATCAATGCCGCCGGCGTGATGCAGGACGGGATCTTCTTTCAGGACACCCAAAGCACCAACGATTGGGATGCAGTTTGGGACGCCGCGGTTTCAGCGCGACCCGACGGCTGGTCAGCCGAATTCGCCATTCCGCTGCGCCAGCTTCGGTTCAGCGATACCCCTGAGCAGACCTGGGGATTCTTCGTTCGCCGCGAGCTGGCCCGAACGCACGAAGTGATCGACAGCGTGCTCGTGCCTCGAAACGCGAATGGCATGGTGTCCCGCTTCGGGCACCTCTCCGGCATGACTGGACTGAAACAAAGAGCCGATCTGGAGCTGCTGCCCTACGTCGCCGCGCGAGCGACGCTTCGGCCCCAATTCAGCGACGCGTCAATGCCCACACCCCGTCTGCTCGATCCTTCGATCGACCTGGGGCTGGATCTGAAGGCGGCGATCACCCGAGGTTTGACTCTCAACGCCACGGTGAACCCAGACTTCGGGCAGGTCGAAGCAGATCAAGTGATCTTGAACCTGACCAACTTCGAACAGTTCTTTCCCGAGAAGCGTCCGTTCTTTACCCACGGGCTCGATTTCTTCCAGCCGGTAGGTGGTGACGTCGGGCAAACGCCGCAGACCTTGTTCTACTCGCGCCGAATCGGTTTGATGACGCCCATCCTCGCCGCCGCCAAGCTGACTGGAATCGCCCGCGAGGATTTGGACATTGGGGTGCTGGATGCGTTCGTGGCGGGTGCTTCGCTTCCCGGCAAGGACGAAGCGAATCCCAACCGAGAGCTTGCTTACTCCATTGCGAGGCCTCTCCACCTGGGGCTCAAGGATTCGCTCCCTTCGCTCGACCCCGTCACGGAGAATTACTTTGCCGCGGTCCTCAGGAAGAAGGTCGCAATAAACTCCAGCGTGGGAACGATGTTTGCGGCGGCGACACCCATCGCGCCGCGCTGCACCGAGGACCAGGCGAATCTTTCCGACGCCGACCGCCCCGCGTATTGCGATGCGCACGGCGGAAACGCAGCGGCCGTTGATTGGAACCTTCGTACGAACGATTCGGAGTGGCTGCTGCTCGGCCAGGCGGCTGCCTCCCAGTCGATCGCGGGTTCTCCCGCTCGGGTGCTGAGAGACGGAACCATCGTCCGCCCTGGCGACCTGGGGTACGGCGCCTACTTGACCGGAGGGAAGCTCGGCGGCGAGCCCGTCCGTTTCGATCTGCGGTACGAATTCGCATCGCCCAGGTTGGATCTCAATGCGACAGGGTTTCAGCCCAATCAGAACATCCACAGCGTTCGCGGAAACCTCGGCTTCGTTCGCCCGACTGGATTCGGAAAGCTGCGCTCGTTTTTTTCGAACTTGTCGATCGTCAAGAGTTGGTCCAGTGACGGGCGGTTCGTCGACCGCGGTTTCAATGTTTCCGCGAACGCAAACGCAGTCGTGGCGGGATTTCATACGATCGGGCTTACCGCCAGCTTCGACGTTCCTCAATTCGATATCCGCGAGGTGGGCAGGACGGGGATCCCATACCAGCGGCCCAACGCGGCGTTCTTCAATATGTCGGGTCAGACCGATCCCAATCGGGCGGTAGCTTTGAACGGGTTCGTCGGCCTCGGCTGGCGGCCGAATCCCATGCTCCCTGTTTCGTCGGTTGGATACGGCGGCGATTTGCGGATCGTCATCCACCCCCATCCGAACTTGGAAACGCAACTTGAAGTCAACCTCGACTACACACCGCACGGCGCGAGGTACGTGGACACAGTGGGGAGCGATCAATTCATCTTCGGGATTCTCGAATCGCGGCTTCTGTCTTTCATCTTGCGCCAACAGTGGGTGCTGACTCCGACGCTGACGCTGCAGGCTTATGCGCAGCTGTTCACGGACTACGGCCGCTACGGGCCATTCTATTCGGCCATCTCCCAAGGCCAGCCGATTCGAATCTCAGACTTAACGCCGACCAGTTACTCGTCCGATCCGAGCTTCCACAATTCCGTCTTGAACCTGAACCTTGTTTTGCGTTGGGAATACCGACTCGGATCGACGCTCTTCGTTGTCTACACTCGCTCGCAGTCGGAGCTGCCGACGGCCTCCGGCTCTCCAATTCCAACCACGCTCTTCCCGGCCCGACTGGGTCCAGGTCCGACCACCGACGTGTTTCTCGTCAAATGGTCGTATTGGTGGAATGCCTAGCGAGGATTCGCGGCGCCGTTTCTACGGTTGCTTGTGTTTGTAAAAGAAGATCATCGAAAAGCAATGAAACTCGTTGTCGCTCGACTGGCAGACGACCTTGTCGACGATCTCGAGATCCGAATTGCTTCGCAACCAACGCGAGACGTTCTCCCCGAGCTCCTCGCGCTCCTTCGCCTTGGTTGCGGAGAAGACCTTTACGCCGGTGAACATCGCGCCCTCCCTTCCCGACAAACGCGGCTGGCTTATCGCAGCGGCCCGGCAGCTGTCAAAAACTGGGCGTTTCTTGTGCCGGCGGGAGTGGTACCCGGGTTAGCATTCGCGCGGCAGTGACTAGCTTGGATTGCGACTGGCTTGAATCACCGAGCCGGTTTGGGCTGTCGAACAACGCACCTGGGTAGCGTGGCGTAGAGGGTACGCGCGTGGACGTCAAATCGAAGAAAGATCTGGCAGTTGATTTCATCAATGCGATCCGGAAGATGGATCCGGCGGTCCTGAACCGGCTGATCGTGCGCGAAGCAGGCGAGGATCTGGCGCACTTCTTCCTCTCGTACAGCGCGAGTTTGATCTCCAAGGATCCGAAACGGGTGCTGGAAAACACGTCGTCCTTGATGTTGATGGGATATCTGATTCGCTCCTACGAGGACGAGGGCGCCGACCCGTTGCGCCGGCCGCTCCAGGGCTACGCCCTCGCCTAGCGCGAGCGAGCGCCGGCCGGCGGCCTGTGATAGACATCGCGGATGCTGATCGATTTGCACGTGCACTCGCACTTATCGAAAGGGTGCGAGCTGAATCCGCGCCTGGTCCTCGAACGCTCAGCGGCGCTCGGGCTGGACGGGGTGGCATTCACCGAGACGAATACTCAGGACGGCTTCGAGGAGCTTTTGGAGCTGGAGGGCCGAACCCCGGTCAAAGTCTTCGTCGGCCTCGAGCTCGTGACCGACAAAGGCCAGTACCTCTGTTTCTTTCCGAGGCCGGAGTTGGCGCCGGAACCGGTCCAAATGTGGGGATCCAATCGCGAGAAGCCGTGGAGTGCGGCCGAATGCATCCCCAAGATCAGGTCGCTCGGGGCCGCGGTGGTGGCAGCGCGGCCCTACGACCGCGAGTTCCAGCATCCGGCGGGTGACTTCATTTTGACGCTTCAGGGATTGACCGCGGTCGAGGGCTTCAACCCCAAGGTCCGCCAGCCGGCGAACGAGCTCGCCTTGGAGGCTGCACAGAGCCTGCGGCTGCCGTGCGTGGCCGGGAGCGATGCGCGCGGATCCCTGGACGAGCTGGGGCGAGCGGCGACTTTGTTCAAGAGGGCGATTGGTAACCAGCGCGAGTTCGTCCAGGCGCTGTTCGACGGCGAGTACTGGGCGGTGATGATGGGCGAGCTTCCCAAGCTCACCCGACCGGGTGAGGCTCGAGAGGCTGAGCCCCGCAAAGAAGGTCGGAGGAGACGAAGGGGTGCCCGCCCCGGGCGCCCTGGAGGCTGGAACTAGGGCTCTTCTTTACCCGTCTCGCGCTGCACGACTCGCCCGTCTGCAAGGTAGGCTTTTCGCCGTTTACCGTAGATCCATTCCTCGTTCCTCACCGAATCGACGAACGAGATCTCCTTTCTGTCCGGGTATCCCCAAGCCATCTCCAAAGCTTCCCCACTCATGTCGATGATCGCCGTCTTGGTGCGAACTGCGAGCTGAACGACGTCCGACCAACTGGACAAAAGAGGAGTGAGGTCGGCGTCCGACAGGTAACGCTCGAGCTCCGCTACGAACTCCTCTTGGGAAAGGATGTCGGCCTTGAGGACGAGGATCAGCGGCGCGCCGTCGCGGTTTCCACCGCGCAAGTAGATCCAGGGCAGGGCTCGAGGGGTGTTGAGCGATCGCTCGGATAAAACCACCGAGGTGGGAAATTCAACCTTGGTGATTTGGACCCGTGTTCCAGCAGGGAGGATCGTTTCCACCGGCCCTGGATTCACCGGCTCGCCGCTCGGCTGCTTGACCAGGCTGACCTCCTCAGGCGGCGCAGTCGCGAGCAGTTTTTTCGACGGGTCTCCAAAGAAAGGCATGACATAGAACGAGAGTCGCAAAAACTTGTCGCGGCGCTTGCTCGTCAACTCCCGAACCAAGTTGGCACGGTCCTCCTGGGGAACGGTTGGGTACGAAGCGCAACCGGTGCTCAGCAACGCGCCGCACAGCAACCGCGCCAGCGCCTTTCGGGAGAAACACCTGCTGCGTGCGAGGAAGCTCAATTTCACAGGGTTAGTTAGAGTTTATCTCTGAGCTCGAGATGATCCGGTGATCCATCGCGCGGGCCAGATCGATTCGAGGTCGTCGGGCGCACCTTATTTCTTGCTTGCGTCCTTGCCTGGAGAGCTGGAGCTTGCCGAATCGCCGGAGGGCGCTGGCTTTGCGGCGGGGGCGGAAGCCGCGCCATCCTCCTTCTTGGGAGCCCCGTCCTTGTCCTTGGCCCCCTGCGTACCGGCGTCTTTCTTGGGCGAGCTGTACAGGTCGGAGTACCATCCGCCACCTCGCAGCACGAAGGAGCTGCGACTGACTACTTTGGTCAAAGAGCCTTGTGCGCCGCAGTTGTTGCAGCGCTCCGGCGGCGGATCATTCATCTTCTGCAGAACGTCGTTAACCTTTCCGCACCTTTCGCAGACATATTCGTATATCGGCATGGATTATTTGACTGAAACGCGAATGCGCAATTGTTTTACCTTCTGAGCGATCGAGTATCATGGTTTCGTTTAACGACAATGTAAGCAGCAAAGAACGGGCGCAAGTCCAAGCGGCCGGGGTTCGTTACGGCCCGGTTCTGGCCCTCATCCTCTATTCGCTGCTTCTGGCCTCCGCTGTGGTAGCTCTCGGGACTCGCCGGTTTCCCGGGATGCTGCCGCCGGCCTTTGGGATCATCGCACCGTCGCTCTTCTTAGTGTTTCTGGTCAGCTTCGCTGCGTACCGGTTGGTTCTGGTCCGCGTGAGAAAGTACCCGGCCTCGAAAGCTCTCTTCCAGATCGGCGCGGCAGCCCTTTTCCTGCCCCTCCTTTTACCGGCTGCAAAAAGTCGGTATGACGCTCCTGTCGACGATCTCGAGGTGCTCTTGACGGACGACAATCCACGGGTGCGGGCTGTAACCGCCGAGGTGATCGGTTATCGGGCAGATGGGGTCACGTACGCACCGCTGTTGCTCAAGGTGCTGCAGGACCCCGACGCGCGAGTGCGGGAAGAGGCACACCGTTCGTTGGTTCGGCTGGCGGGAGAGGATCTGGGGCCCGGCCAAAGCGAGCAAGAGCGCCAAGCCTGGGAGAGGCGATTCCCGTGACCGAACGCTCGACAAAAGAGGAGCTCCTCGGACGCTACATGGCTCAGCGCGGGCTGAAGAGCACCCGGCAGCGAAATCTGATCATCAACACCTTCTTTTCAGCGGCGGGTCACCTGTCGGTCGAGGACGTCTGGGCCAAGGTCCGCGAGCGCGACGCCAAAGTATCGGTGGCGACGGTCTACCGGACGATGAAGTTGCTCGCCGAGTGCGGGCTTGCGCACGCGCGCAATTTCGGCGACGGCCAGACGCGCTATGAGGCGGCGGTGGGGCGACACCATCATGATCACCTCATCTGTACCCAGTGCGGGACGATCGTCGAGTTCGAAAACGACCGGATTGAGACACTTCAGGACGCAGTGGCGCGAAAGCACGGGTTCCGAGTGACGTCTCACAAGATGGAGCTCTACGGACTTTGCCGGAACTGCCAGCGCCTTGCCGAAGGTGCCGCGCCGTCGAGTCGGGCGTAGGGAAGGGCGTCGCCTTGCGCCGCGGGCGGGCCCGATGGAGCGCAACGACCGCGATCGCACTGCTCGCTGCTTGTGCGCACAAATCCGCGCCGCCGCCGCCGCCGACGCTGAGCGCCTTCGCACCGGCTCTGCAACTTGCCTCGGTTGGATCCGTTCCCCATACGCAACTGGAGCGCGGTCAGGTCCTCCTAGTGACCTTTCTTGCCACCTGGTGTTTCCCCTGCCTCGGCCAGCTTCCCATCCTGGAGAAGGCGCAAAGGGAGCACGCGAGCCGCGGATTTAAGATTGTCGCGGTCGGCATGGATCTCGAAGGCGCGGAAGTGCTGGAGCCCTTTGCTCGCGAGTATCAGCTGCCTTTCCCTTTGCTCGTGGCCAACGACCGCATTCGCAAGGGTGAGACCGCGTTTGGACTCATTTCGTCGCTGCCCGCGTCGTTTCTGTTTGGGCGGGACGGGCGGCTAATCGCCGCGTTCGCTGGATTCGCAGCAGCGGCGGAGCTGGACCAGCTGATTGCTTCAGCGCTCGAGCAGTCGCTTCCTCGCTAACACCTTTTTCTTGCGGGCATGACACTCACTGCTAACGTTCCGCTCGATGTCCGCTCGTCCAAGAGGGCTCCGGGTCGCGCTGGCTGTCGCGGCGGGGCTGGCCCTGGTGTCGCTGGTGGATGCGCATGGGTTTCGCCGCTATTTTCGGATGCAGCGCCAGCTGGAAGAAGCGGTCGAACGAAATCGGCGGCTGGCGAAGCAAAATGAAGCGCTGAAGCGCGAGATCGAGGGGCTGCGCTCGGATCCGGAGATGTGGGAGCGGGCGGTCCGCGAGGAGCTGGGGTTCATCAAACCAGACGAGATGGTGATCAATTTGGAGTAGGCATGCCACGCGCCGGCCCCTCCTGGCTGTGGAGATCCGCTCGAATCGCGGCGAACCTCTTCCCTGCCTTAACGATTCTTTTAGCTCTGCTGAAGGTGGCTCGCGGCGGATACAAGCTGAGTCAGCTCGGTTGGTGGGAAGCAGCCACCGTGCTGGCAGTGCTGGCCGGGATCGCGTTCGCCGGCTTCAGGATGGTCCGACGAAGCAGAGTCGGTGCGCCGAGGCGTGCGCAGCATGAGCTCGAGCTGGGCGGCGGCCTGATCGCCGCTGCCTACGTGGTCATCGCGGCGACCAGTCCGCTGCTCTTTCCGATCGTCTACCTGCTGCTGGCGTTCTTGGTCAGCTTTCCGACGCCCGTTGCCGGCCTTGCGCTGCTCGGGGTCGCGGTGGTGTTCGACGGGGCGATGATGCTGGGCTCAGGCGCGCTGTCCGCTTCCATCTTCGCCACGCACGTCGTTTTTCTCTTCCTCTTCGCAGCCCTGTATCACCTGGTGCTCAGCGCGCGGTTGGCGGCGGCGCGCAAGGCGGAACGGGAGGCGGTCACCAAGCGAATCCGGGAAGTGGAGGAGCGCGCTCGCACCTTCCGCCTGGTCAATGCCGGCACTCAGCAAACTCAACCGGACTCTGGCGAGCACGAGAAATGGCTGATGGCATCGGTCAAGGAGATCGAAGGCGCGGTGGGCGCGTCCTTGGAGATCGCCGAGGCCGCGCTGCGAACCCATACTTCCGCGGCTTTCCTTCTCACCCCCGACGATCGCTTCCTCAAGTTGTACGACTGCCGTTCGCGATCCGATCGCGTCCAGCGAGAACGGTTTTCGGCGAGGGAGGGAATTTTCGGCGGCGTGCTCAAGCGAGCGATTCCCGTCCGGATGAATGCGCCGGCCGGCTTGCGCGGAGTCACCTACTACGAGTCGGCACGCCCGGCGATCTGCTCGATCCTCGCCGCGCCGATCGTCGAAACCGGCGGCGTCGTGCGTGGAGTGCTGGTGGCGGATCGCGTTGAGAATGACCCCTTCAGCGAGACGGATGAGGAGGTGCTGGTCAGAATCGCATCCGAAGTGCTTCGCGCGATCGAGATCGAACGGGTGATGGGGTACATCCGAAAGACCCGCGACGAGAAGGAGCGATTCTTTCGAGCGATCGAAGAGCTGAACCGGGCGAGCAATCCGGACCAGGTATTTCTCGCGGTGTTGGCGAGCGCTCGATTGCTCGCCGGTCTGGACTTCTGCGCGGTGACGCTCGTCTCCGAAGAAGGCGGCCGGCGAATGCATCGGATCGTCCGGGTCGCCGGTACCGCGCAGACCAAGCCGCTCGAGGGCAGGTCGTTCCCCGACAACAACGGCCTGGTCGCCAATGCGGTCCGCTACGGCACGCCGCTGCCCGGGCGAGAGATCGCAGCGATGGAGAGGCAAGTCATCTTCGATGATGAGACGCGCGTGCGCGGGCTGGAGGCGCTGAAGATCTTTCCCTTGCTCGCCGGGGACCGGATCGTCGGCACTCTCGTCGCCGGCTCGCGCCGCAAGGCAGCGCTGGATCACGACGTGCTGCGGATGATCGAAGTGATTGCGATCCAAGCCGCGCAGGCGGTGCTTCGCGCCCAGCTCTTCGAGCAGATGGAGAAGATGGCGATCACCGACAGCCTCACCGCCTTGTTGAATCGGCGGGCCTTCCAAGCCCGCTCGGACGAAGCGCTGGCTCAGGCGCGGCGGTACAAGCACAGCTGCTCTTTCATCGTGGCGGACATCGACCACTTCAAGGCGGTGAATGACACTTATGGCCATTCAACGGGAGACTGCGTCCTCAAGGGCGTCGCGCGAATTATTCGAGAGAAAGCCAGGGACACGGATCTGGTTGCCCGTTTTGGAGGCGAGGAGTTCGCGATCGCCATGCCCCAAACGGAAACGCGCGGCGCGGAGGTGATTGCCGAGCGAATTCGGGAAGCGGTGATGAAGGAGGTTTTTCAAACCGAGCTCGGCCCATTGCGGGTGACCCTTTCGCTCGGGATTGCCACCTACCCTGACCACGGGCAAGACCGGTCCGCGGTGATCGACCTCGCCGACCAAGCGCTCTACCATGCAAAGAAGCACGGTCGAAACCAGTCGGTGACGGTCGGCCAGATGCGGGGAAGAAAGCGTCCGGTCGCGGAGATCGTCGAAGGCTGAGACGGGCAGCGAGAAGGAGTACTGGCCTTGACGGGGGAGCAATTTGGCGCGCCGCTGGCAGTGACCACCAGCGGAAAACCCGACGAGCGCACGATCGCCGTCGCCCGACAATCAGCCCTGGCCTGGGGGGTGCCCTTCATTGAACGGCGACGCAAGGCTCCTCTTCGGCCGATTTTGGATATCGCCGACTCGCTCCTGGTATTTGAAAGGAACCAAGTTGTTCTTTGCGACCGGGGAGGGACGCTGCGATTCAGCCCCGGAATGGCGCGCTTGCGAATCAAACGCCTAGACGCGCGGGTGCAGGAGGATCGCCTCGTCGAGTTGGCCGGCTTTGAACAGGGCGACTCGGTGCTTGATTGCACTTTGGGCCTTGCCGCGGACGCCTTGGTCGCCGCCCGCGCGGTAGGTCCAACCGGGAGCGTCGTCGGCCTGGAGAAAAGCCTGGCGATCTTCGCGCTCGTTTCCTCCGGCGTCCGCTCCTTCGAGGCGCCGCGGTCGTGTCGAATCGACGTGCGGCATGAGGACGCAGCTTATTTTCTGGCTTGCCAACCAGACAAGGTATTCGACCTGGTCCTCTTTGACCCGATGTTCGACCGGCCTGGGAAATGCTCCCCAGCGTTCGAGATGCTGCGCCGGCATGCCGAGCATGCTCCTCTTTCGAAGACTGTTCTCGAGCAGGCCCAGCGCGTCGCGCGCCGGAGCGTGTTGGTGAAGGGGTCCCGTCATTCGACGGACTGGAACAGCCTTCATTTGAAGCCTGAGCCCGGGTCGCCTTACTCGCCGATTTCGTGGGCCAGGCTGCCGGCGCGGTGAGCTTACTTGTCCAACTCGTCGACGATCACGTTCCAATCGTCGTCCGAGTCGGGATCAGGGGGTGGAAGTGAAACGCGCTCGCGACTGCTTTGAGCGACGGACGTTGGGGCGGGAGCCTTGGGCGAGATTCCGCTCGGCCGCGGCGCCGGCGCTTTGGGCGAGCCGGATGTCGGATGCGAATGGGGTTCGACTCCATGCGCGGGTGACGTCGCCGGCCTGACAGGCGGCGGAGTCTTGAGCGGCGCTGGCACCGTCGATGGAGCGATCGGGCGCGCCGCCGGTGCCGCCGGTTTGCCTGCTGCGGGCGGCGCGCTGGTCTTGCTGCGGTACCGAGCCAGCTCAAGCTCCACCACCTTGAGCGCCTTGCTCTTCTCTTGCACCGCCTGCTGCAGGCGCGCCACCTCCTGGAGGCGGACCGAGTCTCGCCGCTCGAGCTCTGCCTTGTGCTTGACGGCGAGCTCCTCCATCTCTTTCTGGTGCCGCCCGTCGATCTCCTTGCGATCCTTCACTGCCGCTGACAGGCGCGCCATGGTCTCGTTCGACTTCGCCTCCGTCGCCAGGAGCTTCGACGCCAGCTCCTTTTCCTGCCGAGACCTCGAGGAATGCAGGCCTTCGATTGCAGTTTCGAGCTCGTGGATCTTGTGGGAGCGATGGGCAAGCTGCTCGTGCGCTTCCTTCAGCTTGCCTTCCAAGTCGCCGATGCGCGCCTTCGCTTCGTGATTCACTTGCGCGACCTGCCGCTCAGCGCGCGCGGCCAGCGCGGACAGTTGATCCGAGCTGCGCTTCCGCTCCGCGCGTTCGTGCTCGAGCTGCGCGGCAAGCTCATCGCCGCGCTGTTGTTTCTCTTCCAGTTCGGCGGTGAACTGCTCCTTGAGCCTCTCCTGCTCGGCGATGGCGTGGGCGTGGGCCTGGGAGGTTGCCTCGGCGTGGCGTGCCCGCTCGGAAAGCTCCTTGCGCGTACGCTCCAGTTCCTCGGTGGCCGCGTTGAACCGGACGATGATCTTGTCCTGCTCCTTCTTTGACTCCTGGCCGGCGACGCGAAGCTTGGCGTCCAGCTGCCTCACCTGCTCGGATTTGCTTGCCACCTCTCGAGTGAGAGCTTCGATTTGGCGCTGCTTCTCCTGCATCATCCCCGACAGCTTCTGCTGGGTATCGGCGAGCTCGGTGGATCGCGAAGCGAGGTCGTTCCGCAGCATGTCCTCGCGCTGCTTCGCTTGCTCGGCGACCGCTTGCACCTTGTCCTCGAGGTCGTTGCGAGCGTCCTCGGCTTGAGCGAGCTGGGATGCAAGCTGCGTGACCTCGGAGACCCGGCTGCCCAGCTCTTGCTTTGTGACCGAGAGCTGGTCGGTTAAGTCCGCGCTGTTATCCTCGGCGCGCGCGAGCGCCTCCCGAAGCGAGGCGATCTCGCCGTTCAGCTCGTCGCGCGTACCGCGATGGGCCGTCTGCTCCGCTTCGTAGTTGGCGAGCGCTTCCGAGAGAGAGCCGCCGAGCCGGGTCACCTCCTCTGAGAGTTGCTTTTCCAGCTCTGCCTTGGATTCCTCCGCTTGGCGCAACAGGGCGCTGGTCCGAGCGACTTCGCTGCGCGCCACCTTGATCTCCGCCTCGCGGTGCGTCCGCTCCTCGGCGGCTTTGGCGAGGTGCCCGCGGGCGATCTCCAGCTCGCGCCGCGTGGTGGAGAGCTCATCCAGCGTCTCGGCCAGGCGCTTCGAACCAGATTGGTTTTCCGCTTGCGCTCGCGAAAGCTGATCCTGGAGCTCGGCAATCGACCGGCCGGCGGTCGCCAATCGCTCGTTCAACTGCAGCTCGAGCTGGTTCTTCGCCTCGCTGAGGGCGGCGAGCTCGGCTCCGAGCTCATGCTCCCGGTCGGCCAGCTGCGCCCGGGAGGCCTCGACCTCGCCCTCCAATTCGCCCAGCTGTTCGAGCTTCTGCTGGATCTGGGCATTGAGATCCGATTCGAGCGCGTCGTATCGCTCGACCGCGGCGGCGACCTCCAGCTCCAGAGCGGCGATCTTGGCATCCCGTTCGGCAACGCGATCCGCCATCTCCGCGGCGAGCTGATCGCGGTCAGAGCGGAACTGCTCCCGCTGCGCCTGGGTTTCGAGGACCTCTTTTTCCAGGCCGGCGATCTGTTGCTGAAGGCGCGCCTCGACGTTCGCGCGCTCGGCTTTCAGGTCCTCGATCTCCGCCTGCGCATCTGCGGTGCGGCTGTTCGAATCTGCGAGGCGGCTTTCCAGGGCGCGGGTGGTTGCGTCCGCCTCTTCGCGCGTGCGCTCGAGCTGCTCCCCGAGCGCTCGGCGCTCCTCCTCCCAGCGCAGCTGGCGCGTGTCGCGGTCGGAAATCGTCTCCGCCAGCTCAGCACGCGTCGAGTCCAGCTCGGCCTTGAGTGAGGCCATATCCGCAACGCGCGCGTTGAGCTCGTCGTTCAGCTTTCGCTCTTTGACCTCGAACTCAAGGGTGGTGACGCCGAAGTGCTTCTCCAGTTGCTGGAATTCCGCCCGGGCGGTTTCCAGCTCGGAGGTGCGGCGGCCCAGCTCATCCGAGCGAGCCGAACCCTCCTGGCGAAGAATGTTGATCTCCTTTTCCTTGGAGGCGACGACCTCGATCAGATCCTTTTCGTTGGCGAACCGCTGCAGAAGCAGGTCATCGACGGTGGCTCCGTGCTCGCGCTCCTTCTGCATCATGCTTGTCTGCACGTCGTTGAACCGCCTCATCAGATCGTCGACCTGCATCTTGAGGCTTTGCACTTCAACGTCCTTTTCGTGCAGGCGGTCCTCGACGGAAAGCAGCTCTCGTTCGCGAACGCTCCAGATCTCGGAGATGCGAGCCACCTGGGCCTCGCGTACCTTGAGCTCCTCCCGCAGAATCTGGACTTTCCCCTCCGGGGAGCTCATCAAATCGCGCCGGGGCGGCGACCGCTTCAGCTGGCGTGATTCGGCCAAAAGCTCAGCTTTGCGATCGGCGATGGACTGGAAGGCGCGGTCCAGAAAAGCGCGGTCGTCCTCGGTGATCGCGCTGCGCCGTTCGCGTTTGGGCAGCCGCGGAGGAGCCCCTGGCGGCGGCGTTCGAAGCGGAGGCGGGGCGGCGTTCGCCTGCTCCTGCTCCGAAGAGGTATTGGCGGTGCCGTTTGGGGTGCCCGAGAGCGCTGAGTCGAGGGATTCATCCATCTCGTCGCGCGGCGGCGCATTGGTCAAAGGGAGAATCGCCCCCGCCATTTGAACCAGCTCGCCCATTTCGAACGGGATGCTCAAGTAGCCGTCGGCGGCGTTGCTGCTGCGCGAATGTTGGGCAAGCCCTTCCTGTCCCACGTCCGAAGTGAGCAGCAGCACGGGAAGGTTCTGACCGAATTTCCCCTTCTTGATGTGGCCGCAAAGGACGAATCCAGATTGATCCGGCAGCTCGGCGCGAAGGATGACCAGGTCTGGGCGGCGCTTTTCCAACTCGCGCTGGGCCTCCGCGCCGTTCTCCGCCATCGCCGTCTGGTAGCCCGCACCTTTCAGCACCGAGGCCATGCTGAGGGCAAAGTCGTTCTGGTTTTCGACGATGAGTACCCGGCGATCCATGGGACCTTGGCGCGGCAATTCCCGCCGCGAATCTCGTCATCCTACTCAGGTGGAGGACCGCATGAAAAGCAACGTAGACTTGTGGCACGGTGTATGAGTCGTTTGATACCCGCGCGGGTTGAGTGTCTTTTAGGCTTCGGCGTTTGCGCTGCGCTGGAAGGGCACCCATCGAAGGCGGCGCGTGCCTTGACTCGCGCTCTGTCGTGAGCAACGCCGCGTCAAAGGAGTTGACCGCCGCGGCTGTAAGTCGTTATCGGAGCGGAATATGGATGACTCGAGAAGATTGACGGTCCGCTATCTGCGCGAGCTGGCTCGCAAACAGCTCGGCCGCGGACATACCAAGCTGAAGACAAAGGCGGAGCTGCTCGCGGCGCTCAAACCGTGGTTGCCCCGCTCGTTTCAAAGAAAGCCCGAGCCGCGCGCGGCGGCCGCCGGGGTGTCCGTCAAACCCACCAGGCGCGCGAAGGTCAGCACCTTCCCTGCCCCGGAGGGACGCGACGAACCGACGGACGGACGTACCTTGTCCGACCGCGCGGAGCGTCGCTCCGCCGATAGGGGTCAGCGCAAAGCGGAGCCTTTGATCGAAGGCTTCTTCATCGCCCGGGTGGCCGGGGAAGAGGAAGCGCGCAAACATCACTTGACCGAGGCGTCGGCGCGACTCGCCGCGCTGAAGCGCAATGGAGCAGGCCCGCTCGATCTCGCGGCCGGCGAGGGCGACGATCGCGTGCACGCCCTGGCGCGGGACCCGGAGACGCTGTTCGTATTCTGGGATTGGCCGAAGACAATTCGCGAGGAGGCCGCGGGCGGGCTGAAATCCCCAGGCGCGGTGCTGCGAGTCTTCGACGGAGACTCGCTGGTGCAGGAGCTGCAGTTCTCGCCGGAGTCGCGAAGCTTCTACGTCCACCGCCTCAGCCCTGGTCGCCGATATCGCGTCGAAGCCCATTTCGTTGGCGCGGATGGACGCTCGAGGCAAATCGGGCGGTCGAGCAATGTGGTGCAGTTGCCCGGGCCAACGTATTCGCAAGCCGACGCTCGATTCATGAAAGTTCCATGGGAGGCGGACCTCGGCCGTCTGCGCGCCGATCGCCCTGCGAACGGCGTCCGACTTCGAACGCTCGATGCTGAACGCGCGCGCGAGCTTTCGGCGAAGCTTCGGCCGGAGGCATTGGAGCGCGCACACGATGCGAGCTCCGAGCGCCGCGGTTGGCTGTTTTCACCCTCCGGTCGCCCGTAGCCCTGATGCGGGGCTATCTTTCGGTCGTTCTCCACGCCCACTTGCCATTCGTGCGGCACCCCGAGCACGAGGACTTCCTCGAAGAGGACTGGCTGTACGAGGCGATCTCCGAGACTTACCTCCCGCTGCTCGAAGTATTCGATCGGCTGGCGCAGGAATGCATCCCAGTTCGCCTCACGATGACGCTCTCGCCGACCCTGATTTCCATGCTTCAGGACGAGCTGCTCATCGGGCGTTACGCCAAGCGCCTCGATCGAACGTGTGAGCTTGCGGAAAAGGAAACGATCCGCACTCGTCGGGACCCCGCATTCCACCGCGTTGCCTGTTTCTACCGCGATCGCTTTTTGAGCCTTCGGCGAACCTTTCACGAGCGGTATCGACGAGATCTCGTCGGTGCGTTTGCCTCGCTGCAGCGGGCTGGCCATCTCGAAATCATCACCACCTGTGCCACCCACGCCTTCCTGCCTCTTTTCCAGGAGCAGGAGGAATCGGTTCGCGCCCAGGTTGCGGTTGGCGTCGATCATTACCGCCGCGCGTTCGACCGCGAGTCAAAGGGGATCTGGCTTCCGGAGTGCGGCTATTTTCCAGGCTTGGAGCGGATACTGGCAGAGCACGGCGTCCGCTTCTTCTTCGTCGATACCCATGCCTTGACCCACGGCAATCCGAAACCGGTCTACGGCGTGTACGCACCGGTTTACACCGAGCGAGGAGTGGCCGCATTTGCCCGCGACCCCGAAAGCTCACAGCAGGTTTGGAGCGCAGTCCACGGGTACCCGTCGGATCCGGAATACCGCGAGTTCTATCGGGACATCGGCTGGGACTTGGATTATGGCTATGTCCGGCCCTACATCCAGGCGAGCGGTCAGCGGAAAAACACCGGCCTGAAATACTTCCGCATCACTGGGCCAACGAGCCACAAAGAACCGTACGATTACGAACGCGCTCGACAGAAGGCCGCTGCGCACGCGACTGACTTTGTCTCTAAGCGGCAGAGACAGCTTCAGTCGATCTTCGAAATCATGTCCGACCGCTCGCCGATCATCGTCGCTCCATACGATGCGGAGCTGTTCGGCCACTGGTGGTTCGAAGGACCAGCGTTCCTGGAAGCGGTGCTGCGGCGCAGCGCCGCGCCGGAGTCCACCTACCAACTGGCGACGCCGCCCCAATTCCTGCGCGAAAATCCTGAGCACCAGATCTCGACGCCGGCGATGAGCTCCTGGGGCGAGCGCGGCTACGCCAGCACCTGGCTCGATGAATCGAACGACTGGATCTACCGGCACCTCTACCGCTGTGGCGGCGAGATGGCGGCGCTCGCCAGCGACTTCCCGGATCCCGGACCCTTGGAGCGAAGGGCGTTGAATCAGGCGGCCCGCGAGGTGCTGCTGGCGCAATCGTCCGACTGGGCCTTCATCATGAAGACCGGAACGATGGTCGACTACGCAAACCGGCGGACGCAAAAGCACGTCGGCAGCTTCTACAGGCTCTGCGACGGCCTGCGGAACCAAGCCATTGACCCGGGCTTTCTGGAGCGACTGGAGGCAGAGGACAACCTGTTTCCCGAGCTGGAATATCGGGTTTACGCGCCGGGCGACAGAAACAAGTTGAAATAGGCGAGCGGGAAGGCGTAACCAACGTAAATCGTTGAATGAAGGACAAAGCTGCCGGAGATAGACCCTGCAAAGGCGGCTCCTTTTAATTAGGAGTGGTGCTCATGAGAATTAAGAACGCGTTCCGATCATCATCATTCGCAGTCTCGGTTGTCGCTCTCCTGCTGGCAGCGCAGGCGGGGCGAGCCGCTGAGGTCAGTGCCACGCCGCTTCCGTCTCTGGCGCCGCTCGTCGAGGCGGTCAAAGGGTCGGTAGTCAATGTCGAGGTTCAGTCCAAAGTCACCGGCCCTCGACTTTCGATGGGCGATAATCCCGACGACTTCTTCGATCATTTCTTCGGCCGCGGCGGAGGACGCAACCGCCCGCGAGGATCGGAGCCGCTGCGCCAGGGCGCCGGCTCTGGTTTCATCATCGATCCGAAGGGCTTGGTGCTCACCAACAACCACGTCGTCCAGGATGCCGTTTCCATCCGGGTCAAGCTCGACGATGGGCGAGAGTTTGAAGGCAAGACCGTAGGCCGCGACCCGCTCACGGACGTCGCCTTGGTCCGATTGACCGGCAACGTGCAGAACCTGCCTGTGGTGAAGCTCGGCGATTCGGATGCGATGCGGGTGGGCGACTGGGTGGTCGCGATAGGCAATCCTTTCGGCCTCGCTTCCAGCGTGAGCGCCGGCATTATCTCCGCCAAGAGCCGCGACATCCGTGCCGGAGCGTACGATGACTTTCTTCAGACCGACGCAGCGATCAATCCGGGCAACTCGGGTGGACCTCTGTTCAACCTGAAGGGCGAGGTGATTGGCATCAATACCGCGATCGTCGGCGGTGGTACGGGCATCGGCTTTGCGGTGCCTTCCAACATGGCGAAGAGCCTGCTGCCCCAGCTGGAGAAGGAGGGCACTGTATCCCGCGGCTACCTCGGCGTTGGGATTCAAGACCTGACGGCGGATCTGGCGAAGGTGCTGGGAGTGCCGGCCAAAGAGGGCGCGGTGGTGACCGAGGTCCGCGCCGACGGTCCCGCCAAGAAGGCCGGCCTGCAGACCGACGATGTGATCACGGGCATCGATGGGCAAAAGGTCCCGTCTCGGGGCGCCTTGACCCGTGCAGTCGGTGCGAAGCGGCCGGGCGCGACCGCGACGCTGGATGTCTTCCGAGGATCCAAGCAGATGGAGATCAAGGTGGTCCTTGCGCCGCGGCCCGATCTCGAGGGCGTGAACCAGCAGAGCCAGAGCGGAGGCAGCGACGAGGAGAGCACTTGGCAGCAGAAGAGCGGGCTCAGCCTTCGGAACGTGGAGCCGCGATATGCGCAGTCGATCGGTGCCCCAACCGAGGGCGCCTTGGTCACAGATGTCGCTCCCGGCTCGCCGGCGGAGCGGGCAGGCCTGGCTCCGGGGATGATCATCACCGAGATCAGCCGCAAGCCGGTGCGAAACAGCTCCGAAGCGCTTCGTGCCTTAAAGAGCGCGAAGTCGGGGAGCACGGTGTTGATCCGAGCTCTCCAGCGCGGCGTCGATTCCGACGGGTCGCCTTCGCCGTCGCCTACACTGCACGCGTTGGCGATTCCCTAGCTCGCCGAGCTGGCAAC
>Ga0126378_10000634_pt1 | contig 25573 bp, 35 predicted proteins | sample PanSoiMetPlot_23_FD_92587 | JGI IMG/M metagenome (GOLD analysis project Ga0126378, IMG submission 92587) | Tropical forest soil microbial communities from Panama - MetaG Plot_23 | ecosystem: Environmental > Terrestrial > Soil > Tropical forest > Bulk soil | place: Panama | collected 2016-02-17
ATCTACACACTGCGGGCAATTAAGTTTTTCACCCCCCTATGGTGCGGCGACGCAACGTCGCGAGGGCGAGCACGCCCAGCGCCAGAATGCCCATAGTGGCCGGCTCAGGCACCGCTGCGACGGCGGATGAGGCAGTGCCGGCGAAGCTTGCATCAAACGGCGCAATGGTGCTGCCGATGCTGGCGAGCGCTGGCGTGAGGTTAGACAATGCGAGATTGAAGCTCGTGGGTGCGATCAGATCAGATGCGGGCAATATCGATGATGACAATACGAGTGTGTCAGGTGGGCTTGATACGTTCACCACCAAGCCGGTGCCGCCCGCTGCACCGAAAGCGGCATCGGTGAATGTCCCTGACAGGATATCAACACCACCGCAGTTTGCCGCGCTGCTAATGCAAAACGTGCCCGAGTAGTGCTGAAGCAGCGCCGAGCCGACACCAGACACGGCATCGATGCTCGATGCAGACAGGTTGAAGAATACGCCAGCCATCGGCGAATTGCCGAAAAGCTGCGTCACATCGGTGCTTGCATTATCGACCGTGAAGGTGGTCACGGTGTCGGTGGCATCGACCGTTGCGGTGAATGTGTTGCTACCGCTGGTCTGGCCGAAAGCTGCGATCTGCGCAGCCCCTGCAGGGGCAGCGAACGCGAGCGAAAGAACGGTGGCAAGCAGCAGTGCTTTCATAATGGCTTTTCCTTCGGCGAGGCAGCGGCGCCAGAGCGTGATGCCCTGGCGCCTGGAGTGCTTAGGCTTTCGGCTGCGCTGGTGGCTCGGGGAGCTGCACACCGGGCGGCAGAGGCACGGCGACATAACCAATGCCTGGCACCCAGAGGATGAGATACCCGCCACCACCACCTGCGGGCGGCAGCTCGATGGGATGTGCGGGCTCACCTGGAGGTGCGGCACCGACAGGCGGCAACACGATGGGGTGCTCTGGCGTGCCGCCCCCTGGCGAGCCTGGAGGCACCGGCTGGATCGGATGCGCAGGGAACGGTGGCAACGAATTGTCGGGGTAGCCCGGAGGTGGCGGGATCGGCAACGGGTAGCCCACTTGCGGTGGTGCGCCGCCCCAGATGCCTAGGGGTGGTGGTGGTGTCGGCAGCGGATAGCCCACTTGCGGTGGTGCGCCGCCCCAGATGCCTAGGGGTGGTGGTGGTGTCGGCAGCGGATAGCCCACCTGCGGTGGTGCGCCGCCCCAGATGCCGAGAGGTGGAGGCACCGGCAATGGATAGCCGACTTGCGGTGGTGCGCCGCCCCAGATGCCGGGCGGCTGTCCCGGCGGTGGCGGATAGATCGGGCCACCTCCGACCTCTGGCAGATGGAGCTTGCCGATAAAAACAACATCAAGCACGGGCATGAAGCGCGACTCCTGATTGGGGTTTCACGTGTGACGGGAACGATTACCAAAGCCCCCGCCGGCAGCGGCAGTGATCCTGTCGTGACACTGCTTGCGGAGCGCCTGGAGATTGTCCCAGGCGTAAAGCAGAGCACTGTCACCGTGGTGGGGGCGCTTGTGATGCACCACCTGCGCGGGGTGGCCGCAGCCGCATTCGCAGAGCGGATGCGTGTTGAGATACGCGGCACGCAGCTTTTGCCATCGCCGGCCATAGATGCGCGACGGTGACGGGCGAGTGGCGACGTATTGGGCCTTGCGCTCGGCCCAAGGCTGCACGCCTGGGGGCTGGTGCTTCGGTGCGGAAAACGGCATGGGGCTGGTGCGCTCTGCCGGCGCGGCGCGGAAGCAGCGACGGCGAGCGTAGCGGTTTATTACCCGCCTTTGCGGCATCACGCAATATCCTTACGCAGCCTCTAGAAGCCGCCACGAAGCCGGCTACAGGCGGGCGACGCGCTGGCCGCTGTCAGTCACCGGCCGGGGCGCCAGACGGCGCCTAGGCCCGCTCCAGGCTCGCGCAAGCGCACGAATGGCAAGCACGGTCCAGTCGCGCACCGTCTCGCGGTTGCGGCCGGTGATGCGCGCCACCTCGACCCACGGCAGATCGCGCACGATGCAAGCGCGGCACAGATCGGCCGCGAACCGGCCAATCGATGCCTCGACTGCCTGGAGCTTGGCCACGGCGCCCACGGCTGCGAGCATTCGGGTGTGCGCATCTGCGCCACCTCCCGGCGAGCGCATGAGCTGCGCGGTTGTGGCCACCTCCAGGCGCGCGGCTTCCCAGGCGCTGCGATACTCGACGGCGGCTTGATACTCGCCGGCCGTGATGCGGCCGGTATCACGCAGCACATCGAGGCGGGTTCGCACGCGCCAGCCTTGGCGGAATTCGCGCGCATCGATGGCCGGTGCCTCGATGCCGGCGAGGTGCTGGAGCGCTGCGGCCGATGGCTTCACGGGCCGCGCCGGAATTGCTTGTGATGCCACGCGGCTTCATCGGCCAGACCCTCCAGCACGTTCGCGATGGCGATCCGTTGCACGGCATCGAAGCGTTGTTGCAGCTCGCGCTCGATCCGTTGCACGGCTTCCTCGATGGCGACGGTGCGGGGATCTATCGCGTGGCCGGTCCAGTACTCGGTCGCGCTCATGTCACCGGCCCGATGCCAAGCAGGCGCCGCACGCGGTGGCAAAAGCCGCACGGCCGGCGGTGCGGTGTGGCTGGTGCCGGTGGTGCGGGGCGCTGCCTCCAGGTTCTAGGCGGCAGCGGGATCGACAGCGGCGGCATCGCTCGCCGGGGATACTGCATCGGCTGGCGTGGTGGTGCTGGCATCGCGTTTCCTCCCATTCGGTAACGGGTTGAGCTGATCGAGCACGGCAGGCGGCAGGTGCAGCGCACGCGGCCGGCGCGATACGCTCAGCGCGTCGAGCTGCGCTTGCGCCGCTGCGGCTTTCGCCATTTCCGACACGCGCAGGCTCGCCACCACCTGCTGGGTGAGCTGCTGCACGTACGCGATTTCCTCGGGCGTCGGTGGTGGGCGCGGTGGTTGCGGCGCGGGCGGCTGAATCGCGATGAGTGGCGGCCGGCGCTCGCGCCACCATGCTGACAGGTGCTCGGCAAGCTCGGGGTAGGTGGGAAAGCCTTTCATGCACTGGCGCGCCACGTGCTCCAGGCTGTCGGTGGTGAATGCGCCATCGGGGAAGCGATCCGTGAGCAGCGGCACATATGCCGCCAGCCGCATTTCGGCTTCCTGCCTAGTGATGCTTATGGCGGTGAGCACGCCCAGCGATTGACACCACTCGCGCACCACTCGGGTGTGCGTCTGCTGCTTCGGCATGGTCGATGGTCTCCTGCATGTCGGCTGCGGCACTGTCGGCGAAGCCGTTGCGGCTTTCCTTCCTCCCCCCACCATTCACACCACGCGCGCCGCGCTCCCCCCGCTTGCGGGGGGTTGGGGGGGTGTTTGAATCTGCTTCTGACTCTCGCTTCTGTGATTCGGGATGGTTTTGCATTGCAAAATCATCGGCCGACTCGCGGTGCCACCTAGCATTCGCTGCGTCGGCGCGGATCGCGGCGAGCTTCCCATCGGCTACCATTCGGCTGCTTACGAGACACCCGCAGGCTCCCCGCTTGGCCACGCCACGGCGCTCTAATTCCTCGATGAGCCGGCCCACCGTCGCCACCTTGCAGCGTGTCAATTTGGCCAGTGTGGAAAGCGATGGTGGCTTGCCGGCAATGATGACGTGCCCATAGGGATCGCCCTGCGCGGCGATGCAGAGCAGGCGCATCCAAAGGCCCTGTGCGGCAAGGCTGCACGCGGCCAGCGCCGGATCATCGCTCCAATCGCTCCAGTAGAATTTGCCCCATCGCAGCTTATTCACGTCACCCCCGGCGGCGTGCGTTCAGGTCATGTCACCTCGCGTAAGAATTCCTCGCGTTCTTCGGCCGACGCGCGTTTCCAGGCGCGGCGCAGCGTGGTCAGTGGTTTCTCTCGGTAGTACGGCGCAGGCGCGTTCAGTCGATCACGCTTGCCCTTGGCTTCGCGGTAGGCAGCAGAGTTGCCCCTCGGTAAACGAGTTACATCGTAACCCGTTTTATGCCCTCGCCCTGGCCCTGCCTTTCCGCCTTCAATGCCGATCTGTCGCTTGCCAAGCTGCTGCGCTTCCTTGAACGGCACAGGCGCCTCGACACCGGCAATGCTCAATCCATGCACCGCCCACTCGACGGCTTGCGGATCGAGGGCCAAGCCGTCGCGCAGGTACTGGTCCTTGTCCTGATAGCCAGCCCATCCGACGTGCTCGCCTTCGATAATCATACGCAAGAGGTGGCGGCAGTCGCTGGGCAGGTTGCGCTTGCAGAATGCGCGATACTCACCGATCAATTCCGGCCAGAGGTCGGGCGCGACGTTCCGCAGATCGTCGCGCCACTCCACACCGCGATTGATCGTCACATCCACGATGGGAAGTCTCCCCGCAGCAAATCCGCCTCAAGATTGCGCACCCACTCGTTGTGCCGCTCTAGCTCCTCGGGCGTGCTCGCCTCCACGGCACCGAGTGCCCACCGCTTCGCAGTGTTGATCCGCTTCATATATTCGCCGGGCATTTCGCGGGTCATCGCGCGCCCACGCTGAAGCCCAAGGCGCAACGCGAGACCGGCCACCTTGCGGGTGCGAGCCTTCAACCTGTCGCGTGCTTCTGCCTGCTGATAGGTCGCACTAAAGCGCTGATCGTTGCGTTGCTTGTATCGCAATGCCGCTTCGGCAGCGATGCGATCCGCTTCCGCGTCATCCAGGCCGCGCGCAAGCCCCGCGTCTTTCACCTCCCGCTTAACGAAGATGTATTCAGGGTCGCTCTGAATATCGATAAGGTTCACGTCGGTGATGTTGACCAGCGGCCCCGCCGGTATCGGCTGATAGTCATTATCACGAGGCGTGCGCGGGTCGTCGTCATCATCATCCGGCAGCGTGCCAACATCACCGTTGGGCGCATCAATCGCTTTCATCACCTTACGGCCAACGAATTGCGCCCAAGGGCTCGCAGCATCGACATTGATATGCCCCTCAATATCGTGCCCTGCACGCGACAGGCGCCCGATTTGCTGCTTTGAGGTGTTATGAATTCCAGGCGAGTTAAGGAACGTGCATTCGGCAGCATCGCAGATATCGAGGCCCTCGCCGGCCATGCCGACGCTTACCAGAATGTGCAACATCCAAGGTCTGCGATTGGTGATCCTGTCCTTTGGTGGGCAGAAGCGTTCAAGCACAACGCGGTTATCGTCATCGCTGCGGCCATTGATGCCGGTGCCTACCCAGTCCACCGACATACCTTCAGGCATTAGAGCGCGTATCTGCTCGCACACCACCTGCGCATGTGAGCAGCACAAGGCATACACCACCATCTGTGCCTTGATGCCCTGGTCGGCATACAATGCAATCAAGCGCTCTATGGGATGCGTAATAAGCGGCGAGACATACTTGGGTGTCCACCGGGCCTTGCGCGCGGCAATCCATTTCTCAATATTGTCAGGTGAGGCGCCGGCTTCAGCGATAAGCTCCGAGACTGTAAACGAGATAACCTCGCCATCTGCCTTGCTTACGAAGTCGATGCGGTAATCGTAACTGTGCAGGTGCAGCCGCTTGACCGCGCCCTCATCCACCGCCTGCTCGTAACTGATCGAGATATCCGGCGGGCCGAAAATTGGCTGCTCGCCCTTGCGATCCGGCGTAGCCGACATTGCGAGGAATGCGGCGCGCTTAATCTTGGCAACCTCACGTGTCCAAGCAGTATCGGTGCCATAATGGTGATACTCATCAATCACTAAAAACACGCGCTTGCCGCCAGTGATCTGCTGTACCGCAGCAACGGCCCTTTGGCTTTGCACGAGCGCCTGGACAGTGACGATAAACACCAGGGTGCCGTTGCGATACTGCTTCAGCGCGTGCACCACCCCGTCACCGATGTTGCATGATTGAGTAGTGACACCCAGCGCGGCAAGCTCACGCGGAATATCTTCGCCGGCTTGCGTGGCTTGCCCAACCTGCGGCACCACCACCAGCATGATATCCGCAGCATCGAGCGCGCGCAGGACCGCAAAGGCGGTCGCTGCGAGGCGCGTCTTGCCGTAGCCGGTGGGCAGCTTCACAACGGTGGTCAGCAGTCCATCCTTGAAGCGCTGGCACGCCTCCGCTTGCCCTCTGCGGAGGTCTTGGAACGATGGCATTTCAGGCACAAAAGCTGAAGGTTCCATAGCTCGGTAGCTCCCTTTTCGATGAAAGGTCGTACGTGATCGGCTTCGCACTGCGCTTGCAGCTCGATGCCGCAGCCTGCGCATCGCCCGTCTTGGGCGATCCACACGATTTCGCGTTGTGCTTTTGTCGCGATCCTTCTCCCTGCTGTTTTCATTCATGCCGCTACCCTTACCCTGCCGGCGCGCGGCACGCCCCAGGCATCGAGCAGCGCCAGCGCGTCATCGGCGCTGCACGCCACGCCATACCGGCCGCGCGCGAGCAGGATCGCGGTGGCGACGCTCTGCTGCTCCAGGCTCACCATCCCATCGGGGGCTTTCACCTCGATGTGGTGCGCGAAGCCGCGATGCAGCACGAAGATATCGGGGACACCAGCGATACAGCCGCGTGAGGTGCGCAAGCCCGGTGCGGTGCCTTCATAGCTGGCCATATCGATCGACCACCACACCACGCCAGCTCGCGACACATGCCCTGGCCGCGCCAGCTCCAGGCAGAGCACACCGGCAATTTGCTGGTGGATGGCAAGCTCTGGCACGCGGGGAGCGGCGAGACGGAAGGGGCGCGCAGTGGTGCCGTCGCGAGCCACCACGAGCCCCTAAGCTGCACGCAGCGGAGAGTGTGCCTCGATATCCTCCAGTTTCAGCTTGAGGCCATATGCGTTGGCCAGCCGCAATAGCTCGGGCCAGTGGCGGGCGGGGATGCCGTCGCCCTTCCAGTGGCAGATCGTGGAGTGGCTCAAGCCGAACCACTCGCCAAGCTCGCGCTGCGATCCCATCGCCTCGGTCAGCAGATCAATAATGCGGTCGTGCTTCATACGGGTGCGCCCAAGGTAATTGCCTTGTAGGCAATAGGCAAGCGGCGGGCGCCCGCGCCACCCGCGCAACATTGCTGCTTGCCGGCATACCAGATAAGGCGCAGCGTAGGCTTGCCTAAATGGCAACACTGGATTCGCGTGGAGATTGCGCCTTTGCCCCGCTACAGTAGAAAGGTGCCGAAGCGATCCGTCAGCGACGAGACGCTGGTCAAGATTGGTCAGCGTGTCCGATGGCTGCGTGAGGCATTAGGCCACACGCAGGCGGACTGGGCGCGCCGTTTGCGCATCTCAGTGATGGCCCTGAATAAATGGGAAGCCGGCACGCGGCTGCCCAATATCAACGCCTTAATAACTATTTGCGACGCTTCCGGCGCTTCGATGGATTATCTGGTGCGGGGCATCGTGACGGCGGAGATGGCGCCGCTGTTGGTGGAGGCCCTGCATCGGCAACACGCGGCCGACCTCGTTTTCCGGGCGCTCCCTCGCCGCGCGCGACGGTAAGCCGCTCGATATCCTCGGCCACCTGCCGGCTGTAATCGGATGGATAGTCCTGGTTTCTGTCTCCACGAATTGTCACGGCCCAGAAGTCCCTTCACGTGCAAAGAGGATTTCGGCACGTCGGATTGATTGCCCATTGGGGCACTCGCACACTCAAAATGCAATATCCGGCGACGACCGAGCGTCAATCAAAATTCCTCGCTGCCGGTAACGCACAGTTAGGGGATATTGCCTTAGAGGCAATAGTCTGCCTACCCTGACGCTCCGATCTTCAGGGAGAAGTGAGATGGCAGAAGCCACTCCAGCATTGCGTCGGCGGCAAGAGGGCAACGCACCTGGACCTGAAGCCATTATGCGCTGCGTCACTGCTCTTATGCGGGCACGCTCCGCGCTCCAGCATGATGACGACCTAGCCGATGACGAACGAGTCCTAGCGGTCGCGCTCGATATCGACCCCAACATATGCCCGCCGGATGAAATATTGCGGCGCATGATAAAGGCCATCGTATTTGCTGAAGCGCGCCGCGACGAAGCCAAGACCTTCGCCGATCAGATGCGGGGACGCCAGCAACGCTACGCTGACCGGGCGATGGTGCTGCGCGTCGAGTTGCTGGACATAATGCTTGCGCTGGAGCGCTCCAGCTTCGCCGGCTCACCGTTCCGCACCGCGTCGGTGGTGAAAGGCAAGCAAGGCGCACTCATTACCGATGAGGGTGCAATCCCCGACGAATACAAGGTGGTCATCCCAGCCACCACGCGCCCCGACATGAAACACCTGCTTGCCGATCTGAAAGAGGGTGTGGTGATCGATGGCGTGGTGCTGTCCAACGGCGCACCACACTTGATGCTGAAAGGCGATAAGCCGCTGGAGGATGAGCCGGCAGCGCTGGAGGTCGCAGAGTAATGGCACGCGCAGCACAAGCCTCAGGCACGGCCGTGGCAGTGCGGCCGCGACAGCCAGCGGATTTCAAAGGCACCCCCGCGCAATGGCGCGTGCTCACCGAGACGGTGTGGCCATCTGCGCGCACTGCTGAAGCGATCCAGCTTGCGATTGCCTATTGCGGCGCGCGCCACCTCGATCCGTTCAAGCGGCCGGTGCACATCGTGCCGGTGTGGAACAAAGCGCTACGCCGCGAGGTCGAGACGGTGTGGCCGGGGATCAATGAATTGCTCACCACGGCCGCGCGCTCAAAAGCCTTTGCCGGCGTGGACGAAGCCGTGAACGGGCCGGTGGAAACCCGCACGTTTGAAGGCGCCGTGGACGATGAGAATAACCGGCGCCATGTCAAGGTCACGGTGACCTTCCCGGTATCGTGCTCGGTGCGTGTCTGGCGCCACGTGCAAGGCGAGCGCCGCCCATTCACGGTGCCGGTGTATTGGATGGAAACATACGCGCACCGGGGATTTTACTCGGAACTACCCAACGCGATGTGGGAGAAACGGCCCTACGGCCAGCTTGCAAAGTGTGCGCTCGCCGCGTCGCTGCGCGCTGCCTTCCCCGAGGATCTGGGCAGCGAGTATGCGGCAGAGGAAATGGAAGGGCGCGAGGTGGAGTCCGGTGGCGTCGTCATCGATGGCAACGTGGAGCGCGAGGAAGCCGGCGACACCACCACCACCAGCGAAGAACCAGGCGCGCTGAAATTGATGCTGCTCGATGAAACCAACGGCACAATTTGGATGAAGCACCTGCGCGGGCTGGCCGATGCAGCGGCCAGTGATGATGAGGTGGTGCAGATCGGTGGCCACCCATCGGTGCTCGCCAAGCTCGCGCGCGACAGCAAGTTCCCGAAGGCGCTGCAAGAGGAAATCACCGAGCTGCTGCGCAAGGCACATGAGCGCTTCGCGCCAGCCGCAGATCAGGGCACGGACTCTGGCGACGGTGACACCGGCCAGACATGGGATGGTGATCCGATCGGCGAGCTGCTTGCGGAGGTCGATCAGATGGACGCAATCACGCTCGATGGCTTGCAGACCAATGCGGCATGGCGCGCCAAGGTGAAAGCGGCAAGCAGCGATTTCCCGCCAGATGAGCAGCGCTTGAGGGAACACATCGAGGCGCGCGTGGCCGCGCTGAAAGCAGGGGGGACACAATGAGCACGGCACCGACACACCGCAGGCCCAAGGTGCAGAATCACGAAATCCTAGTAATGGTAAAGCTGGCCGATCTGTATGCAACGCTACGGCCAGACGCACGCCACCGCGTGCACGAGCACCTCGGGCAATTGCTCGATAATCTGCCGGTGATTGCCTCGGTCGGCGCAGCAGACGAAAGCGAGGAAGACGGGCCACTGCTATTCCATCGCAACCGGGAGAGGGCCGATGGCGAGCAGATTGCGTGAGGCATTGCTGCAAGCCACGGTGCCGGCGCCCACCATGCTCAATACGCACGATCTTGCGCAGCTTATGCGCATCAGCGAGTCGAGTGTTACGCGCTGGGCACGCTTCGGCACTGAGGGATTTCCTAAGCCGGTCGTGTCCGATGGCACCAAGCTGCGCCTATGGCTGACCAAGGATTACAACTCCTGGGTGGCTGGCAGGGAGCAGCGCAATAGTGTGCCGATGGCGCCACGCAGTAAGCATCGCCGGGCGCGGTGATGAGCGGCCGTCTGATCCAGCCATCGCTCGATGACATGATCCGCGAGGTGCGCCGCGAGCTGGAGCAGCGCGGCCGCCTGTATCCCGAATGGGCACGCACCGGCAAAGCGAACAAGCGCCGGCTGGATTGGCAATTCGATGTAATGCAAGCATTGCTTAACAAACTGGAGGCGGAACGCGATGGGCTGGGAGAGCGACACGAAGCGCAGTGACGGGCTCTATATTTACCGGCACGCCGATAACAGGTGGGCCATTCACCACCGTGGCAAGGTCAGCACGGTGTGCCCCTGCTGCGGCAAGTCAATACCGACCCAGCGCATCGCTCGCATAGTCGCCGATGCATTCTGGCCGCAGCCGAATGGTCAGCTTCCCGTGGATCTGGAGTAATGGCAGCGGCCGAGCCGCGCACGCTCGCACTGGCAGCCGGTGCCGCGACGCGCGCCTATACCGAGGTGAAGGCACTGGTGAAGCACACCGACACCATGCCGCCCCCGATCGCGGTGCAGGGTCGTGTGATTATCGAGGAACTGGACTTGCTGCGCTTTTATCTGCGCGAGCAGACGCTGCTCGGTGTCATCGAGCCGGCGCCGGCAGAGGCCGCTGTGACAGCGCTACAGCGGCAGCGCACGCGCCGCGCTACTGCGGCAGCGCTGAAGCTCCAGGCGCCGGCAAGCGGCAAGGCAAAGGGCGGCCACGCGCGCGCAGCGTCGCTGGCGCCGGCCAAGCGCAAGGCAATCGCGCAGAAGGCAGCGAAAGCACGATGGGGATGGAAACAGTTGGGGAGGAAGTGATGCCCGAGCAGCACGAGCAATGGTGGCACGTCTATGTGCGCTGGGATGATGGTGAGCGCGAAATGATCCGCACCAAGCTGCCGCGCATGTTGGAGGGCAGTGACCGCATGGTGGTGATGGCGTGTTTGCCGGAACCGCGGATCAGGCGCCTGCTGCCGGCGAGGTGGAGGCGCGCACAATGACGATGGAGGAAATACTAAGCGCGAGTGGCCGCGACCCTGAGCGGTATTATACCGGCCACGTGCTGGCGCCGCTTGAGCAGCACGTGACGGTCACGGCACACGGCAAAACCAAGCGGCTGCCGTGGCGCCTGGAGGTGTGGCATCATTCGCCCACCGGCTTGTCGTGGGGCTATGGCGGCAGCGGGCCGGCGCAGTGCGCGCTTGCCATTCTGTGTGACGTGATCGGCCCCAGGCGCGCCGTGCGCTTGCATCAGCAATTCAAATGGCACTGCATTGCACCTCTTGCCATCGATGAGGGCTGGACCATGACGGCGCGCGAGGTGCTGTTTTGGGTCGCCTTCGCAGAGCACGAGGACTGCACCATCCCCAACGAAGCCACTGAAGACCTTCCCAAAGCATGGCCGGCGAGGGTTGCGGGGGTCGTTTGCCAGCGGTGCGGCGCTCCGTTTGTCGCGCGGCGATGCGACGCTAAATATTGCTCTGCCGCGTGCCGGATGGCAGCCGTGCTTGGGAGGCGCAAAGCGGCGCGCCGCGCCGGCCAGGTCGCGCAGAGTGGCGACTCAGGTGGTGACTCGGAACCGCCTTCCCGTGCCACATCCTAGCGTTTTCAAGCGGTTGGGCCGTGACCCGGCGTTGTTCACCACAATGCCGTGCCGCGCGCAGTGCATAGCACCGATCCGCTAACCCGTTGATTTGTGGTGGGTCGCCCGCTAGCTTCCAATGCAGTCACCGCAATTCGGTGCGCTGGAGCGCACCCGAGGTGGTGATAGAGGTGGTGAGAGTCTCACCACCTGCGTGAAACAGATGCGGCGCCACACTGCGAATGCGGCGCCGCTCAAAGGAAGGCAAAGTATCAATGTTCACTCCCAAGCTTACCCTCTCCACCGTGCGTGCGCAATTGCGCGAAATTGGCGTGGTGATCGCGCGCACCGAGTATGCCGAATACCGCGTGAATTTCCGCGCCGGCCGCGAAGCCACGGCATACTACACCCCATCGCTGCTCGACGCGCTGGAGACTGGCCGCGCGATGGTGGCCCAGCAGCGGGAGGTGGTGTGATGCTCACCGACCGCGCAATTGCAGCCCTGAAGCCGAAGCCGAAAGCCCATCGCGTTACCGACGCGGCGGGCCTTTTCCTGATGGTGATGCCGGGGGGCACGAAAGTGTGGCGCTGCATCTATACCGTGGCCGGCAAGCGCAAGCTGCACAAGCTTGGCGAATACCCGGCCATGTCGCTGCTCGATGCACGGCGCGCTCGCCTCGATGTGCGGCACGCGGTGCAGCAAGGTGGCGACCCCAGCCTGGAGCGCAGCGCGGCCAAGCTGGAGCGCATCGAGCGCAACGGCCAGACATTCGAGCCGATGACGCGCCTCTGGCACGCGGCGCGCGAAAGCCGCTGGCAGCCTGCCTATGCCAAGCAGATGATGCAGCGCCTGGAGGCACACGCCTTCCCGGCCATCGGCAAGCTGCCTATCAGCGAGGTGACGCGGCGCGATATCAAGGCGCTGCTCGATGCCTGCCGGGAAAAGAGCGGCGCTTTCCAGGCCGATCATGTGCGGCAGCATCTGGTGTGCGCCTTCAATGAGTGGCTGGATGATGAATTGATCGAGCGCAACCCCGCCGATCGGCTGGCAGAGCACACCGCACCACCGCGCAGGAAGCCGCAGCCGGCCGTCCTAGAGGTCGCCGAGGTGCACAAGGTGCTGGCCGATTTCGAGGCCTCTGGCGTCAGCCCGTCGCTGAAGCTGTTGCACCGTTTCCAGGCGCTCACTGGTGTGCGGCCGAGCGAGGCGCGACTGGCGCGGTGGGAGGAATTCGCCAAGCCTGGAGTGTGGCGGATTCCGGCAGAGCGCATGAAAGGCCGGCGCGGCCGGAAGCTGCCGCACACGGTGTTCCTGTCGCCGCAGGCAATCGAGGTGGTAGAAGTGGCGCGCACGCTGGCGCCGATCGGCGCCGAGTGGGTATTCGCCACCGACAATTTCGGCACGCACCGGCACCAGTCGTTTAACCGCTCGACGCTGGCCGATGCCATGCAGCGCGTGCTTGGCAAGCGGCTGCACGTGGCGCACGGCTGGCGCGCGTCGTTCCTCACCTTAATGGCGCAGCGGCATCCCCGCGACGAAAAGCTGCTTGATGCCATGCTGGCACACGAGACCAAGGGGCAGGTGGAGCGGCTTTACAATCGCACCAGCACGGAAAGCTACGCCGACACGCTGCGGCGCTTTTGGAGCGAATGGGCCGACTTGCTGCTAGACGGTGCGCCGTCTGCCTGGAGGCTGGCCGGCGACAACGTGGTGGAGCTGCGGAGGGCCGCAGCGTGATGCGGCTGGTGTTGCTGGCAGGCGCGGTGCTGGCCGCGTCTGCCGCGCACGCGCAGGTGCAGATTGGCCCCAATGGCGCCGTTACCTGCCCCGGTGGGTATTACGCGCAGACTCTGAGCGGCGAGCTGCGCATTGTCTGCCCCACCACCATCACGCCAGAGGAAGCGCACCGCTTTAATCGGGAGCAGGCGCAGCGCTGGCAGAGTCAGCAGGATGCTTATCGCCAGTCTATTATCGAAAGCGGCGTGTGCGATCGGCCCGGTGTGCCGTCGTATCAGGTGCCGCCGATCTGCGGCGACATAAAGCGCGAGCGCGCCAAGCCGGAATAAGAGCGCGCCGCGAACACAAAGGGGGCGCCTCTCGGTGTGGGAGGCGCCCCAGTCTTTTACGATAGCCCCCGGCGGGAGTGCGCTATCGTTCTTCAGAGGCTAGCGGCGGCAGCGTGCTGGCGCCAGGGGCGAGCGGCCGGGGGCGTTCGCGGTGCGATGGCACCGCTGCCTCGCGCGGCTCAAAACGTGGCGGGAGTTCAAGGCTGCGCCGCTTGCGCCAGATCGCTGCCTTGCTTCGCCCCAGCCTTTCGCCGATGACGCGCACGCGCTTCCCGTCCAGCCATAGCTTGCGCAGCAGCTCCTCCTCTTCGACGCTCCAGGCTTCGGGTGCCGGCTGATTGTAGGGCATGGCGCCTCTCCCCTTTCCATGTGCCGTCATTGCCTCCAGGCGGGCGCTGGCGCCGTCTAGCGGCTGGCAGGTGTGGCAGGTGCGGCCGGCTGGCCGGCGCCGTCTGGCGTGCTCTGCGGCGCCGCTGGTGGCCACGGCTCGCAGTGCACCACCGCGCGCAGTGCGAAGATGTAGCAAACCGGGTAGCCAACCGGGTCGCAGCCGGAAAGCGGCAGCAGGATCGCGGCGAGCAGTAGCCGCCTAGATATACTGGCCGCCGCTGCCAACGGTGCCCGGTGCGCTGCCAGGGAAAAACGTCGCTCCACCACCCCCGGTATTGATGATGCCGTTAAGGCTGGCGCTGTAACGCGGTCCAGATGCCGTGCCAGTAAAGTGGGTGTTCGCGGCGATTGCTTGTATGAAACCCGAGCTTGCGGCAACGAAGCCATTTGCGAAAGCCGGTGTCCCGGAAAGCGTCACGGTCAGGCTGGCGCCTGAATAACTCACGATCGAGCCATACCCGGCCAGGATGTGAGACTGCGCCCCGCCGGCAATCGCATATGAGCTTAGGAAGGTGACGCTGCCGCCATCACCGAATGCGTGCTGGCCGGGGCAGGCGGCAAACGTCACTGCCCCCTCGACGGTTACGTTTGATGAGCCGGTGGCCACGATGCAGCACGCGGCATTGCCCAGCGTGTCGGTGCCCGTCCCTGTCATCTGAAAACCGGATATGCCGATAAAGGCGCCGTTGGAGGCCTCAAAGCAGTGCCCGTTGGTGACCGACACCACGCAATTGCCGGGCGCGCCGACATTGCCGACAAAATTCACGGTATTGCCGGTGCCGTAGCCGAGTGGCGCGCCTGCTGCGAGCAGCCCTTGCGTATAGGTGCCATCGGCCACATTCACGATGACGTTGTGACCGTTGAGGTCGATGTAGCCGACCACATTGTTCCAGGCATGTTGCAGGGTGCGCCACGCTGTCGCACTCGATTGCCCGTCGTTTGCATCGTTGCCGGTGGTCGAGACATAAAGGTTGAGGTTTGCGCTGAGTCTGTTACGCCCCAGCCGCTGGATTGCCTGAAGCAATTGGGTCCTGTCGCCCTTGTCCAGTGTCAGCCCAGCGGCAAGCACCACATTGGCCAGTTCCTCTTGCGTCATGTTGAGCCATTCGGCTTCAACTATGGTTGCATCAACACCGGCCGGTGGCGTGCCGCCGAAAAAATAGCTGTTGGGCTGCGGCCCCGGCGAGGTGGCCGTGGGCAGCGACGCAACGGCAGACGCATTGTCAATCCGATACATCGGTGGATTCCTTGTGAGACACCAGCATCCGCCGCTGGAGCTGCTCCATGAGCCGGTCAAACACCGGGCGCGATGTCTTGAGCGGCAATTCAGCAAGCCCCGCCAGCACCACGTCCCATTCGCGCGCTTCGAGGTTGAGGTCGATGACAGCGTTAGGATGCAGCGGCTCATAACGTGGTGACATATCGTTCATTCGTTTGGTTCCTGTTTGGTTGGCCGCAAGCCAGCAAGCTTGCGCACGTTCGCGACGCGCCGGCCTTCAGGGCCGGTTAGCGTGTCCCAGGCCATGTCGCAGATTTCACAATATGCTCGATGCACCTGAGTGTTGGGATCGCTGTTAACGAGAGCACCATTGCCATCGTAAATAGGCGTCCATTCCTTGATGGGTTCAGCAATCGCCGAGAAATAAGTGATGCGGCAGTCTTCGGGATTGGCGGGACATTGGGGATTAGGATCGGGCATGTAAAACCCTCATGGCACGTTGTTGGCATAGACCATCGTTGGCCGTGTTGCGGGCAACGTGACGGTGCGCCCGCCGAATGAGTTGCCGGTGACGACATGCGCGCCATCGCTGACGATCTGCACGACCGGCCCGCTGCCGCCCGCCGCTGGCGCGAAGCGGTTATCAGTCAACGTTATGTAGGCGCCGGTATTGATCTGAAAGAACGGTTTGGTCGTCACGAGGCCGTTCGGGATATTGATCCGCATCCCGGTTGCCTGCACCTCGGTCGGGCCGTTCACCCCGAAAGCCTGCACGCCCAACATATCGGCGGGCATATCCCAGCGTCCGCCGACAATCTGGCAAACGATGAAGAATCCGGCGGCGGGCGATAGCAACAGGAAACCGTTAGTAAGCGCGACGGCAGCGAAGAACCAGGCATCACCAATTGTAATACGCCCGCCGCTCATAACGATCGGATTGACGCTCGCGGACGCGGCAGTGAAATAGCAGCTTGCAAGCTGAATGTAGCCGTCCGTCATATTGATGCCGTTGGTCGTGTCGAAAGCGACATTCGAGAATGTGCCGAATGTCGGGTTGCCGCTGCCATCGCGGGTCAGGATCATCCCCTGGCCGGTGTAGAATAAGCAGTTGGACACTTGCAGATCGTCACAGCGCGCGGAGCGGATGCCGACCCCCCCAGTCGATCCTGACAGATAGATGGTCGTTTGGTTGGCGGTAAGCGTGTCAGGTTCAAAGCGGCAATTGTCAACGGTAACGGTGTCGGCGGAACCGTTGATGTTTATGTGGTCGTTAAAGGCGGACAGTTCGCAATCGGCGATCGTCGTCCCGCCGGGATTGCCAAACAGCATGAATGCGGTCATTGCGGCGGTGATCTTCAGGCCACGAAAGAGCTGGCGCGCGGAATTGTTGGTGTAGAATGCCGGCGGATAATTCGTCAGGCTGCCTTTAACCGTCGTGTCGGGTTGGATGAAGTTGATTGAGAAATCGCGGAACTGCGGCCCTGGCAGCAATAGCGAGCTGGTTACGAACACGCCGGTCGCCGACAGGTTGAACGTCGCGCCGATCTGGATCGCACTCGACACCTTGCCGTCGCCATAGATCAATTGCCCAGCCGCCGAGCAAGTTATCTGATCGAGGATAATGTAAGGCGTAGCCGAGTCAGGGATATGCACCGGCAAGCCGGTGGCGATCGCATTGCGAAATGCCGTTGTGTCGTTGGTCGTTCCGTCGCCTTTCGCGCCGAACCATTTGACCGACACCGGATCGCCGGCCATTTCGCGATACCAGCGGCGCCCGGAGGCATCGACGATGATCGTCCCGCCGTTGTCGGCGCTGGTGGTGTCGGTCGAGACATAGACGAACATGCCTTCGCCACCGTCCGCGTCGGCGGCATAGCCGCGCACCCAGATCGGCGTGACGCTCACCGTGGTGTTAGCGCGCAGTGCGGCAATCGTCGCGAGCGGCACGACGGTGGTCCGATCGACATATTGTTTAGTGGCGCAACCAAGAGCATTAACTGGATCACCAGATAACAAAATTCCCGTTCCTGCTGGCATCGTTAAACCAGCAGTAGTCCACGGGAATACCACATTCCCATTAACAACCATGTTCAATGTGCCGCTAGTGATACTAAACCCATATGTCGTGCTAAACAGCGCAATGTGTTTTGATAAGTCTGTCGCGGTTGCGACTGTGCCGGTCGTGAAGTTCTGCCCGACAGTGGCGATGGTCACGCCACCATTAAAAGTTGTTAGTCCGGAACTACGAAGGATAGAGAGGGCATTCCCGAGACTAGTTCCGGTGTCACTGAACCGAGTGACGATTAAATCGCTCCCGGCATTAGAGCCGCCTTCAGCGCTAGCATTCGCGGTAATGCCCCATCGGTTCCCGCCTCCCGTGGTTTGAAGATAGAGGCTACGATTTGTGGCTGCGGGATTAGTGACGGTAATCGCTCCGTTTGAAACATATAAATTGTAATTGGAGAAACCAACACGCCCCGATCCGAATCCTATGCCGCTGCTATAGCCTACGGGATTGAACTCGATGAACCCTTGATCTGAAACGTCGGTCGTCAGCTGAATGCGCTTTGATGCTGTGGTCCAGCCGGTTCCGGCGGCGTTGCGCCATTCGATGACCCTTAGCTGCGAACTATTGGTGTTCGAGTTCGAGGTCATTAACGTTTGCATCCAGCCAACAATCTGAATGCTCGCGCCGCTGGCGACGCCCGTGCTTGTGACGTTCGCGCTTAGTGTGATCGTCGTCGCATCAAAGGCGGTAATAACAGCGTTGTTCGGGATATTAGTCCCGTAGACATATTGCCCATTAGCGACGCCCGTTGTGGCGGCGAAGGTCAGCACGTTGCCGGAAGCGGTCGCGGCTGTTGTGACAAGTGTCTGCGGACCAGACTGATTAAGCTGATTCGTGTTGCCGAATCTGACCCCGTTCGTGGGATCACTAGAGTTTATGAGCCATGATGTATTTGTCCCGGTGACAGCGCCCGCGTTCAGCGTGACATTGCCGGTGCTTGACGTAGTCAGGCTGGCGCCAGCCGGGAACACCAAGCTGGTGCTAGTGAAAGGCCACGCTACGCCATTAGCAACGACATTCAACGTGTTGCTAGTGATGCTGAAACCAAAGGTCGTGGAAAACAGCGCGATATGTCTGGACAGATCGGTCGCCCCGCCAGGGGCGACCGTGCCACCAAAACTTAACCCGCCGGACATAGCCCCGCCGGTCGTCAACAGTCCGCTGACGCCGGTCACGTCGGCACTGGTCAGCGTGACCGCGCCCGTGCGCGTGTTGAAACTCGACACGCTGCCAGCGAGGCCATTGTCCACATACTGTTTGGTGGCCGCACCCAATGCCGTCGTGGGGTCGGCTGCGAGTATCATCGACCCGGAAATCGTTACCGTTGTGTTGGTGATTCTTATCCCGCAAGCCCCCGTGTTGTTCCAAGTTGATAGGGATAAGACGCCGGTATTGATTGCGGAGCCGCTCGCCACAAGCGCCAGATCACCAGCGCGGTTGATCGCGTTAAATGATCCAGAACTAATGTTCGGAATTAAAGCAACGCTGCCGTTCGCTCCCGCGTTCGCCGAGAACGCGGAGGTTGCGCTAGGGGCACTGGTATTTTGATTGACTCGAATGGTGCCGGTGACAGTGCCGCCTGTTAGCGGCAGAAAATTCCCGAGACCTCCGGCTGCAACGATCGAGGTCGCGTTGCCCCCGGTGTTGCCCTTGCCATACCAGAGCGTGTCGTCCTGCTCATTATAGGCAAGCTCGCTGGCGAACAACGAGGCCGGCGCACCTGCCGCACCACCGACAGCGCGGCGCCTGATGCGGATCGTATCGACCATTCAGAAGGTTCCGCAGTCGAGTGTAATGCCGTCGATTGTGCCGCCGGTGATCGCGACGGCGGTCGCATTCTGCGTTGACATGGTGCCTAGGCCGGTTATCGCGGTGGATGGAATTGTCGCGCTCGCGGTCATCGCGCCCGTGCCGTTGCCCTGGACATAGCCGGTCAGCGTTGCAGCTCCAGTGCCACCATAGGGCACCGTGACCATGGCGCCGTTCCAAGAGCCGACCGTGATCGTGCCAAGTGTGGTGATGGTGCTCTGGCCGACATAGGTCGCGGCAATATCAACCGAAGCGCCCACGGTGATGCGGTTCGCGGTGCCGACAACCGAGAGCACGTTGCCGGCTTTTGACAGACCGTTGCCGGCTGTGATCTGGCCGGCAGCGCTAAACTGCACCCAGGTGATCGGGGTGGTGCCAAGCGTGCCGCCGGGGTCGGACGAGCAAAGCCAGCCGGTGTCGGCGTTGACGGTGCCCTGCTCGATGAAGACATAGGTGGCCGGGACCTCGGACCAATTGTTCATATCCGCCGAGCGCGTCCAGGCGCCGGCCGCGACGACATAAATACCATTGTTCGCTGCGGTGGTCTGATCCTTGACCAAAACGCGACTGCCGGCGACGAGGGCCACGCCATCGATGGTTTGCGTGCCCGAGAGTGTGATATTCGCGCCAACGGTCGCGGCGAGACACGCCTGCGAAGCATTCAGTCCTAAAATGGAATTATCAACATAGTTTTTGGTCGCTGCATCTTGCGGGTTAACGGGATCGAGCAGGTTCTGCAGGGCCTGATTGTTCCAGCTCACCGCAGCGGTCGGCACGGCTTGCTGATCCTGCCGAACACTCATCGCAAACTGTGTCGTCGCCAATGTCGTGTTGTTGGTGCCCGAGGCTTGCGTAATGCCGGTGGTGCCGGTCGGCAGCGACGGTGTGCCGGTAAACACTGGCGACGCGAGCGGCGCATAACCGGAGATGGTGGCGCCGGCTGGAATGGTGACAACGCCCGTAAATGTGGGGTTATTGATCGGTGCGCGCGAGGTGTCGGTGGGGTGCACATGGTCGCCGCGCGCGTATGTCGCCAATACGCCCGTCGCCGCAGCGCCGTCCATGATTGGCGTTGTCGAGGACGCAACGGGCACCTGCGCGATGACGAAGGCGGTGGTCGCAATCTGCGTGGTGTTGGTGCCGACCGTCGCAGTAGGTGCCAGCGGTATGCCGGTGAAGCTGGGGGACGCTATCGGTGCCGCGCCGAGCAGCGTCATCACCTGCGCAACGGTAAGATCGGCCGCGTTCGCGGTGGCGCCAGTATTGTTACCCTTCAGCGTGTTGGTTGCCATCTGCGCGGCGAGCGCATTGGTGATGCCGTTGGTGGCGACGCTGACGGTCACCGCACCAGTGCCGCCACCTGTTAGGCCGGTGCCAGCGGTCACCGAGGTGACCCCGGTGGCGAGACCCGACACCACGCTTTGCACAAAAGCGGTGGTGGCAATCTGCGTGGTGTTGGTCGTCGAGATAGGGGTGGGCGCGGCGGGAATGCCGGTGAATGTCGGCGAGGCAAGCGGCGCATAACCGCTGATCGATGCGCCGGCTGGGATGGTGACAGTGCCAGTGAAGGTTGGCGAGGCAAGCGGCGCTGCGCCCAGCAACGTCATCGCTTGCGCAGCGGTCAGGTCGGCCGCGTTCGCTGTCGAGACAGAGTTATTCCCCTTCAGCGTCATGGTCGGCATCTGCGCGGCGAGTGCGTTGGTGATGCCGTTGGTGGCGACACTGACGGTCACCGCACCAGTGCCGCCACCTGTCAGCCCAGCACCGGCCGTGACCGATGTCACACCAACGTTGACCGCGCTAATGGCGCTGGTCACAAATTGCGTGGTGGCAAGCTGCGTCGTGTTGGTGCCGGCCGTCGCGGTGGGTGCGGCAGGCACGCCCGTGAACGTTGGCGAAGCAAGCGGCGCATAACCGCTGATCGAGGCGCCGGTCGGGATCGTCACCACGCCCGTGAATGTCGGACTGTTAATCGGTGCGCGCGAGGTGTCGGTGGGGTGCACATGGTCACCACGCGCCCACAGCGCCGCGCTGCCGGCCGATGCGGCGCCGTTCATCGCTGGATTGCTGGTGTAGGCGAGGCCCTGGCCGGCTATCGGCGCGATGACGCTCGCGCTGCCACCGCTGCCGCCCGTGCCCTCGCCGTAATAGAGCGTATGGTCCACCTCGTTATAGGCAAGCTCCGCGTTCGCCAGCGATGCCGGCGCGCCGGGTAGGCCGGTGACGCGGCGACGGATGCGGAGCGTGTCGGCCATTTAGAAATTCCCCCCATCGAGCACGTCGCCATCGAGGGCGAGCACGGGCGACCAGGTGCTGTTTTTGCGGCCGTATGATGTGCTGTTAGCCGGCGCGTCAGGCAGGCTGGAGCGTGCTTGCAAATCCTCGATTTCCTGCTTCGCGAACATGAAATTATCCCTCACGGATTGCGTGGTTGGCGTGCCGTAAACCGGATAAGCGGGATTGATCTGCGAGGTGTATTGCGTAGGCGCGGGCGGTGGTGGTGCCGCCACCTCTGTGACGGCTGGTGCACGAGGTTGCAGCCGGTCGGTCTGTGGTGGCGCCTCTGGCGTGGCACGCGCGATGTATGGCCGGCGACGCTGCCGCTTTGCAGGCGCAGCCGGCGCGTGCGTGGTGGCCGGCAGCGGCGGGCGCGAGGATGGTGGAGCTGGCCGGCGCCTTGTGCGTGTTCTCATATGCCCTTATCCCACGGCTCTGATTCACCTGCGTCCCAGATCGAGGCGCCGCGATCCCACACGGTGCCGGCACCAAATCGCCAGATCACATTGGTATGCGCTGGCGCGTAGCGCTCGATTAGGCAGATCAGTGTTTGATTGCCCCACGATGCCAGCGGCTCGCCGGCAGTCGATATGCCGGCGCGGAAATACACCACCGTGGTTGTCGGCGCCGTCACTCGCCAGTAATAGGTCCACTCGCTGCTATAAACACGGTCGCCGGCTCGATTGACGCCTGCGCGGAACGGCGCGAATTGCTCGATGGTGATCTGATAGCCGGCCGCTGCCGCAAGATCGATGAAATACTGCACGCTCTGGCCACCGCGCGCGCTGAATTTAGCACATACCGCCTGCTGCCTTTGCTGGATCGTGTCCAGCTCGCCGATGCAGGAATCTGGCAGCCCTAATGAGGCTTCCCATTCCGGCAGCAATTCGGTGGTGGAGCAGGGAAATATCTGCGCGATAAGATCGTTTAGCCGGCCGTGCAGCCGCGCCCATTGCGGCATGAGGGTGAGCAGCAATTGATCTTGCAGCGTGCCCCAGCCGCGATGCCAGATGCGCCCGCGAGGCAGCAGCCGCTGGAATTGCCAGAGGTAATCGGACGCGCTGTAGACCGGGAGCACTAGCTGACCGTGAGAGTGCCCATCACCGGCAGCGATCCTGTCGGCAGCACCACCTCTGCGGTGGGCGAGGCGACGGTAAAATGATTGATGCCGGGGGTGCTCAAAATCGCCTCGTAGATATCTGACGGATAGATGGTGCCGCTCACCTGTCCGACAGCAGCCAGCATGTCGCTGATCGATGCCGTGATTTCGGCTTGCATGTCGCTGGTGTTTGGATCGAGCGTCAGCAGCGACACATCGATGGCGTGTGGCACTGGTGCGGCGACATACACCAGCGCGGTCACCGGCTGTCGGGTCCAGAGATAGTTGGCAACGGTGAGCTGATCGCCCGTCGCGACCGGCCCGCGTGTCTCGGCTGTCGCGCAACCATCGGTGCCCTGGGGAAAGCCACCACTGGCCGCGTTGGCATCATCAAACATTGGATAGACCACGACGGTGCCTGGACCCCAGCCATTCGGCAGCACCCAGGCGCGTGTGCACCCCGGCACCTCGGTGGCCCATTCGATATAGTCGGCAGCGGCGCCGCCCTGCGGTGGGTCGCGATAGCGGAGCAGCATCCGCGTGCGCAATTCGTCGTTGGTTTCCTGATCGGCGCCGCCCGTTGTCGGCTGCGTGGTGATGCCGGCGGAATTCACGCCGGGGACGGGTGACGATATCGAGATAGCGGTGCCCGCCGCACAGTTGGTCGCGGCACCAGACACCTGCGCCGTCATAGGCACCACCACGGTGCCGGTGGCGTCCAGCGTGCCATCGGCCGTGGTGGCGTATGGCGTGCCGTCCTGGCGCACCAGAGGCGTGCCAGCCGGCATGATAACGGTGGGCTGGCCGGTAAACTGCGCGAAGCCGGAAGCCGGCGAGGCATCTTTGCGGGTGATGCCGACAAGCGCGGCCCATGCCTCCAGATATTCGTCGGTCGCGGTGAACGGCACGCCCATGCGGGCGATCCAGTCAGCGTAGCCATAGACCGAATACGCCAGCCCCGACATGCACCACGCGAGCACACGCAGCACCGCGTTTCGCAGCAAGCCATCGAGGCCCGGCACACCGCTGGTGGTGATATCCTGCACTGCCTGATTGCGCAGCGCAGTGAGCGTCGGTCGCGCGAAAGGCATTAGCGGCGCACCCTACTGACAGGTGGCAAGAGCAGCATCTGCGGGGCCGGCGTGCCGATGGTGAGCGTGGCGAGATTGTCCCACGCCCAGGCATAGGTGAATCGCGTCATGGTGCTGTCAGGCTTGGTGATGATGACAAGAATGCCCAGGAACGTGCTGCCCACGGCATTGCCCAGCCATTGCGTGTCCACCTCGATGCTCTGCGCCACGCCATCGTCAATCAGCCATTGCAAAGCATCGGCCGTATAGCGGCGCGCCAGTCCCAGCGTGTCGCGGGTTTTCTTGGCGCGCTCCAACTGCCAGAGATTCGAACCTAGCGGCAGATCGTTATACGGATCGGCCCACCAGCCGCGCCGATCGCTGGTGCCGTCTGTCGGCGCAAAATCCGGTGTCGCCAGCTTGTCGGTGAATAGTGAGACAAGGCAGGCGGTTTCTAAATCCTGCCCGGTCTGCAAATCGCCTAGCGCCAGCACCCAGTCGCCCAGCGTATTGAGATTGTCCCAGAGCACCAGCACATCGCCGCTGGCGTTTGCCGCCGGCAGCACGGCATCGGGCACCACCAGGGGGAGGCCGAGCGCCTCGATCCAGCCGCTCATGTGCCTGCCTCTGGCGGATCGGTCGGCTGCTCACCGTCGCCGCGTGAGTCGCTGCCTTGGGTGTGCCGGTGCGTCTGCAAGCCCACCTGATCGCTGCCGCCATAGCCGGCGATGACGGCGCCTTGCACGTGCAGATCACCAGTCACCACCACCAGCGGCGCATCGATGGTGACGGTGCCGGTGGTGGTAATATCGATGTGGTGATTGCGATGCAGTGCAATGGTGTCGCCTTCATCGGTGTAGATCACCACCTCGCCCTGCTTGGTGTCGCGCGGCCGCGCGCTCGGATCATTGGTGGCCACGGCAATGCCCCTGGAGCGGTCGCCGGTCACGAAAAGCACATGCGCATGGGCTGATGGCTTGGCGTGCGAGGCGAAGCCGTAAAGCTGCATCACCGGCACCCCGTCGAGCATTTCGCGCGGTGTCAGGTGGATCTGCACGCGGTGGATGCCGTCGCTGTCATCGGTGGCGTGGATGACGCCCACCGCATTCATCATGTTCGCCTTGCGCAGAATGCGCTCTTGATTGCTGCTCATGCCAGCGAGGTGCCGCCGCTGGAGTCTGGCACTGGCGTGGTGCTCTGCTTCGTGGGGTTGTTTTTCTCGATATCCTGCACGAATGGCGGGATCGCATTAAGCGATGCCGGCTCGGGCAAGAAAGCCTCTTTTGGCATCATGGTGAGCTTGGCGTGCTGGCCGTTTTCATCGCGCACGTATGACACGCCACCGATGATCCAGGGCGGGTCCGGCCGATCGAGCTTCAGCGCGGCCGCGCCGATCGGCGCGGAGTGATTCGGCGCCCACAGCTTGCCTGCGGTGTCGCGCCAAGCGTCAATCGAGACGTTCAATTGCTGCGATCTGCCATAGCGCCGATTGCATTCCCACTGCGCGCGCTGCGCGGCGAGGCTCTGGCCGTCGCTCATCTGCTCACTGACCACGAAGCGCACGCGCTTGCGTGGCACCTTGTCGTCATAGGCGATTGGCCCGATGCGCGGATCGTTGAGGTTGCCTTGCACACCGACTTGCTGCACCGACAGAAAGAAACCCTCGTATTCGCTGAAGCGCTGATCCATCGAATAGGCGATATCGGCTTCCTCGATGTTCTGTCCCAGCGCCACACCGGAAGCCATCGCCTCGCTGCCGGCTTGCGCTAGCACCAGCGAGCCGTCGGGCATGTCATAGGCGACGAAGCCGGATACGCGGATCAGCCGGTCGGCCACGTCCCACACGGTCTCGCCGATGTTGATATTGAACCCTGGCACCTGCGCGCCGTCGCCGGCCAGCGAGGTGATGGTGACGGCATATTTTTCGGCCAGCGCCTGCAAGATGGAAAGCGCGCTGCCGCCTTTGATCTGCATCGAGGG
>Ga0126378_10000635_pt1 | contig 25559 bp, 33 predicted proteins | sample PanSoiMetPlot_23_FD_92587 | JGI IMG/M metagenome (GOLD analysis project Ga0126378, IMG submission 92587) | Tropical forest soil microbial communities from Panama - MetaG Plot_23 | ecosystem: Environmental > Terrestrial > Soil > Tropical forest > Bulk soil | place: Panama | collected 2016-02-17
CCTACGGCAAGCCAATTATCGTGGCCGAGACCGCCAGCGCCGAGCAGGGCGGCGACAAGGCGGCCTGGATCACAAGACTCTTCGCCGACCTGACGGGACAGTACCGAGGGGTGGCCAGCGCTGTCGTCTGGTTCAACGAGCCGTTCGGGGTCTTTGACTGGCCCACCAACTCGTCACGGTCCGCCCAGGCTGCCTTCACAGCGGGAGTGGCCCAGCCCAGGATACTGTCAGCCCCCTGGCGCTGACCTACGATCAGCCGCTCCCAGACCAGCTGGTCAGCAGCATGCACGTGATGGTGGAGTGGGCCAGCAGCTTGCCGGTGGCCAGGGCGCTGCAATGGCCCACTGCGGTGGCGATGGTCCCGTCGCCGTGTACCAGCTTGCCTTCGCACCGCAGCGTCCCCGTCTACAGCGTGATGGGACGGACAAAGTTGACCTTGATCCCAGCGTGGTGTAGGCGCCACCTGCGCGCAGGGTGCTGTGGATCGCGCAAGGGTGTGCCGTTAGCCCTGGTGCGTCAGTTGGAAGGGAGGTCGTCGTCTACGGTGGGTTGACGACTCGTGGATCGCAATCACCTCTGCGTTTCCTAATCGACGCCGACAAACACACGTTTGGGCTTTGCGTAGTCCGATCTTCGTCCAGACGAGACTAGACAAAGCCGCCACTGCACCGGGCGGCCCCCGCGAAAGCGCCGCACCAACCGCCCACCGGGGCGAACTCTCGAAGCATCGGACTCGGGACCGCATTGCCGGCTTCAGCGGTTACCCGTCAGCATGCGCTGTTGTTCTCAAGGCGTTTAACGCTGAATTTGAGTTGAGAAGGAGCGCATTCGATCGTCCGGTTGTTGTTGAACAGCGCATGCCTCCATGGCCGCCAGATTTCCGTCCTATCTCCGACCCTTGCCAGGATGTTCGTGAGGGTCGTGCCAGGATACCTATCATGCTGGGAGACCAGCTCGCAATCGCTCCTCTTACACAGCTGGCGCGCGATGATCATGGGAGGAAACGATGTCTCTGGAACCCCCCTACGCGGTGTGCCGTTCTCTCCCTCAGATGCCGAGCCCGAAGATGTGGACTGGATCAACAATGCGACGCGCCCGCTGATTCACGCTGTCCCGCCGCGGGCCACGGCCGAACTCGCCTTGCGCCTTGCTGAGGAAACAGACCGGCGCGTCGCCTCCCTCCCATCCGAGAGGATGTGGCCAAACGACGCCAGCAGTCCAGTGAACCCATTGCGCGCTGCCCACCGCGGGGAGCATCTCGATGAGATCGAAGCCGCCCTGGAAGCGTCGCAACGATCCTCGACCACCTAGCAGTCCGTCCGGTGGTGCTCATTCCAAAGCCGCGGGCGCGGCGCGAGCGCCCAGGCTGCGCAAACCGCAGCCCGGCAGGCGGCACACGAGGCGGTCGCCGACAGCCGGGTGCGCGACTTTTAATCAGTGTCGATACCGACAGCTTTGAGCGCGGAGCGACCCTCATGGCGCAGGCAACCGGGTGCGTCAGCCGGGAGCCCTTCCCCGTCGTTTCCGCAGTCCTGGGCCGATGCGTGCCCCCGCACTGGGTGGCCCACGCATTGATCGAGCCGTACCGGAGCCGGGCACCATGACCCGCCGCGGCCAGTCTCGGCAGAGCGGTCAGATCCTACCCATGGTGGCCATCACCATGGGCCTCCTCTTCGTTCCACTCTGCGTCTTCGTCATCGACACTGGCTTGGTGGAGGCCAGCTACGATCAGCTCTGCGAGACCCCCCAGGCAGCGAGCGAGGACGGTGCCTCGATGATCGATCAGGCGGCCTTCCGTGAGAGCGGCGGCCAGCGGGTGGTGCTCGACCCGCGGGCAGCCAAAACGACCAGCGAGCACTCCCTCCAGGCCAGCGGTCTGCCTGGGCTCGAGTCGTGGACGGTAACCCTGGCCGGCAATACGCTGACCGCGTCCGCCGCGGTCCGCGTCAAGCTCCTGATCTTCGGGATCGCCAGCGTGCATGAGCCAAGGAGCGCCAGCTTCGTCTATGGCAGCTAGCGTCGGCTCGGCGCCTCGCTCTCTCGGGTCGCAGTGGGGTTGGCTTCTCCTCGCTCTCCTCGTGGCCGGCGCCGTCTGGATGGGAACGCTCTTACCCCGGCCCTGGGGGAGTCTGGATCGAGACTGGCTGGAGCGTCTACGGCTGCCTGCATTAGCAGCAGCGGTATCGGTTGTCCTGTCGTGGCTGGTGTGGTGCGCCCCTCGGGCTCGGAGCGAACACCCACTGCCAGTGGGCGATGGTGTCGAGGAACCGCTGCTGAGCCCGTCGCATGTCATGGCCTGCCGGTCCCGATCGCCGGTGACCGTGGTTGGGTTGGAGCCGGGCACCGCTGCGAGCACCCTGGCGTTCAACCTGGCCGTGTCCCTGGCCGTGCAGGGCGCAGTACCGGACGAGAACAAAGTGCGCGGTGCTCGCCCTCTCTGCCTCCTGGTCCACGGCCCGCTGGCCCAAAACCTGGGTCTGAACGCGCGAGCGCTCGAGGAATACGTGAGCCAGCATCGCCACCTCGTCGACCGAGACCTGGCGAACCTTCCCCGTACGCCACCCCTCCGGCTGTGAGCTGCTCTGGCTGGGATCAAACGGACTGGCGGGTGTGTGGTTAATCCCTTCTCGGTCACCTCGTCAGGCGGGGCGGCTGTACTCGTGGAGGACCCCGCCGAGGCGATCGCGGCGCTCGACCGACCCGGTCGGCAGTGGGACCACTTCCGCTGCCTCACAGGGTCGGCGTTGCGCGATCCCCTGATGCGGTCGGGCGTGGTTGTAATTGTCGATGAACTCGGTCAGGACCTCCTCCAGGTGTCGGCGGCCGAAGATCACCACTCGGTCAAGTAGCCCCCGCCGGCCGACCCGAACCAACGCTCCGCGTAGGCGTTCGCCACTGGCCCCTGGTAAGGCAGGCGGATGACTCTCATCCCCTCCGAGCGGAAGATCTCGTCGAAGGCGGCACTGACTTGGTGTCCCGATCTCGGAGTGGGAGCAGCGATGGCCCAGCTTGCGCAGCTCGCCCAGGATGCGCCTGCACCCAGCAAGGGTTCTGCTCGGCCACCTTCAGGATGAGGTCATGCAACCCGCTGCGAAGGACCAGTCGCTGTTGGCGCGGCCGATCAGGATCTCGATCAGGAGTCAGAAAAGGTCGTAGAGGAGGGATTAGAGCGCGACCGGGGAGTATCGCAGGCCATCCAGCCGGCCGCCGAAGCTCGTTCTGTCGTTAATCCCGGCTAGACGGCCGGGGCTCTCCGAACTGACGCACCAGGAGCTGACGGCACAGGTCACCTGCTACAGTTGGCTTTTAGACTGTCTGGCATGCTGGTTTGCTGTATGTTTGGCTTCATGGGCACCAAGGTGACGATCGAACTCGACGAGAAGGTTAGGCGCGCCTTGAAGCAGGCCGCGCTGAATCTGGGCCGCCCGGAGAAAGAGATCACGGAGCAGGCTCTGCGGCAGTACCTCCACCTCGACATCGTCGAGCGCCTCGGCCTGAGGCAGAGCCAGCTCTCCGAGGATGAAGCTACCCGGATCGCCAACGAGGAGGTTCACGCCGCCCGCCGACAACGAAGACAGAAGGGCTGAGTCGACGGCCGTGCTCTCGGTCGTTCCTGACACAGGCGTTCTGGTCTCAGGTGCCATCAACAGCCAGGGCAATCCCTATCCGATCATCAAGTCCTGGCGCGACGGGGAGCTTAGCTTGATTCTGTGCCCACAACTGCTCGACGAGTTGCGCCGCGTCCTGGCCCGTCGCCGGCTTCGGCGATTCATCTCGCAAGAGGATGCCGATGAGTTCGTTGCTGCGCTCGCGTTTGCGGCGGACGTGCGAGACAATCCCCAACCGATCCCGGGCCTGGTTCCAGGCGACCCCGGAGACGACTACCTGGTTGCGCTCGCTCGGGAGACCGGCGCCGACTATCTTCTGGCCAGCGACCAGCACCTGATCGGCCTAGACTCACCCCGACCCCCAGTGATCGCGCCGCGTGCTCTTTTGGCCGAACTCGAGTGCCGGAGGCGGGAACCGGGCGAGTGAAGCCCGCCGAGGTGCTCAGTCTCCGCCACCAGCTCCGCGTGTTGGAGCGTAAGGTCGGCAAGCCTGCCTGACTGTGTCCACGGTGAAGAGTCGCATGCGAGGATCTGGTCGGCGTGCTGATGGACGAACTCGTGCAGGACCGCTGACCTCGACGAGAAGCGAGCGGCAGACCGTGGCGGCGGACCACTTTGCGGACGGTCCGGTGGGAGCAGCGATGGCCCAGCTTCTGGGCTGCAGCGATCGCCACGACGGCCCGGGCAGGACGCGGTTAATCGCAGCCAAGAGAGCCCACCAGCTCGACGTTCAGGCTGGTCAGCCCGAGGGCTCGGCCTGTACAGGACCGTTGAGCCTTGTTCGGCCTCGGGTGGCTGGTCGGCGCGAAGGAAATGATCGTCAAGCCGGGATATATCGCTCGCGCAATGCTACGGCCGTCCGTGGAGGGAATGCTCGCGCCTCAAGGAGTTCCTCGAGAGTCATGGCGGCAAATGTCGAGTGGTCCGTAAGCAGATCGCCGTACCGGGCGCAGGCGTCCCGGACGTCCGAGTTGTCCTTCGGATGTACGACCACGTAGAGCCCCCAACTCCATCTACTGGTCCCGTGCTGGAGCATGGACAGAAGAAGCAGGTGCTCGAGCCACATGACGGCGAGGTCGTTCCTTCCGTTCAGCTTGTCGATCGCCCGAGGCACGAACGCGCCGGATCTATCGGCGACCTGTCGATAGCGCCACATGTTGCTCGGCCTTGGTGTCTCAGCCTTTGTTTTCTCGTGGTACTTGATGTCGACGCCGATGATTCCTGATGACCCATCCGGACGCTCGAGGCCGATCGCGGCATCGAACACTCTGAGGCTGTTGAGATATGCCGGATCTAGCCATCCCGGTGAATAGGCAAAGCGGATCTCACCCACCTTTCCTGGTGCGTCGGGCCACCAGGCATGCACAGCGCGATCGGCGCGGCCGAGATTGCTTGCCAACTCACCGAAGAGGTTGAATGCCATCGCCGGCGACCACAGAAGGTCCGCCCATATTCGCTGGTGATCGATGCTCTGGTTGGGCTCGATGATCGACAATCGCGCCTTCGCAGCGTTGACGGCGCCCGCGGTGAGGAAGTTGGCGCCGGTTTCGCGGGCATAGTCGAGCGGGAGACGGCTACCCATCGGACGGCCCGGGTGGTTGGCGTTAGCGACGATGGGCTGGGAACCGATCGGATGACCATTGGTTTCGCGCCAGATGGCCTGGTAGTAGCGCAACCTCTGGCGGAACCGCGTCATCTCGGGACGCCCAGGCACCTGATCGTCCCGTTCCCAACAGTGCTTTGCCTCAAGCTCTACTCGCGACGGACCCTTGGCCATCAGCCAGCAGATCGTACGGCCGCTCCAGCATCCACCGGATCTCGACTTCTTCTACAAGCTTGCTGAGCTGCGTGCGGGCCCCGGACTTCACGGCCATGGCGGCCATGGCGGCCAACTACGACACCCGGGTGGTGGAACCGCCGCTCACAATCACCTGAGCTTCTTTCGCACGGGCGGGCGGCGCGAGTGATCCATTCGACTGGCTCGTTGTTATCACCCTGGGACCCGCGCCGAATACAGCTGAACTGATGCCGCGCGCACGCGCGCGACCTTGCGTAATGGAGAGGCTTGCGTCCCAATCGAGGGCAGAGGTCCCCATCACCACGCCCAGCGACATCAGACCGCCCCCGACCGCGACCTCGGCGAGCGCAACCACCGGCGGCGTCAGGACAAGGGCCATGGCGACCAGCACGACCGCCTCGAGGAGCTGACGCCAACGATAGGTGCCGTGCTGCCAGCGCTGCGGGCCGCCCGGGACGCCGTGAGGGCCGGACCAATGATGCATCATCGGGCGTTATCCGGCCAGGCGGCCAGCCGTCGAGATCACCTGCCGCTGCGCCACTCCCAGCGTCATTTCCCCGAGACAGACCTTTCCCTGCGATCCGACCAAGGCCGCCTCATCCTGATCCTTCAGCGACGATGAACGGTGCGCGTCGAGGTTCATTGGATCGCTCCGCGCGCCGCCGAGGTCCAAGCTGAGCCGGGGATCCTCCTCGGTGCCAGCCACGTTCCAATGCGGATCGCCCTGGTTGGGGTCAGCAAAACTGCTGGAGTTGCTGCCGCTTCAAGTTGTCGTGTAAGACGCGCGCGGCCGGATGGTGGCCGTCCAGCCCCGCACGCAGATCGTGGTGCGATCGTGGCCTGCGCCACGGCCCGGTTGACCACGCAGTAGGTAAGGCCGTTGACGTGGCATACGTCGGCGGCGGTGGCTGGCGTGGCTGAGGCGGAGGCCGCGACGATTGGCGACGCGGGGGCCGACGAGGAGCTTGGCGCCAAGCAGCTGCCAGCCGGGCAAACGGCGCCGCAGGCGGTTAGGGCCACGACGACGAGGCAGAGCCCGAGCCGGCTCATTCTCGGAATCCCGCATGATGCAGGTAGCGGTCGACGTGATGGCCGATGGCGTCCGGACAGCTTATGTGGCAGAGGTCTTGAGACGGATACCAGTCGACCGCCTCCACCTTCAGGCTGGTACCGGAGAAGTGCATATATTCGCCGGCCACCGGTTCCCGGTCAATCGCCCAATCGAGGTCGACCGTGACCGTCAATTTTCCGAAATGGTGTCGTGTGTATGCGAAGGAATCGTGTGCTGTGCTATCTATTGCGCGCGGCCGACCATGCGGAGTCCAACCGCTCCGTGGCAAGGTCTATGGCGGCCGATGTCTGCTTTCAATCAGCAGTGAATCGGACTCCCTCTCTGGCTCACACTCGCGATTTCCGGGCAACATGACCGGCTGGGCAAGATCGATCGGGGTAAGGAGCGCATATAGGCAGCGAGGTCCTTGGGCCGTTGACCAGAGGAGGGCGAAGGACACGACGGCGGCACTGCAGACAGTGAGGCAAGGGCGTTTGCCGACCTTGGCGGCCGAGGATCTTGCACACGCGCAGCCCGATCGTTTCCTTACTCTTGAGCCGGCCGGTACGGCCGGCTCGACCACTCTGCCCAGCTCGCGCTCGGCGCCCAGCAGCAGCTCTTCGCGTTTGCGGGCCCGATCCTGGGCCAGGGCCGGGTTCTTGCACAGCACTAGCCGGCTCGCCGAGAGACCTGGGCGACGAGATCTCGACCTCAACTGGAGATCGCCAGCGTTAATCCGGGCTTCGATCTGAGGGCTACGCTGGGAGCAAGGCCAACTTGAAGCTGCCGGCGGAGAGAGCCATTCGGCGTCCAATCAGATCGGCCGCGGTTGTTTCCGTATCCCGCCCCCTGAAGTGGAACCCGTGGCAGAGTTGCCTGCGTACGGAAGGAAGCGCCGGGTGACCTCAGCCAGCACGCGCGCGCGTGCAGCCTGGCGGCGCGCACGCCTGACAGTCCGCCGCGGACGATCGGCGATCAGATGAGCGACCAGCCCGGTCCAGCCGGTCTGGTGGGTGGCGCCGATCCCAGCCCCATTGTCACCGTGGAAGTATTCGTAGAAGAGCAGACGGTCGTGCCAGGAGGGGTCGGTCTGGAACCGCTCGTTGCCGCCGAAGACCGGCCGGCGGCCGTTCTCGTCGTTCATGAAGATCGCGATCAGGCGGTTGGACAGGTCATCGGCAATGTCATGGAGCGTGAGCAGGCGCCCGCTACCGGTCGGGTACTCCACAGTGAAGTCCTGTCCGAGCGCACTGTCGTAGCGCCGAAGAGCCCCGATGAGCAGAAGGTTGATGGGCAGCCAGATCGGGCCCCGCCAATTGGAGTTACCGCCGAACAGGTCGGTCCTCGATTCGGCAGGCTCGTAGTCAACGCGGAAGGTCCGCCCGCCCAGCTCCATGTGGAAGGGGTGATCGCGGTGGTGCTGCGACAAGGCGCGGATGCCGTAAGGCGAGAGAAAGTCTCGCTCGTCGAACATCCGGCCGAGCAGCCGCGGCAGCCGGTCCGGCGACACGATTGCGAGCAGCCCCTCTCTGCGGCCCTCGATGCTGCCCAGGGTCGTGACGGCGCCGGCGTTCTCGGGCCGGTTGGCAAGGAGCCATCGCAGGTGTCCGACCATGTCTGGTTCCCGCTCCACCAGCCAGTTGGGGACGACGGCGACGGCGGCCAGTGGGAGCAGCCCGACGAGGGATCGAACCCGGACCGGCGAGACGTCACCGTCGGCGCTGGCAAAGAGGTCGTAGTAGAAGCCATCCTCCTCGTCCCAGATGCCCTGGCTGTTGATGGCGTTGGCGATGTACATGAAGTGCTCGAGGAACTTCACGGCCACGTCCGCGTAGGTCGGGTTGTGCTCCGCCAGTTCCACCGCAATAAAGAGCATGGCCAGGCAGTAGCCGGCCATCCAGGCGGTGCCGTCTGCCTGCTCCAGCGTCCCCGGGATAGGCAGCTCCTGGGAGCGATCGAAGGGCCCAATGTTGTCGAGGCCTAGGAAGCCACCCTCGAAGAGATTGTTGCCCTCGGCGTCCTTGCGATTGACCCACCACGTGAAGTTGATGAGCAATTTGTGGAAGATCCGCTCCAGGAAGTCGTAGTCCCTCGGTCCTTCCTCGATGTGGAAGACGACCAGGGCGGCGAAGGGGTGAACGGGTGGGTTGACATCGCCGAAGGCCCACTCGTAGGCGGGAAGCTGGCCGTTGGGGTGCATGTACCACTCGCGGCACATGAGGAGCAGCTGCTGTTTGGCGAACCAGGGGTCGATGTGGACCAGCGCGATGGCGTGGAAGGCGAGATCCCAGGCTGCGAACCAGGGGTACTCCCACTTGTCAGGCATTGAGATGACGTCAGCGACGTTGACATGCTTCCAATCGGCATTCCGACCGACCCTGCGTCCTTCAGAAGGTGGCGGCTGGCCGGGGTCCCCGTCCAGCCAGCGCTGGACGTCGAACAGGTAGACCTGCTTGGACCAGATCATGCCCGCGAAGGCCTGGCGCATGACCAGGGCCTCGTCGGCCGACGAGTCTTCAGGGGTCAGCCGGACGTAGAAGGCGTCGGCCTCCGCTTGCCTGGTGGCCAGAACGGCCTCCCAGTCCTTGCCCAGGCCAGACCGAGCCCGGGCCAGCCGGAACCGCAGCTCCTTTGTCTCGCCAGGCTGCACCTTAAGGACATAACGGAACGCGGCCTTGGTGCCGACCCCGTCAGGATTGACCGTCGGCCGGCCGAAGACGACATGGTCGTTGATGCCGTCCTTGGGATAGGCGGGGCCGGGGACGCCGAACAGGCGCTCGAGGTTCGTTTCGTTCTCACAGAACAACGTGTCGGCCCCCGGCGAGCCGGTGAGGTGGCAGGTGCCGAGCTCTGCGTGCTCGGCCACGAGGCCGCCATCCTCACAGTGGAGCCGGGGGCGCGGCGACCCTGAAGTCCAGCTCCATGTGTTGCGGAACCACAGGGTTGGCAGTACGTGGAGGAGCGCACGCTCCGGCCCGGCGTTGCGCGCGCGCATCCGGACGCAAAGATCGTCCGGATCGCTCTTCGCGTAGTCGACTGTGATATCCCAGTAGCAGTCGTCGTCGAAGACGCCCGTGTCAAGCAGCTCGTACTCCATGTCGAGCCTGGTCCCGCGCCGGTTCTCCGCGACCAGGTCTTCGTATGGAAAGGGTCGCTGCGGATACGCATACTGCCAGCGGAGCCAGGACGCGGTGGGGGTGGCGTCCATGTACCACCAGTACTCCTTGGCGTCCTCGCCGTGGTTGCCCTCGGTGCCGGTAAGGCCGAAGATGCGCTCCTTCAGGATGGGGTCGACGCCGTTCCAGAACGCAAAGGCTAGACAGAGCCGCTGCTGCTCGTCGCAGATGCCGGCGAGCCATCCTCTCCCCAGCGGTATGCCCGCGAGCGCGATTGGTCGTGGGTGAGGTGCTCCCATGCGGTACCGTCCGGGCTGTAGTCCTCGCGCACCGTGCCCCATTGCCGCTCGGCGAGATACGGACCCCAGAAGCGCCAGCGGCCGCCGTTGCCGTCCTGGGCCAGGCGTGCACGCTCGGGATCCCGGTCACGGGAGAAAATTGCAGCCATTCTCCCATTATCGAAAGGTGCGTCAAAGGCGATCTCTGCCGACGGTGGGACCGAGACCTCCTACGGTCGCCACTCAGTTCGGGCTTGCGCGCGGCGGACGTTCATCCCCGCCGATGTGTGTCGACAATGGCAACGGCTGCCAGGTCCCACGCCAACAAATAGAGGCGGGCCGACACGAGCAGCACGACGTCCGCTAGCAGCGTGGCCACGAGCACCCCGATCGAAACCACGCTTCGTCGCAGCGCGCTCGCGCTGCCGACGCGCGGCCAGGTTTAACGTTGCCGCGCCATAGGCGCCAACCAGGGTGACCGCCACCACTGCCCAGATCTCCGGCGGCATGCCCCCTCACCATCATCATCGCTCGCTCTAGACACGCGCGTTGTGAGGCGCGCCGGCCGGACACGAGAACGGTCCGGCCGACTCGGGGTCGAACCGGGCCGGTAGCGCGCAGCAGCGGACGCCATGGGTGTTCAACCAAGCCCTCGTTGCGCGACGATGCCCCTCTCAGCAGAAGGGTAGTGGAGGCCATTGCCGTCGCCGACACGCTGGCGGTGGCATCATTGGCACAATCGCTGTCGAGCGCATTCGGACAAGCGATGCGAAGAAGGCGCGGGAGGAGGTGCGCCAGCAGGAGCGAGACGACTTCCAGCGCACCACTCTTCTGGAGCTCCAGGAGATCCTCGGCCAGTATGTTCGAGCGGTGGGAAAGGTCCGCGTGCCCGATGAGCGAGCAAGGGCAGCAACGGGGCAATGGCATGGGACGCAATTGCCTGCGGACGTTTCAAGTAAGGCCTTCGAGTCTGGTCGCCGTGCCCGCCAGCTTGTTCTGCGTGTCCGTGATGACATCCTTCGCGAGCGCTTCGACGCGTTTCACAAAGCTGCCATCAGCGTCGAATTATTGGATCCGACGGGTGATCCCGAAATGCAAATGGTGTCGCTCAGAGAGCGCCTGCGCGAGCTTGAGGATCGTCTCGGCGTTAACGTCAGAAAGTACCTCTGAATCAAGCAGCGGCCGCTGCCGGACTCAGCTCGACGCCGTGGTCGCCTCCTGCTTGCTGGCTTCAATGGCCTCTCCCCCGCCGCGAGCCTCTGGTCGGCCTGTAAGCTCGCCCACGAGGCGGCGCCAGAGCAGCTGCCAGCGCCGTAGTCGTGACTCGGGTCGGCGGGCAGCATGGCCGCAAGGATGGCTGGCAACTGCGCATCCAGCTGCCGACTGATCGCGGCGACCTCCTGGTCCAGCTGTGCGTTGTCCGCCATAGCGACCTACCGGTAGCCGGCCTGCTGGAGGACCGTGGCGATCGTTCGGCGAGTGCTGCGGCCGCTCACGCGCTCGTGCCAGGTCTGGTTGAAGGGTCGGTGAACGCTGGCCACTACAGTGCCGTCTTGCTTGCGTTGCCAAAAGCCGATGCGCTGGGCCTTGCCGTACTGCTCGGCTCCGACGTCCTCACGCACCAAAATCCAACCGCCCCGCTGGGTGTCGTTCGTGATTCGGATTTGGTAAGGGAGCGTCGCCCCGCAGACCTTGCATTCGCGGGACCCCGGCCGATCCGAGCCTTCCTCTAATCCGCACATTGAACAGATCATCTGGTGCTACCTCCTTTTCGTTTGCCCTGACGGCTAAGTTGATAGCTTCAGACTAACTTTGTATTATAGCGTATTTCTCAGGCGCTGACCGGCTTCTCAGGTTGACCGATCATCAGTGCGGTCGATGAGCGCAGGTGGCCACCCGTGTACTCGGCCCTGTTGCGATGAGTACCGCCGCGCCCGAGGATTACGTGGCTCGCATCAGTGCCGAAGCCAATGCGGCCACGATGAAGACGACCAGAGCCACGTGAAGGAACTCGATCCTCTCGAACCGTTGAGCTATCGGGACCTGACCGGCATGATGATCGAGCGTCGGGCGACTGCGGAGCTCAGGGCCGCGCTGTTGCTCTTAGGCGCCCATCCTCGCCCCAGTCAAATACATTTGTGGGTGGGGTTGGGGTGGGCGCGGAGCTCATCCGTAAGTTATTGTCACCTGCTTATTAGCCCAGCGTGATCGTTTTGCCGCTGACCGACTGGCCGATGCCCTGCACGAAGTTGCGCACCTCGACAACGGGCGACGAGGACCAGCAACACGGCGAGCGCCGCTGCCACGATGGCGAGCAAGGTACGGAACTCGGGCCGCCTTGCCATCCCGATCGATCGAAGATCCTTCACCGGCTCTGCCTCCGGTCTAACGCTGCAATCCAGTCTAGATGTCGGAGATTTGCATCGCAGAAGTTTCGCGCCATCCACCTGCAGCTACTGTGTGGGCCGCCCAGTCACGCAATGGGTTGCTCAATTGCGTCCAGAGCCTCGCGAGCAGAGTCGATAACTTCTTGCACGGATCTGGGCCAGGCTGTCCCCCCGCTTCTGAGCCTGCTGAAAGGCCTCCTGTTGACCGGTAGCGGCCGGCGTCCCAGGCGCCGTTGTCATCGCAGCCGTGGCCGTTTCGGTTAGGCCCTGCCAGCGCCTCAGCGCGATCAAGTAGGTGTCGTAACTCTCTCAATAGGTCGCACGGAGTAAACGCTCGCTCTGGGTGTCAAGTAGCAAAACCGGCCGAAGGTCGTTCAGGCGGTCCCGAGCCTGGTCCACGGCAGGAGCGGGATCGGCAAAGCGGCGGGGCTTCATCCGCAGGTCGAACTCACGGTCCCCGAATTTCAACGCCGCGTCAGTCACGACGAGAAGGTTGGTTCGTAGACGTTCCACCTTCAGGTTTCTGAGCGCCCGCAGATCAGCGAGCTCGTGGAGGCGGCTCTCGTGCTTGCGATCTAGATCGCGTATTGCGACCTCTTGCCGTCTGTCCAGGTCCCGTAGGTGGGCCTCGTGCCTTCGATCCAGATCGCGGAGAGTAGCCTGGTGGCTCTCCTGCATTTGCTGGAGGGAGACTCTGGAGAGCCGTTCGCGCCACCCGTGCAAGGCCAGCGCAACGCTGGAAACGATGGCGGCTACGCCTGCAGAGATCACGATCATGGCCACTGCGTCAGCCATGGCGTTTCTGTCTCAGCGGGGTAGCCGCCTTGAACCGCATAGCCGGACCCGTGCGCCCGGGTCACAACATGACTTCCGGATCCCGGCCAGGAGGAAGATCTTTCCCAACCCGGCTCCTTTCGTTGAACGTGGTGCCGAAGTTCGGTTCCCTCCTACGTCCGCTGTGTTACAGCAGCCATCACCGGCTGTGGTAGTAGCGGCCGCCGCCTACACCGGCCCGGCCGACCAGTCGCAGGATGGCGAGCAGGATCGCGGCGCCGACGAAGGCGATCAGGATCTGGCCCAGCACGGAGGCGCTGGCGATGCCGAGCGGCGCGAGGACATGGACCGCCAGCCAGTCGCCGATCAGTAAGAAGCCGATCAGCGCGCCCAGGATGCCCACGATGATGTCCCCGACCAGGCCGTAGCCGTGGCCCGCGACCAGGTGCGAGGCCAAGAAGCCTGCTACGAGACCGACAAGCATGATCAGGAGAAGATGGTCAAGTGTCATGGATCCTCTTTATCCTCCCAATTGAAAATATAACAATGCCTATATCATATATATGCATAGCTAGCTTGTCAAGAAAGGGTGCGTTGCGGCTGGCGATTCGACTAGGACGAACCACGCCTGAGGCTGACGTGGGGGCCGGCGTTCGCCGATCAATCACAGGTACTTCATAGAGATCCACAGCTTTGGCGAGATGAGGATCCCGATCGACAGCAACGAGGTCGCGACCGAGCTCATGGATCAACCGGCTCTGGCCTTCATCATCCTGTACATCCCTGTCCGTGAAGGTGGTGTGTCTCGGCTCGGAGGAGATCGAAAAGGAGGGGTCGCGTCCGGGGAGCTCTGGAAAAGTAGGACGGCATAGCCTTCCGCGGTGAGAGTCAATCACCGAGTTGGAGGACTACGCCGTGAACAAGAGAGTAGCGCCGAGCATCGAGCTGGAGGCGGCCATCGAGCGGCTCCTCGCCGAGGGCCTGACGGACTCCGAGCGGTTGGCCGAGATCGGGCGGCTTCGAGCCCGGCTGGTGCTCCAGAGAGCGATCGAGGAGGAGGTGGACGCTTTCCTGGGCCGGACGCGGTACGAACGGAAGCCGGAGGCACTTGGCTGGCGGAACGGCAACCGGCCCAAGCGGGTGCAGACCGCTGAGGGCGAGCTGGAGATCCAGTTGCCGCAGATCCGGTGCGCAGCCGAGCAGTTCGTGAGTAGCGTGATCCCGAACGGGCGGACGGCGCTGCGGACGAGGCCGCTGGAGGCGCTGATCATCGGCGCCTGGGTGCGCGGGCTGTCGGACCGCGACATCGAGAGCCTGGTCGAGGAGGCCGGCCTGGGGCAGCTCTCGAAAACCGCGGTGTGCGAGATCACCAAGGAGCTACGAGCGCGCTACCGGGCCTTCCGGGCGCGGAGCCTGGGCGATGTCGAGCTGCTGGTGCTGTTCCTGGATGCGATCTACCTGCCGACCCGGCCGAGCGGCGCCAAGGAGGGCGTGCTGGTGGCCTGGGGCTACGACGAGACCGGGCATCGGGTGCTGCTGGACGTCGTGCTCGGGCAGCGGGAGCGCTTCGAGGACTGGTTGGAGATGGGCCGTGGCCTGGTCCGACGCGGCCTGCGGGCGCCGATGCTGGTTGTCACCGACGGGGCGCCGGCTGATCCGGGCGATGGAGGAGCTGTGGCCGGGCAGCGACCGCCAGAGGTGCACCGGCTCTGGAACCTCGTCGCCAAGCTGCCGAAGAAGGACGTCGAACTCCGCGAGCGGATCGAGGCGGCCTACTGGGCGGCACTCGACGAGGCCACCTCGCCAGCGGACGGAGAGGCGAGACTACGCCAGCTGGTCACCGACCTGGAGCGCTCCTACCCGAGCGCGGCCGCCTGCCTGGCCGAGGACCTGCCGGCGCTCTGCGTGCACCTCGCGTACCCGCTGCGCCTCCGCAAGCGGCTGCGCTCGACAAACCTGCTGGAGCGCTCGTTGGAGGAGGTGAAGCGGCGGACGAAGGTGATCGGCCGCTTCCCCGGCGAGACGAGCTGCCTGAGCCTGTGCTGGGCGGTGCTGGACCTGTTCATTGCCAGTGCTCGCGGGCTCGCCCTCACCGCGCTGGAACACCGCCAGCTGGCGCAGATGCGCGCCGTCCGCATGGCCCAGGCGCCGGACTCACTGACCGCATAAGACGTCGCTGACTGCAAGACTGCCGCGTCTCTTTCCCGCAGAGGTGCCGGCCAGTCAGAACCCGAGCGGGACGATCCAGGGGCCCAGGATCTCCACCCTCGGCAGCCGGAGGGTGATCGACACCTCGTCCGGCGTCTCTGGCGGCAGCGGCACGTCGATCGTCTCGTAACGCGCGTGCCCCGGACCGGACCAGCGTCCGCGGAAGCCACGGTCCTCGCCGTCCACGAGGACCTGGCCGGGGCCGAGCAGCAGGCGGCCCTGGCGCCGCGGCCCGAGATCGAGTCGCAGGGTCAGGAGACGGCCGGTGGCGAGCTCCCACAGCTCCGCGGCCACGACACGGAGCGGATCGCCGCCGAACTCCACGTCGAGCCCGAGAGGGACCGCGCCGCCGGGGCGCACCCCTGCAAGTGGGACGCGCAGCTCGGCCTCGCCCTCGAAGGCCGCCACGGTCACGGTCGGCACGACCAGCCGCAGGCCGGTGGCGTCGGGCGGGAGTCGGGGAAAGAAGGCGACGTCACCAATCACCGCAGGATCGTGGCTGAACCCGAGCACGGTGGGCTCCTCGAGGTACTCACGCCCGTCGGCGTCGAGCAGCGTCAGCTCATCGCCCCGGCCCCGGATCGCGATCCGCGAGCCGATCCACACGTGGCTGTGGGGCGGCGGCGTTCGCACCTCCAGCAGCAGGACGGTCGGGTCGGTTCCCAGAACAGCCCGGGGGACGCTGACGGTGACGCCGCCCAGGGTGGCCGCGGCGCCGGTCAGCCGGGTGGCCATCAGACCGGCCTCGACCGCTGGCACCAGAGGCACCAGCGCGTGAAGGTCCCCTCCGATCTGCTCGCCGCCCACGATCACCTCGACCTCGGCCAAGTCCGGACGGAGCGGGCCCAGGCGGGCCACCGTGCGCACGGTGATCCTGTCGTCGTCCCGATGGTTTCGGAAGTGCCCGGCCGGGTGCACCTGCCCGTCGGCCCGGAGCGATACATCGAAGCCGATGCCGCGGCTGCCCGGGCCAGGCACGACGCCCGACACCTCGAACTCGAGCCAGGTGCCCCTGCCCAGCACCGCCACCCGGTGGACGGTCAGGGTCAGCCCGCCGGCGACCGCCGACACCGGTCCACGCGAGGCCATCCCGCGCGGGCGGCGGAACCCGATGCCGGGCAGGTAGAGGTCGTGCTCGTCGGGCGTCGGCGGCGCGTAGACCGGGAGGTTGCCCGGCTTGCCACCCCCGCGGGCAGGATGATGCACGACCCACCGCCGATCCTGACCGCGAGGCGCATTCCACGGCCGAAGCACATCCAAAGGCGGTGGCGGCTCCGGCGGCTTCGGCGCTTCGGCGATCGGTGGTGCCGGCAGCAGCGCGGCGGCGGCCGTGGCAGCCACTCCGCCCAGGAACTGGCGTCGGGAGATGCCCCTCTCCCAGACCCGGTGCCAGAGCGGCACCGGCGGCGACTCCTCGAGCTGCGAGCGCAGTTGCGCCCAGCCGCCCGGCCGCGGCTGGACCGGCTCCAGCGCTCGCTTCAGGTCAGCGGCCAGTCGTTCCTCAACCGACATCGCGGGTCTCCCTCGACGGCTGCAGCTCCGCCAGCGCCGGCGACGCGGCGAGCCGCCTGAGCGCTCGAGAGATGCGCGACTTCACCGTCCCCGGCCTGCAGCCGAGAAGCCTGGCGATCTCCGACTCCGGGAGGTCCAGGTAGAAACGCAGCACGACCGCCTCCCGGGCGCCCGCTGGCAGCGCCCGCAGTGCATCCAGCAGCGAGGTCCGCCGATCCTGATCGTCGAACGCCGCTGCGAACGCGTCCCGGTCCGGTGGGTCGCCGGTCATCTCCCGACGCCGGTAGGCGCGCTGGGACACGGCCCGAGCCGCCCACACCACGTTGCGGTGGAGCCAGCTCGAGAACGCGACTTCGACGTTCATCCGATCGAGGCTACGGAACGCCGCCAGGAACGCCTCCTGCTTCGCGTCCTCGGCCGCCTCGCGGTCCCCGAGCAACGCGTAGGCCAGCCGCAGGACCCTGGCCTCATGCCGCCGGAACAGCTCCGCGAATGCGGCCTCGTCTCCCTGCAGGCATCGTGCAACGGCGTCCCGGTCATCGACCACGGCTCTCTCGAAAGTAAATTGCGATCATGGGCCCCCGAGGTTCCCCGGGCACAGGCGCCGTTCCGCGATGGAGCGCCGATAGTTGGCGCTGATGCACGCCAAGGACGACCTCGGCGAGGTAGAAGCTGCTCCTGCTGTTCCTGGACGTGACCATCTGCTGACGAGGCCGAGTCGGCCAAGGAAGGGTGCTGGGGGCCCGGGCTATAACAAGATCGGCCACCGGAGGTTGCCCGACCTGCTTCACCCCCTGAGCCGGCGACCCTAACTGAGTGGACTTGGAGCGCCGCCAGACTGGCTGAGGTGCGTTAGGCGCACTCATCCCGGACAGGCTGACCGCATAAGATGTCGCTGACCGCGAGGTTGTGCCTTCACTTTTCCAGCAGCGGCTGGACACGACCAAAGGAGGTCAGCTGAGGCCGCAGCGGCTCTACGGAGAACCTCCGATCGCTCCGCGCGCGGGCGGTGACCGCGAGAGTGGACATCATTGGGCGCGTCGGCGGCGAGTCATCTGGTCGGCCGATAGGGCGGGGCCCTTTATGGCCTCCTGAAGGCCGGAGAGGCCATCCGTGCCGAGCCTCACGGGAGCACGCGCTCCAGCCCAACGCGCATCCTGGAGTGTCCTCTGGCTTCACGCCCGACGCCCGTACGAAGTCGGCGCCGGCGGTGATCGTCCTGGCCGGCCCTCTCGGGCCGATACCAACTGACCTCGGCCCTGGCATCACGACACATCCTCGTCGACGCAGATCGCGCGGGTTCGGCGCTGCACACGCTACTTGTCGACGACCTCGACGCGCTCCTGGCCGGCCTCGCTGAGCGCGGCATCACGACCAGTCCAGTCGAAACCATTGGCGGTGCCGTGCGTCTCCATTCGATGATCCTGACCGCGCGGGCGGAGGGAGTCGGTTCCAACTGGAAGGGCTTCGGTGGGCTCGATGGCGCCGCCAGGAAGGTTGGACTACCGGACCGGTATGAGGTGCTTGCAGACGTTCCCTTTCGATATCCGCGACGTCACTGGGCAGGGGCAGGAAGAACCGCAGGCCACTGGCAGGGGTCGCGTCCGCCGAGCGCTACTGGACGCCGGTGGGTACGCCCTACCTCGCCGGCCCCGCCTGGCTCGAGCGGCCGGGAGTTCCTCGCACGGGCTAGGCGGTGATGGAGACTCGCTGGCGCCAGCGTGGCCCAGTTTGTGTCGAGCCCCGGCTGGGCCTGGCGCCAAGTCCGTTTACGGAGCCCTCGCCGCCGCTCGCGCCATGCTTTGCCGGCTGCTGATGGTGGCGGCCGCGCGCCAGTTCCGTGCGCCTGCCAGTGGAAGCTGGTCAGCCTGCCGCATACCCGTCGACCTGAACCAGGTAAGAAACATGACGGCAACAACAGCCGCGGTCACCAAGGGGAGAGGGCTACGAGCCGACACCCGGATCGTGCTTGTACACGATCCAGCCGCGGATCTCGTATCGGGCGAAGCACGGATCTCCGTGACTTCGTCGCCCGTAGAACTTCAGGCCCTCGCAGTATCCGACATAGTCGAGGCTAGTAAGCCCCCTTCTTACCGCGTCGTGAAGAATGGCGAGGACTGGAACTCCGCCCCCCTTGCATATCGGACTGTCGCACTTTACGACGGTTTCAAGGCGCGCCAGGTTCATGCCCCGGGAGCTAGGCTGACACCCCGGCGCATTTTGCCTCACTTCAATGCTGCAGCCCTCCACGGTTGGGAACAACCTAGCTCGGTCGTCCACGTAGCGAGGAGTCTAGCCCGAGGGTCAGGTCGAATCCTCTGTAACTGCGTCCTCGCTAACCAGGACCCAGCGTCGGCTGGGCCAAGTCCCCCCCATGGCGGCAGTAACTCTGAGACCGTCTAAGCCGCTGATCCGGTATGACGACCGTCGTCCGGAGGACGGTGCGCGCGCTCCTCATCGCGATCGCGGCCGCCGCGGGGCTATGGCTGGTCGCTGAACGACTGAGGCAGGTTGCCCGCCGGCGACTGATCGCAGTGGTGCCCATGAAGCCTGCGCAGCTGCCGGCTGACCTGCGGGCGGCCATGGACAGCGTTTTCGTGGGTGTTCGCGTCGACGCGGTCCGCGAGCTGGAACGCTGGCTCCATCGTCGACATCCGGGGCGCAGGCTGGCCGCCGAGCAGGCGCTCCGGAAGCTGGAGCAAGACGACATCCTCCAAGTAGCGACTGCTGCCTCGAGCGCCCTCCGGGCCACGTCGGACGCCATGGCTGGGCCCACCAAGCCAACCGCCACGGCCCCACCGGCGTGGGTTTGGCGCCCAATGGCAGCCGCGCGCTCTGGACTGGTCTGGGCGGCTTACCGGCGTGTACGGCTGATTCGCCGCCGTTCGACGCGAGGATCATCAGCGGGTGCACCCTCTCCGTCTGCCCCGTTCGAACGATTCGCCCATGTGACGGTCTACGCGGACCGAAATCGGTCACCCGGTGCCCGGCTGGGCGCTGCCGAGTCTCTCCGGGTCGGCCTGCCGTACCACATCGAGGTTGCAGTCCGCCAGAACCTGATTGGCGTGCCAGGCCGTCTCCGACGCCCGATTGTCGAGCCAGGCGCCAGCGATACGGCACACCTTGTGGTGACGCTGGAACCTGAAGACGGGGAGTCAGCGCTGATCGACGAGCCGGTCCAGGGCCTCGAACTCCCACCTGAGGGAGATTCGACCCGCAGCGCCTGGTTCCGTCTCCAGCCTCGCCGCCGGGCCCCGGGCGCAGATCCACTGCGGCTGCGTTTGCGCCTCTACTACCAGCTGAACCTGCTTGAGGTCGGCGTGCTCAAGCTGACCGTACTCGAGCCCACCGAGAAGGGCTCGGGTCACGCCGGCTACGGGCAGGAGCGCGTGGAGCGGACCTTCGCAGGCCTGGAGCACACGCAGCCGCGCCAGCTCGCGATCGACCTTGTGCGTGGCGCCAATGGCCTGTGCCTAACCTTCCTGTTGCGCGGTCCAACGGGCGAAGAGGTCTCGCTGGCAGCGCCGGTTAGGCTGGATCCCGCTGATCTGAAGCACAGCCTGGTCCAACTGCGCGAGGCGTTGACGGACGTCGCGCTTTCGGCCAGGTTCAGTCGGGAGCTGAAGGGTGATCCCGACGAGTTCGACAGGCAGCTCCGCCGGCTCGCACAGGAGGGTCGCCAGTTGTGGGCGCGGCTGTTCCCGGGCTCATCGGTCAACGAGGTTGGGCGGCTGATGGCAGCCAACCCGATCGCCGACGGCGGGCTGGTCCAGGTAACCGTGCAGCGCGAAGCAGCAGCCATGGCGATTCCCTGGAGCCTCCTCTACGATCGTGAACTTCCTCCGGAGGGTGTGTCCATCAACCCATTCGGATTCTGGGGCTACCGCTACCAGGTGGAGCAGTTCGTCCCCGGTGCGGTCCGCGACCCGGATCTGCCGCTCGCCGCCGATACCGTCCGGCTCGACTTCATGCTCTATAGGCGCTTTCGGAATGCCGGACGGCAAGTGAGCCTGATGGACGAGCTTGCGGCCAGGGGAGAAGGCCGCCTCTTGGTCAGTACGCCTCCGCTGGAGCATGCCGAGGAATGTCGCCGGCGTCTGGTGGGGCAGCCGGCCGAGATCATCTACTTCTACGCCCACGGCTACTCTCGGCCCCAGCGAACCGACACGTTAACGGCCCACGCCATCGAGTCGCTCCGGCGCCGGTACGAGATGCTGCCTGAGGAGGACGTGCAGCGTAACGCCCTGCGGCTGCTCTACGAGAGTACTCGTGATGGCCTCGACCCGTCGAGCTCTTGGCTCGAGCTGACGTACGACCGGCTGCATCTGGAAAACCTGTACGAGCTCGACCGTCGCCTCTTCCCTGGCTCGATCGTCGTGCTCAATACCTGCGAATCGGCGCCATTCTCGCCGGTGCTGGCGGAGAGCTTCGTGCACTTCTTCCTCAGCCGGGGAGCCGGTGCTGTCATAGCGACCGAGTGCCCCATGACCATCGAATTCGCCCACCCACTGGCCGAGCGCGTGCTGACGAGTCTGCTCTGCGGCCGCCCCGTCGGCGAGGCACTCCTCGAGGCGCGCCACCACTTCCTCGGCCTGCGCAATCCGCTCGGGCTCGCCTACACGCTCTATGGCTTGGCGACGGCGCGGATAAATGGACCGGTCATCCGGCCAGCAGAGGGGCCGCTGGGAGGATGACTCGTGTCGTCGATCGACGAAGGGCGCGCGGGGGGCGGCAGCCACCTGCGGCCAGCCGATCACTATCTCGACTCGGCAGGCTGCACGGACTCGCCCATCGTTGCCGAGCACGCGGATGGCTGCTGAGATGCCACAACTCCCACCGGCAGCGAGGCAACCCGCGCTACATCCAGCGCTGTGCCAAGAACATCCTGCTGGGCCGCTCTGGCGCGTGCCGGGTTCTGGGGCGCCCTGGAGATGGCTTCCCTGAGTTGCGGGCCCGGTTGGCGCCGTGCTGGCTCCTCTCAGTTCACAAGCGGGTCGAGGATGAGTACTGCCCGGTACACGACATTGGCCGTCCCGGCGCCGATGGCGTTAATACTCACGGTGCCATTGGTGCCGATATAGAAACGGCCGATCTCGAAGAACGGCGGCACGACGTTCTGCGCCGGGACTACCGGCAGGGTCGGCCCGCTCTGCTGACCACCGTCTGCGGCCGGCACCTGCAGTCGAGCGTTGTCAGCGTCCTCGGCCGCTGGCGCGGCGCCGGTGAGGTAGACCGCCGCCACCACCCGATAGAAGCCCGGTGTCACGCCCGAGATACTGACGATAGCCGCGCCCGCGACCGGCGCGGTGACATTGTTTTGGGCGGTTACAGAGGCCGGTAACGACATCAGCGCTTGCCTACCCGGCTCAGATCGATGGGCGCACCCAGATCGAAAAGTCGGCTGACCGGATTCGCGTTGAAGCCCGTGTCGCCCGCATAATCGCCGCCGCTGATGGGCTGCGCATTCAGGTTCATCCGCATGCTGCCGACCACACGGTCATCGGCAGCCTCCAGCAAGTCTGATTAGCGCCTGATGGAGCGCGTTCTCGGAAGGCAATTTTTCACACCTATTGACAACAAACTCTCTCCTTTTGGCGCCATCCTGGCCAACAGTCAGGAAGTTCTCACGGCGTCTGCCGCGAGTTCGTGCAAGATACACCGCTGCTGTAGCAATTACCTCCGGACGTGCCGGCTGCCTCAAGGAAACTCTGGCGTATTCATCAACTTGCAGTCGGGAATCGCCGCGGACGCCTCGCGTTCCTGTAGCGGCTGCCAATCCAAAGCGCAATTGGTCGAGCCGCGCAGGTGCCGATGCCATTCCAGCCAGTTGGCGGCTCGGGCCTCCAGCCGCGCGGGTCGCGCCTTCAGGCTGCACAGCTCCTCGACCGACTCACGGTCGTCAGGCCGCTCCCGCGTATGGAGCTACTCGGCGCCGCGAGGCCACGCCCTTGGCTCGTCTGGCGAGGGCAGGTATTGCGCATCCAGGCGCGGTCGGCCGCGCCTCCCAAGCGCCAGCCCGCCCGAGGCTCGAAGATACCCTGACTGCTGCGACTGCTGACCCGATGCGGCCAGCCAACGAGGTGCTCGCGAGTTGACCGACCAGAACTATGAGCTCAGGCTTATGTGGAAACGCACGACGGCGATCAAGATCGGAGAAGTTTTCAGACACGGCTGCACGTAGCCAGACGCGTGAACTACGTGGCTTAATCAAGCAGCTCTACCCAAGACAAAGTATTGACGCCGACAGGGCAGCGAGTCCATCCAGCGCGGCCCAACAGGGATGACAGCGGATCCGAAGTTTTCGGAGGTGACTTCTACGCCTCTCGGTTCTTGCCGCTCAGCATCAAACGTCTCGCGTGGATCGCGGACCACGCTACACTGCCCTCGAAGAGCGTACGTTTACCCCACCAGATCATTCGGGTCCACGCTAACCTGGCGTCCCTCGGCGATGGCCGCGGCGTAGGAGTGTAGCGCCTCATTAGGGATCGAAGGAGTCAGGGCCCGTTTGGCGAGCTCAGCTTTGAGTGCCACAAATATGTCGTCCGGGGCATCGCCCTGGCGCGTGGCCGCGACGGTCTGAATCACCTCCTGAACGGTGGCGGCAAGACCACTCGATTCGTCCCGATCCATTACATCCTCGCTCATCGCACCAACGGTACGCTGCTGACACGAAAAATGCGAGGCCGGATCGAAGGCGCGACGAACGGCCCGGATGGCCGCCAGTCCGGACTCCTAGTGCTGCGGCGCGCGCTCAGCGGGAGGCCAAAACTACTCACCGTCGTCTGAAAAGATCCCGCACGGCTTAGCCTCTACGTCGTCATGCTGCGGACGCCTCGCGGAGGGTGACCTGGTTTCCCAAGTTTCTCAATCCGGCGCACGCTGCGCGTGATGATGGCCGCGCGATCCACCCACCTCGAAGTAGTCCTTGTGGCGGATGGCTGCAAGTGCGGCTTCGACCAGCGCGCTCCGAAGCGATTGGCTGCCACGCCCGATTGAGCTTGAACATCGTTTGCCCCCGACTCGTTTATGACGGGGAGGATCTTCACCCCACGACGCAATGGCCTCGTCGTGGGGCCGGTAGTGCAGGATCGCCGACCCTACGCCGACCGATGCCCGGGTGTCGCTGCAGGCTCCATGTGCGCCTCACAGGGCGTATCCGGGCCTCGATCTCGCCACTCAGCTGTTCGATCTGCCGCTCCACAAATTCGAGGTGCTGGAGCAGGGGATACAGCATAAAGAGCTGGTATTGACCGATCGACCTCTCCAGTGCCGACTGAAGTGATTCCGCTTGTGCCGCAGTCTGCCACGGGCGAACTTTTTGCGTCTCAGCGCAAGGCGGTTGCAATCCCCGTCAGCCGGATGTGGTGTGGACCGAGCCTTGCGCCCAGCAGCACGCCGTGGTTGTCGTTTCCGATCAGTTCTAGCCGCGTGGCCACCTGCGATCCCACGCGGCACCTACCACTTCGCAGTCCGCGAAAATACTGCCCAGGGCTGCATCTAGCTCGCGCAGCGCCTCGCGGGCCCGCGCGATCGAGCTGACATTCAGTCTGTGCCTGTCGTAGATTTGCTCGATCCAGTCCAGATACTTCATCGCTAGGTCTGGGTCCACCGCGCCGATCTCGTCGATCTTGTCGAGGATCTCGCGAGCTTCGTGGTAGTGCAGGTTTGTCGGCATAAGTAGAGTTCTCTTCCTCCTTCTTCACGGGACTACACCTCAATCCTCCTTGACAGGCTGGTTCTTGGTTGCGCCGACGAACAGGTCGACCGGCGGCATGGCGTGGGCCGCCGACCCTTGCCCTCGCCGGCCCGAGGATGGCGAGCAGGATCGCGGCGCCGACGAAGGCGATCAGGATCTGGCCCAGCACTGAGGCGCCGTCGATAGCGTACTGCTCACCGTAATCCGACTTTGGCTTGAGCTAAACGGCTTTGTTGTCGCTGAACTACTAACTTGAGGACCGATGTGAGACACGAATGGAGGATGCTCGCTTTAGGGAAGGCATCCCCCATATCCGCCTTGGCCGACTACCGGCGGCCCAGCTCTTGCGAACCTAGTCCGCGACCGCCGCGCGTTGCCCACCGAGCTCGGCACGCCCATTCCTGGATCCAAGCACAAAGACGACCGGGCGGCATCTGAGATTTCACGAAATGGGCGAGCACTCGAAGTTGCCGGCCACGGGCAAGCAGGTCGTCCGAATCGAAGTTAGAAAGGACGATAGTGGGTATGTTCTCCGTCGCCTCTCGTCGGCGGAGCTCGTGGAGGAGTTGGAAACCGTCGAATCCCGGCAGGAGAAGGTCGAGCAAGAGCAGATCCGGCACCGCTTCGATGGCCTGCTGCAGGCCGGATGGACCATCCGCTGCAACCTCACCCGATACCCGTCGCGCTCCAAGCGGATGCGATACATCTCAGCGAGGGTAACCTCGTCCTCAACAACGAGAATGTCCAGCGGCGAACCGTCTCCATTGCCCCCGCTCATTCCAACGTCCCAGTTGAACTATCATTTCAGGCTCTGAGCTGTCGGAGGAAGGATTGCCGTCCATCCGGCTTTCAACGCCTCGCTGGCAACCGACAACGATTTGGCCGATCTAACTGAATATCGGCCCGGTGGAGTCTGTGCGGCGAGATGCGGTCATCAGCTTGTACCTCGGTGACACCGCTTGGTTGCAGGCAGTATGAGCTCGAACGTCGTGCCGGGAGCCGCCTCATTGGACAGGGCGGAGAGCTCACCCCCATGCGCCCGTGCGGTCTCGCGAGCAACGTACAGACCGAGCCCCATGCCAGGCACTCCGCTGAGGTCCCCTTCGTGGAGCCGGCTAAATGGCTGGAAGA
>Ga0126378_10000637_pt1 | contig 25552 bp, 17 predicted proteins | sample PanSoiMetPlot_23_FD_92587 | JGI IMG/M metagenome (GOLD analysis project Ga0126378, IMG submission 92587) | Tropical forest soil microbial communities from Panama - MetaG Plot_23 | ecosystem: Environmental > Terrestrial > Soil > Tropical forest > Bulk soil | place: Panama | collected 2016-02-17
GCGCGCCATCCGGATGGGCAATGGGTACTGGGCGACCGCCTCTGGAGAGCGGATTGGAGGGCTGTACGAAAACCTGTACGAGCAGATGATGAGCTCGCCGGTACCCAAAGAGCTGGATGCGGAGGAAGCGGTCGTCTACCGGCAAGAGCTGCGAAAGAAGGTCCGCATCTTGATCACCAAGGCGATCAACATCTACGAGCGGACGCTGGAGACCGCCGAGCGGATCGGGGCGGCCAACCCGTTCGTGGAGCGAACGCGCGAAAGCTTGCGCAAGATGAAAGAGCTGTTGCTGGCCGACGCGCAAAAGGACGACGACGAACGCAACACGAACTAAGCGCCGAGAGTTGCCAACGGCGAAGCCGCATTCACTTGGGACGCTGCAGGCCCACCGCATCGGGAAAAACCATCGGCAAGCAGGTCCCCACACGAGCCGTCCGCCTCCACCCACTTGCCGATGGCACCACCGAGCCAGTGCTTCCGCCGGCGGCCTTGCCCAGGCAGTGCAGACCCGATGCCAGCCCGACCGACGAGAACTCATCGTCCTGTCGCGTTGTTAAACCGATGGGCCGACCGTTCTCGTCTGAGTGGCAAGACGGCTCGTCCCGCTGCGAAGATTGCGGCTCGAGTAGACTGATGGCGATGATGCGGACCATGGGCCTCGATGTCGGCTCTAAAAACATCGGCGTGGCGATCTCCGACGAGCTGGGAATCACCGGTCAATCGGTGGCTACGCTGCGCCGTTCGAGCTTGCGCGCAGACCTCGCCGCTCTTCGCGCGCTGATCGGTCAGCACGCGGTGAGCCGCGCCGTGGTGGGCCTTCCTCTGAACATGGATGGCTCGGAAGGACCAATGGCCCAAGCCAGCCGGGAATTTGGCAATGCGCTGTCAAAGGACGCCGGCATCCCGGTGGAGTACTGGGATGAGCGGCTCTCCACGGTGGCGGCGGAGCGAGTGCTCCTCGAGGCAGACGTGTCCAGGCGCAAGCGCCGCGCGGTGGTCGACAGCATCGCGGCGGCAATCATCCTTCAGGGTTGGCTGGACGCTCACCGGATCGCCGGCGGCGGCAACCCGGATTGCGAGGCCGAGTGAGGAAGCTCGCCATTTTTGCCGTGGTGTTGGCGCTGATCGCGGCCGGGGTCGCGGGTTTCTTCTGGTGGCGAGACTTTAAGCTGACGCAGTTTGCCAAGGCGCCGTTTGGCTCGGCGGAGGCGAAGATCGCCGAAATTGCCCCCGGCACCGGGCCGCGCGTCCTGTCCGAGCTGCTCGCCGAGAAGCAAGTGGTCGCCGATGCCGATCTGTTCTACGCCTATTTGCGCAGAGAAAAGCTCGGCCCGCGCCTGAAGGCCGGAGAATATGAGTTCGTGGGACCGCTGACGCCGATCCAAGTGGCGGCGAAGATCGCCTCCGGCCAGGTGAAGGTCTACCGCTTCACCGTTCCAGAGGGCCTGCGGCTGGAGGAGATTCTTCCAATCGTCGCGCAATCCGAGCTTCAGCTCGAGCCGCAAAAGCTGGCGGCGTTGGCCGAAGACAAGGACTTCTTGAGCAAGCTCGGCGTTCCCGCCTCATCGGCGGAGGGCTTTCTCTTCCCGGATACGCATTCGTTCACCCGCGGCGCCAGCGAGCAGGCGGTGCTGGCGAAGATGATTTCGCGCGCGCTCGAGGAGTACCGCAAGGCGGACGCGCAGCGGAAAAGGGGAATCGCCCTCGACCTGCTGCAGACGATGACCCTGGCGTCGATCATCGAGAAGGAAACCGCGGCGCCGGAGGAGCGACCGCGCATCTCCTGCGTGTTCCACAATCGCCTCCGCTTGCGGATGAAGCTGGGAACAGATCCCACGGTGCTCTACGCGATGCGGCTGATCCGCGGCAAGTGGATCAACAACATCACCGCAGAGGACCTTCGAACCGAGCACCCCTACAACACCTACACCGTCTTCGGATTGCCGCCGGGGCCGATCGCCAGCCCGGGCGCCGCCTCCATTTCCGCGGGCCTCAATCCAATCGACTGCACGGACCTGTACTTCGTTTCGAAGAACAACGGCACCCACGTGTTCTGCCCGGATCTCAAATGCCACAACCAAGCGGTTGAGTACTGGCAGAAGGAATATTTCCGCAGACGGGGCCGAGGGGGCTGAGCGGACTGCGGCGCCCTCTAGCGGCGGTGGTAGACGTGAAAGGGCAGTGGAAAGCCGGGGAGCTCTTCGAACCAGCGTTCGCCAAGTCGCACTCGATTGTCGAGGATTTCGAAGTCCGGATTCTCGGCGAGCTTGCCGCCTTCGATTCGAACCAGATAATCCGGATTGGCGGTGTGCAACCGATCTCGGAAGCAACCGCCGTCCCCGTTGCAGTCCTCCCACCGGTAGCGCGCCATTCTCTCCTCTGGAAGCCCGCCGAAGAATGCCAGCTGCATGTCCAGGTACCGGGGATCGTTGTCGAGGATGATCGCTCCGTTCCTGGGCAGGATTTCCTCCTTGATGAAGCGCGCGACCCGCATCGTCGCCTCGGGATTGGTGGAAGTCGGGCTGATCGGCCGAAGCGCGTCCTCGAGCTTTCCCTCGGACCGGAAGGTGAATGCTCCCAGCGCAATCGGTTCCCCGAGCGCTACCGCAATGGCCAGCGCGGCGATGCCCCTGCGCGTCCAGGCGCCCGCGTTCTTCAGCAGCTCGCCAAAGCCGAAGTAGACGTAGGGCAGCACCAGCACCAGCTCGGTGGCGGCGAAACGCGCGAGCGGCTGGAAGTTCAGCAGCACCGCGCTTCGAAACGTGAAATACAGCGAGGGGATCCAGGCGACCCAAAGCAACCATCGCTGCTCGGGGCGACGTCTAAACGCTTGGACCATGCCGATGACCCCAAACAACGCCACCAGCGGGCTCAGAGTGGCCAATGCGGCGCCCGGCCAGAAGAAGGCGTTTTGCAAGCGGTAGAGGGCCTTCCCCCAGCGGCCGAGCTCACCGCTCACCCAGTCCTTGTGGAACTGCTCGATGTATCGAATCGGCGCGAAGGCGCTTGCGTAGGGGAAACCGGGGACCCACTGCGCGCTCTCATTCCCCTGCATCCAGATCAGCGGGAAGGGCAAGCAAAACAGAGCGAAGAAGACCGCGCGGGTGATTGCGGCGATCCGATCCTTGTCTCCAAACAAGAGCGCGACGCTGAGCAGCGGAATGAGCAACCAGGCGTCGTAGCGGGTCGCGCAGGCAAGGTTCAGCATCAGCGCGGAGTAGACGAGCGGCGCAAAGCGGCCCTCCTCCATCGCGGCGGCAAAGTAAGCCAGGCAGGCGAGCACGAGAAACAGCGCCAGAGCCTCGCTGCCCGCGGTCGTCGAGAACTGCACGTGCATGCCCCAGACGCTGAACGCGAGGCATGCCCAAACCGCGGCGCGCTTGCCCATCAACCGGCGAGTGAGCGCAAACAAGGGGATGACGGACAGAACGCCGAAGATGAGGCTGAGAAGCCGGCCGACGTGCTCCTGGGAAGGCCAAATCTGGAGAAGAATCCCCATCAGGTACAGATGAAGAGGACCGAACTGAAAGGCGCCGTCGGCGTAGGATGAAATCCAATGAGGATGGGCGGCCCACCGCGCGGCGAGCTCGGTGCGGATCACTGCGTCCCCGAAGAGATTCTCGTTCAGCGGCAACAAGATCAGCCGCGGAAGGAGCGCCGCCGACATCAGCAGGATGAGCAGAGTTTGCGAGCTCTGCTCTGCCTTCGCGCGCGAGACGACTTCCGGCGCAGGCGCGGCGTCGCCATCCATGCCCTTCGCGACCGCGGAATCGGCGGCAGTGGAGCTCATGGCGCGGCAGAATACGCAGGCGGCGGCCAATGCCAAGTCCAGCCCGGTTCATTTCTGTTCCCAGCGCCGTTTCTCGTGTCTGATGCGGGGCGATGAGCTCGTCTCCGGTGCTTGAGGTCGATGGTTTGAGCAAGCGCTATCCCCCGCCCCTCTTCGCCCGACCCTGGCCGCGCTCTCGGACGCTCGGCCGCGAGGCGCTGCGGGAAGTGACGTTCCAGGCAGATGCCGGAGAGGTGTTGGCGCTCATCGGCCCCAACGGCGCGGGCAAGAGCACGCTGATGCGAATCCTCGCCGGCTTGCTGCTGCCGTCGCAGGGATCGGCGCGTGTCGTGCAGCTCGACGTGGTCGCCGACCGCCCGCGGTCGAGAGCCGTCGTCGGGGTGGCGTTGGGAGACGATCGCGGTCTCTCCCCCCGCTTGAGCGTCCAGGATAATCTCAAATTCTTCGCCGCTCTCTACGGCTTGCGCCCGAGCGACGCGGAGTCGAGAATCCGAGATCTCGCCGAGCGCATGGAGGCTTGCGCGCTGTTAAACCGCCCGGTGCGAACCCTCTCCACCGGTGAAAAGGCTCGCGCCGTCTTGGTTCGCGCTCTGTTGCACCGGCCGAAGCTCCTCTTGGTGGACGAGCTGACGCGCTCGCTCGACCCGGGGGCCGCGGTTCGCGTCCGGCGCCAGATTCTGGCGGACGCCGCTGGCCAGGGGGCGGCCGTGCTCTTTGCGAGCCACGACCTGGTGGAGGTGCAGTCGATCGCCTCGCGCGTGCTTTTGCTCGCCCATGGAAGGGTCGCCGCGTGCGGTCGCTACCAAGAAGTGCAGTCGGCGGCCAGCGCGGTCTTCGCACAGACAGAAGAGCGCGCAGCGTGAGCCTGTCCCTCATTTGGGCATTCGTCCGCCGCGATTTGAGGATAGCCGCCTCCTACCCGGTGAACTTTTTGTTCATCCTGGCGAGCGGGCTGATCACCCTCACCGTCTTCTATTTTCTGGCCAAGACGATCGGGGAGCCGGCAACACTTCAACGCTTTGGCCTCGACTACTTCTCGTTTGCGTTGATCGGCATCGCGATCGCCACCTGCCTGCGGGCCATGCAGACGAGCTTTGCCAGCCGCGTCCGAGAGGCCCAGACCGATGGCTCGCTGGAGATGCTGCTCGCTGCCCCTTTGCTCACCTTCCAAGTCGTCGGTTGCCTGGCGATCTACCCCGTCGCGTCCGCGTTTCTCCGCTCGCTGGCGCTGGTGTTGTGCGGGAGCTTTCTGGGAGCTCATCTGGCGCTCGACCCGCTCGCCTTTGTCGGAACGCTGGTCGTCTCGATGATTCCCTTCGCCGCGCTGGGGCTGATCTCCGCGGCATTCGTGCTCGTCTTCAAGCGGGCAGACCCCTTTGCCTTTGCGCTGGATGCCGCCAGCTATTTGCTGTGCGGTGTCATCTATCCAGTCGAAGTGCTCCCTCCCGCCCTCCAGTGGGCCTCCAAGCTCCTCCCTGCGACCTACGCGATTCGGGCGCTGCGCGACTCGGGGCTCAAGTCCGCAGGTGTGGCGCAGGTGCTCCCGGCCTGGGGTGCACTTGCGGTGTTCGCAATCGTGCTCTGGCCCGCCGCTGCCGCCGCCCTCGCTTGGGCAAGGCGCCGCGCCGAGCGAACCGGCACCTTGCCGCAATGGTGATCACCTCGCGGAAGCTTGAGCAAGGGGCGCACATCCGCCAGAGGCCCCTGCTGTGCGAAGACTGGCTCTGACCTTATAATAGACCCCAGAGCTCTTCACCCCGTGGCCAGTGGCTCCCGATATCCACTGGCACGGCCTTCCGCGCGGTTGCATCCCGCGGCGGGGTCCCGAGGAGGAAATGACTTTTTTGGAGTCGGACCGCGTCGACGGAGCCAAAGGAAACCACATGAAGGAAACGCAGCAGACAAGTTGGGTCACCAAAATCGCCGCCCTGCAAGACCCGAAGAGCTATGCAGAGCTGAACTGGGAGGGCTCTTTCGAGGACTACCTCAACTTGGTCAGGCAGAATCCGAAAGTAACCCGGACTGCCTTCCAGAGGATCTACGACATGATCCTCACCTACGGGAAAACCGAGTACATCGACAACAAGAAGAAGCTGATCCGGTATCACTTCTTCTCCGACGAGAAGTTCGGCGGACGCGACGCCATCTTCGGTCTGGATGTGCCGCTGATGAAGCTGGTCAACGTCTTCAAGTCTGCCGCTCAGTCCTACGGGACCGAGCGCCGCGTCCTTTTGCTTCACGGGCCGGTGGGCTCGTCAAAGTCGACCATTGCCCGGCTGCTGAAGAAGGGAATCGAGGAGTATTCGAAGACGCCGGAAGGCGCGGCCTACACCTTCACCTGGCTGTTCGACAAGAAATCGCACGACGGGGCGACGCTCAAAGAGCGGATGAAGTGTCCGATGAACGAGGAGCCGCTCAACATCATCCCCAAGGAGTGGCGCCCGCGGATCTTCGCCGAGCTGTGCCCGCCGGGCTCGGGATTTACCATCCCCGAAGGCAATGAGCTGTGTCCCGCGTGCCGCTTCGTGTTCCGAGATCTGATGACCTTCTACCACGGCGACTTCCAGAAGGCGGCGGAGCACGTTCGAGTCAACCGGTTGATCTTCTCCGAGAAGGACCGGGTGGGAGTCGGAACCTTTCAGCCGAAGGACGAAAAAAACCAGGACTCCACCGAGCTCACCGGCGACATCAACTATCGCAAGATCGCCGAGTACGGTTCGGACTCGGATCCGCGGGCGTTCAACTTCGACGGGGAGTTCAACATCGCCAACCGCGGGATCATCGAGTTCGTCGAAGTGCTCAAGCTGGACGTTGCCTTCCTCTACGATCTGCTCGGCGCGTCCCAGGAGCACAAGATCAAGCCCAAGAAGTTTCCGCAGACGGACATCGATGAGGTGATCATCGGCCACACCAATGAGCCGGAGTTCAAGAAGCTGGAGAACAACGAATTCATGGAGGCGTTGCGCGACCGGACGGTGCGGATCGACATTCCCTACATCACCAAGCTGGCCGAGGAGCAGAAGATCTACGAGAAGGATTTCAACGCCCGGGCGATCAAGGGAAAGCACATCGCTCCGCACACGCTGGAGATGGCAGCGATGTGGGCGGTGCTGACCAGGCTGGAGGAGCCGAAGAAGCACAACCTCACCGTGCTGCAGAAGCTCAAGCTCTACAACGGCAAGACGCTGCCCAACTTCACCGAGGACAACATCAAGGAGCTGCGCAAAGAGGCGGCGCGCGAAGGTCTGGACGGGATCTCTCCGCGTTACATCCAGGACAAGATCTCCAACGCGCTCGTCTCCGACAAAGGGGAAGGATGCATCAATCCCTTCATGGTGCTCAACGAGCTGGAGGCCGGGCTGCGCAGCCACTCGCTGATTCCCAGCGAGGAGGCGCGCAAGCGCTATCGCGAGCTGCTCACCACCGTGAAGCAGGAGTACGAGGACACGGTGAAGAACGAGGTCCAGCGCGCGATCAGCGCGGACGAGGACGCGATTTCCAAGCTCTGCGGCAATTACATCGACAACATCAAAGCCTATACCCAGAAGGAGAAGGTGAGGAACAAGTACACCGGCCTCTATGAAGAGCCGGACGAGCGATTGATGCGCTCGATCGAGGAGAAGATCGACATCCCGGAGAGCCGAAAGGACGATTTCCGCCGGGAGATCATGAACTACATCGGCGCGCTGGCGGTGGAGGGGAAGAGCTTCAACTACCGCACCAACGAGCGGCTGCACAAGGCGCTCGAGCTCAAGCTGTTCGAGGACCAGAAGGACTCGATCAAGCTGAAGAACCTCGTCTCCTCGGTGGTGGACAAGGAGACCCAGGAGAAGATCGACCTGGTCAAAGACCGGATGATGAAGAACTACGGCTACTGCGAGATCTGCTCGACGGATGTGCTCAACTTCGTGGCCAGCATCTTCGCCCGCGGAGACGCGAAGGAGTAGCGTGTCATTGAAGATCCATCAGGACCATTCGCGCTTCAAAGAGATCGTCCGCGGAAAGATCAAAGCCAATCTGAAGAAGTACGTGCAGAAGGGCGAGCTGATCGGCAAGCGGGGCAAGGACGTGATCTCGATCCCGGTGCCGTTCATCGACGTTCCGCATTTCAAGTACGGCCACAAGGAGCAGGGCGGCGTGGGTCAAGGGGATGGGGAGATTGGCCAGCAGCTCGCCCCGGGCTCGGTGCAGCCCGGCAACGGCAGGCAAGCGGGGCAAGCTGAGGGCGAGCACGCGCTCGAGGTGGACGTTTCCCTCGACGAGCTGGCGCAGATCCTCGGCGAAGAGCTTCAGCTGCCGAACATCGAGCGCCGCGGGCACGAGCGGATCGTCACCCAGAAAATCAAATACACCGGCATCAACACCACCGGACCGGAATCGCTTCGCCACTTCAAGCGCACCTACAAGCAAGCCCTGCGGCGACAGATCGCCATGGGGGCGTACGATCCGATGGTGCCGGTGGTGATTCCGATGCGCGAGGATCGCCGGTACCGCTCCTACAAGCTGCAAAACGTCCCTGAAACGAACGCGGTGATCATCTACATGATGGACGTCTCCGGCTCGATGGGGGACGAGCAGAAGGAGATCGTCCGGATCGAAAGCTTCTGGCTCGATACCTGGCTGCGGCACCAGTACAAAGGGATCGAGTGCCGCTACATCATCCACGACGCGGTAGCGCGCGAGGTAGACCGCGAGACGTTCTTCCACACCCGCGAGTCCGGCGGCACGATGATCTCCTCCGCCTATAAGCTTTGCCGGGAGATCGTGAAGTCGGACTATCCCTCGGGGAGCTGGAACATCTACCCCTTCCACTTCTCCGACGGAGACAACTGGAGCGCCGACGACACGCGCAATTGCGTGGAAATGCTTCGGGCCGACATCTTGCCGGTGGTCAACCAGTTCGCCTACGGGCAAGTGGAGAGCCCCTACGGCAGCGGTCAGTTCATCAAGGATCTGCGGGAGACGGTTGGGGAGCAGGACAACGTGGCGCTCTCCGAGATTTCGGACAAGGACGCGATCTACCAATCGATCAAGGATTTCCTCGGCCGGGGCAAGTAGCGATGAGTCCCAAGAGCCTCAGCCCCCGCCTGCAGGTCCTCAAGACGGAGATCGAGGGCTACGCCTGGGAATTCGGCCTCGATGTTTTCGAGACCGTGTTCGAGGTGCTCTCCTACGACGAGCTGAACATGGTCGCCGCCTACGGCGGCTTCCCCAATCGCTATCCCCACTGGCGCTGGGGAATGGAATACGAGCAGCTCTCCAAGGGCTACGAGTACGGGCTGTCGAAAATCTACGAGCTGGTGATCAACAACGACCCCTGCTACGCGTACCTGCTCGAGTCGAATGCCGAGGTGGACCAGAAGCTGGTGATGGCCCACGTGTTCGGCCACTGCGATTTCTTCAAGAACAACTTCTTCTTCGCCCACACCAACCGGAAGATGATCGACGAGATGGCCAATCACGCCACCCGCGTTCGGCGTTGGGTGGACAAGATTGGCGTGGAGAAGGTGGAGGACTTCATCGACCGGGCGCTCTCGCTGGAGAATCTGATCGACTACCACTCTCCGTACATCCGCCGGAACCCAGATCCCAAGCGGGCGGAGGAGGAATCCAAGTCCAACGAGAAGGTGGAGGGATTCAAAGTCACTCGCGAGTACATGCGCGGCTTCGTGAATCCGAAGGAGTTTCTCGAAGAGCAGCGGCGGAAGGTGGAGGAGGAGAAGCAGAAGGCGAAGAAGATGCCCGAGCGGCCGCAGCGGGACGTATTGCTCTTCTTGCTCGAGCACTCTCCGCTGGAGCCCTGGGAGTTCGACATCCTCGCGCTCCTGCGGGAGGAGGCTTACTACTTCGCCCCGCAGGGCCAGACGAAGATCATGAACGAGGGTTGGGCCAGCTACTGGCACTCGACGATCATGACCACGCGCGCCCTCAAGGATCAGGAGATCGTTGACTACGCAGACCATCACTCGGGGACGATGGGAACACGGCCGGGGGCGATCAATCCCTACAAGCTCGGGCTGGAGCTGTTTCGGGACATCGAGGACCGCTGGAACCGGGGCCGATTCGGCAAGGAGTGGGACGAGTGCGACGACTTGCGAGCGCGGCGGGCCTGGGACCGAAAGCTTGGACAGGGTCGGGAGAAGATCTTCGAGGTGCGCAAGCACTACAACGACGTCACCTTCATCGACACCTTTCTCACTCCCGAGTTTGCGCTCGAGCAAAAGCTGTTCGTCTACGGCTATAACGAGAAGCGGAACTCCTGGGAAATCATGGACCGCGAGTTTCGCAAGGTGAAGAACAAGCTGCTTTTGCAGCTCACCAATTTTGGCCAGCCGATCATCGAGGTGGTAGACGGCAACCACGAGAACCGAGGAGAGCTGCTGCTCGCCCACAAGCACGACGGGCAGGATCTCAAGGCCGACTACGCGAGGGACACGCTGAAGAACGTCCAATCCATCTGGCGCCGCCCCGCCAATCTGATCACGAAATTCGAGGGAAAAGGGGTGATGCTGCGCTACGATGGGCAGAATCACTCGGAGAAGAAGGTGGAGCTGTAACTTGGGGGTTTGCGGCCGTCGATGACTTCACCACCCACCGCCCCAATGCGACACGCCGTGTCGATTGCCATTGGAGTTGCGCTCTGGGGGTCGTCTACCGACGCCGCGGTCCGACATACCATCCTCAATCGCCGAATCGAATCCGGCCAGACGCTCAGCCGGGTGCTGAACGACGCCGGAATCGCCGATTCGCAGATCGAGAGCATCTTAAGCGCGCTGGAAGGCGTGCTCGATTTTCGGCGTTGCCGGGTTGGCGATCAGCTTCGGATCGACTTCTTGGATGGCGAGGTGCGCTTCATCGACTATCGGCAGAGCCCGCTGGATGAGTGGCAGGTCCGGCGCGATGGGAACCGCTATCTCGCCTCCCGTCGGGAGATCGAGGTCGAGAAGCGCGTCGACACCGTGCAGCTCCGCATCGACACCTCCCTCTACGAAGCCGCGCTGGCAGCGAGCGAGGACCCGTCCCTGGCGATCAGCATCTCCGATGTCTTCGCTTGGGACATCGACTTCTACCACGATGTCCGCAAGGGCGATCGCGCGCGGGCGGTGATCGAAAAGTTCATCTCCAAAGGCCGCATCGTTCGCTACGGCGAAATCCTAGCCGCCGGTTACGAAGGCGAAAGCGTTCGCGGCAAGCGCGTCTTTCGCTATCAGCTTCCCAACGGCGAGGTCTCTTACTTCCAGCAGGACGGCACGTCCGCTCGGAAGGCTTTTCTGCGCAGCCCGCTCAAGTACGCCAACATCACCTCGCGGTTTGGCAGCCGATTCCACCCGGTGCTCCAGTACGTCAAGGAGCACAACGGGGTCGACTACGGCGCCCCTGTTGGGACGCCGGTGTGGGCGGTGGCCGACGGCGTGGTCACGCGCGCCGGGGCTGACCCAACGTCCGGCAAGCACGTTTGCCTGCGCCACGCGAACAGCATGGAGACCTGCTATCTGCACCTGTCCGCGCTCGCGCCCGCCGTTCGCGTTGGCGCTCGCGTGCAGCAAAAGCAAGTCATCGCGTTCACCGGGAGCACGGGGCTCTCTACCGGACCACACCTGCACTTTGCGCTCAAGCGAGGGGGCCACTTCATCAATCCGCTGACTCAGAGATTTCCCCGCGCCGAGCCGGTCCCCAGCCCGCTTCACGAGGACTTCACCCGGAAGATTTCACCGTTTCTGGCCAGCTTGGAGCGCGAGCCGGTCGCCGCGGCTGTAGCCGGAGCGCACCAGGACTAACCCGATGGCCGTAAGGAACTCAATCGTTTGAATCGCGATGGCCACCACCTCTCCGTTGCTCGCCCAGCTTCGACCTGAACCGACGCGGTCCACTGAGGCGCGCTCTGCCTGGGCGCACAACGGCGGCGACCCGGAATCGCTGCGCCGCGCCTTTTTGGATCACCTGCGCTACTCGCGCGGAAAGAGTCCGGAAAACGCCACCACGTACGATCGCTTCAACGCGCTCGCCCTCACCGTGCGCGATCGGCTGGCCGGCCCTTGGGTTGGCACCCAGAGCGCCTACTACGAAAGAGACGTCAAGCGCGCCTATTACTTGTCCGCCGAGTACCTACTCGGGCGCGTGCTGGGAAACAACTTGATGAACATGGGCTTGCTCGAGGAAGCGCACCAGGTCCTCGAGGAGGAAGGGGTGGACCTAGACGCTCTGCTCGAAACCGAGGTCGACCCCGGCTTGGGCAATGGAGGACTGGGGCGGCTCGCTGCCTGCTTTCTGGATTCGATGGCCACCCTCGGCCTTCCCGGCTTCGGCTACGGGATCCGCTACGAGTTTGGGATCTTCGCCCAGGACATCGTGGGCGGCTATCAGGTGGAGCGAGCGGATGAGTGGCTCAAGTTCGGCAATCCTTGGGAAATCGTTCGGCCGGAGCGGGCGGTCGCGGTGCGCTTCTATGGGCGCGTCGAGCACGAGGTCGGCGCCGATGGTCTGCCGCTGAGCCGGTGGGTTGATAGCAGGACCGTCCTGGGGGTGCCGTACGACGTGCCGATCGCCGGATACGGCCTGCACACGGTGAACACTCTGCGCCTTTGGCAGGCCCGCGCGAGCGAGGAATTCGACCTGCGCGTCTTCAACGACGGTGACTACGAGCGCTCGGTGGTCGAGAAGAACGCCTCGGAAGTGATCTCCAAGGTCCTCTATCCCAACGACAACTTTCTCGCCGGGAAGGAGCTGCGCCTCAAGCAGCAGTATTTCTTCACCGCCTGCTCCATCGCGGACATCGTTCGGCGATTCTTGAAGACGCACTCCGACTTTCGCGACTTCCCCAGCCGCGTTGCGATCCAGCTCAACGACACGCACCCGGCGATTTCGGTGGTGGAGTTGATGCGGGTGTTGGTGGACGAAAAAAAGGTCCCCTGGGAAATGGCGTGGGAGATCACGGTCTCCGTCTTCGGTTACACCAACCACACGCTGCTGCCCGAGGCGTTGGAGAGATGGCCGGTCAACCTATTCGAGCGGCTGCTTCCCAGGCACTTGGAGATCATTTACGAGATCAACTCGCGCTTTTTGCGACAAGCCGCGGCGCGGTACGCCGCGGATCCCGACAAGCTCGAGCGATTGTCGATCTTCGAAGAGGGGCCGGAGAAGCACCTTCGGATGACCAATTTGGCGGTGGTGGCCTCGCACAGCATCAACGGCGTGGCTGAGCTGCACACCGAGCTGCTGCGCCGGACAGTGCTGCGCGACTTTGCCGAGCTCTTCCCGGAGCGCTTCAACAACAAGACCAACGGCGTCACCCCGCGCCGGTGGTTGGCCTTCTGCAACCCGCGGTTGGCGAAGCTGATCAGCTCGCGGATCGGCGAGCGATGGATCACCGATTTGAGCCGGCTTCGCGAGCTGGAGCCCTTGGTTGAAGATCCGCAGTTCGTCGCCGATTTCCGCGCGGTGAAGCGCGCCAACAAAGAGCAGCTGGCGGCGTACGTCCGGGATCAGCAATGGCTCAGCCTAAAACCGGACGCCATCTTCGACGTGCAGATCAAGCGCCTTCACGAGTACAAGCGCCAGCTGCTCAACGCCATCCACGTCGTCTCGCTCTGGATCCGCGCCAAGCAGGAGCCGGCCTCGATCATTCACCCGCGCGCATTCATCTTCGGCGGCAAGGCCGCGCCCGGCTACCACAACGCTAAGTTGATCATTCGATTGATCAACGGGATCGCTCAAGTGGTGAATGGAGAATCGGAAAATACCGGCATCCAGGCGGTCTTCTTGCCCAACTACCGCGTCTCTTTGGCCGAGCGCATCTTCCCGGCGGCGGACGTCTCGGAGCAGATCTCGACCGCGGGCAAGGAAGCGTCCGGCACCGGGAATATGAAGTTCGCCCTCAACGGAGCGCTCACCATCGGAACACTGGACGGCGCGAACATCGAGATTCGAGATGCGGTGGGGCACGAGAACTTCTTTCTCTTCGGCCTCGATGCCCAGCAGGTCCAGCTGCGTCGAAGCACCGGGTATCGGCCCGGCGAGATCTACGAAGCCGAACCGCTGCTGAAGCAAGCCCTCGACCTGATCGCCTCCGGATTCTTTTCGCCCGAGGATCCCCGCCTCTTCCAGCCTTTGATCGACTCTTTGCTCAACGAAGATCCCTACTTCTGCTTGGCGGACTTTGCTTCCTATGCCCGCACGCAGGAGCAGGCCGCGCGCGCCTACCTCGACGGGGACGGTTGGGCCAAAAAGGCAATCCTCAACGTTTCGCGGGTGGGCCAGTTCTCCTCCGATCGAACCATCCGGCAGTACGCGGACGAGATCTGGAACATCTGCCCAGTCGAGCTGCCGCCCTGAGTCGACGGGCAATCGAAGGCGAGTGGTTTCTTCGGTGCCCGACTGCGCTGTTGTAGGAGAGCGTTGAGCGAGCAACATGGCGCCGGGGTGGGAGGTGTGCAATCGGGCGGCTGCGGCGAAAATAGCCTCGTCATTCGGAGTTGTGAGAATGAGCGACAGGCGGCGGTGCAAAATCCTGGTGGTCGAGGACGACGACGACATCCGGGACTCGCTCAAAGAGCTGCTCGAGGAAGAGGGATACCGCGTGGACACCGCCGCCAACGGGCAGCAGGCGCTGGTCAAGCTGCAGGAGCAGGAGCTGCCCCAACTCATCCTGCTCGATCTGATGATGCCGGTGATGGACGGATGGCAGTTCCAAAAAGAGCTGCGCGCCGTTCCCAGTCTGGCGCGCTTGCCGGTGATCGTCATCTCCGCCAGCAAGTTCTCCCGCGAGCCGCTCAACGCCGCCGCGTTCATTCCAAAACCCCTGGACGCCGGCGTTCTGCTGGAGACGATCGAGAGCTTCCTCTCGGATGGCCAGCGCGAGCTCAACGTGCGCTGACCGCTTCGGGAAAAACCCGCCTCAGCCCAGGTGACACACCGGCCCGCCAAACAGCCTGTCCACCGAGGCGAGCAGCTCATCGGTCACCTGTACCTTCAGCGGCGTGGCAATCAGCGCTTCCGCCTCCCCGGGCATCACCACCAAGAAGGCCACTTGCGTCGGGCCCTGCCACTGGCGCGCCAGCTCGACGAGCTCGGTCAGCCGAGCCTCGGTCACTCGATCCGCCGAAACCCTCAGCTCCAGGCGCTTGAGCCTCTTTTCCCGGACCTCGCGCAGGAGCTGAATCTCCTCGGCGATGATCTCTCCGACCGGCTGCTCTTCATCTCGCTGGTTGAGCTGCACCGTACCGGTGACCAGCACCGGCTCGTCGCTCTTGAGCAGGGGCTCCCAATTCTCGTAGCCGGCCCGGCCGCTGGCACGCGACCAGCGCCCATCGCTTCCGACCGCCGAACGACCGCCTTCCTTGCCCGGGAAACACACCACCGGCACAGAGCCGGTGAGATCCTCGAGCGTCACCCAGGCCATTCGCTTTCCGGCCTTGGTGGGCCGCTCGCGCAGCGCAGAGATGATTCCGGCAACGGTCACTCTTTCGTCGCGGCGCGCGCTCTGCACCGAGGCCGCCGAGCGCGCGTACCGCCGAAGCTCTTTCTGGTACTGATGCAGCGGGTGACCCGAGACGTAGAAGCCGATGGACTCTTTTTCGAATGCCAACCGCTCTTTCTCAGGCCACTCGTCTACCGAGCGGTCGTTGCCGTTGCTCGCGTTGCGCGGGGCGTGTTCTTCCGCCGCGCCTCCCAGCAATCCCAAAAAAGAGCTCTGACCGACCAGGCGATCCCGCTGGGATGAGGATCCGCGCTCCAGGGCGCGGTCGATCGATTCGAAAAGCTGCCGCCGGGGCTTCCGTTCGAAATCAAAAGCGCCCGCCTTGACCAGGGCTTCGATCACCTTGCGGTTCACGCGGCGGGAGTCCACGCGCTCGCAGAAGTCGAACAGATTCTGAAAACGCCCTGCGGCGCGGGCCTCCAGCACCGCTTCGATCGCCGCCTCTCCGACGCCCTTGATCGCCCCGAGGCCGAAGCGGATCCGGCCCTCCACCACGCCAAACTCCAGGTCGGAGTGATTGACGTCCGGGGGCAAAACCTCTCGGCCCGCCGCGCGCGCCTCGGCGATGTAGGAAACGACCTTGTCGGTGTTGTCTTTTTCCGACGTGAGCAGCGCGGCCATGAATTCCAGCGGGTGGTGCGCCTTGAGCCACGCCGTCTGGATGGTGATCAAGCCGTAGGCGGCCGAGTGGGACTTGTTGAACCCGTACTCCGCGAATTTTTCCATCAGGTCGAAGATCTCGCCGGCGACTTTGGGATCGACGCCGTTGCGCGCGCAGCCCTCGAGAAAGCCCGCTCGCTCCTGCTGCATCACCTGCGCCTTCTTCTTCCCCATCGCCCGGCGCAAAAGGTCCGCCCGCCCCAGCGAGTAGCCGCCCAGGACCTGCGAAATCTGCATCACCTGCTCCTGGTAGACGATCACGCCGTAGGTGTCCTTGAGGACGGGTTCGAGGCTCGGGTGCAGGTAGGTCACCTTCTCCCGTCCGTGCTTTCGGTTGATGAAGACATCCACCATGCCGGAATCCAGAGGGCCAGGTCGATAGAGCGCACCCGCGGCGATCACGTCCTCGAATCGCGAGGGCCGCAGCTTGCGCACCATCTCGGTGAAGCCCGACGATTCCATTTGGAAAATGCCCGCGGTGTCGCCGCTGGAAATCAGCTCGTAGCTCGCTGGATCATCGAGCGGAATCTGGTGGGGCTGCAGGCGCTGGTCCTCCGGTCGAGCGCGGTTGATCAGCTGCAGCGCGTGCTGGATCACCGTCAGCGTCTTCAGACCGAGGAAATCAAATTTAACCAGCCCGGCGGCTTCGACCTCGTCCTTGGCGAACTGAGTCACCAACACCTTTTCACCCGGCGCCTGATAGACGGGGACGTATTCCCACAGCGGCCGATCGGCGATCACCACTCCCGCTGCGTGCACCCCTGCTTGTCGATGCAGCCCCTCCAGGGCGATGCCGACCTCCAGCACCTCCTTCGAGGTCACTTGCCTGCCGCCGTCCGGCGCTCCGAGCACCGAGGGTTTTTCGATCATCTCTTTAAGCCGGGGCTCCATCTCGATCGCATCCTTGAGCGAGATGTTCAAAACGTCCGGCACCAGCTTGGCGATGCGGTCGCCCTCGGAATAGGGCAATCCGTAAACGCGGCAAACGTCGCGAATCACGCTCTTGGCCTTGAGTGAGCCGAAGGTGATGATCTGCCCGACGTTGTTCTCGCCGTACTTGCGCGAGACGTACTGGATCACCTCCTCGCGACGAGCCTGGCAAAAATCGATGTCGAAATCCGGCATCGACACCCGTTCTGGGTTCAAGAATCGCTCGAACAGCAGGTTGAACGGGATGGGGTCCAAATCGGTGATGCGAAGCGCATACGCGACCAGCGACCCCGCGCCCGAGCCTCGCCCGGGGCCCACCGGGATGCCCTGTTGCTTTGCCCAGTTGATGAAGTCCTGGACGATCAGAAAGTAGCTGGAAAAGCCCATCTTCGAGATGACGGACAGCTCCAGGTGGAGGCGGCCCAGATAGACGTCCCGATCGACCTGATAGGGCAGCTCGCAGAACCTCCGCTCCAGCCCCCTCGTGGCGAGCTCGGTCATGTACGAGTCCGGGCTGTGGCCATCCGGTACCCGAAATGATGGAAGCAGCGCCTTTCCCAGCTGGAGCTCGAGCGTCACCATCTCGGCGATCCGCTGCGTGTTGTCGACCGCCTCCGGCGCATCCGAAAAGTAGGCGCGCATTTCCTCGGGGCTCATCACGTACAGCCGGTCCGTCGTTTGGCGCATCCGCTTGCTGTCGGCGAGCGTCTTGCCCGAGGCGATGCACATCAAAAGCTCGTGAGCTTTGGCGTCCTCTCGCTTGACGTAGTGAGCGTCTGCTGTGGCCACCAAGGGAATGGCGCAGTCCCGCGCGAGCTGCTTGAGGTTGGCGTTTGCCTTTTCCTGCTCTGGAAGCCCGTTCGACTGGATTTCGAGGAAGAAGTGGCCCGGATCGAAGATCTCCTTGTATTCGAGCGCGGCGCGGCGCGCGTGGTCCATGTCTCCGCGCAAGCAAGCCGAGGTGACCTCGCCTCCCAGGCAAGCGGTGAGCGCGATCAGGCCTTTGGAGTGCTCCTTGAGGGCAAGCTTGTCGATTCTGGGGTGGTAATAGAAGCCGTCCATGAAGGCGGTGGAAACGAGGTAACGCAGATTCGCGTAGCCTTCGTCGTTCTTGGCCAGCAGGATGAGGTGATTGGAGATCTTATCCGTCCGATCGGCGCGTCCTTTAGGGCCGGCGACGTACGCCTCAGTTCCCAGGATGGGCTTGATGCCCGCCTCCTTGGCTTTTTTGTAGAAATCTACCGCCCCGAACATGTTCCCATGATCGGTGACCGCGACCGAGCTCATCCCCTTCTCTCTGACCACTCGGATCAGGTCCTTCATTCGGATCGCTCCGTCGAGGAGCGAATAAAGGGTGTGCAAATGGAGATGGGTAAAGGACATGAGCTCGAAGAGTTGAGTGGGGCGGGAATGGACAAGATACGCGGCAGGTCTGACGCATACAACCGCGGCGGCGCGGCGCAGCCGAAGCATTTGACAGAGACCGCCGAGGCTGGAAACTGCGCCGGTGCCCGCCGAGCGACGCGCTCCGATGCCTGCCCTCGCCCCGGCCGAGCGGCGCCGACACGGCCGTTACTTCACGCCAGGTGAGCTGGTTGACTTCACGTTGGAGCTGGCAACTCGGTGGCTTCCGCGTTCCGGGCCAATCGCGATCATCGACCCCGCCTGCGGAACCGGCGCCTTCCTGCTCGGGGCGCGGCAGTTTTGTCCCGCGGCGTCGCTCTTCGGATTGGAGATATCGCCCGAGCTGGCCGAGAGCTGCCGCGAAAATGTTCCACAGGCGCGCATCTTGACCGGCGACGCGCTGCGGGGCGGGGCCGAGTCGCTGGTCAAGCAGATCCCCGTGGGCGCTTTCGAGCTCTGGATTGGGAACCCGCCGTACAACGGCACATCTTCCATCCTCCAAGACAAGCGCGCATACGCTCGCCTCAGGGCCCTGCTCAACGCGGCCTTTGCCTTGCCGCGGGGAACCAGCCTTCGAGACGACTACGCTTTCTTCCTGCTCTTTGCCGCTGCTCGCCTGGCTCGCACAGAAGGCGCGCTGGCATTCGTCACCAGCGCCACGCTGCTGGATTCTTTTCTCTATGCCCCGCTGCGGGGATCGCTCCTCGATTCGCTGGCGCTGCGCGAGGTGATCGATCTCGGCAGGAGCGTCTTCGCCGGGACCAGGGTCCGCACCTGCGTGACCGTTTGGACTTCCAGCCGAAAAAGCTCGAGGGCGCGGTTCCGCATCAGGAGCGCGGCGCGCGAGGGGGAGCCGTTTCGCCGCTCGGACTTGGGCCCGGCCGCTCTGTTGCAGCCGCGCCCGCCGGAGTACTTGCTGCGTTCTATCGACGCGGCCGCGGAGGCCCTCGACGCGCAGTGGCGTCGGCACGGCGAGGTGCTTTCGTCCCTGCTGCCGATCAGCTTTCCGGGTCTGAAGACGCGCTTCGATGAGCTGCTCGTGGACGAAAATCCCCAGCGCCTCCTGGGTCGGCTGAACGCGTTTGTCAAAGCGCCAGCGGACGGGCTGCGCTCCTTCGCTGAGGCCTTCGGAATCCCCGAGCGCTGCCTGGAAAAGCTGGCCCGCCTTCACGCCTCTGTCCGCGGCCTGGCGATCGATCCGTCCAAGGTGCGGCCATTCCTGCGCTACGCCGGCAAAAGGCACTGCGCAGGCATTCCCGCCAGCGCGCGCGCCTTCTGCTTTCTCGACCGCCGACTGATCCCGCGGGGCGATCACCGGCTCCGCGGCGACTACGATCCGCACGCTTGCCCCGCGAAGCTGCTCTACAACACGCGCGAGCTACCGATGTCCGCTCTGCTGATCGAGGAAACCGCTTGCATCCACGACCACCGGCACAGTCGCTTTGCCCCGCTCTTGGCGCCGGCGCTTCTGGTAGAGCGCGGCCTGCGCTGGGCGCGAAGCGGCCGCGAGTTGGGACCGAACGCGCCGAATCTTTCACCGGCCGGCTTGGCGTTCGCCGAGCGCTCGGGGGGAGCTTTGGCCGTCTTTCGCAGAATCGCCGACTTCATCAACTCGCGCGAGGTCCAGGAAATTTGGGCGCCGGTTTTCGGCACCACCCGCGAGCTGCCGATACCGGTTCAACGTTGGATCGCGGAGTCGCCGCTCGTCGCCTCGAGCAGAATCGGCGGCCCAAGCCGGATAGGAATGCAAACAGCGGCGCTGGCCACTGCGCGGCGTTGACGTGGCCCCGCGGCCGGAAGCAGATTCCTTTAGATGTAGCCGAACCGCCGGCGGAGGAGCCACTCGGTTCCCAGCAGCGCCACCAAGGTGATCAAGTAGTACCAGCGATCCCAGATCGGTTCGTCTTTGCTTCGACCCACCTCGACCACCGGGGGATCGAGCAGCGGTATTTCGGGCAGGGAACCTTGCGCGAGCGCGTAGGCCTTGCCGCCGGTGGCGCGCGCGATCTGCTCGAGAATATCCGCTCGCACGGAGGCGTCCGAGAGCTCCGGTCCCACCGCCCGCACGGCAACTGCGTCTTCTCCTTCCCCGAGCGATTTTTCTCCCTTGTTCGCCCAGGCGAGTATTTTGTAGGCGCCTGGCTCCGGGGGCGGGAACTCGAGGCGGCTCATGCCGTCCGGCCCGGTGGTGGAACGCTGCGTCGCAACGGAGCGCTGCGCCTTCACTGAAAACAGCTCCACCCGGACCTCCGCCTCGGCCGCCGGCTGGTAGTCGGGCGTGCGCGCCGCCACGACGACGCCGATCGGCTTTCCCGGTTCCACCGATGGGGGATCTGCAGTGACAGTGAGCGTGGTCAGATCGGGATCCCGCACCAGCCAGCGCAGTGCATTGCCCCAGAATCGATCGTAGAGGCGCGAGGGAGATCCGCTGACGTGCGAGGCGAACGCCCAATACCAGCTTGAATCAACGGTCAACGCCATCGCCCGCCCGCGGCCGTACTCCCAAAGCGCGAGCACGGGAGCATTTTTCCCATCCAAGGTCTGGAATGGATGGTCGAGCAGCACGGTCGCCCCCGGCTTTACGCGCGTGAGGTTGGCGCCGGGTATCGCGGGCAACGTCGACCAGGCCTGCTCGGTATTGGCGGCGCCTTGCGAGAACGACGTGACCGGATGCCGCAAGCCTTCTGGAGTGAGTCGGGGCTTGAAGGAGTCGACCGTGGCTGGTCTGCCCGCCGGCTCGACCGGCATCGCTTGACCCAGCACGGGAAAATTCGACCTTCCCTCGCCGAAGGCATGATCGCCGCCGATCATCAGGAACCCGCCGCCGTTGTGGACGTAGCGCTCCAGGTTTTTCTCGTAGAGCGCCACCGACAAGCTCGGATCCGTGTACCCGAAGTTCTGGAAGATGACGACGTCGAAGGTGTCGAGCTTGGCGTCGAAGATCTCCTCCATCGGAAACGGAATCAACGACAGCTCGCGGTCGCTCATCACCTGCGGCTCGGAGGAGAGCGTGCGCAGGATGTAGAAGCTGACCAGGTCGACATTTGCGTCTTGGCGCAAAAGCCCTCGCAAAAATCTCTCGTCCCACGAGGGGCGGCCGACCACGAGCAGGACGCGAACCCGGTCGCGGATCACCTTGAGGGCAAACGAACGAGTGTTGTTCTCGATGACTACCTCCTGGGGGAAAACGGGCACCGAGGCGGTGTAGACGAATCGTCCCGTCTGGTCCGGAGAAATGTTGAATGAGACCGTGTGGACCTCGTCGTCCGAGGCGAGCTGGATGCTCTTGCTTGCCACTGTTTGCCCCTCGCGGCGAAGCACCACCGGAACCGTCTGTCCCTTGAATCCCCGACCTCGAATTTCTACTTCGACGGCAATCGAATTCCGCACGAAGGCAAAGTCGTCGACCTTGATCTGCTCGACCGCGAGGTCCTTGAGGCCCTGGCTGCCCACCACAAAGGTGGAGACCGGCACCTGGTAGTCGACCAGCGCAGCTCGCCCCCTTCCTGCGACGCCTGCGGCGAGGTCGGCGTTGTCGGCGCCGTCGGAAAACAGCAGCACGCCGGAGAGCTTTTTCGAGGCGGTGCTCTGCTCGCCGGATTTCACCGAGCGCAGCGCGGACAACAGGTCGGTCCGGGGACCTCGAGCCGCTTGAGAGCGCAGGGTTTGCGGAGTTATCGGAGCCAGCTCCGGATCGAAGCCGTAGTACTCGATGGTGAAGCGATCCTGGAGCGCGGACAGCTGGGACGAGACCGATTCCAAGTAATCGGCCACCTCCGACAGTCGCGATTTGCCGCCCGGCACGGCGGGAAAGTTCATCGATGCCGAGCGGTCGACCAGCACCGCAATGCGATTCTTGACGTGAGCGACCTGGAGGTTGCGCACGCCGGGCTCGAACAGGAAGAACGCTGCGGCAACGCCCGCGCCGATTCGCAGCCCCCACAAGACAATCCGCCGGCGAAGCTCGGGCTCGCGCTGCAATCCGATCGCCGCGAGTAGAACGCCCGCCGCGAGCAGGGCGCCGAGCAAACCCAGCGTCCAGGGCGAAAGCGGCGACAGGCTCACCAATTTCCAGGCATTGAATGGGGTCGAGTTCATCCAATTACCGAATTGCGGGACCCGGATGTTCCATTCGCATCTGCCACCTGCCGCTCCAACTCACCGCCTCTTGTTCATGATCAGCGGCAGGTGCACCGCATCATCTTTGTAATCGAGGCAGAGAGCATACATGCACACGTTGATTCCCAGGCGGAAGGCCAGCTCCCTTTGCGGCTCGCCGCCGGGCGATACTTCGAATTCGTAGTCGCCGCCCTCGTCGCGGTTCCAGGCGCCGGCAAGGTCATTTTGGGAGTAGATCACCGCGGCGCGCCGCCCGAGGCTGCACACTTCCAGCTGAGGTCGACTGAGGAGCCGCCCGGCCGCCGAGTCGAGCATGAAGTACGTCTTGAAGATGACGTGGCTGGAAGGCAGCAAGGCAAGCGGATTTCTCGGCAGCACCCGCGCCATCTCGCGGCGAAATCCCCGGTCGAAGCCAGTGCCATTTGAGCCGTCGTTGGCGTCGGCGAGCATGAATCCGCCGAAGGTGAGATATCGGCGAAGATTTTCAATTTCCGCCGCCGAAAGCGGCGGCAAGTCCCCTTCCCCGCCGAGGTACAAGAACGGGTACTCGAAGAGCTTCGGGCTGCTGAGAGGAAAGGCGCGGGCGTCGGGTACCACTTCCACCGAGGTACGGCGCTGTAGCTCCCAGGCAAGCCGCCGCAGCCCGGAAAGTCGACCATCCCAACGACCGCCATGTTGCGCCACCGCGGGAATGAATCGAGCGCTGTCGCCGAAGGCAAATGCCCGCCGCGCGAACAGCGGCAGCGCCGCGATTGCTCGAAGAATCGCGCGCCTGCCGATCGGATCGCTCACCATCGCCCTCTATATACCGTCGACCAGGCTTGCGATTCCCCGGTATAGAGTAGGGCCATGGCGAAAGGGCAGCCTTCGAAGGCGGCGTCCGGCTCGAAGCTAAAGAACGCCTGGAAGTTGTACAATGCCGGGGATGTGGTCGCGGCCCGCCGGGAGGCGAAGGCGGTGCTCGCGGATTCACCGAGCGCTGCAGATGCCGAACAGGCAAAAGAGCTCATCGAGCGCACCGGAGTTCCAAGGTTCGCATGGTACCTGGCGATGTTGGCGGCAGCGTTGATCTTGACGATGATCGCGATAGGGATTGCCCACCACTGAGGTTATCCTTTCCAAGCCGCATGGGACAACCGAAGCGCAAAGAGAAGAACATTGCCCCCGTCGATCTGCCACCGCCCGCGCCTGCAGCCGTTGAGCCGCAGCGGTCCGAAGCGCCGGGCGGCTGGAAGAAACCCGCTGGAATGGGTTGGGTCGGATGGTCGGTGCTTGCCGCTGGGCTGCTGCTGATCAACCTACCCCTGCTTCACCGGCTGGTGCGACCTGCGCCGGAGGCGACGGTAGCTCTTCCGTACGAGGATGACTTCTCGTCGCCCTCGACCGTGGCGGCACACTACTTCTCAACCGGAGGGCAATGGCGAACGCAGGCCGGCGAGCTGTTTTCTCCCGGCGTGAAGAACAATGCCCTCTGGCTCAAGGCCAAGCTTCCTCAAAATGTGGTGATCGATTTTGACGTGCGCTGCGCCTCTGCGGAAGGAGACATCCGCGTGGAGGTATTCGGCAACGGCGTCGACCACCTGTCGGGCTACGAGCTGATTCAAGGCGGGTGGAACAACACGCTGTCCGCCATCGCGCGGCTGAACGAGAACGGCCGTTCGCTGACGCAGCTGCAGGCGGAGGCTCAGCAGATCGCGGCCCGCCGGGGGCTTCGCAGCACGGGCCTGGTGGAGACGGGGGTGTTCAAAGCCGATACGCCGATGCGCGTCGAAGCTCATTCCGCGGTTCGCCCTCAGAAGAAATACCATTGGAGAATCGAGCGCCGCGGCTCGATCCTGCGTTGGAGCATCGACGGGCAGCCCTTCCTCGAATTGGACGACCCGTTCCCTCTGGTCGGACCCCGGCACGATCGATTCGGCTTTTCCAGCGCCGAGTCGGACATCTTCTACGACAACCTGCGGATAGTCGCGCTGGAGGGTCCAGCTGCCGCGGGGCCACCGTTGCCCGCGCAGGCCGCGCCCGCTCCACGGCCCCCGCCGGGGCCGTTCGCCGATAACTTCGAGCGAACGGATGTCGGTCCGGATTGGCTGGCCACCGATCCTTCATCAGCGCGGATTGAGCAGGGCAGCCTCACCCTTCAGCAGGCTCACAACCATCCGATCTGGCTCACCCGACCCATCCCCGCCAATGCATTGATCGAGTTCGACTGCTGGTCGGAGAGCCCAGATGGGGATTTGAAGGTGGAGGCCTGGGGAGATGGCGGCTCCTATCACTTGGGACCACCGAACTCGGCGTACGTCTCGACGGGATATGTCTTCATCTTCGGCGGCTGGCGAAACACGACGTCGGTGCTCGCACGGCATTCGGAGCACGGCGCCGACCGAGCGGCGCGGACCGACTTCAAAGTGCAGCCTGGAAAGCACTACCACTGGAAGATTACGCGCCAGGGCAATCGCGTGGCCTGGGATGTCGATGGGCAGAGCTTTCTTTCACTGAACGATCCCTCGCCGCTCAACGGACCGGACCATCAGTTCTTCGCGTTCTCCGACTTCGAGGCGAAGGTGCACTTCGACAACTTGCGGATCGAGGCGCTCTGAAGCAGGCGTGTCCTGCCAACGCTGGTCAGCTCTAGCCGCTCTCTCCGGTCCTTGCCGCCGCTCCTCTACAGCTGGCCTGATACGCGCCGAGGCGCTCTCGATAGTGCCTTTCAGTGACGCGATCCGTGCCCTCTGGTATCAGCTCTAGGGCGCGGTTTTCCGCGGCGATGGCTTCCTCGCAGCTTTTGAGGGCAAAGGCGATCGCCGCATACGTATTCCAGGCAGGCGAACTCCATGGAGCCAGCTCCAGGGCTCGTTTCGCCAGCGGCAACGCGGCCAGGTATTTCTTTTGGTCCACGTAAAGGCACGCCAGGCTGTGGGCGGCAAGAGCATTTTGCGCTCCGAGCGACGTCGCCTTCTTTAACGCTTGCTCTTGCTCTGCGGCCGAATGGCCCGCCGACTTCAATGCCTGCGCGAGCATCACCCACGCCTGGTCGCTCTCTGGATGCGCGGCGACGCCTTGTCTGGCCAGTTGTTCGACCATTGAAGGTTGTAGCTCGCTCATGCTGGACAGCGCCGAAACGTTGCCAGGATCCTGCCGCAGCGCTTCGTCCACCTCGCGCCGAGCAAACTGAA
>Ga0126378_10000638_pt1 | contig 25552 bp, 20 predicted proteins | sample PanSoiMetPlot_23_FD_92587 | JGI IMG/M metagenome (GOLD analysis project Ga0126378, IMG submission 92587) | Tropical forest soil microbial communities from Panama - MetaG Plot_23 | ecosystem: Environmental > Terrestrial > Soil > Tropical forest > Bulk soil | place: Panama | collected 2016-02-17
CACATCAGACTCACCGCCGAAAGATAGTGTCCGGCAATGTGCCCCGTGAGTTGCCGCCCCGCGCCGTCCCAGCCGCCATAAGGCTTCGCTTTGGGCTCAAGTCCCGCGCGCTGTCGCAAGTAAACCAGCATCCGGTCCGGCTCGAGTTGCAGCAAATATTCCGCATCCAGGTCTTGCGCGTGCTTCAAGGGCCCACCGGTAAGCCGTACGCTGTTCAGCGGCAACGGCCGCACCTTTACGATTTTTTCTTCCGAGGCTTGCGCCGCGTTGGGCTTCTGCGCTAACGCAACTCCCGGCAGCAGCACGCTGGCGAGCGATGCGACCAGAAATAATTTCCTCACAACAGCCTCCTTAACCCACCCGACAAAATGAGCACCCTAAGGGCCGCCTTTACAACTCGGCAAACGGAACGATCCAATTTTGGTCCGATAACTTGTGTCTTTCTCTTGGAGATAGTCTCCGACATACCAGAACGTACAGTCGTCGCTCGGATCCATCGCCGTCGTCGTGTAGTCTTCCCAGCGCAGCGTGTTTTTCTGTGACGCTTCTCCCTCTGCGAGCACGGTTTCGTGCAGCGTCAAATGGCCTTTTGGATCGCGAGCCTCGCGCGCCGCGAAGCGCTGCCCCGCAAAATTCGGCAGACCGCCGAAAGAGTATCCCACGCCGATGTCGCCTTGCTTATCCATCGCGATGCTCGGCATCCACCGGTAGAGTCCTCCGGGAGCATAGGTTCCCTGCTGATACAGCACCGGGTCGCCTTTCTTGTCGAGGCGGAACTCGTACCAGCGCACTCCACCGCCGCCCTTCGTTGCAACCGAGTGAGCCGCCACGATCGACTCGTGCCCAGCTACCCTTCGATAAATCATCCGCGTCATAATCTTGTCGCCTTGAACATCGAGCCGGCGCTCCGTCTCCGGCTGTGGGACGCAACTCGACAACTGTCCGTTGCAAAGATAGTGATACGGCGCAACGGGAATCTTCGTCGGCCCGTCGGCCTTCGTATTCGCTGGATTCCTCCAATCCACATGAACCTTCCAGAAATAAATACCGTCGTCTTTGAAAATTCCTTTTAGCTGAGTCCCTCCCGCCGCCATCATGATGTTCGGCGCACCGGCTGGCGGCAGCTTCTGGCCATCAATATCGGCGTTATTCAGAAAATTCACGCCATCGATGGTGATGCATTGCTCGGTCGCCGGCTGCCCCGCGAGCATTTTTGCGCGATCCGCAATGCACACGTGCTTTTGAATCACGTCATCGCCCGTGCTGGTTGCCGTGTAATAGCCATCCGTCCACACCGCCGGCCGCGGATAATCCGGAAACAATGTCCGCTCGAAAGCGTAACGATAATACTCGCCAAGTGGGTCCGGGCTCGTGCTGACCGCGTAGCACATAGCCCACACGCCTTCTTTCTTTTCAGGCGGTCTTTGGCCAGGTTGTGGCGGAGGCGGTGGTTGCGGCGGATTCTCGGGGAGTGCTGCGGCAGGTCCTGGAGAAGACGCTTCGCCAGCCTTCGCGAGCTCTCCGGGCGGCACGGGCTCGCCCGCTGCCGGTCCAGCCTTGCGAGGAAATTCGTCCGGGCCAATCCGCGAGAAGATCGGCATCACCATCAACCAACGTCGCGCAAGTTGGTCGTAACGGACCACGGCGTCGCCGTTGTTGCGCGCCTCGCAAACGCCACCGAAGCCGGTCCAGACCGCCTTCGTTGCTACCGGCCCATACAACACGGTTCCCGTCTCGCCGTACTTTTTGCCCTTCTTCGAGTAGACAGCGATCCGCGAATTGACGATTTGCACGATGTGATCGGGACCAACGGCGAGGCTGTTGTCAGACGGGCTGCGAAAATTGCTGGTTCCTTGCGGCCCTTGGAACCCAGCCCCCAGCCCATCGAAGCTCTTCAGCATCGGGACGGCCGGCCGTGTGCCCGGAGACGTCTGCTCCAAGGCTATTTCTTCCGCGGTCAAGGTTGGTGGAGGCGTTGGCGGAGGTATCGGCTCCTCAGGTCTTCTGTCTTGCGCCGAATCGTCGCCATTGTCCGGTGCAAGCGCGGTGGGCTGCCGGCGCTCTGAGTTCCATCGTGCAGCCGAAGCGCCCGCAAGGACTGCAAGCGCTAACACAATTCCGCCAAACTTGATGCTCCGCAATATACGCACACGATTCATGGACGCCCGCCGGAACTAGCCGCGAGCCGCGATTATAAAGTATACAAACCATCACGCCAACCCCTTGCCTTGGTGGCTTCCCGTTGTGCAACCGCTTGCAGCTGAGTGGCGCTCTCAGCCTTCCCCGAGCCCTTTGCTGACGCGGAACACGTGCCCGTCGGGGTGGCGCAGATGCATTTCGCGCACGTTCCACGGCATGTCGGTAGGGGCAAAGGTGACGTCCAGCCCTTGCGCCACGCACTGCTTGTGGACTGCGTCCACGTCCGCGACCCATACCGACATCCAAGCGCCCTTGTCGGCGGATTGGTCTCCGTCCGGCCCGAAGGTGGCGACGTTCGCCCCCTTGCCGCGGCTTCCTTGGCCGTCCTGGCAAAGAAAAATCTCGCATTCGCCGGAGCCCACCGAGCCGAATGTCGGCGGCGTTCCCCAGTCCCAGCACTTGCGCCAGCCCCACTTCTCAAACCAAGCGAAGCTCGCGGCAATATCGGAAACGTTCAGAATCGGCGTGATGGCTTTTGCATTCATGGCGCGGAAGGATAGCATGCGGAGAGGCTTTTGAGGCGCTACCTTCACTTCTGGTTGGCGCGAGCGATGACGTAGGCGCGAATGGCATCGACGTCCTTCGGCGAAAGCTCTTTTGAGAACGAGACCATGCCGAAAGACTGCAGCGAACCGCTGAGGACAACTTCGGACCATTGCTGCAAACTGCCAAGCGTGGCAGAGTACCGCAAGTCGGGCAGCACGCCACCGCTCACAGCAACGTCCCCATGACAAGTGGAGCAATAACGCTGATACAAGGCTTCGCCTCCTTGCACTGTGGCGGCGCTGGCGGTTGCCCGCGGCGGATGCAACTTCGCGGGCGCGGACTGCGGCAGCGCAGGCAGGCTCGCTTTGCCGCCGATTTTGAACGCCAGCACGCGGTAAATGTTCTGCGGGCGCGCGGACTTCAGTGCCACCTCCCCCGCGGCGAGAGGAAACACGCCACCCCAGCCCGCCACGACCGCTATGAACTGTTCGTCGTTGACGGAATACGCGATAGGAGCGGCTACAATGCCGCTCTGCGCGTCGGCAGACCAAAGTTTTTCTCCGGTTGCGGCGCGGTACGCTTCCAGATTGCCTTGCGCAGTTCCTTGAAACACGAGATTCCCCGCCGTCGAGAGCACTCCGCCGTTAACGGGGCTCGCGAGCTCGACGCGCCAGACTTCTTTTTGTTGGACAGGATTCCAAGCCGCCAAGCGCCCCTTGACGCTGGCGAGAACGGCCTGCTTGATTTCCGGCTTCTGCGGCAGCCCCGCGGCAACGAAATCGATCGCCGTATTATAGGCGAGCGCCCTCGCTTGAAAATGCTCCTCGGGCTTGTAGAGAAAACCGCCCTCGAGTACCGGAAGGTAGACCAGCCCCGTCATCGGGCTGAAGGACATCGAGTGCCAGGTGTGCCCGCCCGAGGGGCCCGGAGCGAGCGGTATGCCCGGATCGCCTTCTTTGTAACGAGCGCCCGCGTGCTCGATGGGACGGCCGGTTTGGAGGTCGATGCCGTCGGCCCAAGACACCGTGGTGTATGGTTTCGCAGAGATCAGTTGGCCAGTGGCGCGATCGAGAACGTAAAAGAACCCGTTCTTCGGCGCGTGCAGAAGAACTTTTCGCGGGACGTTGTCAATAACAAGGTTGGCGAGAATCATTTGTGCGGCGGAGTCGAAATCCCAGACGTCGCCGGGAGTTTCCTGGTAATGCCAGACGTAGACGCCGGTATCGGGCTGGAGCGCAATGATGGAGCTGGTATAAAGATTGTCCCCGCCCTGAGGACTCCTCGCGTGCTCGCTCCAGGGAGTGCCGTTGCCAGTGCCGATGTAAAGCAAATCGAGCTCGGGATCATAGGCCATGGAGTCCCAAACGGTTCCACCCCCGCCGAGCTTCCACCAGGAGCCAGTCCATGTTTTGGCGGCGTTTGCCAGAGCTGAATTTTCGAAAGGCTGCGCGGGATCGCCGGGAACTGTGTAGAAGCGCCACTGGAGCTTACCGGTGTCCGCATCGTACGCGGAAATGTAACCACGCACACCAAGTTCTGAGCCAGCGTTGCCGATGAGGACTCTGCCCTTCACGACGCGCGGCGCGCCGGTGATGGTATAGCGGTACTGGCGGTCAATCGTAAGCGCTTCCCAAACGACTTTGCCCGTAGCGGCGTCGAGCGCGATCAGCCGTCCGTCGAGCGTGGCGAGGAAAATTTTCCCTTGCCAGGCGGCAACGCCGCGATTCACCACGTCGCAGCAGGCGTTGATGGCCCACTCGGGAGGAACTTTGGGGTCATAAGACCAGAGTTTTTCTCCCGTAGCAGCTTTCACGGCGAGGACTTTGCTCCAAGCCGTGGAGAAATACATGACGCCATCGACAACGAGCGGCGTTGCTTCCTGGCCGCGATGCGTGTCGAGATCGAGAGACCAAACCAGGCCCAGCCAGCGAACGTTTTGGTCATTGATTTGAGTGAGGGGGCTGAAGCGCTGCTCGCTGTATGTGCGTCCGTGCGTCATCCAGTTGCCCGGCTCGTTGTCCGCGTGGATGATTCGCGCGGCGTCCACGCTGGCGGGCGGCAAGGGCTTTCGCGGCGGTGGTCGAGTGGATTTCTTTTCGCAAGCGGCGCCGCTCAGGGCAGCAACGGCCAGAGCGAAGCTCAGAACTGTTTTTGCTTGCATGGTCTCTCCTATTCCGAGCCGAGGAAAGCGTAGCGCAGAATGAACAGAACCGTGAGCACCCAGATGAGCGGACTGACTTCGCGGTGCCTTCCGCTGCCGACCTTCACAAACGTGAACGATAACAGGCCGAGGCTCAGGCCGGTGGCAATGCTGAACGTGAGCGGAGTGGCGATAAGCGTGAGGAAAGCGGGAAAGGCCTCGCTGAAGTCGCCCCAGCTGACCCGCGCGACGGCGCCGCTCATAAGAACGCCCACGAGGACCAGCGCGGGAGCCGTGGCGTAGGCAGGAATCGCTGCGACCAGCGGCGCGCAAAACATGGCTGCAAGAAAGAGCGCCGCAATGACGATATTGCCGAGGCCCGTGCGCGCACCAGCCGCGACTCCCGAGGCGCTTTCGAGATAGCTGGTGACCGTGGACGTGCCCGTCAGCGCGCCGAACATGGTGCCGATGGCGTCGGCGACAAGCGCGCGGCTGGCGCGAGGGAGCTTACCATCGCGCATAAACCCGCCGCCTTCGCAAACGCCGACAAGCGTGCCGACATTGTCAAACAGATCCACAAAGAAGAATACGAAGATTAGCTCCCCGAGGCCGAGTTTCGCGGCGGCGCGCAGGTCGAGTTTTAGAAGAGTGCCCGAAGGATGCGGCAACGAAAAAAAGTGCGAGGGCCAGTGGCTCAGACCGAGCGGAATCCCGGCGAGCGTGATGGCGACGATTCCCAGAAGAATAGCGCTGCTGAAGCGGCGGGCCATCAAAATGGCTATGAACACGAGGCCCGCGGCGGCGAGCAAAACTTCGGGGTCGGAGATTTTTCCAAAGCCGACGAACGTAGCCGGATTGGCGACGATGATTTTTGCGTTTCGCAGGCCAATGAACGCGATGAAGAGACCGATGCCCGCGGCAGTTCCGTGTTTGAGGCAATCGGGGATGGCGTTCACGACTTGTTCGCGGATGCTGCTGAGCGTCAGCAACAGGAAAAGCACGCCGGAGAAAAAAACGACGCCCAGCGCGGTCTGCCACGGCACGCCACGGCCCAGGACGATGGAGTAGGTGAAGTAGGCGTTAAGCGACATTCCGGGCGCGAGCGCAATGGGATAATTTGCCCACAGGCCCATGACCAGCGTGGCGGCGGCGGAAGAAATGCACGTGGCGAACAGGACGCCGTCCACGGGCATTCCGCTTGCGGAAAGAATCTGCGGATTTACGACCACGACGTAAGCCATGGTCATGAACGTGGTCAACCCCGCGAGCAGTTCCCGGCGCACGCTGGTTTGGTTTTCTTCCAGGCGAAACACGCGCTGAAGCGAGAGCACTCTTTCCCTTCTCCTGATATGCTGTGCGGCGCGAGCGCGAGTTTACATCAGTGGAAGCCTCACCAATGAGAATTCTGCCGCGCTCAGAATGCGTATGAGGAGTCCAATGAAAGAGCCAGCCTCGAACTACCCTGAAGGGAACGCTCGGCGCGCTTCACTTTGTTTGAGAATTGGTTGTCTTGTGGCGCTTCCGCTGCTCTTCTCGCCCGGGGCACAGGCGCAAGGCAAGGCGCAGCGTTCCTCGGCTGCTGGCCAGACGGAAGGAGAGCGGCGCGCAACACTGAACCTAGAGGCGGCGCGCGCGAATCCGCTGCAACTCCGCAGCTGGCTCAAGAAAATGCCCAAGGGCGCGGACTTGCACAACCATTTGAGCGGCGCGGTGTATGCAGAATCCTGGATTCGCGCCGCCGCGGAGGACCGGCTCTGCGTAAACCTTGGTTCCCTTTCGTTCGCGAAGCCGGCGGATGAGAGCTGCGGAACAGGAAAGGTTCCGGCGGCGGAAGCCTATAAGGACCAGCATCTCTTTGATGCGCTGGTGGATGCGTTTTCGATGCGCGGTTTCGTGCCCTCTGCCGGCGTGACCGCGCACGACCACTTTTTCGATACTTTTGCGAAGTTTGGCGGTACGAGTCATCGCCATCTCGGCGAATGGCTTGACGAAGTGGCAACGCGCGCGGATGCCCAGAACGAACAATACCTTGAACTGATGCACACGCCCGAATTTGGCCACGCTGCGGCGATGGCCGCGGAAATCGGCTGGCAGGAAGACCCGGGCCGGCTTCGCGATGCACTCTTGGCCCGCGGTTTGCGCGATGAAGTCGCCACTGCGAAAGCGCAGATTGATGAGGCAGAAGCGCTGCGAAGGCAGCGTGAACATTGTGGACAGGCCGATGCCTCTTCCGCGTGCCGCGTGGCGATTCGCATTCTTTGCCAGGTCCTTCGCGGATTTCCCAAGCAGCAAGTGTTTGCGCAGACAGTTTTGTGTCTTGAAACGGCGATGGCAGACCAGCGTTTTGTCGGCGTTAATTTCGTGATGCCGGAAGACGGGTACGTTTCGATGTCCGACTATGCGTTGCACATGCGCATGCTCGCTTTCTTGCGCAAGCTCTATCCGAAGATTCATTTGACCCTGCACGCGGGCGAACTGGCCCCGGGCCTGGTGACTGATGAAGGACTCTGCTGCCACATTCGGCTGGCGGTCGAAGAAGCGAAGGCTGAGCGCATCGGCCATGGTGTTGACATCATGTACGAGAATCATCCTCACGAATTGCTGAAGGAAATGGCGCGGAACCACGTGATGGTGGAAATCAGCCTGACGAGCAACGACGTGATTCTCGGCATTAGTGGCAAAGACCACCCACTTCCGCTGTATCGTCAGTTCGCAGTCCCGGTCGCGCTCGCGACCGACGATGAAGGCGTTTCGCGGATCGATTTGACACACGAATACGTGCGCGCGGTGCAGACCTACGGCCTAAGCTACCGAGACCTCAAACAGATGGTACGCACCGGCTTGGAACACACTTTCTTGCCGGGAGAAAGCCTGTGGCGCGCCCCGGATAACTTCACGCAAACCGTTTCAGCATGCGCCAGGGACTCTCTTGGAAGCGAAAAACCTTCATCAACGTGCAGCGCTTTCCTAAAGTCCAGCGAGAGGGCCACGCAACAATGGGAACTCGAGCGGCGCTTCCGCCAATTCGAATCCGAATTGTAGCTTTGCCGCGCCGCATGTTTTTTTGATCGTGCTTGCGGCCGTCAGGCTTTCTCAGGAAAACTGTTAGGCAAACAATCCCGGGCCCCGCACATCTCATTAGCATCAAACCGCGACAGGGGGCTACGGTATGATACATAAGACCGTATTCGTGGGTTTGCTCGTTATCCTCAGTATCCCATCCTGCCTGCGAGCGCAAACGGCTTCGATCACCGGCACCGTCACAGATCCATCCGGGGCCGTGGTTCCTCATGTCAAAATTGCTGCGACGGAAGTGTCCACGGGCGCCGCACGTTCCGCGGAGACGGACGAATCTGGCGTCTATCGGATTACCAATTTGAACCCCGGCATCTACAACATCCGCTTCGAACACGCCGGCTTCAACCCATTTTCGTACGCGGAAATTCCCCTCAGTGTGGATCAGGTCCTTACTCTGGATGTCAAGCTCTCCATCGGACCAGCGGGACAGGCCATCCGCGTAACCGCAGAATCCGTTCCGCCGATTGATCTAAACGACGCGCAAATCGGAAATCTCGTCGACAGCCGGCAGATCGAGGACTTGCCCCTGATTTTGCGGGATCCTTACCAGCTCGTTTTGCTTTCTCCCGGCACCACACAAACCAACACACTTTTCAGCGGGTTTTCCGTGAACGGTGCGCGCGAGCGCAGCAACAATTTCATGCTCGATGGCGCTGACAACAACGACCCGGACATGGGAGGTTTCCCCGCCGGCTTGAGCAGGTTGAATCCGGAAAACACCCAGGAATTTCGCGTGCTTACGAACAACTACATGCCGGAGTTTGGCCGCAACAACGGAGCCATCATCGACATCGTGACCAAGCAGGGCACCAACAATCTTCATGGCGACGTTTATTGGTTCGGGCGCTACACGGCGCTTTCCGCGAAAGACTTTTTCGCGCAAGACCGCAACGAGGATCCTTTCGTGCGAAACCAGGCCGGGTACTCCGTTGCTGGGCCAATTCAGAAAAACAAAACTTTCTTCTTCGCAAACCAAGAGATCTGGCGATTCAGCACAACTCTGCTGAAAACCAGCATCGTCCCAACGGCAGCCTTCAAGACCGGACAATTTGTGTTCAATGGCACGCCCGTGAATCTTCTGCCGGGCCTTCCCGGCACGACCAATAACATTTTTGGCCTGCCGCTAGACGCCGCGGTCCAGCAGATTCTTGCGCTCTATCCCAACCCGAACGGGGAAGACCTGGACGGCGCACGGGGCCTGCTTCATTTCCCAAGCCACTCCGTGGCAAACGCAAACAACGTTACCGGCCGCATCGATCACAATTTTTCCGAGCGTGCCATCCTTTCGCTGCGCTACACCTTCAACCACTACTCTGACTCCAATTATCAGCATGAGGATTTTTTGCCGGGCATTGGCGGAGTTTCTACCCGGCAGCACAATCACAACCTGACCGCGCGCCTGACTTCCACTGCCGCTCAGGGGCTAATCAACGAACTGCATTTGGCATTCAATCGGCTAGAGTTCCCTCTAACCTGCACGGGCACGAGTTTGTTCGATAGTTTAAACGCCGGGAAGTTTGTCGACGCTGTCGGCCGCGGTCTTGACGTGCCCCTCACGGGCGACCTCGCTGGCTTTGGTTGCATATTTCTAGGAGACACGAACGGCTCGACGCGCAACGCAGGAACCTATACGGCAGGTGACAACATCTCTCGAGTGCTCGGGCGGCACACCATCAAAACGGGCGGCGAATATCGCAGCGTCTACTCGAACAGCTCTAATAACTTCGCCTCCCGAACCATCACGGATTCCTCGGTGTTTTCAACGTTCGGCCTCCCTGCCGCCGCCACAGGAACAAGCATCGACCAGGACCCCACGTTTCAGAATCTGGCCTGGCTGCTCTACGGTGGTATTGATCTGGAAACCCAGGCGCAATTTTTTGACAATTCCGCAACTCGCACCGCGTCGGACTTGCGCGGCTTCCGGCAACGGGAATTTGCGGTCTACGCCCAGGATTCGTACAAAATCATGCCTAACCTGACTCTCAGTTACGGTGTGCGCTACGAATTCTTTGGTGTGCCGGTGGAAAGCCAGAATCGCCTGTCGACACTCACTGTTTCGCCCGATAGTCCTGGCCCATTCACGTTTACGCAAGTCGGCGAAGGCCCCGGAAGAGCCCCTCTTTACCAGGACGACTGGAAAGACATCGAGCCGCGTGTTTCGGTGGCCTGGGACCCTTTCCGAACGGGCAAGACCTCCATTCGCGCAGGGTATGGCCTTTATCATGACCGCATTTTCGGCCAACTGGTGAGCCTGTTGCGCGGCGACCCGCCATTCCAAATGCTCGAAACGCAAACCTGCCCCGGATTTTTGCAATTCTTTGCCACTGGGAATCCATCCACTATTTCCCAGTGCGCGCTTTCCGTTCAAACGCCCTTGCCCACGTTCCAATCCACACCTGTCGCGAACAATTGTCCGCCGCCGGGGCAGCCCTGCTCTCCAATTCTTCCATTTCTCGTGGATTCGCATTTGCGCACGCCTTATTCGCAGAGTTGGAGCGCCGGCATCCAAATCGAGCCCTACCCGAGCCTGTTGATCGAGGCCAACTACGTGGGATCCAAAGGAACTGGTCTGCTGCGTTTGGTGGATGGAAATCCGCCGCAACCTCCCCTGGTCGCGGCGCTCGAGCAATTTTGCATGCCGGGGAATCCCTGGGCTGCTCGCAGCAGACACTTCAATTTACGAATCTCTGGCTTGGCGAGAACAACGGATCCTTGCCCTTCCCCGCGGCCAACAACAGCGCTTTTCTTCAGACGGAACTCTTCAAAGGCATCGCCAATTCCATCTACCACGGGCTGCAACTTAACATCAACAAGCGCCTCTCCCATGGTTTCGCCATACAAGGAGCCTACACCTATTCCCATGCCATTAACGACGGCGTCGATCCGCTGGTCCCAATCGAAAACAATATTCTCTTTCCCCCCTACCCGAGAAACTCTTTCAATTTGCGAGCCGAGCGCGGCAATTCCGAATTTGACGTTACCCATCGCTTGGCAATGAACTACTCCTGGCAGCTCCCGTTTGGGCACAAGGATCACTCGTATGGAACTGCCTCTTCTTTGCTCGTTAGCGGCTGGACGGTCTCGGGCATCACGACGCTGGCGAGTGGGCTACCCTTCGACATTTTTACTCCCGTAGACACGCAGCATAGGGGCTTGGTTTCGCGGCCAGACCTGAACACCAGCGTGACGGTCCCGCCGAGCAGCGACCCGCGAACGCAAACCGGCCCTTCGATCGCACTTTTCTCTATTCCGCCGTTCGGCTCGGGAGGCGATCTGGGCCGCAATCACTTCCGCGGCCCGGGCATCAGCAACTTTGACGCGGTGGTGAACAAACTTGTGGAGATCCACAGGAACATCAAGGTTGACATGCGCTTCGAATTTTATAATCTCTTCAACCGCGTGCAGTTCGTTCAGCCCGACAATCTTCTCGCTGACGGGCCTCTTTTTGGGCACTCGACTTCGGAAACCTTTCGGCCCGACTTCACCACGGGCGCCCGCCAGATTCAATTGGGGATGAAGCTCAGCTTCTAGTACCTGTAGTGCGTTCCTGTCGCAAGTATTGCGATTTCTCTCTCATCACGGAAAACTATCAACGTGTTACCAGGAAGATCCACCCAGTTCCAATCCCTAGGAAGATCACCAGAAAGAAGATCGTTGTCAGCAGGCCGAGACGATACAGCTCGCGTTGCGTGAGGTAGCCGCTGCCAACGAAAATGACATTCTGGCTTCCCCCCTGCGGTGTGATCACCGAGAAATAGCTGCTCGCGAAGAGCAGCGCGAACGCCATTAGAGGTGCGGGCACGCCCCCTCGAACGCCTACATCCAGAAACACGCCCAGAAGGGCAAGGACCTGCGACGACTGACTCACGAACATATAGTGGATCGCCACATAGATTACGATCAAAGCAAAGTAGGTCACTGGCCATGACAAACCGCTCATGTGCGCGGCTAGGCGTTGACCTGCATACCCCATGAACCCAAGTTCGTTGAGCTCACCGCTCAATGCGAAGAGGACCGCGAGCCAGAGAAATGTAATCAGAGTGTCTCCCTGAGTCGCGATGTCATTCACCGTAAGCACACTCGCCATCAACAGGAGGCCCAGACCCGCGAAAGCAATAATGGTCACGTTGAGCTTCAGCGTGTTGGCGAAGACCCAACCGGACACCATCAGGACAAACGTGGTTGCGGTGATCCACTCGTCGCGAGACAGAGGTCCCAATTTCGCAAGCGCTTTCCGCGCTTCAACTGGAGCACTCGGTGTCGCTCCTACCCCCGGCGGGAACAGCCGTGCGATCAGCCAGGGCAACGCCACGATCGCCGTCACTGCCGGCAGCGAAGCCGCGACCAGCCATTTCCCGAATCCAATTTCGACCCCGGAACCCTGCGCGATTTGAATCCCGATTGGATTCGCTGACGTGGCAGTCATCCACAGAGCGGACGACACCGCCAGGCTTGCCATCGTGCAGAACATCAGATAGCCGCCAAGACGACGGCCGTTGGGGTCATCCGGCTTTGAGCCGGCCCCCTGCGCGACCGACAGCACAATCGGGAACAAAACCCCGCCGCGAGCTGTGTTGCTCGGGAAAGCCGGCGCGATTAACGCGTCGGTCACCACCATGCTGTATGCGAGCCCCAGCGATGACCGGCCGAATCGGCTAACCATGAACAGGCTGATTCGCCGGCCTAGTCCGGACTTGACCACTGCCTGTGCGACGAGGAAAGCAGTCACGACAAGCAACACGCTCGGGTTAGCAAAGCCTGCGAACGCCTTCGCCGGCGAGACGGTGTTGGTCAGAACCGCGGCAGCGGCCGCCAGCATCGTCGACGTTAAAAGGGGAAAGGCACCATCGAGCACCGCCACGATTGCGGCCACAAAGATGGCAAAAAGATGCCAAGCAGGTGCGGTAAGCCCGGCGGGAACGGGCGTGAACCAGATGCCTAGCGCCAACGCGAAAGGCAATACTCGTCGAATCAGCAAGCCCGTACTCATTACAGCTATGGCCCCTCCGGCTGGAGCGGAGCGTGCTGCGAACCTACACGGACCCGCCCTTTGAGACCGATGGATTGGCCTTGAACGTTCCCGTCTTCGTTCTCAAGTACAAACCGCCAGGAGAACTCGTACCCGCCCGTGGCGCCCGAGTAGCGTCCCGTGCCGCCGAGAAAAGTCCCGACGATCTTATTGCTGGTTGCGGTCCCCGACCCTCGCAGTTCGCTGTACGCTTGGTCGCCGTGCTCATCCGTCCAGACCGCTCGCCCAACCATGCCGGTGATGCTGTCGTTCAGCACAATCGCTTCTGCGCGAAAACCTATCGCCGGGCGCGATGGCCCTGCAAGCAGCAACGACCCGTTGAAGTTCGCAACAGATGCTTGCCGGTCATTCCCAAGCCCTATAATGTAGCGGCTGCCAGCCGCGGTCCAAGTTCCCTCGAACTCATGCCACTCGTCAGGGGCGGGTAGGGATACCGACGTTAGCGGGGCCCGGCTGCATGCGGCCAAAACCAGCAGTACGGCGAGTGTGAGTGCGCGAAACAGAGAGGATCGCACCGAACGACGCGATAGCATGGAGATCATCCAGTACATGAGGGTCGCTTGAAGAAACTCTCACGATCGCACTCCTGAAAGGACTGGCATTTCTAACAGGCGAAGCAGGTTACTCAGGACCGACTCGCTCTGGTTTCGCTGCTTTCCCGCTTTGCGCTGGCGGGCTCTCGGTTCCGTTGATCAGGAGACTCCTCCCGTTGCACCGGCGCAACCGAGGATTCGGCGGCGTCGTGGCGGCATTTTGTAACGCCGCCATCCTGGCGGCAGCCAGCTGGAAGCTGACGTTACGAAATGGCGGGAGATGTGCTGGGTGGGGGACGCGTTCGGCGGAGCTCTACGGAGTGCGGCAATGACCGAGCATGCGGTGGTCGTCGCGGGGGGAGGGCCGACCGGGCTGATGTTGGCTGGTGAGTTGGCGTTGGCGCGAGTCGACGTCGCCATCGTGGAGCGGCGCGAAAGCCACGACCTTGCCGGCTTGCGCGCGGGCGGCCTGCATATTCGCACGCTAGAGGTGTTCGACCAGCGAGGCATCGCCGGTCGCTTCATTTCGCAAGGGAAGGCGATTCCGAGAGCGCCCTTCGCGCGGATTGGCCTGAGCCTCAGCGACCTCCCTACTCGTCACAACTATTTTCTCGCGCTCTGGCAGTTTCACATCGAGCGCATCCTGGCCGACTGGGTTGGCGAGCTCGCGGTGCCGATCTATCGCGGATGCGAGGTGATAGGTTTCGCGCAGGACGCCACCGGCGTCGATGTCGAGCTCTCCGGCGGTAGATCGTTGCACGCGAAGTATCTCGTCGGGTGCGACGGGGGGCGAAGCCTGATCCGCAAGAAGGCCGGAATCGACTTCCCAGGGTGGGATCCGGCAACCAGCTACTTGATTGCCGAGGTCGAGACCTCCAAAGAGCCGGAGTTGGGCATCCGCCGCAGCAAGATGGGCATCAATGCGATCGCCAAACTCGAGGAGGACGGCAAGACGCGCGTTGTGTTGAATGAACAGCACGTCAGCCAAGGTCCCGACCCGACGTTGCGCGACGTCCGCGAGGCGCTCATCGCCGTATACGGGACCGATTATGGTCTTCGCAGCGCCAACTACATCTCCAGGTTTACCGATATGGCGCGGCAGGCAGCGAGCTACCGGGAAAGACGCGTGCTCCTGGCCGGCGACGCAGCCCACGTGCATCCGCCCATGGGTGGACAAGGACTCAACCTTGGTGTTCAGGATGCTGTGAATCTCGGATGGAAGCTCGCGCAAGTGGTCCATGGGACATCGCCCGAGAGCCTCCTGGAGACCTATCATGCAGAGCGTCACCCAGTCGGCGCTCGCGTCTTGCGCAACACCATGGCTTTGAGCGCCGTCGACCGCGATGACGATCGTATTGGAGCCTGGCGGGAGGTGATGGCCGAACTGTTGCAGGCGGACATTCCGCGCAAGCAATACATGGCGATGATGTCTGGCCTGGACATTCACTACAACCTGGGCGAGGGACGCCCGCTGCTCGGTCGCCGCATGCCCGATCTCGACGTTGTCACTGCCAAAGGCCCGCTACGGGTCTTCACCCTGCTGCACCAGGCCCGCCCGGTGCTGCTGAACCTCGGTGAGCTTGGCAGCTTCAACATCGCTCCCTGGGCCGATCGCGTCCAGACGGTCGACGCCACCTACGTTGGCCCCTGGGAGCTTCCAGTTCTTGGTGCGGTCACGCCGCCCACCGCTGTATTGATTCGGCCCGACGGATATGTGGCGTGGGTGGGAGACCGAACCCAGCTCGGGCTCGTCGACGCGCTGACCACCTGGTTCGGACCACCGGCTGCGACCTAGCGCACGGACTTCCAAGACCATTCCGTGAGCTACCGCCCGTCGCCGGTGTTGGCCATGGTGTCCGGCTTAGCGAGCGAATCCGTGGCCGCGGTTCCGGTAATTAGGCGCGCGCCCCGGCTGAAGGTGAGATATTCAAATCCCCACTGAATAAAAACCAAAATGCGGCTTTGAAATTCCACAATGTACATCAAGTGAACAAAAAGCCAGATGAGCCATGCAGGCCATCCCGAGAGGTGCACGCCAAAAATGTTGGCCACCGCCGCCGCGCGTCCGATGACGGCCATGTCGCCTTTATTAAAATAGTGGAAGGGACGACGCGGCGGCTTACCTTCGACGCGCGCGCGAACTGTTTTTGCGGCATATGCGCCGCCCTGCATGGCAACTTGGGCAACTCCCGGAAGCGGTTTACCTTTTTCATCCACGGCGTGCGCCAAATCGCCAATGATGAAAATGTCGGGATAATTCGGAATCGTAAGGTACGGACTAACTTTGATGCGGCCGCTGCGATCGGTTTCCGCTTTGGTGCGTTCTGCGAGTCTTTCGGCAAAAGGAGTGGAGGTGACGCCGCCGGCCCAGAGGACCGTGTGGGCCGCCAGCGATTCGATGGCACCCCCGCGCTTGAAAGTTACACCTCGCCCGTCAATGTTGATGACCATGACGCCTTTGATGACTTCCACACCCAAGCCCGTAAGGAGTTCCTCGGCTTTTGCTGACAAGTCTTCAGGATAAACGCCAAGCACGCGCGGCGCCCCTTCAAGCAGAAGAATGCGCGCTTCTTGCGGATGAATCCTGCGAAAATCGTGCCGCAGCGTTTCGCTGGCAATCTCGGCAAGCGCGCCGGAAAGTTCGAGCCCGGTCGCGCCGGCTCCCACGATGACAAACGTTAGCCAGGCGCGCTCTTCTTCCTCCGTCGCTGCGCGCTCGGCGCGTTCAAAAGCATACAGAATCTTGTGGCGGATGGCCGTGGCTTCCTCGACCGACTTGAGGCTGGGCGCCCACTGCCGCCAGGCATCATTCCCGTAATACGAGGTCTGCGAGCCAGTGGCCACGATCAACGAGTCATAGGGATAGGAATCTCCGTCCCGCAAAATCACTCGCTTGGCCTCAGGGTCCACCTCCACAGCTTCGCCAAGAAGCACGCGCACATTTTTCTGCCGGCTCAAGACGCTTCGCAACGGCGCAGCAATTTCTCCGGGGGAAAGGGAGCCGGTGGCCACCTGATAGAGCAGCGGCTGAAACAAATGAAAATTCCTTCGGTCAATGAGCGTAACGTCCACCGGGGCGCGCTTCAGCTTTTGCGCGGCTGCCAATCCGCCAAACCCCCCACCCAGAATCACGACTCTATGTTTTTTTTCCATTCACTCTGCCCTCAGCACAACCCCACTCCATCCAGCTTCATCTCATTAGAGTGATTGTCTTGCACTTTGGACGCACGGCATCTTCGCGTTCCCCTGCCGTGTGTCTCTCGCTGGCTCTCCTGGCCCTCAGCGCTACGGCCTGCGCCTCTCCGGCCATTCAGCGGCACGATTGGCCCACGGTTCCACCCGTGTCCCTGACGCCTCCGCCTGGCCCTCCCGTGATCGTCGTCGGATTTGTCGGCGGTGTCGTAAAGCCCGATGATCCCATCCGCGGTGAAGTCAAACTCGCCGAGCATCTTCGGGCCGAGTTTCCCAGTGGCGTGTATGTTGAAACTTTCGAGAACCGGCGCCGCGAAACAGCCTTGCAAGTGATTCTCACACACTTGGGCGCGGATCGTTCGGGCCTGCTTTCTGAAAACGAAAAGCGGCAGGCGCGCATTATCTTGTACGGGCATAGCTGGGGCGGGGCAGCTATGCTCGAGCTTGCGCGGGAACTCGATAGGCGCAAGGTTCCTGTTTTGCTGACGGTTCAGGTGGACAGCGTCAAACGCTTCCGAACCGATGATAGCGTAATTCCTCCGAACGTGGCGCGCGCGGCGAATTTCTATCAACCCAACGGAATGATCCACGGGCAGGAGGAAATTCGAGCGGCAAACCCCACAAAAACGCAAATCCTGGGAAATTTTCGCTTTAATTACAAGGAACACCCGCTTCATTGCAAAGAGTACCCTTGGTACGATCGGACTTTTGCGAAAACCCACACCGAGATTGATTGCGACCCCGCCGTTTGGTCTCGAGTCGAAGCGCTGATCCGGCAACAGATTCCCCCGGGAAACGTAAACTAAGATTGATTTATGACCGACGAATCTGGGAGCCGGCCATCGCTTGAAAAAAATATGTTGCGCTTCCTGTGTTCTGTGTTGATCAAAGGCGGAACGCGTGGCGAAATTTGCCGGCTGCTGGATCCCGGCGCGTTTCAGGATCCGCTGCGCCGCGTGGTTTTCGAGGAAATTCGAGAACTGGGCTCCGTTGATGCGTGCCGCTTGAGGGAACTGCTTCCTGCGCGCGTCACGAATCGCGGATTCCCCGATTTTGACCTGAAGTCCTTCCTCTCCCCGCAGGAAGTCAGCGAAAAAGACATCGATCAGCTCTTTGAAAGCGCGCTGCAACTGCTCGATCTGAGCCACCCTAACGAGGACTCCCTCCATGAATAGCCACGAAAGCATAGCGATACCCACAAGAGCCACGCGAATCTTCCCCCTCATGGAAACCTTCGGCTTCGCAGCCATGGTCTCGTGGTTTATTTGGCAGCTTCAGGAGGATTACCGATATTCGTGGATTGTTTTTCCAATCTGGTTGATTGCCAGCTTCATGCTGAACCGAGACACGCCGCACACTCTGGGATGGCGCGCGGACAATTTATGGAGTGCTACGAAGCGCGCCACGTTGGTCTTCCTGCCTTGCGCATTCGCGATTGTCGTTGTGGGCCGCCTTGTGGGAGGCGAGCAGCACGCGTTTCAGCATGTTCTTCTACCGAGCCGCTTCCTTGGTTACATGGCGTTCTGCCTGCTGCAACAAGTGGGTCTGAGCTCCCTGGTTACCAATCGCCTGCTCGCGGCCATAGACAGCCCCATGCGCGTTTCGTTCATCTCCGGCCTTTTGTTCGCCTTGCTCCACTGGCCGAACCCTGTTCTCGTGCCGCTCACTTTTGTCGGAGGAGCTTTGTTTGCGTGCCTGTTCTGGAAAGAACGCAACGTTTTGCCGCTTGTCGTGTGGCAGACGATTCTTGGGTCGCTAATCTGGTGGGCCTTTCCGATCGCATGGCACCACAGCATGCGGGTCGGGCCGGGGTTCTATCATTTCCGCGGATATTGATCCGACACTTTAGAAATTCGCGTCCCATCGCACGTGTACGGGAGGCTTCTAGCCAGCGACCCGCTCCGCTCGAAGATCGGGGCCAGCTGAAGGCGGGGCCTACAGGTTCAGGTGAGTGTATTTGCGCGTGGCGGTCGTTCGGGCCCCGCTGGGTTCGCGCTCGCCTTTTGCATCGTTCGACCAAACACCTGCGATGGGGAATTTGCATTTTGGGCAGGCGCCATCCCTGATGCAATATTCCACAACATCGTGCCAAGAGCGCCGCAGTAGGAGTTCTTTGCAATTCGGGCAATAGGTGTTTGCGCCCTCGCTGTAAATGTTCCCCTCGTACACATAGCGCAGCCCCACTTCTATGGCGATTTGGCGGGCGCGATCCAGGGTTGCAGCAGGCGTTCGCGGCTTGTCCTGCAGCTTGAAATCCGGATGAAATGCAGTGAAATGCAGCGGAACGTCCGGCCCGAGATGCGTCAAGACCCATTCGGCCAGCTTTCGCGTTTCGACGGGATCATCGTTTAACGCCGGGATCATGAGGTTCGTGATCTCGAACCATACGTGAGTTTCTTTTTTCAGCCACTCCAGCGTTTCGAGAACCGGCTGCAGGTGCGTTAACGTAATTTTTCCGTAGAAATTTTCCGTGAAACCCTTCAGGTCGACATTGGCTGCATCAATGTGGTCATAAATGTCGTGGAAGGCTTCGTAGGTCACGTAGCCGTTGGTTACCATCACGGTTTTCAGTCCGTATTTCTTCGCTTGTTTGCTGATATCAATGACGTATTCACCCCAGATTGTCGGCTCGTTGTAGGTGAACGCCACTGAATCGCAGCCATATTTCATGGCCAGCAGCGGCACATCTTCCGGAGGAATTTCCTGTGAGCGCACTTGGTCGGAACGCGACTTGGAAATGTCCCAGTTCTGGCAGAAGAAGCAGCCCATGTTGCAGCCGGCCGTGCCCATGCTGAAAATGCGCGTGCCGGGAAGAAAATGATTCAGGGGCTTCTTCTCGATGGGATCAATCTGCAATGCAGCGGGAGAACCGTAGCCGAGGTTGTAGAGTTTTCCGTCTTGATTAATGCGGATGAAGCAGAACCCCGATTGCCGGGGATGAATGTGGCAATGGCGCGGACAAAGATAGCAGTGGACTCTTCGGTTCGCTTCCGGCGCCCACCAGCGCGCTTCGTGGAGTTTCCGCGTTTTCTGGAGGATCTTCAGTTGTTCCATCGAACCTCCTAAGAGTTATTATACGCTCGCCAAACTGGGAGGAGTTGGAGCTCGGTGGTAAAACTCAGGCGTGGTGGCGTTGGCCGCGGCGTCGCTCGGCGGCCCAGTCTACGAAGCGTTCCATGTGTTCGCGGTATTTCCAGGCGAGATGAAAAAATTTGCGGGGCGTCATGTCGGCAGCTTCTTTTCCCAAAAACGTCTCAAAGCGCCAGCGCAGGTAGGGGCTCTTCCATGGATTTAGGCGATAGCCCCGGGCTGCGTTCCAGTAGTAACTCAGTGTCTTAAACATGGTGACGTACGGACTTACTCTTCCGGGTCTACTCGCGAGCATATCACGCGGCACAGCGCTTTGTAAGAACGATGGAACATTGACGAATAGCGCAGCGTATTTTTTCATGAGGAGGAAGAACTCAATGCTTCGCGCGAGTCACTTTTGGGGAGCGATCCTCACGAGGGCCCTGCATAGGCGGCTTAAAGTAGCCGGTGGTCTCAAGACCCCCAAGAGGTAGGAGCTAAGATGGGATGGTCCATTCAGGTCATGAGGAAAGGAGATTGGATTGCCGGACAACGTGGAACTGCTTAAGCGAATCTACGACCGCTTCAACGCACGCGACATGGATGCGGTGCTCGCGGCGTTGCACAAAGATGTCATTTGGGCGAACGGCATGGAAGGGGGCTACGTCCACGGGCACGAAGGCGTACGCAGCTACTGGACTCGGCAATGGGCCATGGTCGATCCGCACGTCGAGCCGGTGGAGTTCGCGGAAGGCCCGAAAGCCGAAGTGACTGTCGAGGTGCATCAGGTGGTGCGCGATCTTAAAGGGAATCTCCTCGCCGACAAGATGGTCGGGCACATCTTTCGGCTCGAAAACGGATTGGTCAGGCGGTTTGACATCCGGGGGACATAGATGCAGTTGCAGGTGTTTAGAGCTCCGAACCGACGACCGACAAACAGGACGGAACCCCATCCCTTCTTTTTTGTGACTGAGGTGCGTCTCGGCCCATATAATCGCGGCTATGAAAAACGCGATGTTTCTCAGACCTCTGTCCGTCACGGTAATGGCTTGCCTGATTGTGCCGCCGTCGTTTGCGCACGAGCCGGTTTACGCGCGCAAAGGAATGGTAGTGGCGCAGGAGCCGCTCGCGGCTGACGTGGGAGTCGCCGTTTTGAAATCGGGCGGCAACGCGGTGGATGCCGCGGTAGCGGTTGGCTTTGCGCTCGCCGTTACTTATCCCTACGCAGGAAACCTCGGTGGCGGCGGCTTCCTGCTCATCCGCATGGCCGATGGACGCAGCACGTTTATCGACTTCCGTGAAAAGGCGCCTCGCAAGGCCACGCATGATATGTACCTCGATGCCAGCGGCAACGCCACGAAAGACAGCGTGCTCGGGTGGCGCGCTGCGGGCGTGCCAGGGAGCGTTCGCGGTTTCGAGCTTGCTCTGAAAAAGTACGGCACGAAACCCTGGGCGGAAGTAATGAAGCCGGCCATCGCGCTGGCCTCTTCCGGCTTTCCCATTTCGTATTCGCAAATGCGCTCGTTCAAAGCCAGCGCTGATTCTCTCTCGCAATTCCCCGAGTCCAAGCGCATTTTCCTGAGAGACGGCGCCTTTTACGAGTGGAACGAAACTTTCAAGCAGCCGGAACTGGCTCATACGCTCGAACGCATCGCTGGCGCCGGCGCTTCTGAGTTTTACGAAGGGGAAACCGCGCGTACCTTCGTCCGCGAAATGGAAAAGAATGGCGGGCTTATCACCCTGGACGATCTTCGCGAATACCAGGCCGTCGAACGCAAGCCGCTCGAAGGCGACTACAAGGGCTACCACATCATCACTTCGCCGCCGCCCAGCTCCGGCGGTGTCGGCATCCTGCAAATGCTCGGCATGCTCGACGCGACTGGTTATGAAAAATCCCGCGCCGGTTCGGCAACCGAGTATCACTACCTTGCGGAAGTAATGCGCCGTTATTACGCTGATCGCAATGAATATCTTGGCGATCCCGATTTCGTGAAGGATCCCATCACCGCGATGCTCGATCCTGTCTACATTCACGCGCGGCGGGATTCCATTGATCCAGTTTTGGCGACACCGAGCGACCTGATCCGGCCCGGGCTTCCCGCGGGCGCTGCCGAAGGCTCGGACACCACGCATTACAGCATCGCGGACGCGGAAGGTAACGTTGTTGCGGTGACTTACACGCTCAACGCCGGTTACGGCAGCAAAGTCACCGTGCCCGGCCTGGGCTTCCTGCTCAACGACGAAATGGACGATTTTGCCGCCAAGCCAGGGACGCCCAATATGTTCGGTTTGGTTCAGGGCGACGCCAATTCCATCGCTGCGGGCCGCCGTCCGCTCTCTTCCATGACTCCCACCATCGTCCTGAAAGACGGCAAGCCCTTTCTGGCCCTGGGCGCACCCGGCGGCTCGACGATCATCACCGCGGTTCTGCAAGTGATGCTCAACGTCATGGATTTCGGCATGAACGTGCAGGACGCCATCGACTTCCCCCGCGTCCATCATCAATGGAAACCGGACACGCTGGCCATCGAGCGCGGCGTTTCTCCCGACACGATTGCCCTGCTCAAGAAGGCCGGCTACAACATCGAAGACGCCAAGCCGGTGGTGCTTGCGCGCGTCGAAGCGATTCTGCTGAACGACGGCTGGCTCCAAGGCGGCCACGACGAACGCGGCGGCGGCAAAGCCGCCGGCTACTAACGGAACCAAATGAGTCGTCAAACAAGGGAACCGAACGAAGATGCCGCCCTCAAGGGTGGCGCTACATGTAAACCCGGATCGGATCGCCTACTTCTTGGCGACCAGCTTGAAGCCGCCGCTGACTTCCGGCTCCTCGAGGAATACTGGTGAATCCACAACGTGAACTGCAGACGGCTCAGCGGAGTTGAGTTGGGTCTCGCCCGTTTGCACTACGCAAGTAGCAACCTGCACTCGGCTGGGGTATGGTAGCGCCTCACAGGGGTACCCCCATGCGAGCAAGGAACATTTTTCTCGGACCCCTCGGGCTCCGCTCGGGCTGCCGCCTGCTGATTTTCCTGGCCATCGTCACCGCCTTGCAGGCTCTCTTTCAAAAGATCGTAGAGGTAATCCTGAGGGCCCGCGGCATCGTTCCGCCGGAAGGCTTGTACGCCATCGTGTTTCTGGTCCAGGACGCGATTACTCTCATTGGCGTCGTAATCGCCACGTGGGTCATGGCGCGCTGGGAGCACCGCAGGCTTTCCAGTTACGGCTTGCCGGGAAAGAACGCCTTCGGGCGCAGGTTCTGGGAAGGGGCGGTCTTTGGATATGCGAGCGTCTCTGTTTTGATTCTGCTGATTTTTCTTGCTGGCGGATACACGGCCGGCACTTTGGCGCTTCACGGAGCCGCCCTTGTTCGCGCGACGCTGCTCTGGCTGCTGGCTTCGCTCGCGATCGGTTTCGCGGAGGAGTATCTGTTTCGAGGCTACCCACAATTCATCTTGACGCAAGGAATGGGTTTCTGGCCTGCCGCGCTCCTGGTTTCATTTCTCTTCGGGGCGCTTCACTATTTCACCAAGCCCTATGAGCGATGGCCGGACGGGGCCTCGACAGGCCTGCTCGCTCTATTCATTTGCCTGACGCTTCGCCGCACGGGCGATTTGCGATTCGCCATTGGCTTCCACACGGCCTTCGATTTCGCGGCTATCTTTGTCTACTCAGGGCCGAACGGGGGACGACTCGCGCCTGACCGCTTGTTGACGGCCACGTTCCACGGGGCCGACTGGCTCACCGGAGGAAAGCTTGGTCCCGAAGCGAGCTTGCTCGTGTTTCCTGTGATCGCCGCGATGTTTCTGTTGTTTCAATTCCTGTATCGGATCAAAGCGGAAGCCTCTAGGGAACATCCGCCAACGAGTACCTTGTGACCGTCACGCCGCGCGCGCGGGTCAGGAACTGTGCACAGCTGCTCTGAGATGCCCAGAGATTCCGTTTTGCCAGGCTTCTCATGCAAGGATGCCCTGCCGGACTTGGCGGGATTCGCTGTGCTCCTGCTGGGATGGTACATCTTGGTGCGCTGGCTGTACTTCAAGCCGGCGGAAAAAGAAACTGTAGGGGCAAATCCAGAATGACGAGTGGAGACGGCGAACCACTTGCCCTTTGCAAGAGGCCCGCATCCCCCGCTGGCGTTGAAACGCGTCGCTGCGACAAGAGGTAGCCTTTCGCTTTCGCCGCGGCGGGACCGTTCAGGGCCTACGGCAGCAGTGTGAAATTTATGGTGATGGTGGTATCGACTTCGACAGGCTCGCCATTCAGGAGCGTGGACTGATAGCGCCACTGGCTGACGGCTTCGACGGCGGCGCGGGCGAGGTCCGGATTAATCTGGCTGTTCAAGACTTCCAGCGAGTGCGGAATGCCATCCATCCCGATTACCGCGTGAAGCAGCACTGAACCTTGGACACCGGCTGCCTTGGCGCTCTGAGGGTAGACAGGTTGTGCTCTGGGCTGGATCACCTTTGCGGCCTCCACTTTGCCACCAATCCGGATGCGTATGGTCTTTGGTTCTGTCGGGGCTTCGGTTGCAGCCGATTTTGCGGAGCCCTCAGCTCTTACGTCTACGGTTTCGTTGATGCCGCCGATGTCGAGCTTGGCTGTCATCGTGAGGTCGCGGCCCGGCTGTAGCACGACTTGCGGCGCGAGATACGCAGCAAACCCCGGCTTGAGAACCTTCATCTCGTACTCACCGGCTGGCAGCGCTTTGAAAACAAAATTTCCCTCGGCGTCCGAGACGGTCATATCCACGGTATTCGCTTTGTGGTTGGTCATGACGATGGTGGCGTTCGGAACCGCGCCATCGCTGGGATCAAAGATGGTGCCGTTGAATTTTCCTGACAAATTCTGGCCGGGGAGCCGGATAGCCGCGAGCGGAAGAATCAGGCAGAAGGCTGCGAGCTTCAGCAGCAACCCCGTTCTTCGCGAGATTCCTCCGCGGTTTAGATTTGGATTCAGCATGGCGATAAATCTCCTTTCCAGATTCGTTGGGCGGGCAATGGCGAGTGCGGCGGACCAACGGCGATGCGCGTTTTTCAAAGTGCGCGCAAGCTCGAGCAACTGGTTCGCGTACTGTGAGGGATCCACTCCGCTGTTCAAGACGCAATCATCGCAAGCCTGTTCGCTCTCGCTTCGCAGCTTTGCGGCGGCGAACCAGACGAGCGGATGAAACCAGTAGATGGCGCGAGTCAGCTCGCCGCAAATTTGTGCGAGCCAGTCGTGGCGGGCGATGTGGGCGAGTTCGTGGGAAAGGACCGTCTTGCGGCGTTCCTCGGACCATTCCATGGCCCCGGTGGGAAGCAGGATGCGGGGCCAGAGTAATCCCCATGTCAAAGGCATGGACGAGGGGTCCGCGGACAGAAGAATCTTTACCGGACGCGCAATACCTAGGGCCCTGGAGCAACGCCAAACGAGTTCTTGCCAATCGCCACCGGCTATCGGAGTTGCGTCGGTGGAAATCCACGCGAGCCGCGTCAAGCCAGCCAGTAGTTTGACAGCGACGAATGCGGCGCCGAGCACCCACAGGAGGAAAATCAAGTTGATCCATTGGCCGGCGAACGGGGAAGCGGCTGCGGCGTCAATCACCGTGAACGGCAGCTTTTGAAAATTGGCGCTTCCTCCGGCTGTGTGAGCCGCGCCGAACAGTTTGACCGCGTTGCCGAGTGTCGCGGAACGCCAGGATGGAAGCAGGAGCGTGAGGCTTGGGAGAGCCAACGAACAAGCGATTCCCAGCACCCACGCGTGATGGCGCGTTGCCGCCGAGCCGTTGCGCATGGCTCGCGCAACGATGGCCGTCAACGCGAGGACGAACGTGGCCTTAACGGC
>Ga0126378_10000640_pt1 | contig 25539 bp, 19 predicted proteins | sample PanSoiMetPlot_23_FD_92587 | JGI IMG/M metagenome (GOLD analysis project Ga0126378, IMG submission 92587) | Tropical forest soil microbial communities from Panama - MetaG Plot_23 | ecosystem: Environmental > Terrestrial > Soil > Tropical forest > Bulk soil | place: Panama | collected 2016-02-17
ACCTCGCCATAACTCTTACGGAACATGCTGGAGTCGATCGATGCCTCGACCGTGCGCTCTACCTCCTGTTCCGAAGGCCAGATATCGGCAAGATATACCGGACTACCATCCTTGCTTTTGCCGAGTGCCTCGCGGCGCAAATCAATGTCAATTCGCCCCGCCAGAGCAAAGGCCACTACCAGTGGCGGCGACATGAGATAGTTGGCACGAACTTCAGAATTGATTCGACCTTCAAAATTGCGATTGCCCGAGAGCACGGAGGCGACCACCAGATTCTTCTCTTCGACGGCCTCGGAAACCTCGGCGGGCAGCGGGCCGGAGTTGCCAATGCAAGTGGTGCAGCCATAGCCCACCAGATGAAATCTTAGTTTCTCTAGGTATGGAGTCAGGCCGGCGCGGTCCAGGTAATCGCGAACCACTTTCGATCCTGGAGCGAGCGATGTCTTCACCCAGTGGGGAACTGACAGACCGCGCTCCACGGCTTTTTTGGCCAGCAGTCCGGCGGCCAGCATCACCGTGGGGTTGGAGGTGTTGGTACAACTGGTGATGGCCGCGATCACCACGCTGCCGTGGCGCACACCGTTTCGTGCATCCGCAGGGACATGCTCGCGGACGCTGTGGTCCTCGACGCCGACGGCTGTCGGATTACCGCCCTCGGCCTCCCAGCGGACAAGTTGTTTTTCATTAATCGCGTTCATTGGCGCGGCGGGAGCGGCTGTTTTGGCAGCCGTTTTCGGCTTGAGCAGGGACGGCAGCGCGTCCTGGAAAGAGCGTTTGGCCTCCGATAGCGGCACGCGATCTTGCGGACGTTTGGGACCGGCAATGCTGGGTTCAACCGACCCCAGGTCCAACGTCAACAACTCCGAATACTCGGCTGGTGGCGTTTTCTCATCATGGAAGAGCCCCTGCTCGCGGCAATAGGCGTCCACCAATGCAATCTGTTCGTCGGATCGCCCGCTCAAGTGCAGGTAGCGAAGCGTCTCGCGATCGATGGGGAAAATGCCACAGGTGGCGCCGTATTCGGGCGACATGTTCGCAATAGTGGCGCGATCTGCCAGCGGAAGTTCGCTTAGGCCGGGGCCAAAAAATTCGACAAACTTGCCCACTACGCCGTGCTTGCGCAACATTTCGGTGATGGTAAGAACCAGATCCGTAGCTGTGGCGCCTTCGCGCAGTTTGCCGGTTAATCTGACGCCAACCACCAGGGGAATCAACATCGAGACCGGCTGGCCCAGCATCGCCGCCTCGGCTTCAATTCCGCCCACCCCCCACCCCAGCACGCCCAGGCCATTGATCATGGTGGTATGTGAGTCGGTGCCGACCAGCGTGTCGGGGTAAGCGCTCCGCTTCCCGTTGCCCTCGCTTACGAAGACTACCCGCGCGAGGTATTCCAGATTTACCTGGTGTACGATGCCAGTGTCGGGGGGGACAATGGCGAGATTGCGGAATCCTATTTGTCCCCAGCGCAGGAATAGGTAACGCTCCTTATTACGCTGGAACTCGAGTTCCGCATTCAATCCGAAAGCCTGCGGGGAGCCAAATTCATCCACCTGCACGGAGTGATCGATCACCAATTCCGCAGGTTGCAGCGGATTGATTAGTGTCGGGTCGCCCCCCAGTCTCATCATTCGATCCCGCATGGCGGCCAGGTCGACCACCGCGGGCACTCCCGTGAAATCCTGCAGCAGCACGCGGCTTGGCGTGAATGCTATCTCCTTGTTGGGCTTACTCTGACTGTTCCACGCCGCGAGCGCGCGAATCTCTTGCTTCGTGACATTGCGCCCGTCTTCGGTTCGTAGGAGATTTTCCAGAAGGATGCGCAGGGAATAGGGCAGGGCTCGGGTGGAGATGCCCTGCTGGTCGAGTTTCGATAGCCGGAAGATCTCGTACTCTTTGCCGCCGACTTTCAGCGTGGCTTGCGTGCCAAAGCTGTTTACCGACATGGCTCGAATCCTTTCTGGGATGCGCTGCCCGGGAACCGTCTCACTATCTAAAATGCTTTCCACTCGCCTCGAATTATCTAGTTTAAAACGGGCTGGCGCCGGTGGGGTAGGTCTAAGACTCCACTCATCGAGAACTGAATAAACCCGTGGGAACTTGGCTAATGCACATTTTCCCAAATTTGAAAAACCACGACGCCGACCATGAAAATAAGATAAATCCTCAGCGACCAGAACAGCACCACTTCCATGGTTGTGAGCCGGCGTCGCGGACACTGATACTGTGCCTTGGCGGTGCTCAACTGGTCCGGTTCGAGCGAGGTTATCACTGTCGTCAGATCGTCGGGTTTAGGCGATCTGGTAGCGCGCTCCAACCGCTCTTCCATTTATCTGCCTCCTATTCCCGCCAGAACATTGGGGGCGATTACGCTTACTCCGAACAAGACACCGGCGCTGATCAGTACGAACACTACCGCCAGGGTGAGCGCATTGGCCCACCAGGGGCTGACCAGATCACCCATGATTTCGCGGTCGTTCACCAGCATGTACAGGAAGAGCAGCGCGGGTGGCATGGCCAGAACAGCAATTACGTTCACTACCAGCACGATATACACCAGGGGAATTCCTGGGATCAGGACCAATGCGCCGGCAGCGCCGGCTTCAAGCAGAAGAACCAGGTAGAAAGACTTACCCTGGCGAAAGGGCAGATTCAGGCTGTGAGGCCTGCGCGCCACTTCTCCGAAAGCATAGGCGGACGAAATCGAGATCGTCACCGCGGCAACCATACCCGCCTCAAAAATGCCGAGCGCAAACAGTGCCGCTCCCCAATGTCCCACGATGGGCAGCAGGGCTTGTGCGAACTCGGCGGCTTCGAAGTTGGCCGCGGACATGTGACGGGTGAAGAGGGGAGCCGTGGCCACCATAGTCGCCAGCGCGGCCAGCGTGGCCAGGGCGGCCCCCAAGACGGTATCGAAGCGTCCATAGCGTATGTCGCGTGTGGTAAGGCCTTTATCGGCAATCGCGCTCTGCTGGAAAAACAACATCCAGGGGGTGACGGTCGCTCCAATATTCGCCAGCAGGATGAGAACCATGTCGCCCGTGATCCCACCCGGCAGTGGCCTCCACAGAAGCAAAGCCCGGCCAATGCTTTCCCAATGCGGACCCGTCAACAAGGCGACCGGGACAAATAGCAGGTTGAACGCGGCTGCACCCAGCGTGATTCTCTCCCAGGTCCAGTAACGGTGCGTCATCAACGCCACAAACAGAACCAGCAGCGCGCCCAGCACGGCGATTGCCGGCGGAATGCCGAAGAATCCGAGACCGGCGCGGACGGCAATGAACTCGGTAACCAGCGTCAAAAAATTGCCCAACGCCAGATCGATCATGGAAAACCAACCCCAGAACGGACCAAAGCGGTCGAAAATCAGTTCGGCATGTCCGCGATGAGTGGCTGCGCCTAGCCGGACAGTCATTTCCTGCACTATGCAGGCCAGGAGGAAGGTGAGCACCACAAAGGGAAGAAAGAAGCCAATGCCAAAGCGTGCTCCGGTGGCGGCATAAGAAAGCATGCTGGGGCCGTCATTTTCGCCGAGCATCACCAGCACGCCGGGGCCGATGAGCAACCATAGCAAGCGCAGCCGCGAACCTAACCCGGGGTGCTGTCGCGTGTTCCAAACGCGCTCGCGGTCGTGCGCCCGGTCGATGTCTTCGTGAGTGATGACGACATCGCCGACAGAGGATGTCCCTCCCTTGGTCAGGTCTGGTTGCGATTTCGTCTCGTTCCTCACGGTGGTGGTTCGTTCGCTCATGGATCAACCCGCTACCGCAAGACTTCTTAGCGGGAATATACACCAAGCAATAAACTATAGTTAAGTACGGGAAGAAAGCGCACGACGGGAGACTCTATCGGAGCGTACGACCCAAACCTTTTCGGCGGCGGCGCTGCCCAGCGATAGGCTGCCTGTGTCGGTTATCAAGGCGAGGGTCTGATCGTAATTACGCCCTTCGACTTGTAAACGGGCGCCGGGGCGAATACCGCGCGTTTCCAGGAATTCCAACAGCCGACGATCGCGCTCGTAAATCCCGCTGACGATATAAGTGTTTCCCGCTTCGGCCTGCGCCAGCAGCAATAATCCGCGCCGCTTTCGGCTTTGCGGCCCCTCCAGTTCGCTCATATTGCCATGTGGACAAGCGCCACCACGGCCGAGCTTGGCGAGCAGCTTGGCTTCGAAATCGGGGGAAACTGCGTGCTCCAGCCGCTCCGCCTCGTCGTGCACCTTGTACCACTCCATGCCGAAAATTTCCGCTAGCATGCGCTCGATAAGGTGGTGACGCAAGGTGAGCTTGCGAGCTATCTTTCTGCCGGAGGCCGTAAGTCGAACGTTCCCATTGGCATCGACCCGCACCAAACCATCTTTCCCCAGCCTGCGCAATGCCATGGTGACCGCAGGCGCGGAAACCGACAGCCAGTGTGCCAAAGTTGCGGAAATGACACTCTGACCCTCGCTCTCGGCTTCGAGGATGGCTTTGAGGTAATCCTCTTTTGAGACCGTAATCACCTACGGGATATTATACGGAGGAGATTAAACATAGTTAACTCAACCGCGCAATGGGCCCGATCAATCGGGCTGCAGGTAAGCACCGACGCTCGCTCCCTGAGCCGGCTAAATTAAGATGTTACGGAGTCCGGGTACGATTCTCCTCTGGTTGCAAGATGGTCGAAGCCGGGACTTAGTTTTCGGCTTGCGGCTTGTGGTGTGCTGTGATTTCCGATCAGCTCTGGCCGCCCCTCATGCCAGTTCCTCCGCACTTTTGGGCAGCTCGCATCTGGTAGCGGCGCCGCTTCGAAACCAAAGCAATGGCCGAAACCTCGCTTGCCGCGGCGTGAAAGCAGAGACTTGCGCCTTTGAGCCGGCTACCTGGGAATCGATCGGGGTTGGTTTTCTCCGGTGCTTGCCCGTGGAAGTTCTGCTTGCGTTTGACAGTATCCGCGTTTCGCCCCTAACCTTGTCTTTTTTAAACTATGAAAGTATTGGTGCTTGGCAGCGGTGGGCGCGAGCATGCTCTGGTCTGGAAACTCGCGCAGTCCTCTCGAGTCAGCAAAGTGTTTTGTGCACCCGGCAATGCCGGAATTAGCGAAGAATCCGAATGCGTTCCTGCTGACATTAAGCATGTGGATTCTCTCATTGCGGTTGCTAACCAGCTAAAACCCGACTTGACCGTGGTTGGTCCTGAGCTCCCGCTCGCGCTGGGTGTGGTGGATGAGTTTACGAAACGCGGTTGGCGCATTTTTGGACCAACCAAGGCGGCAGCCAGGCTAGAATCCAGCAAAAGCTTTGCCAAGCAATTTCTGCAACGGCATCACATTCCGACTGCTCATTACGCCATCTGCAATTCGGTCGGCGAAGTTCGGGATGCGCTGCCCCATTTTCATACGCCCATGGTTGTTAAAGCCGACGGCCTCGCCGCCGGAAAAGGCGTCGTTCTGGCCGATAGCAAAGAGGGGGCCATTGCTACGGCCGCCGAAATGCTTGCCGGGAAAATGGTTGGCGAAGCCGGAGCTCGCGTGATTCTCGAGGAATGCCTCACGGGCGACGAGCTCTCCTTCCTTGTCTTCAGCGATGGCGAGCGGGTGGCTCCGTTGGTCGCAGCTCAGGACTATAAACGCGTCGGCGAGGGCGATAGCGGCCCCAACACCGGCGGCATGGGGGCGTACTCGACCCGCCATATTGTGGACGAGAAGATGCGGGACTGGCTGGTCAATCACATTGCGCGGCCGGTGGTCGAGGGAATGAGGGCCGAAGGTACCGAATATAAGGGTGTCCTCTACTGCGGACTCATGATGACGGCGCGGGGACCAATGGTTTTAGAATTTAACTGCCGGTTCGGCGATCCGGAAACGCAACCCATTCTGATGCGCCTGGAAAGCGATCTGGTGGAAGCAATCGAAGCATCCATCGAGGGAAGAACCAGCGAAGGCGATTTTCGCTGGTCCCACGACGCGGCGGTTTGCGTAGTGATGGCCTCGGGCGGGTATCCAGGGACGTTCGACTCCGGCAAAAAAATTATTGGCCTCGAGGGCGCGCACCGTTGGAGGGATGTGAAGATATTTCATGCCGGAACAACCAAACGCGAAGGCGCGTTCTACACCTCGGCAGGTCGAGTGTTAGGCATTACCGCGCGCGCTCCCGATTTAACAGAGGCGGTTCACCGCGCCTATGAGGCGGTTGGCTCCATCGGCTTCGAAGGGGCATATTACCGTAAGGACATTGGCGCTAGCGGATTAAAAAAATAGCAGATCAGATCAGGCCGGGCCAGCCCGTTCGGGCCATCCCGCACCCTAAAGGAACGGGGAATACCAGACAATGACCAAGCCCCTAGTTGCTATCGTCATGGGCAGCGATTCGGACCTCGAGATCATGCGTGAAGCCGCCAAGGCGCTTGAAGGATTCGACATTGCCTATGAGATTGATGTAACCTCCGCCCACCGTTCTCCAGACCGCACGGCTCAATTCGCCCGCAGAGCCGCTGACCGAGGCATTCGCGTGATCATAGCCGGCGCAGGGGGTGCGGCACATCTGGCCGGCGTCATCGCCGCGCACACAACCGTGCCGGTAATCGGCGTTCCCATCCCGTCGGTCTTAAACGGCCTTGACTCGCTGCTCGCCACCGTGCAGATGCCCGCTGGCATCCCGGTCGCGACGGTAGCCATCGGGAAGGCGGGAGCCACCAATGCGGGTATTCTGGCTGCTCAGATCCTCGCCTTATCCAATGCGGGCTTGGCGAAAAAGATGGAAGCTCACAAGGAAAAGTTGGCTAACGGGGTGGACGAGAAATCCCGTAAGTTGAAGAGCATGCTGGGCATTTCCTGAGTCCTGAACATGGTCCGCTGGGCAACCTAATCTGAAATTGTGTAGTCTATAGGCGAGCAGTTCCCCCCGGGAATCGCCGTTCCAGAAAGTTGTTTCCGGCGGTTCCGCCGTCAGGATGTGGCAGTCGCGAACAAGGAGACGTCGGCCCAGGATGAAGCATGTTATCGTCGCAGTCTTTTCCCTGAGCGCGGTGTGCGCGATTAGTGCGAGCCGGCAGGCCGAAGCGCAGCTGCGCTGGCCGAAGCCCAAGAAGGAACAAATGCACGTACGCCTGGTGGCACTAGCCTTGGCCGGTCCTAAATCTTCTTTCTTCACCACCCGGGAGGAATTTGTTGCCGAAAGAGAAATCGGGCACGAGGAATGGAGCCTGATTAAGTTGGTGTACACGTTTTTGCCTTATCAGCCGCGGCTTTCCGAATCAGGCCTCGATTATTCGCTGGTGCACGAATTTTCCGCGTCGCGGGATAAGAATTGTGACGAAACGCTGGCCCAGATGTCGCATGGACCGGGTCAGGCTGAGGTGAATTTGAAGTATTCGGCCGAGTCTCCTACCAAAGACTTGGAGCGGCGCCGAACTCCTCTGCCCTGCTATGAAACTACCGCCGACGATTACAACAAGTCCGATCGCGACCCCATTTCCACCCCACCCCCTGCCAGCCTTAGCCGGCGCTGAGCGAGCCTGGGGCAGCCCAACCAGCGGTCGACTTGCCCTGTTTCGAAAAGTAATGATTGCTGCCAGGGTGTTCCTACGGCTTTCCCATCCGGAGGGCGCACCCATATTTTGTCTTTGCCACGGTCGGAAAAATGTCACTGCCTCTCAAACGATTACCTGCATGAACCGGTCTGAGGACGGTCTCGAAGCCAAATGACCGGGTGGAACGGATTCGACCGATCCCGGAAATTTACAGCGTAAGGCTATCCGGTTCGGTCGAAATCGTTGCAACGATTTCGTTTTCGTGCCGTCTATTTCCTAAAGGCGGAATTCGCTTGTCATTCCTTTCCCAAGGAGCATCATGGAGAAGATAAATCTTGCCGAGAAGTTTTCGCTCATTGCCGAATACTGGAAGCCCCATATTGCGGGTGAACTAAATGGTCAACTGGTCAAGCTGGACAAACTCAAAGGCGAATTCCTGTGGCACTATCACGAGAACGAAGACGAGCTATTTTTGGTCGTGAAAGGCCGTTTCCGGGTTGAATTTCGTGAGAAAGTGGTCTGGCTTGAGGAGGGAGAATTCATTATCGTTCCCCGCGGCGTCGAGCATCGGCCGGTGGCGGATGAAGAGTGCTGGATTCTGCTATTCGAGCCGGCATCAACCCTCAATACCGGGAATGTCGTCAATTCAATGACTCTGCATGAACTCGAACGGGTATAAACTTCGGACCCCTGATTCCTGCTCTAAAGGACATTTCGTTTTGCTTGCAGCGCGCTAGTTGCCACTCGAAAACCAACATAGGCAAGTAGCATACTCAGGATGGTAACAATCACCGTGTAAGGCTTGGAAAGATAGGGTTCGCTGAGGAGCAGGATTACACCTGTCACGGCGAGAGCCGCAAAGAACAATCCAATGATTACCCCGATCGCTACCAGAAACGAACGTTTCATGGTGCGCCTCGCCGATATGATGTCGGCTGAAATACAGAGGTTACTTGCGGAGAATCATTTTCAATTCTCCCTGATACCGCTGACTCATTCCAGTGTAGCCCTGTGACGCTCTAGAATGTCAGCAAGCGCAGTATGATCGGAGCGTTCGCCCACATTCTGGTTGCGTACATGGTTTTGCTAATGCCATGGATTGGGCGATTCAAATACAGGAAGCTCGAGGACTGCTTAGCGGCTGGAATTCCCGACGCTCGCCTGCGGTTCTACCGCCTCAGCGCAGCGCAGCAGGCACTGCTGGTCGGCGTAGTTTTGCTCTATGCGCGGCTGGCTGCTTTGCCTTGGCATGCCGTGGGATTGGCGGCTCCCTATTCCTGGGCTTCAGCCCGCGCGCTGCTGATCACGTTTGCGATTGCCATCGGCTTCTCGATAGTGCTGTTTCGCCGGACTGGTGATCGATTCTTGCGGCGGCTTCTCAAGATGGCGGGCGCCCTGATTCCTCGGATGGCCAGGGAGCGCGTTTGGTTCGCCGGTCTTAGCTTGGGTGCGGGTATCAGCGAAGAGTTGCTCTTCCGTGGATTCCTGCTGTGGTACTTGAGTTTCTTTTTCCCACAACTGGATCGTGTTCAGCTAATCGTGCTTTCTTCCTTACTGTTTGGCTTTTGCCACGTCTACCAGGGCTGGATGGGCATCGTGGGAACTGGCGTCATGGGAGCCGTCTTTGCCTGGCTGTACCTCTCCACCCGAAGTCTGTTGCTTCCCATGGCGATTCACGCATTGGTGGACCTGCGACTCCTGGCGATTCTCACGCCCGGGCGAATCGAGTCTCTCCAGCATCGACCTAAAGGAAAAGGGCCAGAGCTCGAACAAGCCGGCCCTTCCGTTTGCTCAGGATGACAAGTCGCGTCGCCGGAAAAGGTCTTTGGCAGTAATAGAAAGAGGCGGCGAGCCCCTCAAAGACCGGATCAAAAGCTCAGCTACGTTCCTTCCGACCACCCCGCTAAATACTCCTCCTGCTCCGGAGTGAGGCGATCGATTTTAATGCCCATCGATTCCAGTTTTAGCTTGGCCACGCGCTTGTCGAGTTCGTCCGGCACTTTGTAGACCCTCTTCTCGAGTGTGTTGGCGTTTTTCACCATGTACTCGACCGAGAGCGCTTGATCGGCAAAGCTCATGTCCATTACAGCCGCCGGGTGACCTTCGGCGGAGGCCAGATTGATGAGTCGGCCTTCACCGAGAAGGTTGATCTTGCGACCATGTTGCAGGGTGTATTCTTCTACGAAGTTGCGCGTGGTGCGCTTGGAAGAGGACATCTTCTCGAGCGCCGGAATATCGATTTCCACGTTGAAGTGTCCCGAGTTGGCGATGATGGCGTCGTTCTTCATCATGCAAAAGTGCTCCTTCGCGAGCACATTTTTATTGCCGGTAACTGTACAGAAGATGTCCCCAATTTTGGCAGCTTCCGTCATCGACATAACCCGGAAGCCATCCATGACAGCTTCCAGAGCCTTGGTCGGGTCAATTTCGGTGACGACCACCTGGGCGCCGGCGCCACGAGCACGGCTGGCAAGACCGCGCCCGCACCAGCCGTATCCGGCAACGACAAAAATCGAGCCGGCCAACAAGTAGTTGGTCGCGCGGATGATTCCATCAATCGTGGACTGGCCGGTGCCGTAGCGGTTGTCAAACAAGTGCTTGGTATCGGCATCGTTGACGGCTAGGATCGGGTAGCGCAGCACGCCCCCCTTCGCCATCGCACGAAGACGAATGACACCGGTGGTGGTCTCTTCTGTGCCGCCGATCACGCTATCGAGCGCATCGGTGCGTTTGGTATGCAGGACGCTGACCAGGTCCGCGCCGTCGTCCATCGTGATGTTGGGCCGATGGTCGATCGCAGCCAGAATATGGTTGTAGTAGGTTTCGTTATCCTCGCCCTTAATAGCGAACACCGATACGCCATAATCGCGCACCAGGCTGGCAGCAATGTCGTCCTGTGTGGAAAGCGGATTAGAGGCGCACAGCACCACATCCGCGCCACCATCGCGCAGGCAAATGGCCAGGTTAGCGGTTTCGGCGGTTACATGCAGGCAGGCGGCGATGCGCACTCCCTTCAATGGCTGTTTCTTGATGAATTCCTTACGAATGATCTCGAGCACACTCATCGATTGGTTGGCCCAATCAATGCGTTTCTTGCCCAGATCCGCCAGTTCCATATTCTTGATATCGCAATTGACTTGAGTAGCTGGGATAGTTGACATACCTCTCCTTCGGCGCTTAGGTCGTTCGGTTGCCGTCTCCGTTTTCCAATGGCTAGGTTATTTCTTCGCTGTGTGAGCGTGTGTAGCCGGGTCGTGTTTCAAGCCCGCATCGCTTGCCAGTTTGGACGCCTTATCGGTCGCTTCCCAGGTGAAATCCGGGTCCTGGCGGCCAAAGTGACCGTAAGCGGATGTTTTTTCGTAAATCGGCCGACGTAGATTCAGCGACTCGATAATTCCTTTCGGCGTCAGCTTGAAGTGGGTCCGAATCAGATCGGGAATGACCGCCGGGTCGACCCTCTCGGTTCCGAAGGTCTCTACCAGAATGCTGACAGGTTCAGCCACACCGATCGCATAGGCCAGCTGGACTTCGCATCGCTCTGCCAGCCCGGCAGCCACTACATTCTTGGCAATGTGCCGAGCCATGTACGCAGCCGAGCGGTCAACCTTGGTCGGATCCTTGCCGCTGAATGCACCGCCCCCATGCCGTCCCATGCCGCCATAGGTGTCCACAATGATTTTCCGGCCCGTCAGCCCCGTGTCCCCCATCGGGCCGCCAATGACAAACCGCCCGGTGGGATTGATGTGGTACTTGGTATCAGCATCGAGCAGGTGCGCGGGAATGACGGCTTGGATTACGTATTTCAGGATATTGGCACGGAGTTCGTCATTCGAAACCGTTTCGGCGTGTTGAGTTGAAATGACAACTGCGTCTACCCGCACCGGCTTGTGGTGTTCGTCGTACTCGACTGTAACTTGAGATTTTCCATCGGGTCGGAGGTAAGGAAGTTTGCCGCGCTTTCTCACTTCTGCCAGCCGCATAGTCAGCTTATGGGCCAACAGAATGGGAGTCGGCATCAGTTCCGGTGTTTCGTTGCAGGCATAACCGAACATCATGCCTTGGTCGCCGGCGCCGCCCGTATCGACGCCCAGGGCGATATCGCCGGACTGCTTGTTGATGCTGGAAATCACCGCACAGGTGTTGGCGTCGAACCCATAGAGTGCATTGTCGTAGCCAATCGACGAGATCGTGCCGCGCACCAGCGCCTGAAAGTCAACATAGGCTTTGGTTGAAATTTCGCCCGCAATGACGATAAGTCCGGTGCAGGTAAGGGTCTCGCATGCCACCCGGCTCATCTGGTCTTCGCACAGGCAAGCGTCCAGGACTGCGTCAGAAATCCGGTCAGCAATTTTGTCAGGATGGCCTTCGGTGACCGACTCAGAGGTAAAAAGAAAGCGATTTTTTGTGGGCAAAGCTAGCTCTCCTCGAATGAGTTGGGCGTCAGGTCTAATCGGGGAGGTCAGACAAAAACGACCCAGACGATATCCCAGAAGTCCTACTCAAGGTACCAGACAACCCCCGGCCGCGCAACCGGATTTTTGAGGACAACCAGCCCTAAGTTACAGTTAACACGCATGTTAGCTAAGTAGACAGTGTCAAAGCTGGGGCGAATGGTAGAAAATTTAGGTTAAATGCTGGGACGGCTCATTTGCATAGAAGACGGGTTGCAGCTCTCACCGGCCTAACATCAGCGGTCAAAAGAACGATCGAACGTGTCTAATGGCCCTTGCACGCATCTACTGCTGCTGTTTGGGATAAGGCCTCAGGCCGCTGCTATCAAAGACAAGAGTCTTTGCTTCCCCGTACTTTCCTTGAGACGCCAGCCGCATGCCATTGAAGTCTATATCGAGTCCCCCCAGGTTTCCGGCCCTGATGACGAGAAAACTATTGGCGTGGACTAACTGCGCGTGTGAGGCGTGGAGAGTGCCGCGGAAGATGATTTTTCCGTCGGCCACGATGGACAGCCAGGAATCACCTTCCGCCGTCAGGTGAACGGTGAATCCACCCGTCCCTGTCCGCGAGGCAGATCGTGGCTTCTCCGATCCGGCTCGAGGCGCATAGTCAGGCGGAGCGTGTTTGCTGCCAGCACTGGCTGCGGCTTCGAGGGGCGAATTCGATTTGACCAGCGATTCCGGCCCAATGGCATTATTGACTTGAGCCTTGCGTTCGGTCGGAGTCTTCCCGCTCTGAGCCTCGCGCTCGGAACGAACGCCCCAGATCGAAAATCCCACGGCGATAAGCAGGAGTATAGTGGCGACCCATCCCCAAGCTATGTTCTTGCTCAGGCGGGCTTGTCGCTGACGTTCCTTATTTTTCTGCTCCGCCATGGCGCGCAGCTCCAAATCCTCCGGCTGAGGCCGAGGGGTCGAGGCGGCGAGGTAATCGGTAACGGCTTGGTCGGCGTCGAGCCCAAGGTGGCGGGCATAAGCGCGCACAAATCCCTTATTGAAGATTCCCCCAGGAAGCTGATCGAACTTCTCTTCTTCGAGCGCGCGCAACATCCGCACGCTGATTTTTGTAGAGCCGGCGACCTCATCGAGAGTGATCTTCTTTTTCTCACGCTCCCTCTTCAGGCCATCACCGAATGATGCCACCGATAACTCCTAAATCCCGTCCATCCGCTAGCTATGATAGGCGAACCACAAGGTTATTGACGGTAAAAATCAGCTGCGGAGCGGCACGCTGGTAACCTTGAATATGCGCCTATCAGCGATGCCTCCCGGTTCGTTGCTTACTCAAATTATTGCTCGCCCGACAGGGACGCCGCCCATAATCAACCCATCTTCCGCGCCCCGAGGCATGCCTGAAGCCACCAATGCCGGCAAACGGCAGTTCAAGAGGTCACGACTTCTCATGGCGTGGCCACGACCCTGACCTCCTGGCTGGACCCTTGACTCGATCGCGCAAACCGTCATGGAGAAGATAGCGGAATACTTCCGCCCGGATAATTGGTCCCTGCTCACGGTCGATGAACAACGTAGTGAACTGATGTACCTCGTCAAGAAGACGACCCGCGATAACAGGGAATCGCCCAACGTGGAGTAGTCAGTACCTGATTTCCGGTTTTGTTCCGTTGGACTTGTGTGCCGCTAAACTACCATCACCGGAAGGCTTAGGCGGCGTCTAATAGAGGGGGCCCCCTCTGGTATCCTCAATAGTTCTTTAAGGAGTTTGCGTGCGCTCTGTGATCATTCTTTCCAGCCTTGCTTTTATTTGGGTCGGTTGCTTGGCGATAGGTTTTGCCGCGCCCGGCAACCACAATCTGGATGCACGTCGTAATCAACTCAAAAATCTGCTAGCCGACGAGTGGGAATACGAAATGCGGGAGGGGCCGGAATTCGCCAGCGTCATTGGCGATTACCGCTACAACGACCGCTGGACCGACATTTCCTTGGCGCACGTCCCCCAGAAAAAGCGTGATCTCGGGGACTGGTTGGCGCGCTTTGAAGCCGTCGATACCACGGGGTTCCCCGAGCAGGAGAAGCTCAATCAGCTAGTGATGACGCGCGGCCTCAGGCAGCAGCTCGAAGAGATTGCCTTCAAGAACTATGAGATGCCCATTGACCAGTTCGGCGGACTGCATATCCAACTTCCCCAGTTGGTATCCCTGCTGCCGTTTGACTCGACCAAGCACTACGAAGATTATTTGACGCGCTTGCATCAGGTGCCCCGGCTCTTTGATCAAGTCATCGAGGTGCTCGAGGCCGGGGAAAAAGACGGTCTCATGCCGCCACGTTTTCTGCTCGAGACGACGGTGATGCAATGTAAGACGATCGCAGATCCAGCCGGGGAAGCCAATGTGTTTGCACATCCGGCAACCGATTTTCCCAACGGCGTTCCAGTTTCTGATCGCAAGCGCCTGCACGATGCGATCCTAGATGCGGTCAATAATGACGTCCGACCCGCCTATAACAAGCTGGCGCATTTCATTGCAACCGATTACGCGCCCAGGGGCCGCTCCCAGCCTGGGATCTGGGCGCTGCCCGACGGTGATGCACGCTATCGCTTTGCTATTCAACGCCTCACCACGACTAACATGGATCCAGAAACGATCCATCAGCTTGGCCTGAGGGAAGTCGAGCGGATTGAGAGCGAGCAACTAGCGATAGCCAAGAAACTGGGATTTTCCGACCTCAAGAGCTTCAGCGCCTCTGCCAAAAAAAATCCGAAGTTTATCCCCGCATCTGGCGGTCAGATTCTGGAGACGTATCGCCGCTACATCACTCAGATGCAGCCAGAACTGCCAAAGCTGTTCGGTTTGCTGCCCCAATCAAAGGTGGAGGTGCGCCCGGTGCAGCCTTTCCGAGAAAAAGAGGCCGCCGCGGCCGATTATTCGCAGGGAACGCCCGATGGTTCCCGGCCTGGAATCATTTACGTGAATACCGGTGACTACCAGCATCGCTCGCTACTGAGCGCAGAGTCCACCGCCTACCACGAGGGCATCCCGGGACATCACATGCAGATTGCAATTGCGCAGACACTGCCCGATTTGCCTCCCTTCCGCCAACAGGCGTTTTACAGCGCCTATCAGGAGGGTTGGGCTCTCTACGCCGAACGCCTTGGTAAGGAAATTGGGTTTTATCAGGATCCCTACTCGGATTTCGGGCGACTTTCCGATGAATTATTACGCGCTGTGCGCTTGGTGCTTGACACCGGCGTTCACTACAAGCACTGGACCCGTCAGCAGATGGTTGATTACTTTCATGAGCACACTTCGCAGGACGAGCCCGATGTGCAGGCCGAAACCGATCGCTACATCGCCTGGCCGGCGCAGGCGCTTGGCTATAAGCTGGGCCAACTGGACATACTCAGGTTGCGGGATAAAGCGCAGAAGGAACTCGGCGGCAAGTATGACGTTCGCGCATTCCACGATGAGATTTTGAACGGAGGGGCGCTCCCGCTGGACGTGCTTGATGAGCGCGTGGAGGGTTGGATCGCCGGGCAGAAGGGGTCACAGCGGGTCTCAGGTTCGAAGTAAAACTGCAGCTGTCCTCTGCCTGGGTGGCGGGGTTCACTCCGCGCTCTGCGTCCAGAGAATTCCAGCCCACGCGGTGAAAAACCGGGCATTATGGCAAGGCTGCACTGCGAAAAGTGGATTGCGCAGCCCTTACAGCAGGGTCGGCTCAAGCCAATTTTTCTGCCCGACACCGTGCTACGACCTTGGCGAAATCCGAGCCGCGATCGTACCCGTAGAGTTGCCGCGCGATCCCGAGCGGAACCGAATCCAAGCGATCTTCGACGATGGGCAATATTCCATTAGGAGCGTTGGCCAGCCGAGTCCGTGGCTCCTATCGCCCGGTCAGCAACAGGCGGAGAGGATTGGTTTTAAGCTAGCGCTTTTTTAACTCCGCGGGATTGTCCGCCTGCTGCCGGACGAGGCGTGGATCGGGCTTCCAGGAGCCGGCGTTGGCCGGCGCGTTAGAGTTAACCCCGAAATCCCAGACGTAAAGATTCATACCTTCATCGGACAGCATCTCGGCCACCGCATACTCACCCGGGCCGAGCGGAGCTTTGGGTGTGAGCTTGATCCAACCGCTGCCGGGCATCAGCTCGGAATTTGTCGGGACCAGATTTTCTACCTGGCTTACTTTCCCGACCATAGAGATCTTGATGTTACCGGCAATGCGCTTGTCTGGCTTTACTTGCATGCGCACAATGCGGAAACGCAGCGGATCGGACGGTTTTTGTGCGGCCGCAGTTTTTTGCGGTTGTTCGGGGGATATGTCAGCACCTTCTTCGAGGCTGATATAGAAGGTAGGTTGCGCGGTGTGGGATTGAATCTTAGCGTGGGCACCCGCAACCTCGATGCTCTGCTTGGCGCCCGCAATCGGATTGATCGTCGCCCGCAAAATATTGTGCTTGGTATTTTGGTTCACCTGTCCGCTGCTTTGCTGAATCTCGCTTAACTGAGGCTGCCCCTGGAACGTATCGAGCAACACTACACCTCCGTCCTCGGGCAATCGCAAACCTGGGGCAACGATGGGACTTCTGGCCTCTTCCTCTTTGCGTTCGGCTTCCACTTCCTTGTCGATCTCGGCGGCCGAGGGCGACGCATGGCCGGCTGATAATTCATCTTCGTACTTCTTGGTCGCGTCCCAGTCCACCAGCGATGCGGGCACGTCCTCCCATTCGTTACGCTCGGCGCTGAGGTAGTGCACGCGATTGCCTTGAACCTCCCACTTGACTGCCGGTTGATAGGTACCATCCTTGAGGATGAGCCGTTTGGAGAGCTGCTGGGCATGCGCGGCAGCAGGTGTCAAGCAAATGGCAATTGTGGCCGCCAGCAAGCACACAATCAATCGAAACCTTAAGGAACCACGCATACAAAAATGGAAGAATAGCGACCGGGTGAACATGGGATATTCTCCCAGGAAATCGGCCAGCACAACTCACGATTCACTTTCTAATTCACCATTCACTTTCTTTAGATGCGAGCTACCTGGGAGATGCTCTCGGCTGAGCTTCCAAAGTCTCCGCTCAAGCCAACATTACCGGAGGCGAGTCGGAGTCTTTGGCCGCCAGTCGGTCCCAGTACCCGGAGCGACAGCCTGACTCAGCATCAGGAACAGCGTAACACCACGCGGTCGGGAAAGGAGCATGGTTCTTCGGGCGCAAACCACATCCTTGCTCGATATGCACCGCAATGCCGTCAGGACTGTCGAAAAGCGCGCAGCCCGCCAAAGCTCTCAATCTTCCTCCGGCCAAGGAAGCTGTGGCTACGCCTAGGCGTTTAAGCTTGGCCGGCAAACAAACAACCCAAGTGCTGATTGAATCGGCCTTCGAATGATTTCTTTTTTTGAAGTGAAAGCTCGTCATCCTGTATTGACTAACCCGGCGGCGATGCCGTTGATGGTGGCAGCGATTGCATAATCAAGCTCATTATCGTGAACGTTGGCACGCTTACGCTGCAACAGGTCTACCTGGATCAGGCTCATCGGGTCTATATACGGATTACGTAATCGGATTGAGCGAGACAGCACAGGATTATTTTCCAGAAGTACTTTCTGTTCCGTCACCGCAAGGAGCACTCTTTCCGTGCGCAGGAACTCTTCTTGCAATAGGGCGAACACACGTCGGCGCAGCGCCGCATTATGCACCATGTCCGCATAGAGAGCCGCGATGCTGAGATCCGCTTTAGCCATCGCTATCTCGACATTGCGGACCATGTTAGAAAACAGAGGGAATCCACGCAGCATGTCGCGCAATAGTTGTGTCTGCTCGCGGCCTCCCGCCGCGAAATCGTGCAATGCAGAACCAATGCCGAACCACGCGGGCACGGCGTGTCGGCATTGCATCCAGCCGAACACCCAGGGAATGGCGCGCAGATTCTCAAGACCTCTCATGGCGGCGCGGCGGGCCGGTCGCGAGCCGATTCGCGCATGCTCCAACTGGTTGACTGGAGTTGCCTGCTCGAAATACTCGAGCACGTCGGGATTGTCGGAAATATTCTGTCGGTAGAATTCCAAGGCGTGCTGCGACATAGTCTCCATCGCTGTCTCCCAGCGCGCTTCGATCCGCTCAGAAGGGTGATTCGCGGGGAGCATTGCCTCCAAGCAAGCTGAGATCATCAATTCCAGATTCCATTCCGCCAGCACCGGATCGGAGTATTTCCAATTGAGAACTTCGCCTTGCTCGGTGATTCGAATTTCTCCCCCAAAGTCGCCGGGAGGCTGCGCTAGGATGGCGGCATGGGTCGGCCCTCCACCTCGGCCTACCGTTCCCCCGCGACCGTGAAACAGCCTTAATCTCACCCGGCATGCGCGGGCCACCTGGTGCAGCTGCTGTTGTGCCTTGTAGAGTTCCCAGGTACTGGTCAGCATTCCGGCATCTTTGTTGGAATCGGAGTACCCGAGCATGACCTCCTGCGTGCGTCCCCAGGAATCCAGCAAAGGCTGGTACTCAGCTGCGCTCCATACCCGCTCCATCACCGGAGCAGCGCCGCGAAGTGCTGTGATCGTTTCAAACAGAGGAACTGGCATCAGGCCCGGGTCATTCCTGGTTGCCGCCAGCTTAACGCCGCTTATCGACAGAAGGCGCACCAGGCTGAAGATGTCTTCGTGCGATCCGCTATGGCTGATCACGAAATAACGAATGGCCTCGGGTGGATAGGACTGCTTGAGGCGAGCCACGGTACGCAGAGTCTCCAGCAACTCCACAGTTTCTGCCGAGAGCGCCGGCGGAAGTTCACGACCGGCGTTGGTTTCCGCGACTGCCGACCAGAGTTGAAGCGCTGCCTGAGCATGCACGCTGGCATGCTGGCGAAGGTCGAGCGTATGCAGGTGGAAGCCGAAGGTACGAACTTTGCGTAATAGCGGATCGAGCAGGAGTTCGGCCAACCGTTGCCCGCGATTTTCACACAAACTGTCGCGAAGCAACTCGAGATCCGCTTCAAAGTCATGTGCGCTGGAATAAGCCTGCGGCACCGACGCACCATCACGGCTCGCCCGAAGGCGAGCGCCCACATGATCGAGGAAACAACGATAAGTCTCCGCCTCGGAGACTCGTTTCCAGGCGGAATGTTCCTGGCCGAGTTCGGCGTCGTATTGTCGTAAGCGGTCAAGTAACGTCGGAGTGGCAGGCACGCGACGCAGCGAAAGACTAAGATGCCCCGATAGCCCTTTAACTTCTGCCAAGTAATGATCAATGATCCGATGGCGCGCCATTCGCAGCGCCTCTTGCGTGTCGCGGGAGGTCACGTGCGGATTGCCGTCGCGGTCTCCGCCAATCCACGATCCGAAGGTCAAGAGTTCGGGCAATCGGGCTTTACAAGTCTCGATACCGACATCCTGCAACGAGTCCTCCAGCTCCTGGTAGAGCCGGGGCAAGGTGTCGAAAAGCACCATCGGGAAATAATCGAGGCCGGTGTAGATTTCGTTCACGACGGTAGGTTTCTTAAGCCGGACTTCATCGGTTTGCCACAGGGCAGTGATCTCGGCCAGGATCTGAGCTTCATAATTGCGCGCGTCAGTCTGGGCGAGCGGAAATTGATCGAGACGCTCCAGAGCGGCCGCAATCCGGCGTCGCTTGTAGAGTACGGTGTGGCGGGCAACTTCGGTCGGGTGGGCGGTAAAAACAGGTGTCACTTTTACTTTGCGCAGGGCTTCCACTATTTCCGAACCCGATTTGCCTGCGGCTCGCAACCTTAGCAGGGTACCGCGAAACGACCCCGCAACCGGCTTTTGGTCGGATTCGAGACGGGCGGCCCGGCGGCGCCGTTTGCGGTGATTGGTCTCCGCGAGGTTGGTGAGTTCGAAGTAGATCGCGAAGGCTTTGGTTATCTTGTAAATGTCCGCCACGGGAAGCTGGCCGATCAGCTCGCGCGCCTCGAGCATCAGTTTGTCCTCCGCCTGCGCTCCCAGCGCTCTTTGCGCCAGTTCGCGATGTCGAATTAACAAGCGGCGCAGGCGCTCCACCAGCTCGAAAAATGTCTCACCCTCCTGCTCCACCAGAACCCGCCCGAGCAGCATTCCCAGGAATCGCACGTCGCGGCGCAGAGGCTGCTCTTTGGCAGGATTTCCGCTGTCTGCAGTCAACTCGGCGAGCCGGGTCTGGGGATCATCGCTGCACCAGAGAGGCGTTTCGGGCATGGGAGTATTCTAGCCAACGGCAGCTGCCCTCGACAGTTACTACCCCAGTTTTCCCACGTTCCGCCGCAACTTTCTGTATAATTGATCGTGCACTCCACCCTGTACGATTCCAAGACACAATCTAGAGTGAGGGCGCGATGTCGGCTAAGTACATCTTTGTGACCGGGGGCGTAGTGTCTTCCTTAGGCAAGGGATTGGCTGCGGCATCGATCGGCTGTCTGCTCGAGAGCCGTGGGCTGAGAGTCAACCTCATGAAATTTGATCCCTATTTGAACGTTGATCCGGGAACCATGTCGCCGTTCCAGCATGGGGAAGTCTTCGTAACCGATGACGGCGCTGAGACAGATCTCGATCTCGGCCACTATGAGCGCTTCACGCACTCCAAATTGAGCCGCGACAATAACTGGACTACGGGCCGCATCTACGAGCAGATCATCGCCAAAGAGCGGCGTGGCGACTATCTGGGAAAAACGGTGCAGGTCATTCCGCATGTAACCAACGAAATCAAAGCGGCCATGAAGAAGGTTGGCCAGGAGGTGGATGTAGCGATCGTAGAAATTGGCGGCACGGTCGGAGATATTGAGTCGCTGCCCTTCATGGAAGCCATCCGTCAGATGCGGCAGGAATTGGGACGCGAGAACACCCTTTTTGTGCATGTCACCCTGGTCCCCTTCATCGCCGCCGCTCAGGAACTTAAAACCAAGCCCACGCAGCACTCCGTTAAGGAATTGCTCAGCATTGGAATTCAGCCGGATATTCTGCTGTGTCGAACCGATCGATTTCTTCCGATAGACATCAAGTCGAAAATAGCTCTTTTCTGCAACGTCGAAGAAGAGGCCGTCATTACCGCCAAAGACGTGGCTTCCATTTACGAAGTGCCGCTCGTCTTTTCGCGGGAGGGTGTGGACACACTGGCGCTGAAATATCTGCACCTCGAGGCAAAAGAGCGCGATTTGAAAGATTGGGAACAACTGGTGCATAAGGTCTACAACCCCAAAGACGAGGTGCACATTGGGATCGTGGGCAAATATGTCGAATACGAAGATTCCTACAAGTCGCTGAAAGAGGCGCTGGTCCACGGTGCGCTGGCACACAATTTGAAGCTTCAGCTTAACTGGATCGAAGCGGAAGGCCTGGAAACCGATGACACCAGCCGCGAGGCGCAACTGGAAGAGTACGACGGAATCCTGGTTCCGGGAGGATTCGGCAAACGCGGCATTGAAGGCATGTTGCAGGCCATTCGCTATGCGCGCGAGAAGAGTGTGCCCTTTTTCGGTATTTGCTTAGGCATGCAGACGGCATGCATCGAATATGCTCGGAACGTTTGCGGTCTGGAGGATGCCAATTCCAGTGAATTCGATCCCGCTACACCTCACCGCGTCATCTACAAGCTGCGCGAATTGCGTGGCGTCGAAGAGCTTGGCGGGACCATGCGGCTCGGCGCCTGGACCTGCAAAATTGAGCCCGGAACACTTGCCCATAAAATTTACGGAAGGCTGGAGATCAGCGAACGTCACCGCCATCGCTACGAGTTCAACCGCGAATATGAAGGGATTCTAACCGCGGGCGGCCTGCGCATTTCCGGATCAACTCCCGACCGCACCTACGTCGAGATGGTGGAAATCCCTGAACATCGGTTCTTCATCGGCTGCCAGTTCCATCCGGAATTTAAGTCCAAGCCCCTAGAGCCGCACCCGCTATTCCAATCATTTGTTGGCGCAGCTTACGAAAATGGTCGGCAGCGCAAGGCAAGAAAACACGCTGAGGAGGTAGAGATGTTCCTGAGGCCTGAGAAGGTGGCCAGACGATAGTCATAGTGCATCGTTGGCTTAGGATCGTCCCCAGCGCGGACGGTCACCATCGATCGGTTCCAAGGGTCTCGGTTTCAATGGCGCAGAACTGCTGTCGCCGGCCATCGGCAGCTATATTAACGATATTTACCCTGGACGCCGAACATAGCTTTTGCCGTTGCGGTTGCAGTTGACCCCGCCATCGGGGAGACTCTCGATCTCACCCGCCACAAGGACCGGGTGGGAAATTTCCGATTGGCTGCGTTTCGAAACGCGAGTAAGCCTAGCTGAGAGCATGGCAATCCCAAGGCAAACTCCGGCGCTCCAGGAACCAGAAACCGGCAACTAAGCACTATGGCTGAGGGTTTTCAAGTCGGCAACGCAGTCATTGGCGGAGGAAATCTGTTCCTGATCGCCGGCCCCTGCGTGATCGAGAGCGAAGACCATGCGATCCGCATGGCCGAAATCATTAAGCGCCTCACTTGCTCTCTGAGCTTTCCTTTCATCTTCAAGGCCTCCTACGACAAAGCCAACCGCACTTCGATAAAGAGCTATCGCGGACCAGGCCTGACAGAAGGTTTGCGGGTCCTGCAAAAAGTTAAGGATGATGTACAAGTACCGGTGCTAACCGACGTGCACGAGACAGGTGATGTTTCCAGGGTGGCGGAAGTCGCCGACATTTTGCAGATTCCCGCCTTCCTATGTCGTCAGACGGATCTGATCGTGGCGGCTGCCAAGAGTGGGCGAGTGGTTAATATTAAGAAGGGCCAATTCGTCTCGCCTTGGGATATGGGCCATGCCGTCGAGAAATGCCGGGAAGCAGGCAACCGCCGCGTCTTCCTGACCGAGCGTGGCTCCAGCTTCGGCTACAACAACCTAGTGGTGGACATGCGCTCGCTCGCCATCATGCGCGCCTTCGCTCCCGTGGTATTTGACGCTACGCATTCGGTGCAACTGCCTTCGGCTGGTGCGGGCGATGACAAGGGCACTCGCGTGAGCGGCGGTCAGCCCGAGTTTATTCCGGTCCTGGCACGTGCCTCGGTGGCTGCCGGAGTCGACGGCATATTCATGGAAGTTCACGACAATCCCAAAGAGGCTAAATCAGACGGCGCTAATGCACTCGAGTCTACCCAACTGAGTTGGGTATTGAAGGAATTGCTGGCCATTCAAAGAGCAATCGCGGACGCTCGTCGCGCCGTGTAGAGAGGGCCGTCCCGCCCCTCGGTTGCGTAGTGAATCGAGACTTCTCGGCCGCGCTTTGAGGTGGGCCATTCGCCATTCGCCATCACTTCCTTCTGTCGAATCTGATACCATCCCTGCCTCATCAGATCTCGAGGAAATGTGACGTGCGCGCCATCGCCGCTTTTGCAGGTCTCCTGATTATCGCAATTGTGTTGCTGGACGCGTTCGAGACTGTGGTCCTGCCTCGCCGGGTGCAGCGCTCTTTTAGACTGACTTCCTGGTTCTATCGTCATACCTGGGTACCTTGGGCACGTTTGGCCCGTCACTTCAATTCGGTAAACCGGCGCGAGGCATTCCTTAGCTATTTTGGTCCACTCTCATTGATCGTGCTGCTGGTTATTTGGGCGGCGGGTTTGATCTTCGGCTTTGCCCTGCTCCAGTACGGCGGTGGGGAGCATATCGCCTTCAGCAATCAGCCGATTACTTTCGGTGGCCTCCTGTATCACAGCGGCGAGACATTTTTCACGCTGGGGTATGGCGATATTGTGCCCACTTCCGGCTTTGCCCGATCTTTGGCCGTGATGGAAGCCGGCATGGGATTTGGTTTTCTGGGTATCGTCATTGGCTATTTGCCCGTGCTGTATTCCTCCTTCTCCGCCCGCGAACGTGAAATTTCCTTGTTGGATTCGCGGGCTGGCTCCCCACCCACGGCAACTGAACTGCTAAAACGGCTCGGTTGCTGTCCCGATCAGTCAACGTTGGATCAAGCGTTTCGCGATTGGGAACGCTGGGCAGCGCAGTTGTTGGAGAGCCACCTTTCCTACCCGGTGCTTAGTTTTTTCCGCTCGCAGCACAGCAACCAGTCCTGGCTGGGCGCCCTCACTTTGATGCTGGATGTCACGGCGCTCGTCCTTGCGGGAATCGATAGGATCCGTCCGGAACAGGCTCAGCTTACCTTTGCCATGGCCCGACATGCTGCCGTAGACCTGGCACAGGTGGTAAATGCGAGTTACAACCCGCATATGATCGACCGCCTATCCAGCGCTGATCTCACGCACCTCGAGAAGGTTCTCGCTTCCTATGGATTGCGACTCTCGACTGATCCGGAGGCCGAGGAGAAACTCCGTCAATTGCGTTCCCTGTATGAGCCTTACCTAGAAGGTATTGGACGCAATTTGCTCATCGAACTGCCGCCGTGGTGGCGCGAGAAACAGAAGAAGGACAACTGGCAAGCTGGCCCCTGGGATCTCGCCGTTCAGGCGCGAAGCCTGGAAACGCTGCGTATACCGGCAAGGCGAGAACATTTCTAATCGGCCAGACATGGCGGGGGGCCACCTCGAGTCTTATACGGGCATTTGTTAACATCCTCTTTCGATGAACAGAGTAGGGGAAAATGTAGTCCGGATTGAGGCCGGAGCGCTGCGTGATTTGGCGGATCGGATCGCCGGACCCATGTATGGCGCGTTCGGTCGCGCCGTTGACCTGCTTTATGGATGCCGCGGTCGTGTCGTGGTCAGCGGGATGGGCAAGAGCGGGATCATCGCGCGCAAAATTGCCGCGACTCTGAGTTCCACCGGCACGCCGGCGATATTCCTTCATCCCGCGGAGGCCGTGCATGGTGACTTGGGCATGGTGGTTCCGGGCGATGTCGTTATAGCTCTATCGTCGAGTGGCGAGACCGAGGAAATCCTCAGCTTGCTCGCGACGCTAAAGCGCTTGCAGGTGCCCCTCATCAGCATGACCTGTGACCGACTTTATTCAAAACCTAACGGAAGACTTTCCACGCTTGCGACCGCAGCCGAGGTGGCTCTGGACTGCTCGGTGGATAAAGAAGCATGCAATCTGGGATTGGCGCCCACTGCCTCCACCACGACGATGTTGGCCTTAGGGGATGCCCTGGCCGTCGCGCTTTCCGAAAAGCGCGGCTTCAAGGAGGAGGATTTTGCCAATTTGCATCCGGGTGGCAAGCTGGGAAAACGTCTGACCAGGGTCGAAGCTTTGATGCATTCTGGAGAGGCTATTCCGCAAGTGTCGCCGCACACCCGAATGCCACAGGTGATCTATGAGATGTCACGCAAGAAATTGGGCATAACCACCGTAACAGAGGGCGAAAGGCTGGTTGGCGTCATCAGCGACGGTGATCTCAGACGCCTTCTTGAAGCCCGCGGTAAAGACGTTCTGGACCTGACTGCCGAAGATTGCATGACCCGCAGCCCCAAGACCATCGCCCGGCGCGAGTTTGCCACCGCCGCCCTGGCCATTATGGAACAAAAGAAGATCACCTCCCTCGTGGTGGTTGATGGCGAAATGAAGCTGGAGGGAATCGTTCACCTGCATGATTTGTGGGGGACGGAGATGGTCTAGTACCGGAGGGGGTGGTTCATTTTCAACGAGGGTTGGCCGAGAAAGAGGTGGGGATCAGGCAGGGCGCAAGCTTGCGCTGGCCAATAGAGGAAGGGAGAAGTGACAGGCGCT
>Ga0126378_10000641_pt1 | contig 25537 bp, 32 predicted proteins | sample PanSoiMetPlot_23_FD_92587 | JGI IMG/M metagenome (GOLD analysis project Ga0126378, IMG submission 92587) | Tropical forest soil microbial communities from Panama - MetaG Plot_23 | ecosystem: Environmental > Terrestrial > Soil > Tropical forest > Bulk soil | place: Panama | collected 2016-02-17
AGGATGAGCGATACGAGCACCGGAAACGGCAAGGTGGTCGTGAACAGGGCGATGTCCCTTGACGGCTTCATCGCCGGTCCCGGCCACGTGATGGACTGGGGCGGTGGTCGCCAGCTCGCCGACTTCGTGGCGCCGGACGACTACCGGGAGATCGCGGCGGCCACCGGCGCCATGCTCGTCGGCCGGCGGACCGCCGAGGTAGGCAGCAGGATGGAGGCCGACAAGCCGGGCAGCGTCGACTACCCCTTTTCCGGACCCGTGTTCGTCCTCACCCATAGGCCGCCGGAGCCGCCGGACCCGGAGGTCACGTTCCTCACCGGTGACATCGGGGAGGCGGTCGCCACGGCGCGCAGCGCCGCGGGCAGCAAGAACCTGGAGATCCTGGGCGCCGACGTGGCCGGCCAGTGCCTGCGGCGGGGTCTCGTCGACGAGATCCTGGTGTATGTTCTGCCGGTGCTGCTCGGCGACGGGATTCCCTTCTCGTCCCCGGGCCTCCCCAGGATAGACCTGGAACCGGTCAGCAGCACGCGGTCGGGCGTCGTCACCATCCTCCGGTTCCGCGTCCGCAAGTAGTCCCCGCGTGGGGATGGGCGGCGTGATCACTCGCGGGCCATCGGACTCACACAAAAAAGTGCGGGCTGCCGCGGTGGCGCGTGGTTAGGGTAGGCGTACGCCATCCGATATGCCGATCGGCAAGCGGATTCAGAGCTACCGCATTCGGAGAAGCCTGACCCAGGAAGTCGTGGCGGGGCGCGTCGGTCGATCGGTGTTCTGGCTACCCCACGTTGAGCGCGGCGTGCGCAGCGTGGACAAGTGGTGGGATCTGGTCGCGGAGGCGGCTACCTCAGCGCCGAGCCTGCTCGACCTCGGCACTGGTTTCGGCGAGCAGCTGGCGGGGTTCTGCGAGCGCGTCGTGGCGACCGAGTCGTGGCCACCCAACGTGCCGGTTGCCGCACGCCGGCTGGCGCCGCTGGGCATTCCGGTCGTGCATGCCGAGGGGCGCGCCCCACCACGACGAGCAGGCGGCGGACGAGCTATTGGGCCGCCTGCCCTTTCGCGATGGCGCGTTCGCGCTCGTGATCGACCGGCATGAGGCGTTCAACGCGCGGGAGGTAGCGCGGGTGCTCGCCCCGGACGGGGTGTTCATCACCAGCGCGTGAGTTCTGACTACCGGGACTTCCACGACCTGCTCGACGAGCCGTGGACGCCGGTGGCGCCGCTCGACCCCGCCCTGGTCGCGCGGCAAGTAACGGCCGCCGGGCTGACCGTGGAGGGGGGCGACGAGGCCGAGCTGGTGCTGACGTTCGGAGACGTGGGCGTGCTCGGCTGGTACCTGCGCCAGGTGACCTGGGCAGCGCCCACGGTAGATGTGGAGCGCGATCCGGGACGGCTGCGCGCGGCCCACGAGCGGATCCTGGCGGACGGCCCGTCCGCGCACGCGAGAAGCAGTTTTGGCTGCGCGCGGTCAAGCGGTGAGAGGAGGGTTGGGTCGATGAGGCGATGGATACACTGGAACGTGATCCCGGGCCCGTCAGAGATGAGTGGGAGTTGACCCGACGAGCCGTGCCAGCTTGCTGATGGTGGCGACCAGACCAGGTGACCCGTCGAGCGTGGCGAGCAGGTGGTCCCGAGCCTCTGCGACGGCCTGGCGATCGTCGTCATCTTTGGAGTCCAGCCACTCCTGAGCGGCCTCTCCAACCGTCCGCCCGAGCGGCCAGCTACCTGAGCGGCTCAAAGCGCACGACCCCATTTGAGCATCGCCTCATCGCGGTCTCGCAGAGGTCGCCCGCTCCTACTCGCGCCACGGGCTCGGCCCAGGTCGTAGAGCGGGAGGGCCGCTGCGGCGCCCGCCAAGTGCCGGCCGCGCCTCGGGCTGGCCCACAACGTGGGCAGCGGTATCGGCTCGGACCTGGCCTGCGCCTGCACCCCGTGCTCCAGCGCCGATCCAAATCCAGATTTTCAAGATTGGAATCAATATTCTTGATTTTATAGCGCCAATAGGCTAATATTCTGACGTTGTGAGTCGAGCACCACAGGACTGGAACGAGCTGACGCAGCTGACGCAGGGGCAGGCGTTCGCGATCGAACGGGTGCGGCTGACCGGCGGGGACATCTGCATCGAGGGCAGCTTCGAGCTCCCCCAGCTGGCGCGGCTCACCCTCGAGGACCAGGTCTTCGTGACCGCCTTCGTCCGCTGCCACGGCTCCCTCAAGGAGATGGAGCGGATCTTCGGGATCAGCTATCCCACCGTCAAGTCACGGCTCAACCGCATCGCGGGGAACCTGGACTTCGTGGAGACCGACGTGGTGGACACCAATCCCGCGCCGGCCCGAGCCGAGATCCTGGGCCGGCTCGAGCGCGGCGAGATCGGCGCCCAGGACGCCATTCGCGAGCTGGAGGCGCTCAAGTGATCCCCCTCGCCGCCGTCATCGCCGTCCGTCCCGGCTGGAGGTCGTCCAACCTCCGGCTCTGGATCCCCGTGCCGCTGTTCCTGGTCTGGCTGCTGGCGCTGCCATTCCTGGTCCTGGCTCTGCCGATCTTCTTCATCGCGTGCCTGGCCAGCCGCATGGACCCGTTCCGGGCGCTCTGGGTCCTCTGGCAGCTGCTCTGCGCCCTGAGAAAGACCCATGTCTCGGTCGAGCATCGAGAGGCCTCGATCCTCGTCCACATCTTCTAGGAGGACTCAACCCGTGAGTGACAACCGCCGACAGGTACTGGACATGCTGGCTGCCGGCCAGATCACCGTCGAGGAGGCCGACCGCCTCATCGCCGCGATCGAGGACGGGCCCACGCCGGCCGCTGGGACCGGTCTGGCCGAACGGCCGGCCACGGCGCCCAGGTATCTCCGCGTGATCGCCAACGTCGTGGACGACGACGAGGGGCCGATCAAGATCAACGTCCGAGTGCCGCTGCAGCTCCTGCGGGCCGGCGTCAGGCTCGCCAGCCTGATCCCGCCCCAGGCCCAGGACGAGGTCAACACCGCGCTCCGGCAGCACGGGGTGGGCCTCGACCTCAGCCAGATCAAGCCCGAGAACCTGGACGAGCTGATCGACCACCTTGGCGACCTCACCGTCGACGTCGACGGCGAGCCCAACCTGAAGGTCCGGGTCTTCTGCGAGTAGCCACGGTCACAGGTTGGAGAGCGCCCGCTGACCAACGCCATCGATAGCGTCGCGGGCAACGAACCGTAACGAAAAAAGAGAGCGGATAACCAGATGACAGCCAAGGTCCAGGGGCCTGCGATCCACGTGCAGGGCCTGGAGAAGTCGTACAAGAGGCTGGAGGTGCTGCGCGGCGTGGACTTCGACGTGGCGCGGGGCAGCATTTTCGCCCTTCTCGGCTCGAACGGTGCGGGCAAAACCACGGTTGTAAGAATCCTGTCCATGCTGCTCAGGGCCGACGCGGGGACTGTCCGCGTCAACGGCTTCGATGTCGCCACGCAGGCTGCGGACGTGCGTGAGTTCATCAGCCTCACCGGCCAGTTTGCGGCCGTCGACGAAATCCTGACCGGGCGGGAGAACCTCGTGCTGGTCGCCCACTTGCGGCACCTCAAGGACCCGAGCACGATGGCGGATGACCTGCTCGATCGTTTCTCGCTGACCGACGCGGCCGCGCGGAAGGTGTCGACGTATTCGGCTGGCATGCGCCGCCGCCTCGACATCGCGATGAGCCTCATCGGGAATCCTAAGGTCATCTTCCTCGACGAGCCGACGACTGGGCTCGACCCCCAGGCGCGCATCGAGGTGTGGCAGGGCGTCAAGGAACTCGCCGAGCACGGCACGACGGTGCTGCTCACGACGCAGTATCTGGACGAGGCCGAACAACTCGCCGACCGGATCGCGATCCTCCACGAGGGTCGGATCATCGTGAACGGCACCCTCACCGAGCTCAAGGCAGCTGCTCCCGCCCGCCAAGGTGGAATACGTCGAGAAGCAGCCGACCCTCGAGGACGTCTTCCTCGCCATCGTCGGTGACGACGGCAAGGACTGCGACGCTGGCAATGACCGCAGCGTCGGCACGGACGAGTAAGGAATAGCTATGACCAAGCATTTCTTCGGCGACACCGCCGTGCTGCTGGGACGATCCCTGCGCCACATCACGCGCAGCCTGGACACCATCATCACGACCACGATCATGCCGATCGCCTTCATGCTGCTGTTCGTCTACGTGTTCGGCGGCGCGATCAACTCAGGGTCGGGTTCGTATGTGAACTACCTGCTGCCCGGCATTCTGCTCATCACGATTGCCTCGGGCATCTCCTACACCGCATTCCGGCTCTTCCTGGATATGAAGAGCGGCATCTTCGAGCGATTCCAGTCCTTGCCGATCGCACGGTCGTCCGTGCTGTGGGCGCACGTGCTGACCTCGCTGGTCGCCAATCTGATCTCGCTCGTGGTCGTCCTGCTCGTCGCCCTCCTCATAGGCTTCCGCTCGGGGGCGGGAGTGCTGGCGTGGCTCGCAGTCGCCGGCATCCTGATCCTGTTCACCCTGGCGTTGACGTGGATCGCCGTAATCCCCGGTCTCTCCGCGACGTCCGCAGACGGCGCGACCGCGTTCTCCTACCCGCTCATATTCCTACCGTTCATCAGCTCGGCATTCGTGCCCACCCGCACCATGCCCGGCCCGGTGCGCGGTTTCGCCGAGCACCAGCCGGTGACGTCTATCGTCGACGCGATCCGCGACCTGGTCACACAGCGGCCGGTCGGCACAGACATCTGGATCGCCCTCGCCTGGTGTGTCGGCATCCTTATCGTCGCGTACGTCTTCGCCATGGTCATTTACCGCCGCAGGATCTCCTAATTACTTCCCCCCGGAAAGACTCGGCAGGCGTCGTGAGCTACCTTCGGTGCTCCGCCCGTTGGCGGAGCTGCCGGACGTGCTCGGAGTGGTGGCGGCGGTGCCAGAGGATGCAACGCAGCACCTTGCGTGGCGACCAGAGCTCCGCGCGGTCAGCCACGACCTCGTCGCGGCCAGCCAACCGGACGAGGCAGGCGGCGGTGTGGTCGCTCATGCTGGCCAGTCGGTCCACAGGCAGGGCGTCGGACGCGTCGGTCGTCCGGCCCATGCCGAAGTGGCCGTGATACCAGTTCTCGGTGGCAGCACCGTGTCTCGCGACCTCTTGAATGGTCCAACCCTCGTCGGGCGAGTCGGGCTCCGGCTCGGGCCGGCCACCTCCTGGCGCAACTCGGCCAGGGTGCGGGACAGCAGATTGCGGTAGCCGGCGAGTTCCTGAGCACCTGGGTCAAGGTACAGTCCCGGCCCCGATGACCGGAAGATGACCGCCCGCCTCGCCGCTACGTGGTTGCTGACGGTCGCCTGCAGTCGCCGGTGCGCGGCCGCGGACAGATCGACTACGACGAGGACGATCCGAGCATCCGGAGTAGCCGGCTCATGGTTGCGGTCAGGCCTGGCGACTCATCGACACTGACCAGCAGCCGCTCGCGCGCTTCGGCGACCGCTTCGCGATCTCCATCGTCCTTGGACTCCAGCCATTCCTGGGCGAGCTCGGCGACCGGCTCGACCAAGTCGGCGAGCTGCATCAGCGCCTCCGCCATGGGTCGCGTCACTCGCCTCCTCGACTGGGACGGTCCGGCGGTGAGCGTTGAAGGCGCGACCGGCTCGACCGTGGCGGACGGGCGGATGGCTGGTACCTGCGCTCAGACATCGTCTCGGTGGATTGGTCATCCGTAAGGCCTGCGGCCACCACTTCGTTGGGACAGCGGCCATCGGGAACCGCTATCGCTATCGCCACTACACGTGCTACACGCGGGAGCGCTATGGCAAAAGCGCATGCTCTAGCGAGCGCCTGCCTGCTGATGAGCTGGACCGCGCCGTGCTTGCCTCGCTCCTCGAGACATGTGACTTGCGGCCGCCGGGTCGAGGCGCTCGCAGAGAGGATGCGAGAACTCGGCCTGCGTAAGGCAGAACTCAGGGCGCTGCTTGAGGCCGACGAGCTGAGTGGCCCTGAGCCTGCCGCGCTAGAGGAGATCAGACCCCTCATCCGCCGTGGTCTTGAGGATGGGCCTGCACCCCAGCGGAAGGCGGTCCTTCAAGCACTGGTTGCCGAGGTGCGTGTGGAGGGGCGGCACGCGGTATGCCCAATCTCCCGGGTCCCAATGCGAAAGGTTCGTGAAGTGTATACGGTGGTGCGCCTGGCAGGAACCGAACCTGCTGCCTCATGCTGTGCGGGAGGCGCATGAGGTGTGTGGAGGAAGCCCAGGCCATTGGGTTGGACGGCTGTTCGGTCGGGCCAGTGCGTATAGATTGACCTGACTCATATATCAGGAGGGAGGTGCCGGGTGCGGTTTGCTGTCGCTCTCGTCGTTCTGGTTGTTGGCCTGCCAGCCTGCTCCACACCTGGGGTTGCTCGTCCGTCGTCCAGCCCCTCGGCCAGACCCAGCGTCGCCGCTCGGTTGGATTCAACCCTGGATCGGCGCAGTCAGGCTGTGGTGTCCGGCGATGAAAAGTCATTCCTGGCGGATCTGGATCCGGCCGAGCATGAACTGGTAGTACGCGAACAGGTGGTCTTTGCCAACCTTCGTCAGCTGCGCTTTCCGATGTTGCGATATCGGAGGTGGGACTCGCTGGGTAGCGTGGAATTGGCCAGGTCCAATCCGACGAAAGTCATGGTGGCCATGGTCGTTCAAGTTGACAGCGCGGGGTCGTTGCCGACCGCGAGCGGCTACATGTACAGCTTTCTACAAAAAGGGCCGGGGATCCGCATTGTCGGAATCGAGCCGACGCCGATAAGCAGTCTGCCCCACGACCTTCCCTGGGACCTCGACTCCTTGAGCGCAATCCGTGCTGGATCTCTGACGCTGGCCTACGACTCGACGGTGTCTAACTCCGACGAGCTTGCCCAGCGGCTCAGCCGGGCTGCCGCCTTCGTACGGGGGAAGTGGGGGCAGCGGCCGATGCCTGACACGCTGTTCGTTTTTATGAGTCGTTCGGAAGAGACGATCAAACGATGGTTCAACGCGGGAACTCCGGCCAGCGGCAGGAGCTTCATACTGGCTGGCGTCGATCCTTTAGCTCGGCCGCAGTCGACCTGGACAAGTTCGTTCGTGGAGTTTTGGTATCCGACCGGTAGCACACCGGACTATCCCAACGGCCCTGACCCGAACAGGGTTGAGCTTGTTGCGCGTCACGAGTTCACCCATGCCCTTACCGTCAAGGTTCGCGGGCAGCGAGCTCCGGCCTGGGCGTTGGAGGGATTTGCCAACTGGGTGATGTGGGGCGATGAGCAGACCGGCCGTCAATTCGTCACCGGGTGGACCCGGCAGGCTGCTGGTCAAGGGCAGGACGTCGGACAGCTTCCTGACGATAAAAAGATGGCCGGTGGTGGGGGCCTCAACTATGCGCTCAGCCAGTCGGTCTTTCAGATGGTCGCCGACCGGTGGGGGGCTGGCCAGGCCACCGACTTCTATGTTCGGACGATAAGCGGCAGCACGTTGGATGAGGCGACGAAGACGACGTTCAACCTCAGTGGAGACGACTTCTCGGGGCAGTGGCGCGCTTACGTGCGGACGCTCAGGTAACCTCGCGGTCCAGATCAATAACGACTCGCGGCAGGTATCGGTTATTCATGATGGTCGCAGGGCCGGTCGGCGAGGGGATTCCGACCCCTGACCATCTGAATGCCATGCGTTTGACTGCTGGTCCGCGCGGTGAGTGTTCCAGCGGCTGCCACGGCCTTGAACATTGAGCGTCGACGGTTGCGTAGGAATCATGGCTGCTGCTGAGCGCAACATCCACTTAGGCGTGTGGGAACGATGTCCGGTGTGGCAGGCCGGCTCCGACGTCCCTGGCGAGAAGCACTGCGGAGTGCCGGTTCGAGAGGAGACACCATGAAGTACATGATCCTGACCTACGCCTCGCAGCAGGACTACGACGCCATGGCCGGGAAGCCGACAGGCGACACGGCCTGGTCCCCCCAGGACTTCGCGGCGATGGGGGCCTTCATGGAGGGCTTCAACCGGGAGCTGAACGAGTCCGGCGAGCTCCTGGAGACACGCGCCCTCGCCGCCCCGGTCCACACCAAGCGCCTGCAGACGAGGGGCGGCGCCCCGGTGGTGACGGACGGCCCCTTCGCCGAGACCACCGAGGTTCTCGCCGGCTACTGGATCGTGGACTGCGAGAGCTTCGACCGGGCGACCGCGATCGCGGCCAAGCTGTCCGCCTGCCCGGGGCCCCCGGAGGTGGTCGCGCGGGCCTACGCTGACGTGCGGCCCATCGTCGAGTCCCGGGACGATCTGGAGCCTTAGAAGGCTCCGATGCCCGAAACCGAGATCGAGGGCCTGCTCCGCCAGCTGGCGCCGCAGGCCCTCGGCGCGGTGGTGCGCCGGTACGGGCACTTCGACACCGCCGAGGACGCGACCCAGGAGGCGCTGCTCGCGGCCGCCACCCAGTGGCCGAAGGACGGCATTCCGGCCAATCCCCGCGCCTGGCTGATCACCGTCGCCTCGCGCCGGCTGACCGACCTGCTGCGCAGCGAGCAGGCTCGCCAGCGCCGCGAGTACGACGTCGTCCAGCGCATGCTGCCCGAGGAATGGCTGGCCCCGGCCGCCGACCAGGCGACCGGGGATTCGGACGACACGCTCATCCTCCTGTTTATGTGCTGCCACCCGTCGCTATCGCCTGCCTCGCAGATCGCGCTCACGCTCCGGGCCGTCGGCGGCCTCACCACGGCGGAGGTGGCGCGCGCCTTTCTCGTGCCGGAGGCGACGATGACCCGGCGCATCACGCGCGCCAAGCAGGCCATCAAGGACAGCGGCATCCCCTTCCGCATGCCCTCCGGTACGGCGAGGGCAGAACGGCTCGCCGCGGTGCTCCACGTGCTGTACCTGATCTTCAACGAGGGATACGCCAGCACGTCAGGCCCGGAGCTGCACCGCGCCGAGCTGGCGACCGAGGCGATCCTGCTGGCCCGATTGCTGCACGGCTTCCTGCCCGACGACGCCGAGGTGGCGGGGCTGCTGGCCCTCATGCTGCTGACGGACGCGCGCCGGGCGGCGCGGACCGGGCCCCACGGCGAGCTGGTCCCGATGGACGAGCAAGACCGGGCCCTCTGGAATGCCGACCAGATCACCGAGGGCGTCGCGCTGATAACCGAGGCGCTGCCCCGCGGTCCGACGGGGCCGTACCAGCTCCAGGCGGCGATCGCGGCAGTCCACGACGAGGCGCCGAACGCCGACGCGACCGACTGGCCGCAGATCGTGGCGCTGTACTCGCTCTTGATGCGCATGTCCGACAACCCCGTGGTGGCCCTGAACCATGCCGTGGCCGTGGCCATGGCCCAGGGCCCGGAGCGGGGGCTCGAGCTCCTGCGTGGCCTCCAGGCGGACGAGCGAATCGCCCAGGACCACCGGCTCCACGCCGTGCGCGCTCACCTGCTGGAGATGGCCGGCGATCGCGCGGGCGCGCGGGACTCCTACCTGAAGGCGGCGCGGCGCGCGACCAACCCTCCCCGGCAGCGCTACCTACACGCCCGCGCCGCCCGGCTGGGCTGAGCCGCCGGCGGATGTCCGGAACCCGCGGGCAGCTCCGACGTCCCTGGTGAGAGGCGCCGCACGGGCGCCGGCACCACAGGAGGCGTGATCCGGTGATGGACAAGCAAGGGCCCCGAGACGTGGATGCTTACATTGCATCCGCGCCGGCAGCGGCTCAGCCGCACCTCAGGACGCTCCGCGCGATCGTGAAGAGCGAAGCGCCCAGCGCCGAGGAACAGCTCAGCTACGGCATGCCGCACTACGACCACCACGGCCGGCTGGTCTACTTCGCGGTCAACAAGGCCCACGTCGGCGTGTACGGGCTCACCGGTCGCAGCGATGTGCCGGACGAGCTACGGGAACACTTCGCCGCCCGCGGCACCCTCAGGTTCGCGTTCGATCGGCCGCTTCCGATCGCGGCGCTGCACGCCGCTGTCAGGGCACGGGTCGACCAGAACGAGGCGCTAGCGCTGGCCAGCAGCCGGCGGCCGGCACGCAACTCGCAGTCGGGAGGAGCAAGACCATGAACGACGGCTATCCGACCATCGATCCTCGCAAGGTCTCGGTGCCGGCGGCGGCCATCGCGATGGCCGCGACGGCGGCGGCGCTGGCGCTGCTCGCCGCGCTGCACGTCCTCAGCCCGGAGTTCTCCCCTGCCTGGCGAATGGTGAGCGAGTATGCCAACGGCCGCTACCCGTCGATGCTCTCCGCGATGTTCGTGGCCTACGGCCTGGGCTCGCTAGCCCTCGCCTTCGCGATCCGGTCCCAACTCAAGACCCGCAGCGGCCGGATCGGCCTGGCGGCGCTCGTCGTCTCAGGCGCCGGACAGGCGGCGGCAGCCGCGTTCGACCTCAACCAGCCGGCCCTCCATGAGCTGGCGGGCGTGCTCGGCATCGTCGCCCTGCCCATCGGTGCGGTGCTGATTAGCCGGACGGTGGTCGGGGAGCCCGGGTGGTCGAGCGCCGGTCGGCTGCTGCGGTGGAGCGCTCACCTGACCTGGATCAGCGTGGTCCTCTTCGTGGCGAGCTTCCCGCTGATGATGGCGACCTTCGTGCTGGCCCTGGGTGCGCTGCCATCCGCCCCGCCCAAGGAGCTGCCGCACGGCGTGGTCGCCATCGTGGGATGGACGGACCGCCTCCTTATCCTGTCGGCGTGGGCCTGGGTGTCGGTCACGGCCTGGCACGCGATCGGGGTCCAGCGCACGGCGACCACCAGCAAGGCCGGTCAGGCGCCGGTCACCCCAGCCGCGGTGGACATCGACGCGGTCGCCGAATGACGCCGGCCAAGTCCAGGGTGCCGGTCAGCCAGCCCAGGGCATGCGCCGCCGGGCTGGCTGACTGCACGGCCGGTTCCCAGGCGAGACCAGCCGCCTGAGCTTGTGCTGGGCGGTGCTCGACCTGTTCATCGCCAGCGCTCGCGGGCTCGGACGCACCGCGCTGGAGCACCGACCGCTGGCCCAGATGCGCGCCGTCCGAATGGCCCAGACACGGGAGTCGCTGACTGCATAAGATGTCGCGGCTGAGCCGTCACTCTTTCCAGCAGAAGCTGGACGCGAACCCCGAGGTGGTCAGCGGCTCGTAGTCGCCCCCGTTGTGCCGCCGGCGATGGGATAGGAACACTCGACTGCTCACCGCGCCCTTCGGTTGGCCGCGCTCGATGTAGACCCGCAGGCGCTGCAGGACTTGGCGCAGAACCCGTCCAGTGCCGCCTCGGCCTCAATCGACTGCTGCTTGCGCCGATAGCTGAAGCTGCCCTAAGCGATCTCCAGTTCGAAGTGCTTGGCCACCTTGAAGCGGTTGCAGACCTTGCCCACCCGCAGCCCGATCTTCGCAAGCTGCCCAAGATGGACTGGATCACCGCCCCGCGGGCGCCCGCCATCCGACCAGAACCACCTCTTTGAGCGGCGCAGAAGATCCAGCTCCTCGGCCACCGTCTCAGGGTCGGTGAAGGAGCCCACATGGACCTTGACCGCCAGCGGCCGCCCCTCTTTGTCACAGGTCAGCCCGAAACCTGAGGCAATTGTCTTGGGCCTGCCGTCGGGATGGCGCGGAGTTGGTCGGTGGCACCCTTGTCTCGAGTGGCGACCGCGGCCAGGACGAGCTGCTCCGGACTCGCCCTGCTTTTGGAGGCCGAAAGTCTCAATCAAGGAGGCATCGAAGTCGACCCGAATCGTTCGCAACCGCCCGGGTCGCGAGCTCGTCGCCCCCGAGGATTGAGAGCTTGACCACGAGCCGCCGCTCGACGAACCCATCGCGAAGATCTGCCCGCAGACCTTGAGCGCATCCGACCCGAAGCCCCGGCCGTCTTCCGATACACACGGGCGTCGCGCGAAAGCCTTCACCATCTCGCGGTAGCGTTCTTCGGACGTCATTCGGGCGTCACCGCCCGGCCGCTCTCCAGGTAGACCACCTGATCGGACAGCTGCAGCACCGCGGGCCGATGCGACACGGTCAGCAGAGTGGCGCGTGGGTGGTCCTCGCGAAGTCGCCGCCAGAGCTCGGCCTCGGTATCGGTGTCCAGCGCACTGGACAGGTCGTCGAACACCATCAGCGCGGCGTCGTGAGCGATCATCCGGGCGACCGCCACGCGCTGCAGCTGGCCGCCGGACAGGCGCACGCCACGAGGTCCTACCGGCGTGTCGAGGCCGAGCTCCAGCCGCTGCAGGTCCGGCTCGAGTGCCGCGGTGCGGGCGGCCGCCAAGGCGGCCTGGCGGCCGCCAGGCTGTCCCAGCAGGATGTTCTCCTTCACCGTCGCGGTGAACAGGCGCGGGACCTGGGGCGTGAAGGCGCAGCGCGGCGGCACCATCCAGAGATCCGGCCGCTCGACGACCGCGCCGTTCCACCGGATCTCCCCGGCGTCGGCCGGCAGTAGGCCCAGCAGAGTCCGCAGGAAGGTCGTCTTACCGGCGCCGACGCGACCGGTGATCACCGTCAAGGTCCCGCCCGTCAGCTCGAGGTCGATCCCGTGTAGGCCGGCTCCGCCCGGATAGACATGGGTCAGACCGCGGACCGTCAAGGTTCCCAGGGTGGGAACCGCGTGCGCCCCCTGCCCGTCGCCGCCGGGCCAGTCCTCCCGCGGTTTGAGCGGATGGACCTCCACCAGCGCCGAAGCAGGCTCACCGATGAGGAGCGGTCTGAGCCGCGTGAGGCTTACCTGGACCTGGCGGTAGATAGTCGCGTATTGGCCGACGTAGGTGGTCACCGTCGAGAGACGTGCGAGGTAGTTCACGAAGAGCGCAAAGTCGCCCACCGTGAACGATCCCTGATGCAGCGCCCGTGGTACCAGCAGCAGGACGCCGCCGACCGCGATCGTCGACAGGTTCGTCGCCAGCGCCTCGATGACCTGGCTCAGCACCACGTCGCGTTGAACGGCGCGCAGCCGAATTGAGCAGAGCTCCGCGAAGCGAGATCCGAGGCGATCTTCGGCGCCGGCGCCCTTGATCGAGGCGAAGGCGGCAAACGTCTCCGCGATGAGGCCGGAGATGTTGGCACCGGACTGCTGCGCCGCGTTGCGGTAGCGGGCGATCCGGCGTCCCAACGCGTTGACGATGACCATCACCGCCAGGGCCGGGATAATGACGGCGACGGTTACCAGCACGCTGACTCGTACCAGTACCACCAGGGCCGTTCCGATCATCACCATCATCCCAATCGGGTCCAGCGCGTAGGTGAGCGCCTGGGATATGGCCTGAACATCGTCCCGCATCCGGCCGACCGCCTCTCCTGAGGAGCCCGGCAGAGCCCGGCCGCCGGGACGGCGCAGCACCGCCGCCAGGAGGTTACGGCGCATGAGGAGCGACGCGGAGATTCGGAGGATCTGCTCCACGGCTCCGGCCGTCCCCTGGACTCCATGCGCAACCGCCACTGCCGCCAGCAGGGCGGCAAGGGTGTACGGGCTCAATTGGGCCGGTCGTCGCCCGGTCAGGTCGTCGAAGTACGCCTGCAGAATCACGCCGGGCACCAGCAGCAGCAGGTAGTGCGAGAATACCGCGAGACTGCTGGCGACGAACTGCGCGGGCCGCGCACGCGCCAGCCCCACGAGCACAGAACCGACACGCAGGCGGGCGGAACCGGCTGCGATGGTCAAGCCATGACCTCCGCCATGCTTCCGCGCAGCATCCGGGCGAAGCGGCTCTTCGGATTCGCCTCGAGCTCCAGGCGAGGACCGAACTCGGCCACGCCGCCGCTGTCCATGACGAGGATGTCGTCCACGTGGCGAACCGTGGCCAGACGGTGGGCGATGATGAACGCCGTTCGGCCCTGCAGCAACCGGTCCAGCGCCTCCTGCAGGCGCCGCTCGCTGGTGGGATCGATTCGCGACGATGCCTCATCGAGCACCACCAGTCCGGCGTCGGCCAGGAACGCGCGCGCAGCCGAGAGCAGCTGCGCCTGCCCCGCGGAGAGGTCACGGCCGCCGGGCGCGAGCACCGACTCGAGCCCATCCGGAAGCCCTTCGAGCCATTCGGAGAGATCGACCAATCTCAATACCTCGAGCAACTTCTGATCGGCAACCGAGTGGTCGAACAGCGTGAGGTTGTCGCGAACGCTGGCGTGCAACACGTGTACGTCCTGCGGCACATAGGCGACCAGGCTGCGGAGCTCGTCTTTGGAGATGTCCCGCACATCCAGGCCGCCCAGCCGGACGATTCCACGCGTCGGATCCTGGAAGCGAAGCAGCAGCCTGGCGATAGTCGTCTTGCCGCTGCCCGTTCGGCCGACCACGCCGAGACGCCGCCCGCGCGCCAGCCGGAACGACACTTCGCGCAGCGTCTCCACGTCGCCCGAGTAGCTGAAATCGACGCCATCCAGCTCGACATCGACTGGACGCGGCGCCGGCGAGGCCGGTGAGGAGGTCCAGGCGATGCGGGAGCGGGCGGCGAGCAGCTCGCGCATGCGCACGAGAGCCGCGCCGACCGTCTGCAGGAGCTGGAGCTGCCGGTTGACCGCCTGGAGCGGCGTCTGGATCGCGTCCGCGTACGCGAAGACGAGATATACCGCGCCCACTGTGAGGGCGTGTCGGTCGTGCAGCCAGGTGGCGAGGGCGAGGGAGGCGGCCGTCGCCCAGCCGTACAGGACCTGCGTGCTCGCCCAGCTGGCGCTGGCCAGCGTCTGAGCTCGACGGTATGCCGCATAGGCGGCCCAGCCTCGGGCGAGATAAGCGCTTATGGCCCAGGTAGAGGCCCCGTTGGCTCGAATGTCCTCGGTGCCGTCGAGCAGCTCTTCAAGCGTGCCGAACTCCTCGGCGCTAGCGCGCCTCTGCGCGTGCCAGAGCCGTTGGGCCGGCTTCGCGGGCACGTTCAGGGCCACGGCGCACAGAGCCACGAAGACGGCCAGCAGCACGCCGAGGAGCCAGTCGATCGTCGACAGGACGATGAGCACGCCTGCCAGCACGAGCGCGCCGGTGATCAGCCGGACCGCGAATGACGACATGAACTCCGCCAACATGGCGACGTCGTCGTCGATGCGGGCGATGAGGGCGCCGGGCGGGTGGCGTTCTACGAGGTCCAGGTCCTGGTTCAGGCAGTGCTGGAACAGGGTGATGCGAAGGCCGTTCGTCGCGCGCCACGCGACCAGGGTCGCCACCCAGCTCTCCCCCACACTGAGCAGGGGCATCGCGCTCGCCGTCAAGAGGTACAGCGCGGCCGCCAGCGTCAGCTGGCCCTCGTTGCCCAGGTCTGCGGCGTCGATATAGCGGCTCAGCAGAATCGGCCCGGCGAGCGAGGTAGCCGCGCCGCCGCCCACCGCAAGCGCAAGGAGCAGCAGCAGGTTCCGCTGCGGTCGCAGGTGCTCCCAGAGGAATGCGAGCTGGTCCCGCAGCGTCGCCATGGACGCTTACGATGACCGAAACCTCAGGCGGATGGAGGCCGCCTGGCCCGGCTCACGTCACAAGCGTTCGCCCGGTGCGTCGTCACGTCGCCGGAGGTGTTCGGAAGTCCGAACGTCCCACGAGGTCCCTGTAACGCGCGAGCCTCTCAGGCGTAGTCATGACATGGCTGCGAGTTCGGGTCGATTGGAGGGCGAGGGAGGTGAGCCTGAGGAGTACCGAGATGATGCTGAGCAAGTCCGAGGCGGTCCAGGCGGTGCCGTCCTCAGCTGCCTTGCAGCTCAGATCGTTGAGCAAGGTCTACGGGGAGCAGAGCGAGCGCGGTGAATGCCCTCCAGGACGTCACGCTCACGTTTCCGAAGGCTACTTTCACCGCCGTGATGGGGCCCTCGGGGTCCGGTAAGAGCAGTCTTCTCAACTACGCCGCCGGCCTGGACCGGGCCACTCCCGGCCACGTGGTGATTGGCGACATCGACCTGACGCAGCTGAACGAGAAACAGCTGACGCTGATGCGCCGGAGGCACGTTGGGTTCGTTTTCCAGTCTCTCAACCTGCTGCCGGCGCTGACCGCGGAGCAGAACATCCTCCTGTCGCTGCGACTTGCCAACCGGCCCGCGGGCCCCGAGCGCGAGTGGTTGTACGAGCTGGTCGAGAGGATGGGGATCGGCGGGCGATTCCAGGTCGACATGCGGACGCCCGCCGAGGTCAGTCAGCAGGAGTCGCCCTCGTCCGTCACGAGCCTGAACGCGGCCATCAGCTTCCTGGCTGTGCTGGGCGTCTTCGTCGTTTTCATCGCCGTCGTGGTCTCCGCCAACACGTACTCCACCTCGGTGCTTAAGCGGACCCGCGAGATCGCGCTCTTGCGCGCGGTGGCCGCGACCACGAACCAGGTGCGGCTGCTGATCGTGGGGGAGTCGCTGGTCGTCAGCCCGCTGGCCGCAGCGGTCGGCTGCGTCGCCGGCGTCCAGCTGGCGGCAGTCTTCGCGCCGATACTCGTCCAGGGCGGGCTCGCGCCTGTGGGCTTTCGGGCCCCGGTGTCACTGCTCCCGCTGCTGCTCGCGATCGCGATCAGCGTCGGCGCTGGCGTGCTCTCGGTCGTGACAGCTGTGTGGCGGGTCGCCCGGATCCGGCCGGTGGACGCGTTCCAGGAGGCGGCGGTGGAGCGTCCCGCGATCGGCCCGATCCGCGTGCTCGCGGGGCTGGCGATCACCATGTTCGGGGCCTCGTGATGTTCTTCATGGCCCGGGCGGGTGGCGGTCTCCTCGCCGGGGACAACGTGGTCGCGGCCACGTTCGTCCTCAGCGCGGGCATCGCGCTGCTGGGACCGATCCTGGTGCGGCCGCTGGCCTGGCTCCTGGGAACGCCGCTGGCCAGGCTGACGAGGGCCATGGGTCTCGTGGCCCGGTCCAACACGGTCACGAACGCCCGGTGGACGGCGTCGTCGACCGTACCGCTGATGCTGATGATCGTGCTCAGCTGCGTGGTGCTGTTCGAGTCAGCGACGATCGACCACGTCGCCGTGGAGCGAGCCGCGCGGTGGCTGACCGCCGACTACGTCCTGCGCTCCACTGGGGGCGGCCTGCCCGCTTCTCTCGCCGGATCCGTTGCCGGCCTGCCCGGGGTCGCGGCCGCCCCCGGGGTGATCACGACGTCCCTCTTCCTGGAGAACCGCAGCTTCGATCCGTTTGCCGGGGGCAGACGCTGGGCGTCGATCCCGCCCTTGTGGGCGGCGCGCTGGACTTCGGCGTTCTGAACTGGTCGCTGAACGACCTCCATGGGGACAGCTTCGCGCTCAGCGCCAGCGTGGCTCACGACCACGGCTGGCGTGCCGGCGACACCATCCAGGTGTGGATGGACGATGGCAGGCCGGCGGCCCTGAAGCTCGTCGCGGTGATCAGCGACGGGATTCCAGTCCACGCGGTGCTCCCGCGTGCGCTGGCCGCCCTGCACGATCGCGACAGGGTCGATGGCGCCGTCTACGTCAAGGTCGGCCCCGGCGCCGATGCCCGTGCGGTCGCGGCCGACCTGCAGCGGACGGCAGCCCGGTACGGTGCGGTCCAGGTCGTCAGCCGCACCGCCCATCTGACCGAGCTGGCGACGCCGCCGCTGGAGTCGGAGATCTCGGAATACCTGCTCATCTCCATCGTCGTCGCCTTCACCGGTGTGGCGATCGTCAACACGCTGGTCACGGCCACCGCCGAGCGCATCCGGGAGTTCGCGCTGCTGCGGCTGGCGGGGACGACACGCGCGCAGGTCGTGCGCATGGTCAGCTGGGAGACGGCCATCGTCGTCGTCATGGGCGTGCTCCAGGGCACCCTCATCACGGCGTTGGCGCTCGTGGCGTTCAGCCAGGCGTTCGTCGGCCGGCTCGACGTCGCGGTGAATCCCGGCACCTACGGGCTCATGGTCAGCCTGTGCGTGGTTCTGGGGTTCGGAGCCAGCCTCTTGCCCGTGTGGCTGGCGCTCCGTGCGCAGCCGGTGCGGGCGATGGGCACTCGAGAGTAGAGATGGTTCGAAACGTGAGCGCACTTGATCTGGAGGGAGCTGTTGGTGCGCCTGGCAGGAATCGAACCTGCTGCCTCATGCTCCGCAGGCATGCGCTCTCTCCGGTGAGCTACAGGCGCTCAGCGAATGAAGTTTACGGGCCTCAGCTCAGGGAATGCGCCTGTCCACCGTGGCAATCGCCTGCTTTGTGTGCAGCGGATCGCTGTCGACCGCCACGAACAGCACTGCGATCAGATGTCGCTGCCAAAGACCAACCAGCAGCGAGCGCCCACTTACCGATCGCTCCAGCACCCAGGCGTTACGACCGATGCCGGTCGCAGCGCCACGAGCCATGCCAGCCACGTCCGCGTCAGCGCTGGGGGTGGCGAAGCCCCACATGCCGCGTTCGTAGGCTGCGACCGCTGCGCCCTCGTCTTGGAAACGAACGACGACAGTCGTCACACTCGGCCCTGCACCGGTTCCCAGTCGGGCACTGCACGCGGCTTGTTGCTGTGCCAGCACAGTCACCGCACCACCCGAGGCACCATTCAGCTGAAGCTCTCGCCAGCCGGAGGCCATCTCATCTCGGGCAGCAGTGCTTGAGCGCTGCAGGAACTGCAGGTAACGACCGATGTCACCAGAGGCTGGACAGCGCTGAAAGTCCGCGGGTAGGTCACCAGGCTGAAGGCTGATCGCAGTCGGGTCAGGCGGCGGAGGCGCGGATGCATTGGGCACGTTGCAGGAGAGCATGGACAGCAATGCCAGAGCGCCCAGCCCAAGCACACATCGGTGCCAGACCATGTCGAGCCCAGGGTAAACTGGTTGCCTCACCTACCTGCGCCTGTAGCTCACCGGACAGAGCGTGCGGCTCCGGACCGCAAGGCAGGGGGTTCGATTCCCTCCAGGCGCACCAGGCCCCTAGTTTGGGTTCAGCAGGCGATCGGTGCAAGAAGTAACATCACTGCTATCACTTGGCAGCAACGCGGCAGCAACACGGGTCAGAGGACGATCCAGATAAGTCGCCGGTGTTGAGCACCGTGAAGCTGCTTCCCCCGGCTGGAGTAGGGTCAGGTGGCGATGGGTGAATATCCAGACTGGGTCTACTATCCGGTCCGCTCCCGTCCGCCAGCGTGGGTGCTTGAGTTCACGGAGGTAGTCCGCCAAGCCGAGGACAGCATCGCCTCTCAGCATGTCGATGGCCTAACAAGCAATCTCGTCCTAGCACAACTTCGCCCCGGCCTGGAGAACCTCGGCTACCGAGTTGAAGCGGGGAAGACCAAGGCTCAGAAGATTCATCTCCCAGTACTCTTCGGCGAGCGGGGACGTGAACGGGTCGCCTATGAGGTCGACGCAGTTAATCAGGACTTGGGTGTCGTCGTCGAGGTAGAGGCCGGCCGAGGAGCTCGTGGCAACGCGGTATACCGAGACCTCATCCGAGCATCCCTGCTAGTCGATGCTCGATACCTGGTTCTGGGTGTTATGGCTGCCTACCGCCACAAGAGCCGTGATCGATCGGTAATCGTAGCCAGCTACGAGGACGCCAAGAGCGTGCTGGATGCCGTATATGCCAGCGGCCGGCTGACGCTCCCCTTCGAGGGACTGCTTCTCTTCGGATACTGACCTCCCAGCAGCAGGCCTAGCTGAGAACTGCGTCAATCCGTGCGGCGGCTTCCCGCTGCAGCTCGGGAACGACATGGCTGTAGGTATCGCTGGTCGTGGACAGCTGCGAGTGACCCAGCATCTCCATGATCACCCTCATGGGAACGCCCTGAATGAGCATCAGGCTGGCAGCAGAGTGCCGGAGATCGTGGAAGCGAACATGTCGCAGCTTGGCTCTGTCAAGGATGTCTGCGAACCAACGCAGGACTGTCCTGGCCTCTAGCGGGCCACCTGCCGCCGTTGTGAAGACGTAAGCGGAGGGAAGCAGCGCCCGGCCCTCAGCGAGCTGGCGCTCGCGATGCCTGGTCAGCGCTGCGACGACCACCGCTGGCATAGCCAGAGTCCGCGTTGATCGCTCAGTCTTGAGCGGCACCAGCTGAAGCCGACCCTCAACGCGTTGAAGCTGACGGCGAACGTGCAGGGTCGCGATGCTCAGCTCCACGTCCGCCCAAGTCAATCCGAGCGCTTCACCCTGTCGGAGGCCGAGGGCTACCGCAACTGTATAGAGCGCCTCGAGCCGATCACCGCTGACAGCCTCAAGCAGCCTCCGGCATTCCCCTTTCGTTAGCGGCTCGATCTCATGCCGCACGCGCTTCGGTGGTTCGGTGTCAACAACTGGGTTACGGCCGATAAGGTGCCACCGTACGGCTTGATTCAGTGCAGAGCGCAGCAGCGTCCGCACATTGGCCACGGTCTTCGGACCGGCGCCGCCAGCCGCCATGCGATTCATCAGCAAATCGACGTGCAGGCCGGTCAATCGGTCCAGCCTTACCCTGCCTATCGTTGGCACGACATGAGACCGGACCGCAGCCCGGTAGCCGCGCCAAGTCCAAGCCGCCCGTCTCGGCTTGATGACCTCCTGCAGCCAGCGCTCAAGGTATGCCTCTACCGTCGGTGACTTACCGATTGGTAGCGTTCCACCCTCGCCGCAACTTGAGCGTCGGCTAGCTTTGCCCCTGCCTCCTTCCGCGTTTCCGCACTGAGAACCTTGCGTCGCCCGTTTATGCTGATCGCCGCATACCAGCCGCGCCGCCCAGCACGCTGGTATATCGACCCCTCACCGTTTGCCCTACGAGGCATCAGCTACGCTCTCAGCTGTTCGCTCACGAATCCACTCGATCAGACGATCGCGTGGCACACGTACCGCTCGACCCAGGCGCACCACTGGCAACTCGCGAGCCCAGATCATCGCGAACACTTTGCTTCGCCCCACTCCTAGCAGGACAGCAACCTCATCAGCCTTCAACAGCCAGTGCTCCTCAGCAAGCTCGGTCCCTGTCATATGGCGACTCACCCGATCAACCTCAACCTCCAGCTCGTCTCTTGCCGGCGCACGACTACGCCGCCCAGCCGTCGCCATCATCACTCGCCTCCCCGATCACTGGTCAATATATGGCGCTCAGATTCCAGAAGGGCTGTCACGCTGAGCTGACGAGACTGTTTCCGCCTGACCTCCTCAGTGAATCCCCGGCCCCGAGATGCGAGATAGCTTCTGACGAGCGTTCCAAAGTCATCCATTGCGTCGCCGAGGTCCTTGTGATCACGCCGCGCAGCAAGAGACGTGGCGTAGCCCTGAAACCCCTCCTGCAGCTTCAGCTCATTCGCTTCCTCGAGCCGGCGCCGCACGACGCCGGTCATCGTCGGTTTGATCTGGATAGCCCTGATCTCTTCCCACAACGGATCCACCGGCCAGCGGCGGCGAACGCTGTGCTTTCTCCGCACGCGCAGCGACATCCATTCCTCAGTCCCGTACCGCCACAAGTCCTGCACGGAGGCCACCGTCTCATCGACCCCTGACAGGTTGAACTCCGCCAGGACAGCGCGCCGGTATTGGAACTCCAGCCTCCATACCGGCCGGTCACTGCCGTCAATGCCCCACAGATCCGGCAGCCAACTCACGCCCCGCCGCTGGATCTCCACTGTCTTGTCATAGATCCGCGCGGCCAGGTCGCCCTTGCCGAACATGAACCCGGTTAGGCGGGGACCGGTCATGTAGACCTGCTGATTGTGCTGGAAGCCCCGCCGGTGGCGGCTGAAGCTGACGAACCGGTCCAGGTCCGTCACCTCCGGCTCCCAGCTCTGGAAGTCCGCGTAGATATCAATCCGTGAGACGTTCAGCCGGTACGCTCCCGCGAACACCTCATGCCGGAGCAGCATCTCCATCAGGTCGAGCGCCCGGTCCATGCCGACCGAGTGCATGTACTCGGAGTGCAATTGGACCAAGACCGGCGGAAACTTCTCCGACTTGCCCACGATCAGCTCGAAGTCGGGCGAGGTCAGCCAGTAGGCGTGACCGCGCAATCCGTGCGGCTTCACGAGGAAGGCCTGCCCGGTCATCGGGAACTCGACGGGCTGCGACTCCTCCTCCATCCGTGCTTGCTGCTGTGCCTCTACCAGCAGCTCCCAGACCTCGGACCGAACAACGCCCTTTGCAGCCAGGTTCAGCGTGTCGATTCCCGTGCTCAAGACCCTCACGAGGTCAGTACCTCACCATCTTCGGTACGGATAGGGCGCGGTGGTACGATCCCCGCGCCCGCCACGAGCGCAGGCTGACGCACGGCATTGAGCAGCAACTCGGCCTGCTCCGGGCTCAGCCAGGGCGCCTGAAACTGCGTCTGGGTGTCCCATTGCCAGATGCCACGTCCCGGCCAAGGCGGCAGGACGGCGGCAGCCTCGTTGCCCTCACCCAGCAGGATGCGGCTATTCGTCTCTCCACGAACGCGAAACGCCACCGTCGCCGGGATGTTGGCCTTCAGCTGCCCAGGCACGGCGTCGGGTCGCGTCCGGCCGAATCTCAGGCTGCGTTGATCGGTTCTTCGTGCGGACGGGGTCCGACGATGTTGTTGTGGATCTCGGCCTCCAGGGCGGCCCGCAGGGCGGGCAGGTGCAGGTGGCCGTTTACCCGGCGGAACTGCTTGCCGGCCTCGATCATCCCCGCGGCGGCCCAGCGCAGGGCCATCTGACCGTCGCGCCAGTTCTTCACGTTCTTGGCGTGCTCCCGACAAATCTCGATCATCGACTCGATAGGATTCGTGGACCGCAAAGACCGTGCCAGCGTGGGCGGCACGCCCAGCCGCAGCATGGTCAGAGTCTCTTCCAGGCCTTCGCGCAGGCTGGCAGCTGCGCCCGGGTGGGTCTTGTCCAGCTCGCCGGCCAGCGCCTCCAACTGGGCCTGGGCGGCCAGCGCGGACTCGGCGTGGTACGCCTGACGCATCCGCCGCTCCACCACCGGCCGCAGCTTGTCCGGCAGCCGGTCCCGCACATTCCGGATCTTGTGCTGTTGGCAGCGAGCAATCACGGGGTAATCGAACACATCCTTCACGGCCCGGGCCAGCGCCCTCGACCCATCCAGGACCGCCAGGATCGGGCGGGTGACGTCCAAGCCGCGGTCCCGCAGCCCGACGATCAGGGAGGTGACCAGGGTGGCATTCTCGGTGGAACCCTCCTCGATCGCCAACGGCACCTTGACCCCGTCGATCGTGATCCCCAACGCGACCACGCACACATGCTCCCCGAAGTGCACGACTATCCCCCGTTGAACGCTTTCGCGCCCAGGTGGACGAGCTGTTCGCCTCGGGTCGGGAACTGGGGCAGATCCTCGAGGACGTCGCCCGTCTCGGCGTAGCGCTCCTCTTCCAGGTCGCCCTGGGCCGAGGCCGGTGTCGGCCTGCCCGTGAGAAGGACCTGGGATACTCTTCGACCTCCTCGCGGGCCTCTGCGGGGCTCTTAGCGGCTCGCCTTGGAGCCCCGGCCCGGCCCAGGGCGGTGACAACTGTCAAGCGGTCCAAAATTTTCCCCAGTTCCCGCCGGTCTCAAATTCCATACCTCGGCGCTGACATCGGCGAACATCCGGCAGTAAAACTGGGATCGTGGAGCCAGGGATCAGCGGCCCGGCTGGCTACGTGGAATGGACGGTCCCTCTGCCCTTGCAACGCTACTTGGCGTGTAGTTGGACCGGAGGGTTGATGTCCGAGGGCGGGGCACGCTCTCCTGAACCGGTGCTGCCTGATGGGTGCATGGACCTCATCTGGGACGGAGAGCGCCTCTTCGTCGCCGGCCCTCACACGGTGCCGCACCCGACGGCGGCCGATGGTCCGTTCGTGATCGGGGTTCGGTTCCAGCCAGGGATCGGGCCGCGCTTTCTAGGCGCACCGGCCAACGAGTTGCGTGACCAGCGGGTGGATCTGAATTGGCTGTGGACCGATGCAGATGCGATCGCAGACGAGCTGGCCGCTTGTTCGACTCTGCGTCAAGCTGCCGCGGTGCTTGAGGATCGCGTCCTTCGACGGGTTCCCAACGTCAAGGAGCCTGACCCGGTCGTAGTCGCAGCCGTTGGTCTATGGCGGGCCGGGTCCGCCCCAGCGGACATCGCTGGGCTGGCAGAGTGGGCGGGTATCAGCGAGCGCCAGCTACACCGTCGATTCGTCCAAGCGGTCGGTTACGGGCCGAAACTGCTGCAGCGGGTGCTGCGCTTCCAGGCATTCCTGGCTGTATGCAGCTCTCCGGTTGTCGGCCTGGCGGAGCTGGCTTTCCGGGCCGGCTACGCTGACCAGGCTCATCTCAGTCGGGAAACTCGGATCCTGTCCGGGCGGACCCCGGCCGAGCTCCGCGCGGCCCGACTGCGAGTCCGAAACGTTCAAGACCCATAAGAGCGCATCGGCTACAACTGCTCTCATGGACGCGCTTCAAGGGAACTTTCGATGATCCCAGTGCTCAACGCAGTCGGGATCGTGACCTCGGACATGGCCCGCTCGCTCGAGTTCTACCGTCAACTCGGCCTCGATGTACCCGACACTCCAGAGCAGGGGCACGTCAACATCGACATCGCCGGTGGCATGCGCTTGATGATTGACTCCGAAGCCGAGGTGCGGAAGTTCCGGCCAGATTGGAATCGCAAGACGGGCAACCAGTTCGGGCTCGCCTTCCAATGCGAGACCCCTTCGCAGGTTGATGAGGTTTACGCCCGCATGACAGCGGCTGGCTTCAAAGGGGAGAAAGAGCCGTGGGATGCATTCTGGGGACAGCGGTACGCGCAGCTTCGTGACCCAGACGGAGTTCCAGTGGACCTCTACGCGAGCATCTGACAGCACAGCACAGCACGCCCTTCGAGGTCACCGCCCGCGGCTTCCTCGGTGTTGGCCCGCCTTCGCGCAGCAAGCGCCGAATCGCCTTCCGGGCCACGGCCGGTCAGGTGCGCGATCTCGCTGACCTACGACGTTTGGCTGCGTTGGAGGAACGCTCCTCCATCCCGGCGCCGTGGGGAATTTCAAACCGGCGCTATCTGAGGAGTTTCACACCGGCGCTGACAACCGGCGCCGGATTGCTGCGACGCGTCACGCCTGGAGGCTCTACGCTGGCCAGGTCAGGCGAGTCTCCTGCCGCCCGGTTTTACACCGCTCGCTGGACGCGACCGCGAGACGTGGCAGCAGCGATGGCAGCAACCGGGAAGAGATTCAGGCCATGACGGCGACACGGAGGAGCACGCAGCGGAATACGGCCGCCAACCCCAAATTCGGTCGCGCCAAACTCCGGACCGCAAGGCAGGGGGTTCGATTCCCTCCAGGCGCACCAGATTTTCTAATTCGGAAGTGGCCGCTGGACGCCTTCATTGGCCCGTCTGCGCCTCCGTCTGACAACCATCTTGACAACCACCCTCCGCGTTCTGCGCCTCGGCGAGCACCTCCTCCATGCGGCGCGCCGCAGCCTCAGCGAGCTCGGGGAGGACCTGCGTATAGCGCAGCGCATCCTCTGGGCACTCGGCGATAACAAGCTGCGCAGCAGGGTCTGGGGGCTGACCAGGAAAGAGGTCGTTGAACCGGCAATCAACTCCGCTCCGTCCGGGGCATCCGCGGTCATCCGGACGCTTTAGGCTGATCATCCATGACACTCGGGCGCGCCGTTGCCACGTTGCTGGCTCTGCTCCTTGGCGTGGCCACTGCGGTCGGTGTATACGTGCTCAGCGGCCGGCTCCAACCCAGTCAGGTTCCAGGTCTCAACAAGATCGTCCCCCCGCCGCTAGCGGGTACTCTCCAGCCGTCAGCCGCCGGAACCTACTGGGGCGCCTATGTGCCCGGCGCCCAGGA
>Ga0126378_10000642_pt1 | contig 25528 bp, 21 predicted proteins | sample PanSoiMetPlot_23_FD_92587 | JGI IMG/M metagenome (GOLD analysis project Ga0126378, IMG submission 92587) | Tropical forest soil microbial communities from Panama - MetaG Plot_23 | ecosystem: Environmental > Terrestrial > Soil > Tropical forest > Bulk soil | place: Panama | collected 2016-02-17
GCCGCCGTCACGGGCGCTCAACCGCCGTACCGAAGTGACGCCTAATCAGTCGCTGGCAGATAGCTTTCGCAACTAGAGCTTAAATTCGATGTCTTTGGATCGAGAGTTCCCGATCAAGAACGCTCATGCACCTGGTGACGGCAGTTCCGCGACGAATTTGGGTGGGCCAAAGTAACGCGCCTCACACAATTCGTTCGATAGCTTCGCGATTTGGCGGCGATCGGCTGCGCCTTGCTCCAGCCGCAAGGAGTCCTCGCCACAGTCTTCCTACATCAATATTCATAATGATGCGGCGCGCGGCGCGCACTTGGATCAAGGCCCCCGGCTGTGTTGGAAACTTATGCCAGGGGCCGCACTCGATCTCTTGGTTCGGGAACGAGCCGAGCGCGACAAAACGGTGCACGAAGAGAGGTTGCCGGCCGGTTAACGGAATGACCCCACTCGCTCACACGAGCAGCTTAGGAAGTCCGGCAGCTTGGCGATATTCGCCGCAATCCATCGCGTCTCATCGCTTACGCTTACCAGATAAATGTGAAAGCAAACGCTCCCACCACCGTCAGCGCTAGATAACCGAGCAGTAGAAAGGTCATCAGAGTCGCTAGTTGGTCGGTTTTTGTCATTTTTCGCTCCACTTGCCGAATGGCCTGTCAGAGCGCACGTAGCCATTACTTTCTATAGCGCGCCCCCGGGCCCGCCGCTCTGTACCCAATGTCCCGGTGCGCGAAGCAAATTGGCCCGTGATTGGCGGGTCGCGCCAAATGAAAGCCCCTGGCACGCGTGGAGATCGATCGGTGCCAGGGGCGGCGCTTTACTCGATCTGTGTGCGCGGGATCGAGCTGGCTAAAACCATGCACGAGAGAGGTTGTCGGCCGGTTAACGAGCGTGCCCCCAGTCGCTCACACGGCTTAGGAAGCCGACAGCTTGGCAATAGCAAAAATTAGGCACATTTTGGGTTAGGGGACCTCAAGCTGCTGCCGTCCGGCGGATCGACGCGGCATTGTGCTCGGCCTGGCGGCCCGAGTTCGACTTCGACTGAGCGCAGCATACCGAGCTAAGGCCGGCGCGCTCACCACCGGGTATCTATCAACTGATTGCCGAAGTGGCCGGTAGTTTTTTCACGCTGTCCGAGATAATTGTAGTTAGTTGAATTACCTGCTGGCTCAGGTCCGCGTGTTTGGTAATGTCGCATTGAATGCGATCGCCATCGCTCTGTAGCTTTCTGCGGAGCGTTTGAAGCTCAGCGATGAGACCATCAATTTCGTCCATAGACGTTTTCGATACCTGGCGCAGCAAATTGCCAAGGCTTTCGGTTGACACTTCGCCTTCGTCCCCTTCGGTATGCTGAAAGGTAGAGCCGGCTCGCGCCAGTTTGTGAATGTGTGCCCCGGCTTCCAGTTGCTTGTCCTCGGTGGGCCCAAGCGGCTCCGCAATGGCCATAATTGCCCCTCTACAAATTGCGTCGCTCCGCGCGAGCGATGACTCCCCAATATTCGCATGAAAACGCAACTGTGTTCGCGGCTCTGCCCAGCCACCGTGGCTGTGGATAATTACGGGGACAATGACCTCGTTTCGGCATAAACGGGTCGCTCTCTCGACAACCCCAGGCAGCAGTGAGCTGCGTGCGGCCGCCGGTATCACGCCTTTGAGCGCGTCGTCGGTTAGTCGTGCAGGATCACGTTCACCTTCCTAGCGAGCCGCAAGACACACCGCGCCAATTCGTTCGGCTTCACTGTCGTGTTGCCAATCGATTTGAGCGTAAACCATGCCTCATCGAACGCCGTCTCCAAATCGAGGAGCGTGCGAGGATCGAAGGAGTTGTTGTGGCTTAAGGATATGCACGAGCCGATGGACAGCGCGCGAAGCTTGATGCCGCCAAAATCGTTTTGCCGCCGCTTGGCAGGTTCTACGGCCGCGCCAATATTCTGGCGTAGCCTAACGAACAGGTCGATCGTCCCAGTGAAACCCCAGCAACGCCGCCGGGTCGACTCGAAACAGTCCGCAATCGGCTGCAGGCGATGCTGCAAGCGGTCGAAACGGTTCAGCCGGCGCTTACGGATTTTTACGCTGCGCGCAACGATGACCAGAGGACGTGGTTTAATACGATCGGCACGAAACTTTTTTCCCAGAACCGCTAAAGCATCGTCCGGCTGCACCATTCGATTGGTAATTAGTAACGGCGGCCAGCTGGTCCGACCGCCAAAGTGACAGCATTACGGGGCGTGATCGCAACTTATTTCGGGGATGCTCTCGACGTCGCTGAGAAGGTCAGCAGGAGACGGTACTTTCCAATTTCGAATTTCTTTCCGGTCTGATGGAAGTGTTGCCGACGCGCGATAATTTAGGCCGCTGACACGTCATCATGCCACATTGTCAGCCTAAGTTCATGGCTGCAATCGGGGCATCGAAAAATGCGAACCTGCGAGCCGTCTCCAGACAAGGGCACAACCGCGGTCAGCTGCATTTCAGCGCTACAGCGGCAATCAGGTAACTCAGTTGATCCCGCCTCCAGCACGCGCTCAAACTTTGACATGACCGCGCCACCGAAACCAATTGAGGGCCGTTTAAAGGTAGCAACAATAAGTAGAAATCAATTATTGAACGACTTTCAATGTCGACGGCTTTGACTGATGACGAATCCCGGCGAGAGTTGCCAAAATACCACAGACATCGGTGGCCGACGGCCTCATCCATCTGGATAAATCAGTAATTCTAGGTCGTGGTCGGTTGCTCAAGTGTTCAACTCGATTTGGCGATCATCATTTTACCAGGGCAGGCGTCGAGTTTAATTGTAGGCAAAATGGGTCGCACCAATGCATTTACGCCACACGGCCCGGCTAGTGCTGATCTTGATGACCGCCATGTTGACCGGATGCAATAAGTTTACAGCAACAAATCAAGTGATCTCGGAACCAGATCTCATCGCACAATCAGGTGCAGTCGTACATTCAGGCGCAATCGCACAACCGGGGCCGATCGCACAATCAGAGGCGCCATCGGCCCCCGTGGCACAATCAGGTGCGGTCGTGCAATCAGGCGCGATCGCACAATCGGCGCCGTCGTCGCTCGATCCGTCATATCCGGAGGTTATCGCGGATCGCCTCAAGACCACGTTCAAGGACTATGCATCCTATGAACTATTCGAAATATCGACCCCGCGCTGGGTACACTCGTTTAAAGGGTGGAATTGGCTCGTCTGCGTCCGCTTTCTGGATCGCGGTCGCAGGCGCAGTTATGCGCTAATTTTCAACGACAGTAAGGTTGTCGAGGGCCATTACGCCTATCAGACGGACAACTGTGGCACTGAGTCTTATGTTGTCTTCGAACAAATGCGAGGTCTCGGCTTGCCGCCGCTGCACTAAAGCTGAAATTTCGCCGTGTCCGCTCTTTACAACGGCCGCTTTCCTAATTTTATGAATTGACGTTCGGACCTCTTTTGCGATCAATAGGCCTGTGACTTTAGATAGTATCAGTTGAGTAGAGTAAGATGGCCAACCTGGAAAAATATCGTGCTCACGCGCGTTGTTGTGAGCTGATGGCACAGAAAACATCTCGCAATGTCGGGCACGGTGATACGCCAGACAGTCTCGCGTCCTGAAGAAGTTTGGCCCGCCTGAATTGGACTAACGACACGACAACTCATCCCGACACGCTAGCCCAGCTAGGATCAGGGTTGCCTCAACAACGGTCAAGATGCTCCAGCGCGACTACGCTGGCTAATCCAGAATATATGCCCCGGTTCAGCTTACTTGCCGCGTCTCTTCGACTTCCGTGACTGCTATTACGCCCGGAGCAAGTTGTTCGATCACCTCAACAGCGACGGTTTCGACCACTGGAGCAATAGGCTGTTTTACTTTCCGCGCCGTTTTCTTCGCTCGTGCGCGTTTGGGCTTAGCCCTGGCAACCGTTCGCTTCGCCGCTTTCGCTCGCGCAGACTTGCGTGCCTTGCCGCGTTTAGCTGAGTTTCCTCTTAGCAGTTTTCCTCGCTTTTGTACCTTTGCTCGCTTCTTACGTTTTGCCATGATCGCCCCCTTGATGCTCCGCAACAATACAATGCTCCACAGCTCAAGCCTATCAAACGCGAGTTATCAACAGGATCGCAGTTTTGAGCGGGCCTGGGCTGGCGCGCTACTCTTTCTCGTCGCGCTGGGGGTTGGAAGGAAGCCCCCCTCCAGTTCGGCAAGCCCTGCTATTGCCGTGTGTCCACGGGATGGCAGGTCATCGGGGACGAAAGTCAAAGCCGTCGGTTGCGTACCGCCGACGCCTTTGCTGTTTGCGGCTTTGAACGTGCGAAGTGGTCCGTTGGTCAGCGCTCACTCGACGACGTAGACCTTGCGAAGGCCAAGGGCCTTTACAAGAGAACCATTTATCCGCCGCCTGCCATTCAACACCGCACTGACATTTGCGCGATCAACGCAATAATGATCCGCAAAAGCGATTTGGCTTCCCTCGTGATCAACTGCGGCTCTCAGCAAATGAACGACGTCATCTTCCTCAAAGACAAAAGCGTTGCGGCCCAAATCGTTGGACGGAGCAATCGCACGTCTTTTCCTATCGGCCGTCCACTCTACGCTTTTGCCGTGGGGATCGCTCTGTAAATCAGAAGACATCAACCTAACCCGATTCCGATTTTTTTGATGACGGCAAGACACGGTGCTGCAATAGTCGGTATCATCAGAATTTGGAGCTACGGCCGAATTACGTAAAGCGGATGGTAAATTGATGGTTGTCCACATTGCGGGAATGGCGCGGCAAGTCCCGCTGCCTAACGCCGATTCTTTTCCGTTTGAGGAAGCGGTCTCAATACAAGATCAGCAAAATCAAACTCTCAATCACCACGATTGCGGTCACCCCTGCCACGGAAAGCGCTAACGCTTCCCTCGCCTGATGGTGATCCGCAATCCGCTCGATCTTCATGGCCAATGCCATTAAGTGGCTGCCGTGACCCCGATCGGGGGCTGAGGGGAAATGAGGCTCGAGGTCACGGGCCAAGACCGTTGGCTCCATGCCGACCGCGGAGACAACCCTGTTCCCAGCATACAGTGCTACATCGAGAAGATTGTTGACGAGTAGCCTGCGATTAGACAACGAACCCAATTCTAGTTGAAGCGCTGACCGTTGACAGAAGAGACAACGTCCTCAGCATACAACCGCAGTACATAGTGATCCTTTCAGAGTAGGACCGGGCTTAGTACACTGCCGACTCAATTGGCTTGAATGTCAAATCGCCGACGATTCCTGGACTGGTTGCAGCTGCCATCGAAGCAACGTCTAACGGCTGCATCCATGGCGATCGTCCGCGCCACGCGGCTGCAAGAGCGACTGCAGGCATTTGTGGAATTATCGGTCGCGCGGGATTCTTCGCCCAAGACCGGGCCGCTCGCATCGCTTCCATACGCGGCCAAGGATCTGTTTTTTTCACCCAACCATCAGCCCCGATGCGGCTTAGCCGCAGCGATCGAACCTGATCGTCAGGCCTACGCCGATGCCCTGCACGATCTCGATGAAGCTGGCGCCGTGTGCGTTGGATTCACGGCGATGACTGCATTGGCCTATGAGCCGTCCGGCTTCAATGCCGCTGCCGACTACCCGCGGAATCCGTGGAATTGCGATTTCATCCCGGGTGGATCGTCGTCAGGTTCAGCTGTTTCCGTCGCCGCTGGGATGAGCGTCGTTGCCCTCGGCTCCGATACCGGCGGTTCGATCCGCATTCCCGCCCATTGCTGCGGCGTGACGGGGTTTAAACCAAGCTCGGGCGGAATCGATGTCACCGGCACCGTACCTCTGGCGCCCTTTCTTGATTGCGTTGGTCTTCTTGCGCGGAGCGCCGCGGATCTGGCACCGTCCGCGGAGATCTTGTTGTTCAATGCACCGCCGCCGGCAGTGATTGAAAAAATTGTAGTTTGCGACGATGTCCTGGACGCGGCGGAGCCGCCAATCCGTCATCGTTGTCAGGACGGCATCGATCTGATCGGCACCTTGCCGGTCGCGCTTTCCCACGTTGATGCGCTGTCAGCAATTACCGCGATCGATGAGCACGCCTTGATTGTTATGCAAGGGGAGGCGGCAAGAACACACGCGAGTCGGCTTGATCAGCCTGCGCTCGATCCGGTCTTGCGGAAGCGCCTTGCCAAGGGCTTGACCATTGACGATGGAACGCTCGCGGCTAGTCGAGCCATGCGCGCTCCACTCCTTAAAGATTTCGAAGAGAAAGTTCTTGGTTCGGCGGATGCAGCCGTTCTTCCGGTCATGCCGATCTGTACTCCAGTCTTTGTCGACGTTGACCCGGCCTCAGCAAGCTTCAGCGGCCGGCGTCTGTACGATCTCAGCCATTATACCCGCTTCGTCAACATGCTCGGCCTGCCAGCAATCGTGATTCCCATCGGTTTCGACGATCATGGCTTACCGATCGGTTTGCAGTTGATCGGCCGTCACGGGCGCGATCGCGACCTCATCGCGTTCGCTGCTGCCATCCAGGATAACAGTGACTGGCACGGTCGCGTTCCGGACGGTATTAATGATCTGATCGAGAGCGATGCGACTTTGTGCGGCTGATTGAGCATCTCATTCCTGTTACCTGCGCAGTTGAGGATGATAACGAATGGACCTAGAGCTTGCTGGAAAAGCCGCATTGATTACCGGCGCATCGAAAGGAATTGGCCGCGCCGCGGCTGAAGGGTTGGCCGCCGAAGGCTGTAATCTGATTCTGGTGTTGCGCACCGCCGCCGATCTCGCCGCGGCCAAGGCGGCGATCACTGAGCACTCAACAGTCCAAATCGATACGGTCGCTGCCGACCTGTCGCAGAGCAGCACCGTCGAGCGATTGGCGAAGGATTTTCCCGCGATCGATATTCTGGTGAATAATGCCGGCGCCATCCCCGGCGGCTCGTTACTCGATGTCGACCTACTATGCGCTCATGAGGCAAAAGGGCTCCGGCGTCATCATCAATGTCACCGCCACGCGGCACAGACCCATGATCCGGAATATATCTGTGGCGTTGCTGGCAACGCCGCGCTGACAGCGTTCAGTCAATCCTTGGGCAGCGTCAACGTGCGCGACAGTGTCCGGGTGATTTCGCTGAATCCCGGTCCAGTCGAAACCGAGCGACTGGTCAATCTGATGAAGAAGAAAGCCAAGGACCGCACCGGCAACGCCGATAACTGCCGCGCGCTTTTCAAGCCGCTGCCGTTCGGCCGCGCCTGCGCTCCCGATGAAGTCGGCGCAATGATCGCCTTCCTGGCCTCCGACCGGTGCAGCTACAACAGCGGTTCGGTCGTCACCATCGACGCCGGTCTTTCGGCGCGAACCTTTAGCTTTTGATTTCTAAATACTCGAGCGAGGCGACCATGCCGCATCTGACCACTGACGACAACGTCAAGCTCTATTACGAGGAGGTCGGCAGCGGCATTCCCGTTATCTTCGTCCACGAATTTGCCGGCGATGTGCGCGCCTATGAGATGCAGATGCGTTATTTCGGACAGCGCTATCGCTGCATTGCGTTCAATGCACGCGGCTACCCGCCGTCGGACGTACCGCAAGACGGCAAGTATTCACAGGAGCGTGCCCGTGATGACATTCGCGCGGTGCTCGATGCGCTTAAAATCGATAAGGCACATATCGTCGGCTTATCGATGGGCGGATTCGCGGCCCTGCACTTCGGCTTCACCTATCCCGATCGGGCGCGGTCGCTGGTGATCGCCGGTTGCGGCTATGGCGCGGCGCCGGACAAACGAGCGCAGTTCACCGGCGAGGCCGAAGCGGCAGCCAAGCAGTTTGAGCAATTGGGCATGGCCAAGGCGGCTGAAGGTTACGCACTGGGACCGACCCGCGTTCAATTCCAGAACAAAGATCCCCGCGGCTGGCGGGAATTCGCCGATCAGCTGGCTGAGCATTCGAGCGAAGGCTCGGCCCGCACCATGCGGGGCGTTCAGGCGCGGCGGCCGTCACTGTTCGACCTCGTCGATCAAATGCAGACCATCACCGCGCCGACGTTGATCATGACCGGCGACGAGGATTGGCCATGTCTCGAGCCCGGCTTGTTGATGAAGCGCACCATTCCAACCGCCGCGCTCGTCGTCATGCCCAACGCAGGACACACCATCAATCTTGAGGATCCGGTTGCCTTCAATGCGCACATCGCCGACTTCTTCCATACCGTGGATGTCGGTGCCTGGCGCAAACGCGATCCGCGTGCAGTCGTGTCCACAATCCTCGGCCGCTGAAGACGCTGGCTAATTCAGGTCGTCGGTGTAGCCCGCGTCGACCAACATATCCGCACCAGTCATAAAGCTTGCGGCGTCGCTTGCCAGAAATACGGCGGCCTGGGCGATTTCCTCAGGTTGACCGAGCCGATTGAGCAGATGCTTCGGTCCGGCTTCCCGTCGTGCCCTTGCCATGTCGCCACACCGCAAGAGTAGGCGGCGGGTCTCGACTGGCCCCGGGGACAGCGCGTTGTCTGTCCGGCATGGTCGACCGCCATGGCCTTAGCGAGCTGGATAAGTGCTCTTTTCGAGGTGCAATAAGCGGCACGGTTCGGGGCGGCGACAGGGCCCAGCTGAGAAGCGATGTGAATAATGCTGCCCCCGCGGGCGGCAATCATCCTCGGCAGAACCGCCCGACTCATCAGGAGCACCGGTCACGTTGACGGCAAGTACCCGTGACCACTCCTCCGCCGTAATATCGAGAATCGTGCCATTGCGATCGTCGGTTGCTGCCGCATTGACCAGAATGTGAACCGCTTTGAACTTCGAAATCGTCGCAGCGGCTGCATCCCGCGTCTCAGTCTCGCTGCTCACGTCGCAGTGTTGCGCTATCGCCTCGTTACCGGATGCGCCGGCGGTCTTTTCGGCAGCTGCGAGGTCAATATCGAGACAAGCCACCTTGGCGCCTGCGCTGGCAAAGGCCAGACAAATGGCGCGTCCGATGCCCCCACCCGCTCCGGTGACCATCGCTGTCTAGCCAGTGAGCATCGGTGCGCTCATCAAATTGCCCCTTTCTCGACTGCGGCACGACCGAGATAAGCCTCCTGGACGCGCCTGTCTTCTCGCAGCGTCCGGCACGATCCCGATGCGGCGATCGAACCGGTTTGCAGAACATAACCGCGACTTGCGGTTTGCAGCGCGTAGCGCGCATTCTGTTCAACCAGGAGCACGCTGGTGCCGCTGGCGTTGATCGAAACGATCGTGTGAAAAATATTCTCGACAATCCGCGGTGCTAGCCCGAGCGAGGGTTCATCCAGACACAGGAGGCGCGGTTCGGACATCATGGCCCGACCAAGAACCAGCATCTGTTGTTCTCCGCCGCTCAGCGTTCCGGCAGTCTGGCCAGCCCGGCTACGCAGCTGCGGAAACATGTCAAACATCGTTTCGATGAGCCTGCGGACCTTGGCGACATCCTTGCGGTATTTGAAGCCGCCGAGTTCCAGATTCTCGCGGACCGTGAGGAACGGAAACACGTGCCGACCCTCGGGGACGAGCGCGATGCCGAGCTGGGTGCGGTCATAGGCCGGCAGGTGGGTGATCTCGCGACCGTCAAAGCGGATCACTCCGGCGCGCGGGGCCAGCGCCCCGGCAATCGCGCGTAAAGTCGTCGTCTTGCCGGCTCCATTTGATCCGATCAGCGTGACGATCTCGCCGGCTCCGACGGTAATCGAGATATCGCGGCACGCGGTCAGCTCGCCATAGGCGAGCTCCAGACCTTCAGTAACGAGCAGCGCCGTCACAGGACATTGGCTCCGAGATAAGCGGCGATCACATCAGGATGGGCCTGAACGTCGGCGGGGGTGCCCGCAAACAACTGCTGACCGTAATCCATGACCAGAATTCGATCGGCGACATTCATCACCAGATCCATATTGTGCTCGACCAAAAGCACGGTTACGCCGCGGTCGCGCAAACTTCTGATCCGGCGCAGCAGAGCCCCGACTTCGACGGGATTGAGGCCGGCAGCTGGCTCGTCAATCATCAGCAAGCGTGGCGCGGTGGCAAGCGCCCGCGCGATTTCGAGGAGCCGCTGTTCGCCATAAGCCAGCGCGCCGGCGGTAACATGGGTGCGATGATTCAAACCGACGAAATTGAGCAACTCCATCGCCTGCTCGTTGCAGCGCTGCGCGTCTTCGTGAAAAGCAGTGCGATGAAAGACGTACTGCCAGGCCGGAATTGAGTGCCTGCTGTGGTAGCCGGCAATAACATTCTCCAGAGCGGATAATTGTTTGAATAATCGAATCTTCTGAAAGGTGCGGGCCAGTCCTTGCCGAACGCGACGCGCTGCCGTCATGCCCACGAGGTCAATGCCAGCAAGCGACATCGTGCCGGCGTCGGGCTGATAGATACCGCTGATCAAGTTTAACAGCGTCGATTTCCCCGCACCATTCGGACCAATCACGGCGAACACGACACCCGGCACGATATCAAACGAAATGTCACGCACGGCACGGACGCCGCCAAAATTTTTGCAAAGCCCCTTGGCGCGGAACAGGACCGCCCCACGATCGAGTTCGTCCGCGAGAGTCGTTTGACCTGCAGCGGTCAAGGGCGCGCCTCAAACTTTGTAGTAATTCTCAGTGCGCGACGCGCAATAACACGCGCGCCCTGAACAAGCCCGCCGGGCATAAACAGCACAACCAACGTCACCGCCGCGCCATAGACAATGAGCCGAAGATCGCCGATGCCGCGCAACACTTCGGGCAGCACGGTCAGAAGAATGGCGCCAAATACCGGACCAATCAGCGTGCCCATCCCGCCAACAATGACCATCGCCAGCATGCTAAAGGATTCGGTGATAAAGAACGCGTCAGGGACCAGCGTGCCGACAAAGCTCGCATAAAAGCAGCCGGCGGCGCCGGCAACCGCCGAACTGACTGCAAACGCAAACGCCTTCCATTTCGGCGCATCAATGCCGAGCGACGCCGCGGACAAATCGTCCTCGCGGATTGCCGTCAGCGTTGCCCCTATCGGCGAACGAACCAACTGATCAAGAATGAAGTAGACCAGCAAAGCGAAGCCGGCGATCAGATAAAACAAGTTGGTAGGATTGGTGAACACGATCCGCGGTAACCAGGGCAGGGCGATGGGTGGCGCTGGCGCGATCGCATAAATACCGAGCGGCCCTTGCGTCAGGCTGATCCAATTCAAAAGGATTTGATAGGTAATCACCGCGAAACCGAGTGAAGCAATGGCCAGATAGTGCCCGCGCAGGCGGACCGCGAACAGCGAAAGGAGGGCGCCGCCCATTCCGGAGATCAGCACGCCGAGCACAAAGGCAACCCAGAACGGCACGGCGAGCTTGATGATTAGCAACGTCGAGGCATAAGCCCCGATGCCATAAAAGGCCGATTGTCCGATATTGAGTTGCCCCGTATAGCCAAGAACGAAATCCAGGCCAATGGCGAGCAGAACATTGATCGCGCAGACAATCAAATTAGTCCGCCAATAGGAGCTCGGGAAGATCAGCGGCAAAAGCGCAATGATGATTGCCGCAACAAGAAAGCAAAAGCGCCGCAACGTAAAAAATCTCTGATTCAGAGTGGGTCCGGGTTGCTTGGTGCGCGCGAGATCAGACATTTTCAGCGCGCTTCTCGGCGATCAGCCCTGTTGGCCGAACTGCGAGCATGATGAGGAGCAGCGCGAAGACCGCGATATCGATCCATCCAGGATCGAGAAACTGGGTCGTGTAGCTTTCGATCAAACCAACGATCAGTCCAGCAATGATGGTTCCTTCGACATTGCCGAAGCCGCCGATGATCACGATGGCGAACGCTTTGACGATCACCGAGGTCCCGGCAAATGGAGTGAGGACAAGCACCGGTCCGAGCAGCGCTCCGCTCATCCCCGCCAGCGCCGAGGCAATAATGAAAGTCAGCATGATCAGGGAATTGGGATTGATTCCCATTAGGGCGGCCGTGTCGCGGTCTTGCGATACCGCGCGCAGCGCCTTGCCCAGGAAAGTGAATTTCATAAACGCATAGAGCAAAGCAATGGTTGCGGTTGATACCAGGATGATCAGCAGGTTTTGCAGCGTGAAAAACAAGCTGCCGATATGGATCACCCTGCTGCTATAGGGCGTGTTGAAAGCGTACGGGATCGGCCCAAACAGCAGCAGCATTGCATTCTGCAGCATAATTGAAACGCCAATCGTCGCGATAAGCGGTAGCAACTCGCTGCGTTGTTCCCGCAATGGCGTGAAAATGGCGGCATTAATCAGCCAGCCGAGTACTCCGCCGACAAGGATTGCCACGGCAATGCCAAGGAAATAATTACCACTGAGCAGCTGGGCGATGAAATAGGCGGCGAAAGCGCCCAGCGTGACGATGTCGGCGTGGGCGAAGTTGATCTGAACCAGAACGCCATAGATGAGCGTGAGGCCGAGGGCGACCAGAACATAGAGGCCGCCCATGACAATCCCATTAATCCCCTGCTGCAGGATGACGGTCAGCATGTCGCGGGACTAATTCCATTTTAAAGATTCCCACGACAGATCCGGCTTGGTCTCCATATAATGGACCGTATCCATTTTGATATTTTGATTGCTCTTGTCGAACTGGACGCTTCCGGTTACACCAGGATAGTCCTTGGTTGCGGAAAGTCCGTCCCGAATCGATTGCGCGTCTTTGGCGCCGCGTTTAACGACGTCAGCGATCAGCATAATCTGATCATAGGCGTGGGCATTAAGGTGCGTAGGGTCGGTATTGAACTTTGCTTTGAAGTCCTTGATGAAATCGCGCACGACCGGGCGCTGCTCGGTTGGATCGAACTGAACAATCCGAATATAGCCAATCGCTGCTTTGCCAGCTTTTTGCTCAAAGCCAAACGGCAGCCAAATGGCGCCCAATTGGATGGCTTTACCGCCACCACCTTTGACAATGCCGGCCTGGGTCAAAGCCTCGGTGATCTTGAGGCCTTGGCCTTCCAGTGTGTAAGTCGGAATAACGTCGATGTTACCGAGTCCAGCAATTCGCGTGGCAATTGCCGTGAAATCATTCACGTCGCGCCCGAAACCGATATCCTCAAGGATCTTGCCGCCCAACTTTTCGAAGGTCTCGGCAAAGACCTTGGCGTTGCCGATGCCGGCATTGGTGTTTTCATGCAGCAAGACCGCCGTTTTTGCGTTTAATCGCTTATAAGCATTGATCGCAAGGTCAACGCCCTGCATCACCTCATTGGGCATGATTCTAAAAGTATATGGATTGCCAGGGTCAGTGATCTTGATTGAGGACGAGCCGGCATTGAGCAATGGGATTTTGGCTCGATCCATAAGTGGCATCACGGCCAGCGTTGCGTCTGAACATTCCTCGCCGATAACCACGTCTGGCTGATATTGATCGAGCAAGCGCTTGGCGGCCTGCGTCGCCGGCAAGGGGCTGCAGGCTGAATCTTCGTAATGAACGTCGAATTTGTAACCGTTTACGCCACTCTTGAGTTGGTCCAGAGCGAGCTCGACGCCTTGCTTGTCCTGGACACCGAAATAGGAACCGGGGCCGGAACTTGGCAGCAGCGCACCGATCTTGATGAGATTGTCGGCCGCCGGCGATGAGACCGACGAAATGGCGAGCACGCAACCCGTCAAAGAGGTCACTAGCAGAGGAATTCGCAGCGATGTTTTCATGGGGCACCCGATCGATTGGTTGTCATTAGACCTACATTCGAGACGAGTTGGCAATGGCGCACGAAGACGCCCAGATGGCGCGCTAACAAGGTCCGTTCACTCAGACCGGTCATTCCAATTCCTTGGCGTACAAAGGCTTTTCAGCTAGACAACAAACCATGGAGTTCGGCATACAGTTTTTCCCTGCTGTTGGACCCGCGCTTAAAAGCCCGGCGCAATACTGGGGCGAGGCACTGCATCTTACTCGCCTCGCGGAGGAGCTCGGCTTCGCTCACGTCCGCACTGTGGAGCATTACTTCCACTCCTATGGCGGCTACAGTCCGGACCCGCTGATTTTTCTCAGCGCTGCTGCTGCCGTCACGCGCAAAATGCGCTTGATCACTGGAGCTGTTCTGCCCGTCTTCAACCACCCCCTAAAACTTGCCGGCCAAATCGGCATGGTTGATGCGATTTCGAATGGCCGACTGGAAGTCGGCGTCGCGCGCGCTTTCTTGCCTCATGAGTTCGGCCGGTTTGGCGTTGCAATGGATGAGAGCCGCACCCGATTCGATGAAGGACTGGAACAAATCCGTTTGCTTCTTACGCAAGAGAACGTCACGTACAAGGGACGCTTTCACAGCTTTGCGAAGGTGACTTCACAACCGCGTCCGACGCAAATACCGCGACCACCGTTCTGGATTGCCGCGCTTTCGACCAAAGAATCGTTCGAGAACGCCGGCCGCCTTGGACACCATCTCATGGGCATACCACTCGGCGGTGCGCAAATGGCTGAGCTTATTCGGGTCTATCGGGAGGCCTGGAGCGGAGCTGGCCATCCAGGGCGCGGTCGTGTGATGCTGGCTTTTCATATGTTCTGCGCCGAAACCCGCGAACAAGCGGCAGCGATCGCGCGCGAACCATTGAATGCTTACCTGAAATCGATTGTTGATGCGGCCTCAGAGTGGATGTCCGGCATCGCCTCCAAGGACTACCCGAACTACCAAAAGATGATCGAACTATTGTCTAAGGAGAATGCCGAATCGCAGATCGCCAAAGGCTGCGCCTGGATCGGGACGCCTGATGACATCCGCAAGGCTATTAGCGCCTATAACACTCAGGTGGATGGCTTTGAATCTACGTCCCTTCAGGTGAATTTCGGAATGATCAGCCAGCCGGATGCCGAACGCTCAATGAGGTTGTTTGCACAACAAGTCATGCCGCACTTCTAAGAGTTCCAAGCCGTCTGTCACCTTACGGAGTCACACTGTGTCACCGCACACGGATCGCATCCTCACCACCCATGTCGGCAGCTTGATCCGACCGCCCAAGCTGATCGAGTGCTGGCGATCGATTGAAGATGGCAAGCCCTATGACGAGGCGGCGTTCGAAACCTGCCTCGCCGAGTCCGTCACCGGGGTGGTGCGCCAGCAGGCGGAGCTCGGCATCGACATTGTCAGTGACGGCGAGTTCAGCAAAGGGCTCAATTGGGCGTTCTACATTTTCAAACGTCTGAGCGGCCTCGCCGTGCGGCCGGCCACACCAGACGAACTGCAGGATCCAATGTCGTCGATGTCAGGTGGCCAGGATCGCCGGGCATTTCCGGAATTTTACGCCGAGTACGACGCCGCGACCGGGTTAGGCAAAAGGCTCGGCAATCGGGTCGTTGTCAACGGGCCGATTACCTATTGCGGCCAAAACCAAATCGGCCGTGACATCAAGAACATCAGCGCCGGCCTAAACAACGCCAAGCAGCAATACCCCACGCTCGCTGGATTTCTGCCGGTGGTAGCGCCGGCAAGTGCGCTGCCTGGAGCCAAAATCGGGCATTACAAGGATGAGGAGAGCTACCTCTTTGCGCTCGCCGAAGCGCTGCACCAGGAATACAAAGCCATCGTCGACGCCGGTCTCTACGTCCAGATCGACGACGCGTTCCTGCCCTATATGCATGAGCGCATGGTGCCGCCCATGTCGAATGCGCAGTATCTACACTGGGCGCAGATGCGGGTTGATGCACTTAACCATGCGCTGCGGGACATTCCCGAAGAGCGCTCGCGCTATCACATCTGTTGGGGTAGCTGGAACGGCCCGCACGCCTTCGACGTGCCACTTAAGGACATTATCGGCCTGTTGCTGCAGGTGCGCACCAGCCATTACTCTGAGGCCGCTAATCCGCGCCACGCTCACGAGTGGCGCGTGTGTGAAACGGTGAAGCTTGCGCCCGGCAAAATTTTGATTCCGGGTGTCATCAGCCACGCCACCAACATCGTCGAACACCCGGAATTGGTCGCGGAGCGCATCGTGCGGCTCGCCAAAATTGTCGGCCGCGAGAACGTTATGACAGGTACCGATTGTGGCTTCGCTCAGAGCCCATTCGCCCGCCGCGTGCACCCGACCATTATGTGGGCGAAGTTAAAATCGCTAGTCGAAGGTGCGCGGATCGCGACGGAGGTGTTATGGGGCAAGCAGGTCGCCGCATAGGCCCGTCAACCTCCTGATATTTGATTCCCTGCATCGATCCGCTAGTTCGTGGTCGCGTGCCATGAAATGGGGCAGAGCGGCTCAACCACGATGTCTGGGTAGGGGGCGTTTATGTCATCACGCGCAGTTTAACGACCTGCTAATTGGACGCGGCAGCTTTTTGACTTTCGCAAGGTCGTACTCTAGCGGTGAAAACAACGAGCGTTCGACGATAAATTCCAGCTGCTTGCACGGCTTCCGCGCAGTTTAGCCACATAAATCAAACGCTCTCATCTTCATCCAGCACGCAAGTTCCAGTCGAAATCCTTTTCTGACTAGTCCGGTCAAAGCCCCGGGACTTTGTCTGTGTAAAACGGGGAGAACTCAAAGAGCGCCACTCTCTCACCAACCGGCAACATTTCAGTAAAAGCGCGCGTTGACACCACGGCTGTCTCCCAAATTTCGGCCGAACAGGCGCGGCACTGAGCCCCGACATCAGGCCGTCGGGGCCCACCTTTATCCACATGGAACCGCGCGCGAGGCCGCAAAAAAGCCGCTGTAGTCTCCACTATCTTGCCTGGTCGGACTTAAGGCTGTCTCTCGTTTTTGAACGGAAGGGGCGGACAGCGGCGAAGACTGGATTTCACCTATAATTCGACATCCCAACGGAGTCCTAGGACACGGATGGGGACTCACAGCAAAGCCGCCGGTCACGGCAGCTTTGCTGTGAGTCCCGTAATTGCCTGCAAATTCGCGGGGCGGGCTTACTGCAGCGTGCCGCGTCCCATCATGCCCTGCAGTAACTTTCGCAGCGCATCAGCATCAAACGGTTTCCGAAGGATTGGCAGATTGGGCGGTGCACTCAGCGCGGCATCGCTGTAACCGGTGGTCAGGATGACCGGCAGGTGTGGGTAACGCGCCTGGACTTCGCCGGCGAGACCAACGCCGTCGATCGTGCCCGGCATAACAATATCACTAAAAACGAGGTCAATGCTGTTGCCGTCCTCTAGTAATTTTAGGGCGGCTTTTGCCGAATCTCGATAGATGGTGTCGTAGCCGAGATGTTCAAAAAGTGAGGATGTCACTTCGGCCACTTCGGGGCTGTCGTCGACGACGAGTACCATCGGGCGTGGCATGCGTTCTATGTCAGCTGCGTCCGGTTCCGGCGCGTGAGCTTCCGCTCCGGTATAGGCTGGTAGATACATGGTGATCGCTGTGCCCAGTCCAATTTTGCTTTCCGCGCGCACAGTTCCGCCGGTTTGGTGGGCAAATCCATAGACCTGGGATAAACCAAGTCCGCTGCCTTTGCCGACTTCCTTCGTAGTAAAAAACGGATCGAAAATTTTAGAAAGAAGATTCGGCGGAATGCCCATCCCAGAATCGCTAAATTCGATCGCGACGTAATTCGATGGTTTCCCTGCATTGCTGGGCTCGTTATCGGCCGTCACGTTACTGGCGCTTACCGTAAAGACGCCGCCGTTCGACATGGCATCGCGCGCATTCACCGCAATGTTGACGATCGCCAATTCAAATTCAGCAAGATCGATCTTCACTGGCCAGAGGGTTGGAGTGAGGTTCTCCCTATAAACGATATTCCCGCGCAGCGAGCTTTCGATCATTGTGCGCATGTTCTTTATGCTGGAGTTCAGATCGACCACGGTTGGGTTAAGATGCTGGCGCCGAGAAAACGTCAGCAATTGACGAGTCAAAGTTTCACCCCGCTTGGCAGCGGACTGTATTGCTTCTATGGCACGCGGCAGTTTTGGATCGAGCAAGCGCTTGAACAGCTGCGCGCTACCGCCAATGATCATCAGCAAGTTGTTGAAGTCGTGTGCAATGCCGCCTGTCAATTTGCCAATAGCCTCCATCTTTTGCGCCATGGCGAGCTGCTCACGTGCTTCGACGAGCTGCTCCTGAGTGTCGCGGCGTTCGGTTGCGTCGCGAATGACACTAGCAAATCCGGTTAGATTGCGGCTGTCGTCACGAATCGCGGTAAGCACGCCAGTAACAAAAAATGGTGTGCCGTTCTTTCTGATCTGCCAACCCTCCACCTCGCATTTGCCCTTGCGACTAGCCAACTCGAGCGCCCGGTTCGGTTCGCCGGCACGGCGCTCATCCGGCCGATACAACACACTGAAGTGTTGGCCGACGATTTCGTCCGCCGTATAACCGATTATTTTCTCAGCCGTCCTGTTCCAAGTGGCGACGTGTCCGGTGGGGTTGAGAACAAAGACTGCGTGATCGGAAACGCTATCGACAAAGATTTGGTAATGTCTTTTCAGACTCTTGAGAGCCGTTTGTGCTTGTGCCAAGCTCACTTTCAGCTCGCTCCATTGCGAGACTAGGTGCGTCTCCTTCTGCCGGTTCGCCAACACCATGGCGCTCAAATAGAGCGGAATGGTTGCCACACTTATTGAAATCGCCGGCAATAACAACAGCGATTCGTTAAGGTCTGGTGAGCTTGCGAGTAGGGAATCTGAGGCGCCCCAGTAAGCAAAGCTGCAAAAGATCAATGCTGCCGTTGCCGCCGCCCGCACGTCGCCACTGACCACTGCCCATAGCAAAGGCAACAAAATGATGAATACAAAGAGCGGTCGGTGCGGCAGCACAGTATTGAAAGCCCCGATCGGTACTGCAGTGAAAGCGATCGCACCAATTGCCGCGGCGGCGATAATTATTGCTGTTGTCTTCAGCAGATCCCACTTGACAAGAGGTGTCGTCCCCCAGAGGACGATCACCGGCGTCAACATGAGGGATCCAATAGCGTCAGCAAGCCACCAAGCGAACGCAGTCGCAAATAAGGTTGAATGGCTCAGATTGCCCGCGATCAGCCTCTCTATTATTGCGCCTAACGTACTAATCAAGGCCGTCGGTATGAAAGCGACGAGGGCGAACTTGGCTATGCCGCGAGGGTTGGAGAAGGTCTTATTCCCCTCCGACCAGTAATTAATAAATCTTGCGCCAACTAAACCGGCGAGGGTTGTACCGGCTGCTATCCCGATTGGTTGGATCGACAGGAGTCCAGCGGAGCTTGCGCTCACGTACGATGAACCCAACAAAATCGCCGGCCAAGTGCGATAGCCACGCAGTAAGATGATAGCGAGCGCCACTCCACTTGGCGGCCACGACGGCATGCCGATCGCACTTAGGAGCGGCAATAATGGCGCTGTGCTGGCAAGCCCAATATAGAGTAAGGCGATGATGGCAAGCTCGAGCACGTACATGGTCGTGCCCAGAATTCGTCGTGGAGGAGGAACTTTCGCAGCGTCAGTTCCCGTTGCAGTCATCGAAAAGTCCCGAGAAGTTCGGTCAGACTTAAAATCGCCGGTCTCAATAGTACTCATGATTACGAAGTTTTTCGGTCGGTAATGTCAATATTCTACCCGAATTCTACCCGGCCGGACGTTAGTGGCCGGCCGCGGGAACCCGGATGCGCGTGTCAACAGCCGACGCAGTATACAGCGCCAAGTACTTAATACGCTAAACACTCGGCGGCGAAGGTTTATATGTTACTGTGCATCAGGCTGCACAGGTTTGGCCTGCTGAACACGTGCCGCCTTTTGTGAGGGCAGATTGGAATTTTTTGACTAATGTCCTGCTCAGCTGCCTGCAAAGTGTTGATTCCCCGAGCTATCTGTTCTTGCTTGCGAGCGCTCTGATCTTGATTGGCAGCGAGCTGCTCTATGCGGCGACTCGTAATCGCAAGCTCAACCATCATAGGCTTAAGCTGCTGCTGTAATTCCACTGATGTTACAATCGGGGCGGGAGCTCTCGTCGTCGAGGCGGGTAACAACAAGCCGAGCGACGGAATCCAATTCCTGAGCATGTCCACGGCTTCGTCGGACTGCCAAGCAAGCGTGCCAGCAACGCCGATGAGCACCGCAAACGAATAGCGAGCAGATTTGCGTATTATTCGTCTGTTAATTCACACCTTATCGCTTTTGAACCGAGTTGGTCTTGACCCGGAGATACTTGCGGTGCGTCGACCCTGTGCGCGTGCATCATCCAGGTCGAGTGGTTGGACATCGCGTTCGTGATAGCGATCATGCAGAGGTAGGGTTTCAGAGTAATGCATGATGATGCTCTCGCCTCAAAGGTTTTTCAATTTCCGACGTTGTCGCTTTAGCCGGTCCGTGCTGCAGAAATGAGGCCCACTTCGAAATTCCAATTTTCGGCAAAATTGTTCTTTTCGCGTATCAAAAACGCAACATCTGAGGATCGTTTTCACCCGTCGTAGCGACAAATTTCGAAGCGCGCGAACCGTTAGTCTGTCGCCCCACATTTGCGCCTCACATCCGCCTGACAATCTAAACTGTGATTCGCGTTGCGAATAAAATCAAACCCGAGAATTCAACATGGGGCGCAGCAAACAACTTCGCGCTCGGAACGAAATCAAGGAATTACGCGAAGAAAACAGACAGCTACGTGAACTCGTAGCTCATCTGTCGCAGCTTGCGTTAACTCGAATTACCGAAGCAGCCAAACCTGGAGAACAGGTGGCTGGCGCTGAAAGTTCCTCACGCTTGATGCCGCATTTGCGATCGTTTCGTCACTTTGGTCCGCATCGCACCGCCCGTCGTCGCACCTAAGCAGTCGGAACTGTCAATGTATCAATCCGCAGGGATCGACATGATCGTCAACCTCCGAAGCGCTAAATATCTCGGAATCGGCGTACCCCAAGGAATAATTGGCCGCGCTAACGCGCTAATGGCACGGTGTCGACCACTTGGCACGGGGCGCTCGCTCTATTACAATGTTTATTATGGCACCAGGCTCTACTTCCTGCACGGCCAAGCCTTCGCCATGGCCTCGTTGGCGAGTAGCCGGAAGTCTTCGTTCTTGCGGTCGGGGCGCGCCTCGATATAGGTGACGATGGTGCGCACCCGCTGCAGGTTGTCGGTATTATCCGGTGGGCAGAACAGTTTCGTGTCCGCATTCAAGGCGTCAAGGACTTCAACCGCGCCGACACAGCGACCGGCAAAGAAATTGGACTTTCCCGCAACGAAGTCCTTGCAGCCGCCCAAATAAAAATCGGCACTGAACATCCGTGATGAGGCGGCTGGTCCCGCCGCCGTCGCGGTCGCCACCAAGGCTCCGCTCGCGCCCAAAACCGCGGTGGCGAGCACTGCCGTTCCCAAAGTAAGAGCAACGCGACGTCTGATCATCGGACCCCTCCAGCGCGCCGGGCCTTCATCATAACAGCAAGCCCGCCATTACGCCCGGCATAATGGGACGGGCAGGGGAGCCGCACAGCTATTTTTGGAGACCGAGGCTCGGAGATCGGGCGCTAAGTTATTGTGCGCAACTGCACTGGCCTATTTGCCCCAACCAAAATGATAATTGATTCCGGCCCGCACGACATCGTCGTGGAGCGATACATTATTAGTCGGTCCGACCCCGCAATTGACGCCGCAATTGAGGTGGCCCAGATCAACGTGAAGGTATTCGGCTTTCGCGGTCCAGTTTCCCGGCAGTGCGATTTCGATGCCGCCACCGACGGTCCACCCCGGATTGGTCGTGCTCGCACCGCCGAAACCGGGCGCCGATGCGCGGATGTCGCCTACGGCCAATCCGCCGCTAACAAAAGGCATGACACCGCCGAAGGCGTAGCCGGCGCGGCCGCGCACTGTCGAGAGCCAACTATCGCTTGTGCTGCAACCAGGGCAAGCCAAGGCACCGCTTGTGCCCTTTAGGTTCGACCAGTCGACATCGCCTTCGATCCCAAGCACTGCACTGCCGAACTGCATATTGTAGCCGGCCGTGCCGCCCACTTCAGCGCCGGACAGGTCGATGCCAGTCGATTGCGTCTGCCACCAGGAGCGGCCCCAGCCGCCGCCGCCATTGACGCCGAGATAGAAGCCCGTCCAGTTATAAAGCGGCGCCGCCTGCGGCGGTGGCGCTTTATAAAGTGGCGCGACCGAAAGGTCGGCCGCAGCGGCGCACCCGGCCGCTACGAGACCGGCAGCAAGCAAAAGCGTGGCGATGAGCCTGTTCATGCTGCACTTCCGACCAGCCGCGGACGTCTTTCCTAGTGCCTTGACCGCGCCGACATTAGCCGCGACTTCGTTACCTGGGACTTACCGCCGGAGGATCACGCCGGCCGCAGCTATTTGGTTGACCAGAAAGGCAAAATTGTGCCCTTCCAACGACCTTGTATCGGCGTCAGCACCGGCGCCCAGCCGGGCCCCGACAAGCATGGTAATGCTATACTTCGTGATGAGTTCCATTTCCCGCGAGCGATGATGCAATGAACTGGATTTCCAATATGCGGCCGAAGATCCGCAGCATGCTTCGGCGCGAAGTGCCGGAGAACCTGTGGATCAAATGCCCGGAAACCGGCCAGCTCGTTTTCTATAAAGATGTCGAGGCCAATCAGTTCGTCATCCCCGGCTCGAACTACCACATGCGGATGAGTGCCACAGCGCGCCTCAAATCGATGTTCGACAACCAGACCTGGTTCGACGTTGCGGTGCCGGAAGTGCCGCTCGACCCGCTGAGGTTCCGTGACGAGTTGCGCTATGTTGAGCGCTTGAGAACTGCACGTAGCAAGACTGGGCTCAACGACGCGGTCAAGCTCGGCTACGGCAAGCTCGACGGCTTTGCCGCAGTAATTGGCGTGCAGGATTTCGACTTCATGGGCGGCTCGCTTGGCATGGCGGCAGGCGAAGCGGTGATCAAGGGGCTCGACACCGCGGTCGAGAAGGGCTGCCCCTTCGTCATGTTCGCCGCCTCGGGTGGTGCGCGGATGCAGGAGGGCATCCTGTCGCTCATGCAATTGCCCCGCACCACAATTGCGGTGCAGCGGATGCGCGACGCGCGCAAGCCGTATATCGTCGTGTTGACAAATCCGACCACCGGCGGCGTCACGGCCTCATATGCAATGCTCGGCGATGTTCATATCGCAGAGCCTGGCGCATTGATCGGTTTTGCTGGGCCACGCGTTATCGAGCAAACCATTCGCGAGAAACTGCCGGAAGGTTTCCAAAAGGCCGAATATTTGCGCGATCACGGGATGGTCGATATGGTGGTGCACCGGCATAAATTGCGGTCCACGATTGCAAATTTATGCCGCCTGTTCCTCAAGGCATCGGCCGGCGCGCCGCAAGCGCGGCAATTGCCTTCGGCCGCGGCGATGACGCCGGCGCCGGCGTGAGTGACCGTAATCCCAGTGCCGTGCCGGTTGATGCCATGCTGGCGCGATTACTGGCGCTGCACCCGAAGCGGATCGATCTTTCGCTCGATCGCATCCGGCGGCTCCTCGCTGCGCTCGGCAATCCCGAGCGGCACTTGCCGCCGGTGATCCATGTCGCCGGCACGAACGGCAAGGGTTCGACGATCGCTTTCATGCGCGCGGCTCTTGAGGCCGCCGGCAAGACGGTTCATGTCTATACCTCGCCCAATCTGGTGCGTCTCAACGAGCGGTTTCGGATCGGCCAATCCAACGGCGCCCAGCTCGTCGGCGATGCCGACCTTGCCGCGGCACTTGCCGAATGCGAAGCAAAGAATGGCGGCGCTCCGATTACCGTCTTCGAAATGGAGACCGCCGCAGCGTTCCTCCTGTTTTCGCGCTATCCCGCCGATATAGCTTTGCTCGAAGTCGGCCTGGGCGGCCGCCTCGATGCGACCAATGTGATCGGGCACCCGCTGGTCGGCATTATCACTCCGGTATCGCTCGACCATCGCGATTTCCTTGGCGATTCGCTGACCGAAATTGCCGCCGAGAAGGCCGGCATTCTCAAGCCTGGCTCACCCGCCGTGGTGGCGCGCCAAGCGCGCGAAGCTCTTGCCGTGATCGAGCGCCAAGCCGCGCGACTGCGTGCGCCGCTCAGGATCGCCGGCGAAGATTGGACCGCGACGGAAGAGCGCGGTCGCCTCGTCTATCAAGACGATGACGGGCTCTTAGACTTGCCGGCTCCACGGCTGTATGGGCGGCATCAGTTCGAGAATGCCGGCACCGCCATTGCGGCTTTGCGCTCCGCCGGGCTGCGACTTGCCGCTGACGCTTACGAAGCGGCCATGATCCGCGTCGATTGGCCGGCGCGCATGCAGCGGCTGTCCCATGGCAGGCTCGCCGATTTGATCCCGGCGGGGAGTGAGCTTTGGCTTGATGGCGGACATAATGCCGATGGCGGGCAGGCGATCGCCGCGGCGCTTGCCGACCTCGAGGAGCGCGTGTCGCGGCCGCTGGTATTGATCGTGGGTATGCTATCGACCAAGGACTGCGCCGGTTTCCTGAAGAATTTTTCCGGTCTTGCCCGTCGCGTCATTACCGTGCCGATCCATCAGGAAAAGACCGTTCCGGCCGCCGAGCTCGCCGAGATTGCCGGCCACATTGGCATTCCGGCGCTTGCTCGGGACGATTTGGGAGCAGCGATCATGCTGGCCGGCAATCTCGACCTTCATCCGGAGCCGCGCATCCTCGTTACCGGATCGCTCTATCTCGCCGGCGAGGCCCTGGCGGCAAACGGCACCCTGCCGGAATAAAGTCTGGCGCCGGAGGTGCGAAGACAAAGCGAGCGGACGACCTAGAGCTTGATTTCACCGAGATTGATGCTGGCGCCCAAAGTCGCCTGCACAATCTTGGAGCGCCCCGCGGAGAAGATCTGGACGGAATAAGTCCCTGAATTCTCATCAAGCCGATCAAATTTGAAATCTCCGAAACTGTCGGTCGTGGTCACGGCGACGGCGGTCCCATCCTTCACCAGTTGCACGCTCGCGCCGACGACGCATTCGAGCAAGCCTTCTCTGTCCTCGGCGACCGAGCCACCGATAAAGCACTTCGAGTATCGCCAGAGGTTGCGGTAATAGACACGCGGCTTGGTACCAAGCTCAGGCTTCATCACTTCGAGATTTTGCTCGCGCGCGATGCTCGCCATCTCCTCGTCTTCGACTTTGATGGCGCGCATCGCGCCGGTCGGACAGGACTGCTGGCCGCGAGTCTGCTGCCAGCCGTGATCAATCAAATGCGCGTCGAAAGGCCAAGCTTGCGGTAGCTGCAATTCCTCGTTCCACCAGATGTGGCCGTAAGGGCAGGCGTCGACGATCTGCCGATGCCCTTTGGCCTTCTCGGGGTCGATAATCACGATGCCGTCGCGGCGCTTTGTCACCACGCCGCTTGGCGCCGCCTTCATGCATGGCGGGTCATCGCAGTGATTGCACATTGTTGGCACGTAGGCGATGTCGATCATCGGCATCTGTCCGCGCTCTTTTTGCAGAATTTTGATCCAACTATGCCCGTGCTTCGGCATCGGCGCTGAATAGCCCGGCCACTCGTTGCCTACATATTCGTCCATGGCGGCAAGCGTGCACAGATTGCAATTCGTGCACTCGGCTACATCGATGATCATGTTCCATTTCTTCATCGCGGTACTCTCACGATCTTCCGCCCCCGCTTCGCGCGGCGGGAGAAAGAGTCACTTCGCCGGCAATAGGTGCGCTTCCTTGAGCGTGCGTTTGATTTCCTTGTCCTTGTCCAGCGCGGCAAATGTCGCC